>VOFI01001286.1_pt1 | contig 114001 bp, 152 predicted proteins | sample 5384131 | NCBI WGS metagenome assembly VOFI01 (sample SAMN12384728, study PRJNA508395) | human gut metagenome | isolation source: healthy gut H | host: Homo sapiens | reverse complement strand
CCTCCCTATCTTATCGGTGTTTTATCCGTATCTATATCATATCACACTAACTGTCCGTTTGTCTGTACAGTAACCGCAATTTATCTATCTGTACAAATTTTCGTACTATTTCTCATAAATGCCCGAAACACAGCGGTAAACACCGCACAAGTCTTTCCTGCATCTCACGTTCTTAAAGCCGTGCTGTATCATCAGTCGCATTACTTCGTCCTCCTGACCGATACCGATCTCAAAGAGCATAACGCCGCCGCTTTTAAGTTTTTTCTTCCACTTGCGAACTATCTCACGATAGAAGTCCAAGCCGTCATCACCGCCGAAAGCGTTGTGTTTACAAAAATGCTTATGAACAGCAGCAGCGAGGGTGAAAACGTGTGTATTTTTTCACATTCTCAACCGTCAACTCTTCTTCATGCTCATAGCAAGCGATAGTCTTGTGCTCAGCACCGTGATATTCATACGTCCGCCTTATATCCTTAGTAAGAGCAGTCAAAGCCGTGTAGCCAATGAAAATAGCTATCTTCAAAATACCCTCAATAAGGTTTTTGCCGAATGCCGACAGATGAACGAACTTGCTTATGAATTTAGACACCACCGACGGCAGATACATAAACAGCAATATCGCCAGACCCACACCCAGCACCATAGAAATCGCCGTGATGATAGGACCGAGCTTGTCCCCCAGCTTATCGTCCAGCCACTGTTCAAACTTGGTCTGCTCCTCCTCATCTTCCTCCGTCATCTGCTTCTCAGCCGACCTTGTAAGGCACTTGTAGCCGTCTATAAGAGAAGTAAGGAAGCTGAAAATGCCCCTCACAAAAGGCGTTTTTCTGTACCAAGGCGTATCTTTTCCGCCTTTTATCGCCCACTCCTCCAGGTCTATGGTGCCGTCAGGCAGTCGGCAAGCCATAGCCGCCTTATCGATGCCACGCATCATAACGCCCTCGATAACAGCCTGTCCACCGATCTTTGACTTGAATTTTTCCTTGCTTTGTGCTTTACTGCTCATTTTCTTTCCTTTCAAGGCGGTGTGTGCGTCTACTGCACGTTGTCGTTGTTTTCGATAGGCTCAGAAGAAATAAGCTCCACGTCTACAGTTGCCTGATTGTCAGGCTTTTTCTTCTGCTCGATACAAGGGAGCGTTATCATCACTGTTGTACCTACTCCCTGCTCACTGTTTATCTCCAGCGTACCGCCATGCCGCTGAATGATCTCGTCTGCCACCGCAAGACCTATTCCCGAACCACGTCTTGTGTGGTTTGCCTTAAAGAATTTCGTCTTGACCTTTGGCAGGTCATCTTTTGATATTCCCATACCCGTGTCGGAAATGGAAATACATACCTCATTGTCCTCCTCATAAGCCTCCACCGATACAGTGTCGCCCTTGTTGGAGTATTTGATAGCGTTGTCCACAATATTTATGAATACCTGACGAAGCCTGTTCTTGTCGCCGTAAACAAACGGCAGCATTTTCGGCTCGTAGTAATTGAGTGTTATACCAAGCGCCTTGGCTCTCTCCTGATAGATAAGCACAGTTTCCCCAAGCTCCGCAAGAATATCTATAGTATCCATAATAAGCGTGAGTCTGTTGTCCTGTATCCTCGAAAAGTCAAGAAGCTCCTCGACCATTTGCGAAAGCCTCTCCGTCTCACTTGTGATGACCCTCATACCCTTCTTGAAGGTTTCCTTGTCCTCATACATACTGGTAACAGTTTCCGTCCAGCCCCTTATAGCGGTAAGCGGAGTTCTCAGCTCATGAGATACAGAGGATATGAACTCATTCTTCATCTGTTCTGTATTAGAAAGCTCCTGCGTCATGTAGTTGATAGAGTCGCAAAGCTCGCCAAGCTCGTCATTTCGTTTCTTTTCAAGACGTTCGCTAAAATCTCCCGTAGCATACCGCCTTGTTATGCTGTTTATGCTTCTTATAGGCAAAACAATAGATTTGATAAAAAACATTCCCGAGAAAAACATGAGCATTATGACAGCCACAACGATAGCCGTGATTATCATAGACATAATAAAGATCTGATGGTCGATATTTTTCATGGAAGACAACATTCTCAGTGCCTCATATTCGCTTCCCTTCGGAGATATAACTGACGTTATCGCCATGACCTTTTCCCCTGTTGACAGCTCATATATCTGTGTGCCTATTCCGGTGTCGGACTTCTTTGCGTCCTCATAATCGGTCATGTTGTCATTCTCCGAGGGAGAGAAGCCTGATGACGTAACATCGACCTCACCGTCGGTCTTGATAGCCATAAGCTCTATCTTGTCTTTCTCGTCATAGCTTTCCACAAGGGAGCGTATCTGAGAATTATAGTTAGTCTGCTCGTCACCTGAAGCGTTCACTACCGCCGTGGTGACTATCTTCATTTTAGATGTAAGATACTGCCTTGTGGAGCTGTAGTAATAATTCCTCACCACCACAATAAGCAGTATTTCAAGCACCACAAGTATTCCCACGACCACCCCGAGATTGTTCCTCAGCCAGTGCTTAGTCAACTACCTCGTAACCGCTTCTTACAAGGTTTATGACCACAAATTCTCTAATTGAATCTTCGTCCTCGCAAACCAAAACTCTTTTCATTACATTTACTCCTCTCCAAGATCAGTTTATTATGTAAAAATTATTCTGAATTTCGTCAATAGTCGGTATGAGCTTTTCACGCCTGTCAAGAGGAAGCTTCACAAAATAATCAAGCTGACCCTTGCTGTCGATAAGCTCATATCCGTCAGAGATATAATCCTCCGAATCATTCTTTGAAGACACAGCGATACGCATTATCTCCTCGTTGCTCTCGTTTATATCTCCCGTGTATTTATAGAAAACAAGCTCGTTTGTGTCGCTGTCCTTTTTCACCGTAACAGAACTGTTCCAGCGTTTTGGGAACGTTACAAAATATCCGTCAGATATGGCATAATAGCCTGTGTATTTTGTTTTCAGATCATAAAAATCCTCGTAAACGCTCCATGTAGTCATATAGAGCATTTCGTCTGCCACAGCGTTTTCATAACCCACCATAGGCGAAGTTGACGGTATCTCCACATCACCGTCGCCGTCCATGTCCTCACTGTAGTAGCCCGCAGGTCTTGTGCATAAAGGCAGCAGCTTTTCGCTTCTAAGCTGCATAGGATTTTGAAGTCCCGAATATCTGTAGTATATTATCTCCGTCTGCAATTTTCCGTCAGCAGTCAGTCCGTCAATAAAAATAGCACGCCTGCCGCTGTCAAGCATTCCCGTCTTTGATGACACATAAGAAGTCACATTTTTTATGGATATTTCAGAGTAATATTGCTGCCCACGCTCTCGATAAGCGCCTGATGTATCTCGCTTTTGCTCTTTGCTCAGTGCCGAACAGCCTGTCATAGTAAGGCAAGAAAGACAAACAGCAGCCAATTTAAGATTTTTCAAGCGATCCCTCCTGATACACCAAACAAAAAAAAATAGAACCGGGCATATACCCGATTCTATTATATCATATACACAAAAATATTTCAAGCCTTTTTCCGCCCATTAGGAACAGGTAAAAATTATTTTGCTTATCTTTCGTCCAATGGGATATACTTCTTCTCACCTGAGATAGCCTTATATGCAGGACGGATTATCCTCTTGCCTGTTACAAGCTCTTCAAATCTGTGTGCGCACCAGCCTGCCATTCTTGAAACAGCGAACATAGGCGTGTAAAGATCCTCAGGAATACCCAGCATGCTGTAAACAAAGCCCGAGTACATATCAACGTTAGCGCACATCGCCTTGTCACTGCCCTTTCTTGATCTTCTTGCCACCGCTTCAAGAAGCTTGTATTCTCTCTCAAACTCAGTGTTCTCAGCCATTTTCTTGGCATTCTCTCTGAGTATGACAGCTCTAGGGTCAGACAATGTGTAAACAGCGTGACCCATACCATAAACAAGACCTGTGTGGTCAAAAGCTTCCTTGTTGAGTATCTTTGTAAGGAAATCAGCGATCTCGCCCTCGTCCTCCCAGTTCTGAACGTTGTCCTTTATGCACTGGTGCATTGCCGCCACCTTAAGGTTAGCGCCACCATGACGTGGACCTTTCAGTGAACCGATAGCCGCAGAGTATGCAGAATAAGGATCCGTTCCGAAGATGTAAGCACACGGCAGGCGAAAGTTGAGTTATTTCCTCCGCCATGCTCAGCGTGGAGCATAAGTAACAGATCAAGTATCTTAGCCTCTTCCTCAGTGAACTGTCTGTCCGGACGCAGTGCCGACAGTATCATCTCCGCAGTAGAATGTGTAGGTATCAGAGGGTGCATGAACAAGCTTTCACCGTCATAACAGCGTTTCTTTACCTGATAAGCCGAAACCATGATGTTAGGCAATTTAGAGATTATAGAGATAGCCGTAGCCATTTCATACTCAGGAGAACGATTCTCAGGGTTATCGTCATAAGAGTAAAGAGCCAGAATTGCTCTTGCCATCTTATTCATGATGTTCTTTGACGGAGCTTTAAGTATCAAGTCCTCAAAGAAGTTGTCAGGGAAAGGTCTGTTTTCAGCCATCATTCCCTTGAACGCAGTAAGCTCCTCCCTGTTAGGCAGATCGCCCATGAGCAGCAGATACACTATCTCCTCATAACCAAAACGGTTCTCCTTCTGAGCGTTGGACACCAGATCATTGATGTTGTATCCACGGAAGATAAGGACCTTGCTGCATTATTTATCATTGAATAGATCATCTCGCTTTCAAGTATATTATAAATATAAGTTATATTATACACCTTTTTCAGATTTTTGTCAAGTATTAAGATAACCTGTCAAATTAAAACCGCATATCTCCGCCATTTAAAAATTTGCAGTACAAAAATTCACCCTGAATGAATATTTGCTCCACTGCATGAATATAATATAGTACCCCAAAAAAAGAAAGGACAAACCATATGAAAGACCTGATACAGATAATGGCAGTATTTGCTGTTATCCTTACAATACCATACCGACCATAAACCTGTATTTCTTCCGACTCTCTGAGTCGCCTACTCCCGCCTTAAAAGGCGCACTCATCAGTGATGACAGCACCCCCTCTACCAAAGCTTTTTTTCACCCCTGAAAGCCGCCACGCTGCTTCAAACGGTCATACCCAATCCGCCAAAAACGCATGGGGAGAGGATATCCCATATCTTATGTCAGTAGACAGCTCCGCTGACAAAGACCTTGTCACCACAGAATGTACCCAGACACTCACCGCCAAGGAATTTCAAGACAAGCTTCTTGACCGCTTTCCCAATATTGATTTCACTCCCCCCTCGCCAATGCTGATAGTTGGCTCAAAACAAAAACAGACGGCATAGGCTATGTAACGAACCTGACCGTCTGTGGCTATGATATCCAACCCAACACATTCTGCGATATCCTAGATATCTCCTCGCCATGTTTCGAGTTCACCTTTGCCAATACAAAATTCACTTTCACCTCTCACGGCTTCGACATCTCGTAGGAATGAGCCAGTACGGTGCAAATGCCATGGCAGAAAAAGGCTCAGACTACAAAGCCATTTTGACCCACTATTTCACAGATACAAAGCTGCAAAAATCTACTGAGCTGGCACAACTGCAATAAACACAAGGTCGCTGTCGCCGTCATTGATAAAGCTATGCTCATGACCGTCGGGGCAGTAATGGAAATCTCCTGCCGACAGTCTTTCCTCACCGCCGTCATAAAGCATTTTGCCGCTGCCCTCAAGAACATATATCATCTCGCAGTTGCCCTCATGTCTGTGCAGACCGATAGAAGCCCCCGGCACAAGCCTGCCTTTCATCATCTTGTTCTTGCCGTCAGAAAAAGCCCTGCTTGCAAAGCTTTTCTCGCCGCCCTTGAAATTCGGTGCAAGGCTCTCTTTAATATCATCAAAAACTATACGCATAAAAACACCTCCGCAGTTTATAGATCAATTATACCACTACCTCGATAAAAAAGCAACAAAAAAGACCCGTCCCGAAAGACAGGTCTTTAATTATTCTAAGTAAGAATTATCTGAATTACAGATTACTTTCTCTTCTTAGTAGCAACTACAGCAGCACCAGCAAGTGCAACACCTACAGCAGCAAGAGCAGCAGCACCTGTGCTTGGGTTTGTATTAGATGCGTTGTTAGCAGCCTTAGAAGATGTAGCAGCAGAGTTAGTCTTAGAGTCTGAAGAATCTGTAAGAATAACCTTTGACTCGTCAGAATCTGTTGAATCAGCTGTTGACTCAGAAGGATCTGTTGGCTCAGCATCACTCTTGTTGAGGTTACATTAACATCAATACCGCAAACATCTGAAAGCTTAACGTTTGTTCCTGTAAGAACACCTGTCTTTGTAACAACACCGTCATCGTCCTTCTCATCAATGAGAGAAACAGTACCTCCAGTGAGGTCTGCCTTAACAGTAGCTGTTTCATCAGCAAATGCTGCGAGTGACATCATTGATGCAGCAAGAGCAGCAGCTGACATACCAGCGAGAATCTTAGAGATTTTCATTTGTTTTTCCTCCATCTTTGTTAATAATTTTTAGATACATATTGAGCGATATCTCCTCAACATACATCTTGCCTATATTGTAACACACATTTACAAGTATTTCAATAAACGTTTTTCACAAATTAATCACATATCTTTAGCCATTTTTCACAAATCTGCATATTATTTTTGCTATATATAGCCAAACATATTATCAAATCATGTACAAGTATTCTACGTAGCGTTAATATTTTTATATTTATTCAGATTTTGTTGTAATCGTATTCAGTCTTTCACGCTCTCTTTTTGAAAAGATACAACCGCAGTAATCCTGCCTGTAAAGCCCGTATTCTGCTGAAAGCTGAATGGAACGCTTGTAGCCCTCACGCTTTTTAAAATCCGCAGGAAGTGCCTTTACATCATATATCTCACCAAGCTCCTCAGATATCTCGTTGAGCTTCTGAGCATTCTTGTAGGGTGAAATAGACAGCGTCGTGGTAAAATAATCCGCACCAAGCTCCTTTGCAAGCTGAGCCGTCCGTTCAAGCCTGAGCCTGTAACAGCGAAAGCACCGCTCTCCGCCCTCAGGTATATCCTCAAAGCCCTTAACAGCCTGAAAAAACTCACCCTCGTCATACCCACGCTCCACGAACGTAACAGGATTTTTCATAGGCATTTGTGCTATAAGCCTTTGAAGCTCCGCCACACGCTTTTCGTACTCCTCACGGGGATAAATGTTCGGATTGTAGTAAAACACAGTTATCTTAAAATACTGCGACAGATATTCAAGCACATAAGAAGAACACGGCGCACAACAGCTATGCAAAAGCAAAGTCGGCACTTCGCCCTTTTCTTCGTGTTTTTTTATAATGCCCTCCAGCATTTTCTGATAATTTACCTTCTGCATTCCTGCCGCTCCCTTTTCGCAAAAAAATCGTACCTGACACACTCCCGTAGGGGCTGGCGTCCTAGACAGCCCATTCCCATTGTCCTTGCGTCCCTACAGTATCATACTATATTATATAGTATAGCACATTTCCGCAAATTCCGCAACAGGTCAGATCTTCACCTTGAACTTATTTGCACAGTTAGGGCATTTCACGGTATGTTCACCCTTTACCTTTGGAAGCCTTAACGTCTTTTTTGCATACACCGCACTTTATATAAACATGGGTCTTTCTGTCAGCAAACTTTCTCTTCCAGAATGAAAATTTCCTGCCAATTCCCCCGAAAGCCCTCTCAAACTTCATGTTCTCATCGTATCGCTTCTGGCAGTTTCGACATCGCCCTCACCACCGCCAGCACCAGCACAGCGTATACCATAAGCTGTAAAATAAGTGACCTTACAAACAAGTTCGCCGCACTAAGCACCACAGCCACTCCGCAAATGCCGTAAAAAAAGCTTGTCTATACCATATCTGCCCTGAAAAAATCTCGCTACCTTATACATAAATCCGTTCATAAGCTTTTACCTCTTTTCTTTTTATATTATAAATAGTACACCCGAAATTTAAACTGACTATTAACTTTTATCAAATTTCACCTACCTTTCACAAAACTTTCAGCTTTCACCCTCAAACAGTGAACGGCATATACTGAAGTGTATTCGTAAAAGCGTATACGGACAAGTACAGCATAAAGGAGCAACAAAAATGAAAAAAGAGTCTTATAGCCATGACTTCCATAACCTATGCAATGAAAGCAAAAAACTTGCTGAACAGTTTAAAATACTACTGCGAAATACAGCGCACCCCGAAAGATCTGGGCACAGGCTGCGGCTCCATGCGAGTGTCTGAAAAGATATTCACCGTCAGACAGCAGGCGGCAGAAATGTTTGGAGCACAGACCGAGAACGTGGCTTTCACCGCCAACTGTACCCATGCCCTTAACATGGCGATAAAAGGTGTCATGCAGTACGGTGGTCATATGATAATCTCAGACCACGAGCATAACGCAGTAGCAAGACCCATCTATGCCCTTTCAAAAACAAGAGGCGTGAAATATTCTATTGCCCGAACAGGGAAAACAGACAGCGAAACAGCAGAAAACTTCCGCCGCCTTATAACCCCCGAAACTAAGTGTATCTGCTGTACAGTGGCTTCAAACGTCACAGGCAGGCTCATGCCATACCGTGAATTAGCCGCCCTCTGCAAAGCCCACGGCATATGCTTTATAGCCGACGGCGCACAAGCCTGCGGGCTTTTGGAGCTTTCTCTCTCAGACGGCTTCAACTTTCTCTGCACCGCAGGTCACAAAGCCCTCTACGGACCAACAGGCACAGGGCTTCTTATCTCAGACGGCGAGTATTCTCTGTCTACCATAATCGAGGGTGGCACAGGTGCGACCTCCGCCCTGCTTGAACAGACTCCTTTCCTCCCCGAAAAGCTTGAAAGCGGCACAATTAACACAGTGGGCATAATCGGTCTTGGCGAGGGGCTAACGTTTGTCCGCCAAAAGACCCCTGCCGTAATAAAAGCCCACGAAGAAAAGCTCTGCCGACAGCTCTACGAACAGCTTTCAGACATAGACAAAATAAAGTTCTATGAAGCAGACCAAAAGAAAGTCCCCATACTTTCATTTAACATCGGTGATATCCCTTCCGCCGCCTCCTATCTCAGCGAAAAAGGCTTCGCCCTCCGTGGAGGACTTCAGTGTGCCGCCGTCACCCATACCACCATCGGCACAATAGAACAAGGCACAGTGCGTTTCTCACCCTCTGCATTCAGTACCCCTCAGCAGGTAACAGCACTTTCACGAACAATAAAAATATTTGCCGCAAATAACTAAGCATAAGTGGCAGGTCTGATGTAAAATATCACGTCCTGCCGCTCATTCTATTGCAAAAAGCACCTTTAGGTGCTATAATAAAGCATGAGCAAACAATTTTTCACGAAAGAAAGTGGTATTATGTGGTTCGTGTTTGCGCTTCTCTCCGCTGTTTTCGCAGCGCTCACCTCTGTCCTTGCAAAGGTCGGCATTGAAGGAGTAAACTCAAATCTTGCCACCGCACTGCGTACCTGCGTTGTGCTTGCTATGGCATGGCTCATGGTGTTCATCACCCACACACAAAGCGGCATAGGCTCTATAGGCAGAAAAAGCTGGGTATTCCTTATCCTTTCAGGACTTGCAACAGGTGCTTCGTGGCTATGCTATTATAAGGCTATCCAAATGGGCAGCGTTTCAAAGGTCGCCCCCATAGACAAGCTCAGCGTTGTCATCACCCTTATCCTTGCAGTGATATTCCTCCACGAGGACTTCACAGTAAGATCAGCCATAGGTGCGGTGCTTATCACTGCAGGCACAGTATTAATGGTACTATAAGGAGAACACCATGATAATAAGAACAGTTACCGGGAAGGACGCTCACGAGCTTCTTGAAATATACCGTCCCTACGTTGAAGACACCGCCATAACATTCGAGTATGACGTTCCCTCCGTTGAAGAGTTCGCAGAGCGTATCCGCCGCATATCCGCAAATTATCCCTACATAGCCGCAGTAGAAAACGGCAAAATAGCAGGCTACGCCTATGCAGGCGTTTTCAAAAACAGAGCCGCCTATGATTGGTCGGTTGAAGTCACAGTTTATGTAAAAAAAAGTCACCGCAAAGGCATAGGTGCAAAACTCTACTCCGCCCTTGAAAAGCTCCTTGCGGCACAGCATATAACAAACCTCTATGCCTGCGTCGCCTATCCCGAAAAGGAAGACGAGTATCTCACCTTTGACAGCGTAAAGTTCCATGAAAAAATGGGCTATGCCATAGTGGGTACGTTCCATAGATGTGCCTTTAAGTTCAACAAGTGCTATCATATGGTTTGGCTCGAAAAAATCCTCACCCAGACCGATACCACCCCTCTGCCCGTTATCCCATTTTCCAAACTAGATAAAGCCTTAATTAACAAAATAGTTCTTGAATAAAGGCAGAAAATATGATAAAATAATATCATTCTGTCTGTTAAGGAGCGTAAAAATGGATCTTCAGGAATTAAGAAATGAAATAAACGATATAGACAGCCAGCTTCAGGAGCTTTTCAATAAGCGTATGCAGATAAGCTTCAAGGTGGCTGAGTATAAGATAGCAAACAATATGCCTGTTTTTCAGAGCAAGCGTGAAAACGAGATACTTGACCATGTAACAGAAAGCTCACCAAAGGGCTTGGAAAGTGCGTCAAGAGTGTTCTTCCAAAACATCATGGATATTTCAAAGTGCCGTCAGTACCAGGAGTTTTTGCAGACTCAGATAAGATAGAGTACAAAAAGTTGGACTTGACAGGTCATAAAAAGTCGCTGTACCGGGTACCACAGGCTCATATTCACATATAGCCTGCAAGCAGATATTCAGCGACTTTGAGCCAATGTTCTTTGAAGATTTTGAGGACGTTTTTTCATCAGTTGAAAACGGCTCAGCGGATTTCGGCATACTTCCCATAGCAAATTCCACCGCAGGCTCAGTTGGTCAGACCTACGAGCTTATGAAAAAGCATGACTTCAAGATATGCGCAGCAACTAAGGTAAAGATCTCCCACTGCCTTGCCGTAAAAAAAGGCACACGCTTTGAGGATATCAAAATAGTCTATTCCCACGAGCAGGCGCTCAGCCAGTGTTCGAGTTCCTTTCTCAGAACGGACTTAAAAGCCATAAATACGCAAATACTGCCCTTGCGGCGTGCTACATAAAAGAAAGCAATGAACCGTATGCCGCTATCTGCTCAGAAGCCTGCGCACAGCAGAACGATCTTGAGATACTCAGGCATAATATAGCCAACGCCGCCGAGAATTACACAAAATTTATTCTCATTTCAAAGGAGACTCTCTGCTCGGAAAATGCTGATATCGTGTCAGTGTCCTTGGCATTGCCGCATACCTCATCTGCACTTTACAGACTTCTCACCAAATTCTCCGTGGCAGGCCTTTAACCTTTCCATGATAGAGAGCCGCCCTATCGCAAACACCGATTTTGACGTTGTTTTCTATCTCGATTTTGAGGGAGCAATAACCTCTCCGGACGTGGCAAAGCTCATGAGCGAGCTTAATTCAGAACTTTCATATTTCAAATTTTTAGGCAACTACGAGGAAATATAACAGTACGATTTTTAGGACAGGAGGAACAAAAATGCGTATAGGACACGGCTATGACGTCCACAGACTGACCGAGGGCAGAAAGCTCATTCTCGGCGGCGTAGATATACCATATGAAAAGGGACTTTTAGGACATTCCGATGCAGACGTCCTTGCCCACGCCATAATGGATTCCATACTTGGTGCATTGGCACTGGGAGATATCGGCAAGCTTTTCCCCGATAATGACCCCGACTATGAGGGTGCTGACAGTATGAAGCTCATGGAAAAAGTCATAAACGTTATGACCGAAAAAGGCTGGAAAATAGGCAATATAGACTCCACCATCTGCGCACAGAAGCCGAAGCTTGCCCCATATATCACCTCCATGCGGGGCGTATAGCAGAAGCCTGCGGCTGCGATATTTCACAAATATCAGTTAAAGCCACCACCGAAGAAAAACTAGGCTTCACAGGCGAGGAACTAGGCATATCCGCCACAGCGGTCTGCCTGCTTGAAAAAATTTGATACAAAACCAAAAGGACTGCTGTCTTAAACCACAGCAGTCCTTTTTATTGCTATTTTGCCTTATGCGCAACTCCGTCATTGTCAATGTTATATCCGTCAACAGTAGTGTTTATGAGCATCATGCCATAATCATTGAAATAATATCGCTTTCCGCCTATCTTCTTCCAACCTGTCACAACAGTGCCGTTCTTGTTGTTGTAGAACTTCTGCCCACGCCAGCTTACCCAGCCGGACTTTAGATATCCGTCCTCACCGAAGTTGTAATACTTGTCGTCAATGTACACAGGACCTCTCAACGCAACACCATTCTGCAGGAAATATTTTTTTCCTGCAATAGTCGTCCATTCATTCTGCAAAACATGATCGCTGTCAAAATAAAACTCCGTTCCGTCTATTTCTCTCCAGCCTGAAACTGCCTTGCCATCGCCGTCAAAATAATAGGTCTTGTCACCGGCTGTTACCCACTTGTCTTTCTGAGCGCCGTTCTTGTCAATGTAGTAAAGCCCTGAATCATCACTGAACAGCCCCTTTGAAAGCTTGCCGTCATTGTCAAAATGATACAGCTTGTCTTCAATAGTGTGCCAACCTGTAAGTGCAGCCTCGTCCTCACCAATGTAGTAAATATTTCCCTTTGAAGTAACAAACTCCGACTTAGCCCAAGAGCCGTCCTCTTTCTTGAACTTCCATTCAGCGTCTATCTTAACGATCCCATCTGCAAGCACGCCCTCGTTTGAGAAGGTGTATTTCTTGTCCCCGTCCTCCTCAAATTCGCCAACAGCCGCCGCACCTGTCAGACCAAAATAATATCTCTTTCCGTCAATGGTCTTCCAGCCCGTAGCCTTCTTGCCGGTTTCCTCATCAAAATAGAAGTAATAGCCGTTTATTTTATGAAATCCAGTGCAAAGAGTGTGATCAGAGTAGAAATAATACTGATAGAACACCGCCCCGCCGAACTTCTCATAAACCTTTCTGTCATAAGCATTGAATGTCTTATCGCCGAATTTGTCCGCAAGCTCCTCAAGCTTTTGGGTCTCTTTTTCGTCAGGCTTCTCGTCCTTTTTTGTAATCGTCCTTCTCAAACTTCACAAGCTTTGAAACATTGGATTTGAACTCTTTTATTTTCTTTTTCTCATCATCAGTGTACTGATCCGTATTCGTCCAACCTGTTGCCGCCACATGGGTCGTTTTGTCAAAATAGTAAGTATCTTCGTCAATATCCTCCCAGCCGTCAGCCACAACGCCGCCTCTGCCGAAGTAATAAACATTTCCGCCTATCTCGTTCCAGCCGGAGAGGAGTCTATTTTTCTTATCAAAGTAATAATACTTGTCCTTGATCTTGGTAAAGCCCTTGCCTGCAGAGCCGTCGCCCTTGAAATAATACTTCTCAGGCGGTTCTTCATACCAGCCCTTAGTCATTTTACCGTCATCAGCAAAATGATATCTGTTCTTGTCAATTGTTATCCAGCCCTTGACCATTTCACAGCTATCATTGAAATAATAGCTCTCACCGTCTATCTCCGCAAAGCCCTGAGCGCAAGCCCCTGTAGCTTCATCAGAATAATAATACTTCTTTTCAAGCTCCATCCAGCCCTTGTGAACAGCACCGCTCTCAGAAAAATAATACTTCTTTCCGTCAATGTCCTGCCAGCCCGTGGCATGTGACCGTCGTCATCATCAAAATAGTATATCTTGCCCTCTATCTCAACAAAGCCCTTAGCCATCTCACCGCTCTTGAGAAAATAATACTGAACATTGTTTATCTTTGCCCAGCCTGTCACACGCTTGCCACTCTCGTCATAGTAATAACCGCCGTCGCTGTCAAAACCCGTGTCAGGGAAGCCGTGATCGTCAAAGTAGTATTCACCGCCGTTTATCTCACAAAGACCCGTCCTGAAAATGCCAGACTCCTCAGAGAAATAGTATTCCTCTCCCTTTATTTTCATTTTTCCACGCTGAACAACACCGTCCTTGACATAGTAAGTGTCCCCACGATACTTATGCCAGCCGTCAGCCATAGCGTTGCCCTTGTCGTCAAAAAGATAGCAGGTGTTGTCTATTATCTGATATCCAAGCGCCTTTTCGCCCGTCTCCTTGACAATATAATAAGTCGAGCCGTCATGGGTGTGCCAGCCCGAAGCATAATAAGCGCCGTAGTATAAATATCCGCCAAAGCCTGCTCCCATAACGATAGTGCAAGCTACAGCCGCAGCGATCATTTTTTTCTTATCGCTTTTCAGCACCTCATTATATCTGTTGCAAAAATCATTGCCCTCATTGCTGTTTATACTCATAAAGATCCTTCCTGAATTTACACAGTTCTAGTTAGTACAATTATATCACAACAAAATAATAATTTCAATACCGCCGCCCCAATTTTCACACCCCTCACACATAAAAAGCTGCACAGTCCAAATAACTGTACAGCTCATAAAATAAATACCCAAGATAAATGGGCTGTCGAGGACTCCAGCCCCTACAATTTCTCATGACTGCAATTTATCTGTAGTGGCGAGCAACGTTCGCCCGTCCACCCCCACAACATCTCAGCTATACCACGACCCCCACGCCACAAGCTTTCTCACCATCCCCTTTGTCTATTCTGACAGATAAATTACTCATTTCTTACATCACAATACTTGCGTTCATACAGATAATATGTTATAATATATAATGTATATTTATAAATCTAAAGGAGGTTTATTTATGGATCAGCTTATAAAATTACTGAAAAACAACGCCCGTATCACAAACAGCGAGCTTGCCGTTCTTCTCGATAAAACAGAAGAGCAGGTTGCAGCGGATATCGCCAAGCTTGAAGCAGACGGCGTAATAAAGGGCTATTCCGCGATCGTTGACGAAAGTGCCTATGACCCTAATTCAGTTTTCGCTCTTATAGAACTTAAAGTCACCCCACAGTCACAGTCAGGCTTTGACGAGATAGCAAACCAGATCGCAAGCTATGAGCAGGTGGAGTCCGTCCGCCTTATGTCAGGTGCTTATGATATAATCGTTGCCGTGAACGGTGCAAACATCAGGGATATCTCACAGTTTGTTTCCCAAAGACTTGCCACTATCGACGCTGTCCAGTCCACCGCCACACACTTCGTGCTAAAGGTCTATAAAGACAACGGCATCATGATAAGCACAGATGATAAAGACGAAAGAGGTTTGATCTCCCCATGATAGATTATAATAAAGTGCTTTGCCCTGCCATAAAGGAAATGAAGCCCTCAGGTATCAGAAAATTTTTCGATATCGCTCAGCAGCTAGAGGGCGTTATCTCCCTTGGCGTTGGCGAGCCTGACTTCAAAACTCCGTGGCTAATACGTCAGGAAGCTATCTCCACCCTTGAAAAAAGGCAAGACCTGCTATACCGCAAACGCAGGTCTGATCGCTCTCCGTGAAGAGATAGCCAAGTATTTTCAGCGTACTATCCACACAAGCTATGACCCTAATAAGGAAATAATCGTCACTGTTGGCGGCTCTGAAGCTATCGACCTTACCATAAGATGCCTTATCCAACCCGGTGATGAAGTCCTTATAGTCGAACCATCCTTTGTCTGTTATCGTCCTATCGTCTCCCTGTGCGGCGGCGTTCCAGTGGTCATAGAAACAAAGGAAGAAAACGAGTTCCGACTTACAGCAGACGAGCTTCGTGAAAAAATAACCGACAAAACCAAGCTCCTTGTCTTGCCCTATCCTAATAACCCAACAGGTGCGATAATGCGCCGTGAAGATCTTGAAGCTATCGCAAAGGTGCTTAAAGATACCAATATCATGATAGCCTCAGACGAGATATATTCCGAGCTTACATATTCAGGCAAGCATTGCTCTATCGCAGAAATAGAGGGTATGCGTGAGCGTACTATAGTCATAAACGGCTTTTCCAAAAGCTTTGCAATGACAGGCTGGCGGCTTGGCTTCCTTGGCGGACCAAAAGAGATAGTGTCCCAAATGCTCAAGCTTCATCAGTATGCTATCATGTCCTCCCCCTACTGTCAGCCAGTATGCCGCTATCGTTGCCATGCACAGTTGTCAGAAGGATATAGATGCCATGCGTAACGAGTATAATATCCGCCGTCGCTTTGTGGTGGATTCTTTCAATAAGCTTGGTCTTAAATGCTTTGCACCGCAAGGCGCATTCTATGTTTTCCCTTGTATCAAAAGCACAGGCATGACAAGCACCGACTTCTGCGAAAAGCTTGTGTACACCAAAAAGGTAGCCGTCGTGCCGGGAGATGCTTTCGGCGAGTGCGGAGAGGGCTATGTGCGTGTCTCCTACGCCTATTCCCTTAACCACCTGAGAGAGGCTATCAAACGTATCGGAGAATTTTTAGAGGATATCAAAAATGGTAACGTGCAGTAATTTAAAAATAAAAGCCTACGGAAAAATAAATCTTGCATTGGATATCGTTGGTAAACGTGATGACGGCTACCATATGCTAAATACTGTCATGCAGTCAGTGTCCTGCTTCGACCTTTTGGACTTCACCCTCTCTGAGGGCGAGGGCATAGAGCTTACCTGCAAACTTGACAGCTTTCCAAAGGGCGAGGATAATATAATCACCAAAGCCTACCATGCCTTTGCCGACTTTACCCATATTGACTTCGGCTGTAAAATAACAGTGAATGTGGAGAAAAACCTCCCCTCACAAGCAGGCATGGGCGGAGGGAGTGCAGACGCCGCCGCTACCCTTAGAGCTTTGGACTTCATGTTTGATACAAGGCTCACCGATGAACAGCTCTGCTCCATAGGTGTGGCTCTGGGTGCAGACGTGCCTTTCTGTATTACAGGTGGCACAAGGCTCTGTCAGGGCGTTGGCGAAATAATGAGCAACCTGCCCTCACCCGACTGCGCTTTCGTAATAATAAAACCCGACGTGGGTATCTCCACCCCCGAAGCTTTCAAAAAGTATGACAGCATTTCAAACCCCAAACGCTGTAATATGGACGTCCTGCTGAGATATATCGGCGGTGGAAAGCTTTTCGGCATATGCTCAAACCTTTTCAATGTGCTGGAATATGCCGCCGACCGTGAGGAGATAGCTCATGCAGTGCAGGAGCTTAAAACAGCGGAGCTCTCTCCGCCCTTATGACAGGAAGCGGCTCAGCCGTTTTTGGAGTTTTTCCCGATATCGCTTCCGCACAAACAGCCGCAGAAAAGCTGTCAGGCTGGAACTATAAGTGCGTTTGTCAGCCTGTAAAACAGGGCTGGGAATTTGTATATTAATGAGGTGAAATAATTGAGCAGAAATAAATGCAGAATTTGCGGATACCACTTTAAAAGCGATGATGAGATAATTTGTCCTGAGTGCTTCACAGCCCGTGACGAGGATATAAGCTGTAACAGCCTTTCAGATGACCTGCACTCTCATGATCTCCGTGCCGATAACGAGCAGGACGGCTGGTTCGGTCAGTCTGAAAATGACACCTTCAAGGAAGAAAAGAACGATTTCGTTTCCGAGGAACGTAAAGAGGAAGCAAGGGACGAGAATTTCCAAAGCACCTATACCCCACCTAACAGACAGGTAAAATTCACCTTTGCCTACAACACCGCCTATGACGAAAACGATAATTCGTTTTTCTCAAACAACTTCTTCCCCGGTGAAAGCGACTACGAAGACGATATGACCTATACGATCAAGTTCCTTGTCCCAGCCGATTCAAAGCGCACCACGTTCACAGCCTGCTTCCAGAACGACGATTTTATAACAGATTCATTCCAGTTCAATATCCCCCTTGACGAAAACCGATATTCTAAAAAGCTGCACCCTCTGCCCAAGAGAGTGCAAAGTGAACCGATACGAGCATAAAGGCTTCTGCGGTGAAACTGCCAAAGTAAGGATAGCCCGAGCTGAGCTTCATATGTGGGAAGAACCTTGTATCAGTGGCGCAGAAGGCTCAGGCACAGTGTTTTTCTCAGGCTGTTGCCTGAAATGCTGTTTCTGCCAGAACTACGAAATATCCGCTGAGGGCAAAGGCTTTGAGCTTACCGAACAAGAACTTGCAGACACTTTTCTGCGGCTTCAATCAATGGACGCAAACAACATAAACCTCGTCAATCCCACCCATTTCGTTCCGCAAATAATCAAAGCACTCGACCTCTGTAAAGATAAGCTCACTATCCCTGTGGTCTATAACAGCGGCGGTTATGAAAAGCCCCAAACGCTGGAGCTTCTTCGTGGCTATGTGCAGATATTTCTACCCGACCTTAAATATTTTGATCCTACACTTTCGGATAAATATTCCAAAGCCGCAGACTATTTTGAAAACGCCGCTGCTTCAATACATAAAATGGCGGAGCTTTCAGGCAAGCCAACCTTTGACGAAAAAGGCATAATGCAGAGCGGCACAATAGTCCGCCACCTTGTCCTCCCTACCCACCGTAAAGACTCCATAAAGCTTATGGAATGGCTAGGCAAAAATTTTGCCAAAAACGAGATAATGATAAGTCTTATGAGCCAGTTCACCCCCGTGTATAAAGCCTTTGACTACAAAGAGCTTTGCCGTAAGACATCAACTTTCGAGTATAACACCGTCATTGACGCCGTGAACAAATACGGTTTTGAGGGTTTTGTCCAAAGCCGCACATCCGCCGCCAAAGATTTTATCCCCGAATTTTATGACGAAAAAAAATACTACTGATATCCAATTTTTTTATCGGACTGCCATGCTAACACAGACAGCCCGATATTTTTGTAATAAAATTGTTATACATTCCCTATTGACATTTTGAACAAAAAAGTTTATAATGTTAATGTAAGTTTGGTAAAACAAACTTGAATGGGGTAACTTATGGGGTAAACATTAGTCACCAACCGTAAAAAGGGCAGCAAAATTGCCGCCTGCATATAAGTTATCGAAAAGAGGTCATGCAAATGTCAAAGGCTTTCGGTTCAAGATATTCCATTGAAAATTCCGAGGAAGCAAAGGAGTATTTTGAGTTTGTAAAGGACCTGCTTGACAGCGATGTTGTAAACGAAATGAAAAATTTTCGTCATCACTATAGTACGACTTGCTATCAGCATTGCATCAATGTATCCTACTATAACTATCTCGTTTGCAGAAAATTGGGACTAAATTCAAGATCCGCAGCAAGAGCAGGTCTGCTTCACGATCTGTTTCTTTATGATTGGCGGGATCGTGAGAAGAAAAAAAAGGCGAAATGCCTCACGGAATGACCCACCCAAAGGTCGCACTCAACAATGCGAAACAGCATTTTGAGATAGGCAAGCGTGAGGAGGATATGATAGTCAAGCATATGTGGTACCGCTGACCCTGAAATTTCCTAAATACGCTGAATCTTACGTTATCGTGTGTATCGACAAATACACCGCAATGTTGGAAATAGGCTCTTATTTGGGTCAGAAAATGAAAGAAAAAGCGAAAGCAATGCGAACAAAACAGCATTAAACCAAAGCGGACAGGCACACACCTGTCCGCTTTCAGTTTGTTGACAAACCCTTAAATAAATGTACAATTGATCGTACACTTATATAAATGCAAAAAGACCGCCCCTAAGATAAGGGACGGTCTTTCCCGTTTATCAGGCAAAATAAACGGATATTGGTGTTTAGTGAATGTCGTTGTAAAGTGCAATGTAATCCTTGGCGGACTTTGTCCAACTGAAATTCTGCTTGAGCGCAGTGTTCACAAGCCTGCCCCACTTCATCTTGTCATCATAGTATGCCCTGGCTCTAACAACAGCGTCAAGCATATCATGTGCGTTGTAAGACTTGAAAGTAAAGCCGTTTCCATTCTTGTCGCCTGCATCATGGATACTGTCTCTCAAACCGCCTGTCTCTCTTACGATAGGTATAGTACCATATCTCAGAGCGATCATCTGAGCCAAACCGCAAGGCTCGCTCTGCGACGGCATAAGGAACATATCCGCACCAGCGTATATCTTCTTTGACAGTTCAGGCACAAAACCAATTGTCAGACCCACTCTGTCAGGATAACGATAATGCATTTCGCTGAAAAAGTCCTCGTATATCTTCTCGCCCGAACCAAGAATAGCAAACTTGCAGCCAAGCCTGATGATGTCCTCAAACACATACTTGATAAGGTCAAGACCCTTGTGTGAAACAAATCTCGTTACGATACCGATAACAGGCTCTTTTCCATGTGCCATGCCAAGCTCACTGAGCAAAGCGTGCTTGCAAACAGCCTTGCCCGTCTTGTCATTCAAACTATAATTCTTAGCAATAACAGGATCAGTTGCAGGATCATAGATCTTCTGATCTATTCCGTTGAGTATTCCGCAAAGCTTGTATTGCTTGTTCACAAGCTCCCTGTCAAGACCATGTGAATACCATGGATCAAGTATCCAAGCATAGCTCGGTGAAACTGTCGTCACCTTGTCAGCCGTTTCAATAGCAGCCTTCATAAAGTTCACATCACCGTCATATGAAAGCAGATCCGTATGATAAAGCGGAATGCCCATTATGTCGTTGATAAGTTCTAAGCCATATTGTCCCTGATACTGAATGTTGTGTATTGTGAACACGGTCTTGATATCCTCATAACCCTGCTGATAGCGGTAGAAAATATCATAATAAACAGGAACAAGTGCCGTCTGCCAGTCATTGGCGTTTATAACGTTCGGCTTAAAGTCGATGTATCTCAGCAGCTCGAGAACTGCCCTTGAGAAGAATATAAATCTCTCAGCATCATCATAAAAGCCATACAGACCGTTTCTCTGGAAGTAATACTCATTATCAAGCAGATAATAAGTCACTCCGTTCACAACGCCTGTAAAAACGCCGCAGTATTGATTTCTCCATGCCACCGGCACAGTGAAATTCGTAACATATGTCAGCTTGTCCTTAAGCTCCTGCCTGATAGAGCTGTAATAAGGTATCACGACTCTGCAATCGTGACCCTCGGCATTGATAGCCGCAGGCAGTGAGCCTGCAACATCAGCCAATCCACCTGAAGCAATAAAAGGCAAAGCCTCACTTGCAGTATAAAGTATGTTCATATCCGAACCCTCTTTCCTAAGTCATTGCGACCTTTTTATACAGAAGCTCCCTTTCCTACATACATAGGATACTGTGGCGAGCTTGTAAGGATATGGTTTTCACAGATAGAAACGTTCTTGTCTGTGATAAGATAGTTAAGCTCAGCATTGTCACCAACAACAGTGCCCCGCATAAGGATACAGTTCTTGACCTTTGCACCCTTGCCTACCTTAACGCCTCTGAACAGTACAGAGTTCTCTACCTCGCCCTCTATGATACAGCCGTCAGCAATAAGAGAATTTGATACCTTGCTGTCCAGATCGTACTTAACAGGAGCGTTGTCGCTTACCTTTGTGTAGATAGAACGCTTTGGAACGAACAGCTTGCGTGCATTCTCAGGTTCAAGCAGAGCCATGTTTGACTTAAAGTAGCTTTCAGGGCTGTTGAGCTTGCTGAAATAGTTATCGTACTCGTAGATCTTTATCTTAAGCTCTCTGCACTTCTCCTGAAGAATATTTCTCTCAAAGCTTACATTTCCTCTGGTACCATTGCGTCATTAACAGTTTCAATAAGGAAATCCATTGACATAACGAACACATTAAGGCTCGTTGTGCAAGTGCCGCTGATGTCAGGATTGATAAGAACAGAGGTTACGTTCTTGTCAGCGTCAACGTTGAATACAGTTGAAGTCTTTATATCATCAGAGCTGTAAACGCCAGTGTGTGCAACAGCAGTAATATCAGCACCGCTCTCGATGTGAGCCGCTACGATAGGCTTGTAATCAATATTAGTTACAACGTCGCAGTCTGAAAGGATAACATATTTAGCTCTTGAGTGCTTGATAAAGCTCATCGCACCATAAGTAAAGAGTGCTTTCAACGTTGCCGAATGGAGGCAGAATGTAAAGTCCGCCCCTTTTTTCTTGCCAGATCCCACTCTCTTGCAGAGCCGAGGTGATCCAGAAGTGACTGATAGTTAGATTTTGTTATAACACCGACCTCGCTTATGCCGCTGTTTACCATGTTAGACAGTGGGAAGTCGATAAGGCGGTATCTTCCGCCGAACATTACAGAACCCATAGTTCTGTTCTTTGTCATGTCGCCAAGAGTCGTGTCGTGCATATTAGCGAAAACAAGACCCAGTACGTTACCCATATTTACATCCATGTTTACTCGGTCCTTTCTTAGATATTCTCGTAAATTATTGCCTTTGGTGCAACAACACTGCCGTCAGAAACGGTCAGATTATTGCCCACTACAGCAACGCCCCATGAGTCCTTGTCCTCGATAGTTTCAGGTCTTGCACCGATCTGAGCGTTCTCACCGATAACAGTGTTCTCGCCAACGATAGCATACTCGACCTTTGCACCCTTCTTGACAACTGCGCCAGGCATAAGGATAGAATCCAGTATCTCAGCGCCTTCCTCAACAGTAACGCCGTCAGAGATCATTGAGAACTCGACTGAACCGTCGATAACGCAGCCCTCTGTTACCATAGAGTTCTGTACCTGAGCGTTCTTGCCTATGCTCTGAGGTGGCATAACAGGGTTTCTTGAGTATATCTTCCAGCTTGTATCATAAAGATCGATAGGAATGTTAGGATTGATAAGGTCCATATTAGCTTCCCAAAGAGAATCTATAGTTCCAACGTCCTTCCAGTAGCCGTCAAAACGATAAGCCACAAGCTTCTCGCCTGCTTCTCTCATGTCAGGGATAATGTTCTTGCCGAAGTCCTTTGAAGCTTCCTTGTCGTTCTCATTAGCGATAAGATAAGCTTTCAGCTTCTTCCAAGTGAATATGTAAATACCCATTGAAGCAAGAGTTGAACGAGGGTTCTTTGGCTTCTCCTCGAAGTCTATGATGTTGTCGGTTATCATGATACCGAAACGTGACGCCTCTTCCTTTGGAACGTCCAGAACAGCGATAGTAGCGTCAGCGTTCTTAGCTTTGTGATATTCAAGCATCTTGTTGTAATCCATTTTATAGATATGGTCGCCTGAAAGAACAACAACATACTCAGGGTCATATCTGTCTACAAAAGCGATATTCTGATAAATAGCGTTTGCAGTACCCGAATACCAATCAGCGCCTGAAGCTGTCTGATAAGGAGGAAGCACATGAACGCCTCCGTGTATTCTGTCAAGATCCCAAGGCTGACCGTTTCCAATGTACTCATTGAGTACCAATGGCTGATACTGTGTCAGCACGCCCACTGTGTCGATACCTGAATTGATACAGTTCGAGAGAGGAAAATCAATGATACGATACTTAGCACCGAAAGGTACTGCCGGTTTTGCAACGCTCTGTGTCAGGGCATACAATCTGCTTCCCTGACCGCCTGCCAGCAGCATTGCAACACATTCTTTTTTGTTGAACATAATTAATTCACCGTCTATATTACTCAGCCTTTTTAGCTGTGGACTTCTTAGTTGTTTTCGCCTTAGCGGCTTTCTTGACAGCAGTTTTCTTAGCCGCCGTCTTTGTCTTTTTTCTTATTCTCTGCCTTTTTCTCAGGCACAGGTCTTTCCTCTTTCTTCACTGTGAAATACATACAAGAGAACGCAGGAATGTCGATACAAACAGACTGATCGAAGCCGTGCATCTTCTCATCAACAGCCTTTACAGTGCCGTTAGTGCAAGGGGATCCGTCAACAGAAGACGAGTTGAACACCTCCGTATAGCTGCCCCAGTAAGGAACGCCAAAGCAGTATGACTTTCTTTCCACAGGAACGAAATTGCAAACCACGATGACCTCTCCGCCGTTTTTGTCAAAACGTCTGAAGATGATGATACTCTGCTTGAAATCGTCATTTGATATCCAGCTAAAGCCCTCCCAAGAGAAATCTCTCTCCCAGAACTGAGGGTGGTCAAGATAGAAATGATTGAGGTTCTTGGAGTAGTTCAGATAATTGCGGTGGTTCTCATATTCGTCCACCATGAACCATTCCAGACCATTCTCGTAATCCCACTCTCTGAACTGAGCAAAATCAGCACCCATGAACAGAAGCTTCTTACCTGGGTGAGCCATCATATAAGCCATGAACAGCTTGCACTGCTTGAACTTATTGTCGATATCTCCACCATACATTTTATTTACCAATGAAGCCTTACCATGCACCACCTCGTCATGAGAGATAGGCAAAATAAAGTTTTCAGAGAAAGCATAGAAGAATGAGAACGTGAGCATATCATGATGAAAAGCTCTGTCAATAGGGTCAAGAGCCATATATTTGAGCATATCGTTCATCCAGCCCATGTTCCACTTGAAGTTGAAGCCAAGACCGCCGTCGCTCGCAGGCTTTGTTACCATAGCCATGAAGTTGACTCTTCGGCTATCATAAGGGTATTAGGGTTTCTTCCGAACACAGCGGTATTGAGATCCTTGAAGAACTGAACAGCTTCAAGATTTTCCTTTCCGCCGAACTTGTTAGGCGTCCACTCTCCGTCACGTCTGTCATAGTCAAGATAAAGCATAGACGCAACAGCGTCAACTCTCAGACCGTCAACGTGATATTTTTCTATCCAGTAAAGAGCGTTTGAGATAAGGAATGACTTTACCTCGCCCTTTGAATAATCGAAAACTCTCGTTCCCCACAGCCGTGGATACAGTATTTATATGTATCATAAGTCTGAAGCCCTGTAACAAAAGCCTCCCACACCTCTGAGTCGTCTATCTTCTCCATTGGAGTGGCATTTTCGTCCCAGTCATTGAAATCTCCCACAACAGAAATGCCCTCAGCGTGTGCTGCCCAGACTCTGAAATAGTATCCTTCTATGCCGTCTTTCTCTCCCTTATGGCAGCCAAGAAACTTATATGTTTCGTAGTTTGTGCCATTGTGGAAAAGATAGAGCGGCAGTTCATAATCCTTTGGAATAATATCTATCATAATTCAGCCTCCCTTGTCTTTTTTTGTGAAAACCGCTGAATAATTTCGGTGTTTCATACTTACATTTTAATCTTTTTTTGAACAAATTTGCAATAGTTTTAGTAGTTATTCTCGTATTCGCACATATTTCAACAGATGGTTTTATGTATTTTGCACAATAGATTTTATATAATAACATAGAAAAAGTAAAGTCAAAGTATACAAAAGTAAAAAATTGCAGGCAAAAGTCGGCAAAGTCATTTACATTCATTTTTCATTCTCGTCATGAAGTGAAATTTTTGCGGCAATAATAGTTATATCGTCACGCCTGCCTCCTGTTCGCTGAGCAAGCGCCTTTGCGCCAAGCGCCGTGACTATCTCCTGAGCGTTCATTCCGTTACAGCGGAGTATCTCTCGTGCTGTAGCGTCCTCGACACCGTCTGAGGTCATAAGCAGAACGTCCCCGTCAAAGAGCTTAAGCTCGCTCACATCAGGAGTACACTCCGCAAGTATCCCAGCAGGAAAAGCCTGTCCGCCGATAGCTTTAAGACCGCCGTCACGGAAAAGAAAGCTTTGCGCCGCACCCGATTTCAGAAACTGCACCGTTCCGCCATTAAGTTCCAGCCATAGACATTCCCGATCGTATGAGCCTTGTAACAAGACTTACGGAAAACAATGAATCCAGTCTTGCTCTTTTTCCTGTTCCCATGCCGTCTGAAAGGACGATATACTTTTCGTTGACGCTTGAATCGAAGACTTCAAAGCTGTCCCCCGAATATTCTCCGCTTGACGAAGCTGAAAAGCTTTTTATATCAACTGTGAATTTCGGTATTTCCGCAAAGGACATTCTGGTTATATTATCCACCTTGACTATCACAGGCATATCAAGGTCATAGTCTATCATTTCTGAAAGCGTTGCTGTGAGCCTTACAAGATCACCCCTGAACTGCGCAGTTATAAAAACGTCCACACGCTGACAAAGGTTTTCGTCTATGTAAACGCAGGCTTTCACATTTGGATAGCCAAGGTTAGAGAAATGCTCCCTTACTCTTGCTGAAAGCTGAGGATCAACGCTTCTCACCTGACCTGCCCTGAAAGAAAGGTCGGATAAGATATCCTCCATGAGGAAAGCTGTTCGCTTAAAAACTCACGCATTTCACGAACTCTCATGCTGTCGGCACGTTCTGCCACAAAGTCGGTATACAATTCATTGAAGCTTTTGCAAAGAAGGGACTTTCTCACACAGCCACCCAAATGCTTTTCAACGTCGTCAAGGCTGAGGTTATTATATGTACAAACTATGCTTTCAAGCTTTGAAAAACTGTCATCAAGCTGTACACAACGCTTACTGCACACTGAGTACATATCGCAATCGGTACAAACAACAGATCGTACACGTTTTGACAGTGTAGCTTCCTTTGAGCGTTTATCTATAGCCGCAGTGACCATTGTAAGCTGACCTCTGATACCGCCCAGAGTTCTCGAAGCCATGTTGAGCTTTGAAGAAGTGGTCTGCCCTACAAGGTCAACGGAATTCTTCACTCCCACCACTTTTTTTTGCCACCCTTTTTATCACAGGAACAGGCAGAGCGATAAAAAGCACAGAGCCTATAAGCAAATCAGCAAACATTGAAAATGTATCACCGTTCTCACCCATTGCCACAAGGCTCACAAGTGAAACTGCAAGGAAAAACAAGCACTATCACAAGAGAGCCGAATTGCAGAAAAGCTCCGCAGATAAGTCCTGACGTGGCAAGCAAAAGTGTATTTCTCGCAAGTGACGGAGTACAAAGGAGTACACCCGCAGGTGGTCAATGCGCCAACAACTGCACCGCCTATATTTCTATACTTTCGCACTGCCATAAGCATAAACAAAGTGCCTACTATCCTGCCCAGGTTCACCACATGGAGCGGTGCGGCAGTGATGGTCGAGATAAACATAATATAAAGTATAGCTGTGAAAACCCGTTTATTCCTGTAAGGTCAAAAACACCGCTTCGGTTTCTTTGACGTTTTACGGTCAGTGCAATAAAAACAACACAGCCACACATGAGCGAGCTTATCATTCGCAGTGAAGCCGTATATGTATCCGATGGCATTGCCACCGACATTACACAACTGAAAAGAAGCATTGCTCCTGTTGTGAGGAGCGACACAAAAACGGGGTCGTCCTTATGGTCGGCAGAGGGCATCACAAGCCTTACCGCCCCTATAACAAGTATCGCACAAAGCTGAACGATACCCTCCGAGAATGTTCCGCTTACAAAATATGCAAGTGCAGAGCCTAAAAAAGCAGGTATCACATTAGTTCCCGAAAGCACTGCCACCGCCACGTTCATTGACGAGGGGAAGCCTAAGATCTTTCCGAAGCTTGCCGCAAACGCTGCTGCCGCCGATAAAACAGCCATAAGTACATTCGTTTTGCCTAAGGTATGAAATTTTGCCGTATGCCGTATTTTTTCCATTGCTTATCACGTCCTATGTTTCCAAAATGTAATAATTACATTTTAGCAGGACTATCAAGCGAAAGGTGTCGCAATATGGGCTTGAAATTGAAATACTGACCAAATTTACGGACAGATCTCATAACTCTCAACGTCATGAAAATCTGCTGTAGAAAATCGGATAGTTGCCGAGCAACGGGCGAACGAAATGGGACGTCGCACTTCTGCTTGCAGAAACTGAGACTTTCCCCTACAAGTAATGAAGTCTAATTGTACAGAAATATGTACAATTAGATAAGCTTTCTAAGGGCTTCGGAAAAGGTTATGAATTGCTCCATGGAAAGTGCTTCAGGACGAACGGAGGCAGGCAGGTCGCTTTGCTCTATCGCCTGATTTACTATAGATTTATCTATGCCCATTGATGATGATACGGAATTTGAGAGGGTCTTTCTTCGCTGTGAAAATGCTCCCCTAGCGACTTTAAAAAGAACTTTTCGTCCGTCACGCCCTCGGGGGTCTTATCACGGATATCAAACCTCACCACGCAGCTGTCAACGTTAGGCGAGGGCATGAAGCTTCCTCGTGATACGTTGAAAAGCAGTTTCGGTACAGAAAAATAATTTATTGCCACTGTGACTGCTCCCATATCTCTTGTACCCATAGGGGCACAAAGACGTGTGCCTGCTTCTTCTGCACCATGACAGTAACAGACTTTATGGGCAGACGTTCTTCAAGGAGCATCATTAATATGGGCGAGGTTATATAGTAAGGTAGATTTGCACAAACGGCAACGTCCATACCCTGAAATTCCTCGGCAATAAGCTTATGGAGATCAGTTTCCATGACGTCGGCGTTTATTATCTTCACATTGTCATATTCTGCAAGAGTTTCTGCAAGGACCGGCATAAGCCTGTCGTCAATTTCGATAGCCACCACCTTGTCGGCACGCTTGGCAAGCTCGTTTGTGAGAACGCCTATGCCTGTGCCTATCTCGATTATGCCGAAGCCTTTTTTGCATTGCCCATTTCGGCTATCTTGGGGCAAACGGAGGGATTCACTAAGAAATTCTGACCGAGAGCCTTGGAGAAAGTGAAATTGTGTCTTGCGAGAACATCTTTTATCACACTTATATTAGAAAGATTATCCATTTATTAATACACCTCAGATTAACTGATAAATCGACAAAAAATTAACAAAATAATTATATCATATTAACAAAAAAGATTGTCAACTGATTTGGAAAAGAATAATATTCCTATGAAGTAAAAGACAGGTCGTTTTTTATTCAATTTTCAAGCTTCAAACAAGGTGCAGGAAGTGCTTTTCTGTGCGATCAGAACCTCTCATCGTGTTCACCTAACTCACGTTGACAGAATGTTTCCTCATACACTGCTACCTTGCAGGATATTCGATTTGGGATAATATCCTTATACTTATCCCGAAAATCACCACTTTTGTTGCATAAAAAATGCAATAATTGCAGAAATGTTGCCAAATTAAAAGATAAATCATTTGTTTGCACAAATTACGATGAGATAAATTGTGCAGTATCACATATAAGATCGTAAGGGTTTATTATTTTTATTGCCGGAAATAATATATGCGGAGGGGATAAAAATGAAAAATAACTCTTTTGCTCACGGGCAGGAATTACCGCTGGGGCTGTCTATGGCTCTTGCTCAGGTGCCTGCGGCTTACTTTGCTAAGCTGGATCCGCTTCAAAGACAGCAGATAATCGACTCGGCACACTGTATTCGCTCCAAAGAGGAAATGCGTGGTCTCGTCAACAGCTTGTCAAACGGTCAGATCACTGATACAAGTATTTTCTGAACAAAAAGTTAATGTAGACAAATTTCACAATAAATCAAAGATTAATTGATATAAATTTTATATAAATATGTGTTGAAATTTATCTATAAATATTGTACAATATTATTGTAAGGCTTTGTATGCTGTGAACTTAAGGCTTATGGTGTTCCTTACGAATGTCACGTTATGTCTGCTCACAGAACGCCTGCGCTTGCAAGCGATTTTGCTGACAAGGCTAAGGAAAACGGCTTTGGAGTTATAATCTGCGCTGCCGGAATGGCGGCTCATCTTGCGGGGAGTTATTGCAGGTCACACAACGCTTCCTGTTATCGGTATTCCTTTGCAAGGGTGCTAACTTCGACGGCATGGACGCTCTGCTTGCTACCGTTCAGATGCCTAGTGGTATCCCTGTTGCCACTGTCGCAGTTGACGGCGCTAAGAACGCTGCTATACTTGCTATTCAGATGCTTGCTCTTTCTGACGAGGGTCTGGCTGAGAAGCTTGAAAAGGCTAAGCAGGATATGATAGACGGCGTTGTGGCTAAGGACAAGGCCTTACAGGACAAGCTTGCTGCGCTTTGATTTTTTGATACAGACATATAGCTCGGCTGTATGTTATATTTGATATATCGGGGAAGTTCTGCTGTCGGCGGGCGAACGATGTTCGCCCCTACATATTAAAACGGCAGTGGATAATATAAATAATGTAAATAATTTTATGGAGGAATAAATCTATGGAAAACATTGTAAAGACAGAACAGCTCTATGAGGGCAAGGCTAAGAAAGTATTCGCTACAAACGACCCTGATCTTGTTATCGTTGATTACAAGGACGACGCTACTGCTTTCAACGGCGAGAAGAAAGGCACTATCGTTGGCAAGGGTGCTATCAATAACAAAATGACAAACTATATGTTCAAGCTTCTTGAAAAAGAGGGTATCCCTACTCATCTTGTTGAGGAGATCTCTGACAGAGAGACTATCGTTAAGAAGGTCGAGATCGTTCCGCTGGAAGTTATCGTAAGAAACGTTGCAGCAGGAAGCTTCTCAAAGAAGCTCGGTATCGAGGAAGGCACAAAGCTCAAGCAGCCTACACTTGAGTTCAGCTACAAGTGTGACGAGCTTGGCGACCCATTCATCAACAAGTATTATGCTCTTGGTCTTGGTCTTGCTACTGAGAGAGATCGAGGATATCACAAAGTATGCTTTCAAGGTAAATGAGTTCATGCTTGGCTTCTTCAAGAACATCGGCATTGACCTTATCGACTTCAAGATCGAGTTCGGCAGATTCCACGGAAAGATACTTCTTGCTGACGAGATCTCACCTGATACTTGCCGTTTCTGGGATTCTAAGACACATGAGAAGCTCGACAAGGACAGATTCAGAAGAGACATGGGCGGCGTTGAAGAGGCTTACCATGAGATGATAAAGAGAGTAATGGGAGAATAATATCTATGGGCGGTTTTTTCGGAGCTGTTTCAGCTAATGACTGTATTCAGGACGTTTTCTTCGGGACCGACTATCATTCACACTTAGGCACAAGGCGGGGCGGAATGACTTCATTCTCCCCTGAGCTTGGCTTTCAGAGAAATATTCACAGCATTGAAAACTCACCATTTCGTACTAAATTTGAAAAAGACGTTGACAAAATGAGAGGAAACATCTGTATCGGCTGCATAAGCGACACAGATCCTCAGCCGATAATGGTACGCTCGAAGTTAGGACTTTACGCAGTGTGCTCTATCGGTGTAATACAAAATGCCGCTAAACTGGCTGACGAACTGCTTGAAAAGGGCTGCGCAAACTTTGAAACAATGAGCAGCGGCGCTATCAATTCCGCAGGGCTTATCGGTGCGCTGATCGCACAGAAGGACAGCTTTGTTGACGGCATAAGATACGCACAGGACAAGATAGAAGGCACGATGTCACTTGCAATAATGACAGACAAGTCGATGATCGTTGCCAGAGATAAGGACGGACGGCTTCCTATTATAATAGGACAGCGTTCTGACGGATATTGCTTTTCTTTTGAATCATTTGCATATCAGAAGCTTGGATACTCCACCTGTCACGAACTAAAGGCGGGAGAGATAACTGAGATAACCAAGGACGGCTACAATATCCTCAGCGAGGGTACAGACAAGAAAAAGATCTGCACTTTCCTTTGGACTTATTACGGCTACCCTACCGCTTGCTATGAGGGCGTGAACGTTGAACTTATGCGAACACGCAACGGCGAGATAATGGCGGAGAACGATATGAAAAACGGCAGGCTCCCTGACGTTGATTTCGTTTGCGGAATACCTGATTCGGGCGTTCCTCACGCTATAGGATATGCAAACAAAAGCGGCATACCTTTTGCAAGACCGTTCATCAAGTACACTCCTACATGGTACCTAGAAGCTTTATGCCAACAAGCCAGTCTATGAGAAACAGAGTTGCGAAGATGAAGCTTATACCTGTTCACGAACTTATCGAGGGCAAAAAGCTTCTGTTCGTTGACGACAGTATCGTCAGAGGAACTCAGATGAGGGAGACTGTTGAGTTTCGAGAACGGTGCAAAGGAAGTCCACATATCAGCCTGTCCTCCTATCATGTATGGCTGCAAGTATCTTAACTTTTCACGCAGCACCTCGGAGCGAACTTCAAGACAGATCATGATGAGAACGTGGGTATCAAGCATTGAAGAATACAGGGATTCAATATGGCAAGGAGGACTTAAACTTAAACTTACCTCTGTTGAATTCCAGTCGCTTGAAGGCACTGTAAAGGCTGTGGGTCTGCCAAGCTGTGAGCTTTGCACCTACTGCTGGAACGGAAAGGAATGATTTAATTGGTAACAGGTATCCATGAAGAATGCGGCGTTTTCGGCATTTATACTAACAAGACAAGCGATGTTGCAGCTCAGACTTATGTATCTCTTTACGCATTACAGCACAGAGGTCAGGAAAGCTGCGGTATCGTTGTAAACGACGACGGCGTGTTCAGCTATCACAAGGACGTGGGTCTTGTCAATCAGGTTTTTGACAAGGAAACTCTCGAACGGCTCGGCAAGGGCAATATTGCTATAGGTCATGTGAGATATTCGACCACAGGCAACTGCAATGCTTCAAACGCTCAGCCGCTTGTTGTTCGTCACATAAAGGGTCCTATGGCTATCGCTCACAACGGAAATCTTACTAACGCAAGAGAACTTAGAGAGCAATATGAAAACAAGGGCATGATATTCCACAGCACAAATGATACTGAGGTCATATCATACGCCATAACCGAGGAACGTCTTAGAGCATGTCGCCGACAAAGCTTATTGCGGCGAGAGATCCTGACGGCTTCAGACCCCTTTGCCTCGGAAAGATAGACGACGGCTATGTGGTAGCGTCGGAGACCTGTGCTTTTGACAGCATCGGCGCTGAATACATAAGAGATCTTAAACCAGGTGAAATGATAGTTATTGACAAAAAACGGTGTGAACTCTATCACGACTCACTGTGGCAAAAAGGGTACTATATGCGTATTTGAATATGTATATTTTGCCAGCTTTACAGAGAAATACCCTATCGAAGTTCCTAAGGATATGCCTAAGGACAAATTTGAATCGAAGATATCGGAAAAAAAGTAAATAACTGAAAGGATATTTTATCATGAATACAAACAGTTTTTCAAACAGCTACAAGGAAGCAGGCGTTGACGTAACGGCAGGCTACAAGGCAGTTGAGCTTATGAAGCAGTACGTTGCAAGGACCATGACGAGCGGTGTTCTCAGCGGCATCGGCGGCTTCGGCGGTCTGTTTGAGCTTGACATGACAGGTATCACAAAGCCTGTTCTCGTTTCAGGCACAGACGGCGTTGGCACAAAGCTCAAGATAGCTTTTCTTATGGACAAGCATGACACAGTTGGTATCGACTGCGTGGCAATGTGCGTAAACGACATTATCTGCTGCGGTGCAAAGCCACAGTTTTTCCTTGACTACATCGCTGTTGGCAAGAACTATCCTGAGAAGATAGCTCAGATAGTTTCTGGTGTTGCTGAGGGCTGTGTACAGTCAGGCTGTGCGCTTATCGGTGGCGAAACGGCTGAGATGCCTGGTTTCTACCCTGTTGACGAATATGACCTTGCAGGCTTCTCTGTTGGCGTTGTTGACAAGGACAAGATACTTGACCCAAGCACTCAGAAGGCCGGGGACGTTATGATAGCTATCAAGTCAAGCGGTGTTCACTCAAACGGCTTCTCACTGGTAAGAAAGGTATTCAGCGTTGACGAAAAAGACTCTTTCTGTTCACTATGACGAGCTTGGCAAGACACTTGGCGAGACACTTCTCACACCTACAAAGATATATGTAAAGGCTGTTATGAGCCTGCTTGATTCTGTTAAGGTAAAGGCTATATCACACATCACAGGCGGCGGATTCTATGAGAACATTCCACGTTCACTTCCTGACGGACTGTCTGTAAAGATTGCAAGAAGCGACGTTCAGGTGCTTCCTATTTTCGACGTTATCGCAAAGACAGGAAACATTCCTGAGAGAGATATGTTCAACACATTCAACATGGGCGTTGGTATGACAGTTGTTGTTGACAAGGCTGACGCTGACAAGGCTATCGAAGCTATCAAGGCGGCAGGCGAAGAAGCTTACGTTCTGGGCGAGCTTGTTGACTCTGACATGGGCGTTATCATCTGCTAAGGGTAAAGAGATATGAAGAAGATATGCGTTCTTGTTTCGGGCGGCGGAACAAACCTACAGGCGCTTATTGACGCTGAAAAAAGCGGCATTATAAAAAACGGCAAGATAACCTGCGTTATATCCTCGAAGGAGGGTGCTTATGCTCTGGAGAGGGCGAAAAATGCAGGTATCGGCACTGTCATTATTCCGAGAAAGGAATATGCTGACAGCAAGAGTTACAGCGAGGCTATACTGGCGGAGCTGAACAGACAATGTGCTGACCTTGTGGTGCTGGCCGGATTTATGGTCATTCTTGACGAATGCGTTACAAAGGCTTATCCTTACAGGATAATAAACGTTCACCCTGCGCTGATACCGTCATTCTGCGGCGAGGGCTTTACGGACTTAGAGTTCACGAAAAGGCTCTTGAATATGGTGTAAAGGTATCGGGTGCGACTATACATTTTGTAAACGAAAAGGCTGATGCCGGAGCTATTATTTTGCAGGGCGCTGTAGATGTTGCAAATGACGAGACGCCTGAAAGCTTACAGAAGAAGATAATGGAAAACGTTGAATGGAAGCTTTTGCCTAAGGCGGTTTCGCTGTTCTGCGAGGACAGGATAAGAATTAAGGACGGCAAGGCTTACGTTGACCTTAAAGACTGAGAAAAATTATGGAGGACAAGATATGAAGACCCTTAATATTTATGACGAGCTTAAAAGCAACTCATATCCGGGCAGAGGGATAGTTATAGGCAAGTCTGCTGACGGAAAGAGTGCTGTGACTGCTTATTTTATCATGGGCAGAAGTGTTAATTCCAGAAACAGAGTTTTCACGGAAACTGAGGACGGCATCAAGACAGAAGCTGCTGACCCTGCTTTCTGACCCACACCTTATTATATACTCCCCTGTTCGTGTGCTTGGAAACAAGACTATCGTTACAAACGGCGATCAGACGGACACTATCTACGAGCTTATGGACAAGCAGCAGACTTTTGAGCAATCTCTGAGGACGAGAGAGTATGAGGACGACGCTCCAAACTACACTCCTCGTATTTCAGGTATCATGCACGTTGAGAACGGCGCATATAATTATGCTATGAGCATACTCAAGTCCGCTGACGGCAACCCTGACTGCTGCGAGAGATTTACTTACACATACACCAACCCTCTTGACGGCGTGGGTCATTTTATCCACACTTACATGGGTGACGGCAATCCTCTGCCAAGCTTTGAGGGCGAGCCTAAGAAGGTGGAGATACCTAACGATATCGAAGAGTTCACTGGCAAGCTTTGGGAAGCGCTCAACGAGGACAACAAGGTATCGCTGTTTGTAAGATACATTGATATCGCAAGCGGCAAGGCTGTTTCTAAGGTTATAAATAAGTACAGCAAGTAATATCCCTAAAGCGAAGCAGGAGTATAGAAAAAATGGAGTTAGTTGCATTAAAATGTCCCAAATGCGGCGGCGAGCTTGAAGTTCACGAGGGACCGAAAAAGACGTTCTGCAAATACTGTGGATCGCAGATACTGCTCGATGACGGAAACAGGATAATAAACGTCATTGACGAAGCAAGGCTCAAAGAGATAAAGCTCAATAAAGAGGTATCAGACTTTGACCAGAAGCTTCGTGACGAGGAGGCGAGCGGCAGATACAAGAACGCTTCACAGAAGCAGGGGTGGATAATAGCTTGCATCGTTTTGCACGTTATATTCACGCTTGTATTCAGCGGTGCGGTGATGTATCAGTCTGTATTTGCAATAATCGCTTCCATATGCTTATGGGTGGCTCTGCCTGTGATAATGGCGCTTATTAAACCGAGGAACGCTGGGGGCATGGGCAGGATAAAAACTGCGGTGCTTTTCTACATCACGTTCACTGCGATATTCTTCGGAGTGGGCAAGCTTTACTTACGTTTCATCAAATAGTCAGGGGGGAGCAAGTTGGAACTTATCGCACTTCAGTGCAAAAACTGCGGCGGTGAAATAACGATAGAGGACGATAAGAAGATCGTCTACTGCCCTTACTGCGGCACTCAGAACTACATTGACGACGGCACCAGGACGGTCAAGATAGTTGATGAGGCGAAGCTTGAAGAAGTAAGGCTCAGGCAGGAAGAATTTCTAAAGAGAAAAGCTTCTGAGGAAGAACTCAACGGCATAAGGGACAAAAAGATAAAACAGCGCAGGATATGGCGAGTATTCATGGTGCTGGCGCACATTCTTATTGTGATACCTATTTTTCTGCTCATGAAGAATATGGACGATACGCCGAGCATAAACCTTATACTCGGTATGCTTGGATATCTGCTCATCATGCCGATAATAATGGGTGTGACAAGACCTAGTATCCCCTCGAAGAAGTGGGACGTTAAGGAGAAAAGCAAGGGCAAGCTCATACTGCTTTTCTATATCTCATTCGCTGCGGTACTGCTTGTGGCAGTAATGGCAGGAGTGGCAATATTTGCAATGAACTAAGGCTTATTCATATAAACAGGAGGTAAAAATTATGGCAAATGAAATGCTTTTTGAAATACGGCTGCAACCCTAATCAGAAGCCGTCAAGAGTATTTATGGAGGATGGCAAGGATCTCCCTATCGAGGTACTCAACGGCAAGCCCGGTTACATCAATCTGCTTGACGCATTCAACGGCTGGCAGCTGGTAAGAGAGCTTAAAAAGGCAACAGGTATGTGTGCGGCAACTTCTTTCAAGCACGTTTCACCTGCGGGTGCTGCTATTGGCAAGCCTTTGAGCGAGGTCGAAAAGAAGATATATTTTGTTGACGATCTGGGCGAGCTTACTCCACTTGCAAGCGCTTATGCAAGAGCAAGAGGTGCTGACAGAATGTCATCATACGGCGATTTTATCGCACTTTCTGACGAGTGCGACGCTTGCACTGCAAAGATGATCCAGAGAGAGGTTTCTGACGGTATCATTGCACCGGGCTACACTGACGAGGCTCTTGAGATACTCAAGTCAAAGAGAAAGGGTACATACAACATAATCAAGATAGATGAGAACTATGTTCCTGCACCTATTGAGAGAAAGCAGGTTTTCGGCGTAACTTTTGAGCAGGGTCGAAACGAGCTGAAAATAGACAACGATATGCTCACAAATATCGTGACAGACAACAAGGAGATCCCTGAGGACAAGAAAACTGATCTTGTTATCTCACTTATCACACTTAAATACACACAGTCTAACAGCGTTTGCTATGTAAAGGACGGTCAGGCTATCGGTATCGGTGCAGGTCAGCAGTCAAGAATACACTGCACAAGACTTGCAGGAAACAAGGCTGACATCTGGTGGCTCAGACAGCACCCAAAGGTTCTGGGACTTCAGTTCGTTGACAACATAAGACGTCCTGACAGAGATAACGCTATCGACGTTTACATTTCTGACGAGCATGATGATGTACTGGCTGAGGGCGTATGGCAGAACACATTCAAGGTAAAGCCTGAGGTGCTCACTGAGGCTGAAAAGAAAGAATGGCTTGCAAAGAACACAGGCGTTTGCCTTGGTTCTGACGCTTTCTTCCCATTCGGCGACAACATCGAGAGAGCTAAAAAGAGCGGTGTGGCTTACATTGCCGAGCCGGGCGGATCTATCAGGGACGATCATGTTATCATGACTTGCAACAAGTACAACATGGCAATGGCATTCACTGGAATAAGATTGTTCCATCACTAATTTTTGTGCATTAATGCAAAACAATAAAGGTCAAGAAAAAAAGGAGAAATTTATTATGAAAAAGTTACTTGCATCACTCATGGCACTGTCAATGGTATTCGCAGTTACAGGCTGCTCAGAGTCAAATGATTCTGAGAACGAGTCAAAGGCGGAGGCTAAAACAACAACTACTACAACTACAGCCGCACCTGCTGTCGAGTCTGGCTGACACAACAACTACAACTGCTGCACCTGAGGAGTCAGTTGCTGACACAACAACTTCTGCTGACGACACAACAAGCACTGGCGACGAGGCTAAAGGCACATATGAGAATGACGTTTACACAAGCGATCTGTATACTTTCAAGATCGACTCAAAGAAGTGGGCAATGCAGGAGTCCGCTGGTGTTGACGTAATGTTCACATACGCTGACGCAGGCGATGATGCTGAGCTTGAGTCTGCTTCTATCAACGTTATCTCAATGTCAAACGATCTGCTCAATGGTCTTACAGCAAGTGATTATGCTGACCAGATCAAGCAAACATATAATTCCATGGACGGCTACACTGTTACAAACGACAAGGAAGATAAGTTTGCAGGCAAGGACGCTTACATTGTTGACGTAACAGGCGAGATCGGCTCACAGAAGGTACTGCTCAATCAGATAATCACTTCTGACAACGGCAACCTTGTTGTTATCACATATGGTGCAAGCGAGAACGCTTACAGCAAGCTTTCTGACGAGTTCAAGACAGTTCTTGACAGCTTTGAGCTTAAGTAATAATATACGAAGTAAATAAATGACAATACCGCACAGCATAGGTGTGCGGTATTGTTATAATTGGAAAAACACACTGAGGAGGTCTGAAAATGGACATATTAGTTGTTGGCGGAGGCGGACGTGAACACGCTATCGTTATGAAGCTTGCAGAGTCCCCTAAGGTAGGAAAGCTTTACTGCACACCGGGTAACGGCGGCATTTCACGCTATGCAGAATGTTTTGATGTTGCGGCAACGGATATCGAGGGCGTTGTGGCTCTGGCAAAGAAGCTTAAAGTAGACATGGTGGCTGTTGCACCTGACGATCCGCTTGTACTTGGAATGGTAGACGCTTTGCAGGCTGAGGGCTTCAAGACCTTTGGTCCTAAGAAAAATGCTGCTATAATCGAGGGTTCAAAGGTCTTTTCTAAGGATCTTATGAAGAAATACAATATTCCTACAGAAATACGAGGTGTTCACAAACAGTGAGGACGCTATAAAATATGTCAAGGAACAGAACACATACCCTGCTGTTATAAAGGCTGACGGACTTGCACTTGGCAAGGGCGTTATTCTGGCGGAGAGTGAGAAAAAGAGGCTGTGGAGGCTATACACTCAATGATAGACGACAAGCAGTTCGGTGAGAGCAGTTCCACTATCGTTGTGGAGGAATATCTCACAGGTCCTGAGGTTTCTGTGCTTTCATTCACTGACGGCAAGACTGTTGTTCCTATGATCTCTTCAATGGATCACAAGAGAGCGTTGGACGGCGACAAGGGTCTGAACACAGGCGGAATGGGTACTGTTGCACCTAACCCTTACTACACTGAGGACATTGCCAAGGAGTGCATGGAGAAGATCTTCCTGCCGACTATAAATGCAATGAATGCCGAGGGCAGGACTTTTGAGGGCTGTTTGTATTTCGGACTTATGCTCACCCCTAATGGTCCAAAGGTAATTGAATACAACTGCCGTTTTGGCGACCCTGAAACGCAGGTCGTTCTTCCTATGCTGGAGGGTGATCTTTGCGAGATATTTGAGGCTATTTATGAACACAGGCTGGCTGATGTCAAGATCGGCTGGAAGTCGGGTTACTGCACTTGTGTTGTTATGGCCAGCGGAGGATATCCTGTTAAGTACAAAAAGGGTATCGAGATGTTTGGTATGGACGACAAGGGTCAGGTAGACGGAGCGTTTATTTATCACGCAGGCACTAAGTACGAGGACGGCAAGTTTTACACAAACGGTGGTCGTGTTTTGGGCGTTACCTGCAATGGTTACACGCTTCAGGGCGCACTGGACAAGTCTTACGAGGCTGTTTCCAAGATAAAGTTCGAGGGAGAGCATTTCAGAAAAGACATTGGTCAGAAAGCACTCAAGGCACTTCCTAAAGATTCTCTTGATCTTGAATACAAGCAGGACATGGAGGACTACATCGATATAAGGCGAGATTCCGTCCGTTTTTTCTTAATAATACGTTTAAAAAGACCCCCTCGGACATTTCTGTCCAAGGGGGTCTTTGCTATGTGTGGGAAGTAAAAATTACTCGTCTGCTTTTTCAATAGCCGCAGTTTCGTAAATATACTTAACTGAGCTTTCAACGCCATCGGCTGCGCCTGAGAATGTTGTTGAATCCTCGGCTGCTGTCTTGAGAGCGTCAAGTCTGTCGATAAGTCCCTTGAGGTCGTTGTTGTAGATGTCAAGGAGCTTGCCGATGCCCTCGTCCTTATACTTAGCCATGCCGTCTTTAAGGGTCTTTGCACCGCTTTCAAGCTTCTTAACACCAGATGAAAGCTGTGAGCTGCCGTCTTTGAGCTGACCGATACCGCTGAACAGCTCTGCACTGCCGCTTGAAAGTGTTGTTGTACCCTGTGCAAGCTCTACAAGTGATGAATAGAGTGTTGCAGTACCGTCTTTTAGCTGCTTGCTGCCGTTGTCAAGCTGACCAAGACCGCTGTCAAGAGTTTTTGCACCATTTGAAAGCTTTGATACGCCTGAGTTCAGGCTGTCAACGCCCTTATCAAGCTTGCTTGCGCCTACCTGTGCTGAGCTTACGCCTGCGGAGAGGTTCTTTGTGCCTGCGGAGAGTGTAGCCGCACCATTGTTAAGATCCTTGCTGGACTTAGCAAGTGTGCCGATACCTGTTTTAAGTGCAGAAGCGCCCTCGTTTACTGTTTTAAGTCCTGTATTCAAATTATCAACGCCTGCGACAAGACCTTTCTTCTTATCGTTAAGACCATTGTATATCTGAGTTACACCGTCAACAAGCTGTTTGCCCTCGGTTGCCATTGTGCCGACACCTGTTGAAACATCGCCAAGGCCGCTCTGTGCGCCCTGCTGATACTGGATAGAGCCATTTACGGCTGCTATCATATTGCTTATGCTCGTATACTCTGCTGAGCCTTCTTCGTAATTGCCGAGAAGCTGCTCAAGTCCTGCGAGTACCTGCTGGTCGTATGCGATAGACTGTGTAAGTGCGTTATCTACCTTTGTTATGCCATTTGAAAGAAGTTCAACGCTTGCAGGGAGTGTCTGCACCTTTTCATAGAGTGTGGAAACGCCTGCATTAAGTGTTGCAACGCCTTTTTCAGTGCAGTTGAACCGTCATAGGTCTGCTTTGTGCCTGCGGCAAGGTTTTTAGAGCCTGCCTGGAGGTCGCCTACGCCTGTAACAAGCTTATTTGTGCCTGCGGCAAGGCTTGCAGCACCGTTATTTACCTGCTGTGCGCCTGAGGATACCTGTGAAAGTCCGCTTGAAAGTGATGATGAGCCGTTCTTCAGGGTTGACATACCACTGTTTACCTGATCAAAACCACCGAGGAGGGCTGTTGAACCACTATGAGCAGTTGAGATACCTCTCATAAGCTCACCTGTGGAAGAATCAAGGGTCTTTGCTCCGTCACGAAGCTTTGTTGCACCGCTGTTAAGTGTCTTTGCACCATCGTCAAGTGACTTAGAGCCTGAATAAAGCTTGTCGATACCTGTGATAAGTGTTCCTGAAGAATCGGACAGCTTCTTGATGCCTGCGTAAAGCTCTGCTGTGCCGTCTACAAGCTCGTCTGTAGCATCAGAAAGCTCATCAAGCTTATCCTGAAGATCGTCAGCATCACCGATATCGCTAAGGTCAAGCTTTGAGAAGATGTCAGATGTTGCGACTGTGAGAGCAGTTGTTGACTCGAAGTCCTTTACGTCTGCTGTGAACTCAACGTACTCCGGTATCTCGATATCTTCGTTATCCTGAAGATCAAGGCTCTTTGTAAGGCCAGGCATTGCAACACCTATAAGTATCTGTCTGCTTCCGTCTGAAATGAGCTTGCCATTTGTTACTTCAACGTTTGAATAAACGTTAGTATCAAGGATAGCTGTTGTTGCCATAAGGTATGGAACATAGATATCTGTTTTCTTGCCGTTTATCTTGACAGTTTTCTTATCGTTGTTCGTATAGTCATATCTTACTGTAAGCTTACCGCTCTTACCTGCGAGGTCTTCAGGCTTTATCTCCTTGCCGTCAAGGGTATATGTTACCTTTACATCGACCGGGAGTGCCTTATCGGTATAGCCCTTATAGTAGATATCTCCGCCCTCGGTATCCCATGTGAGCTTATCACCATTGGCTGTAAAGCCCTCGTCTGTTTTAACATTCTCAATATCTGTCAGGTTGGAAACGTCCTCCAGCTTCTTTACGCCCTGTGGGTTTTTCAGCCAGTTGGAAACGACTGTTTTTGTCTTGTTGCCGGAAGCGTCAGTGATAACATAAACTGTTTCTTCCTTAGCCTGCTTTTCTGTATCACTGTCAGACTTATCAGCTTTCTTTGTATCTTTTGTATCTTTTTTATCTGATTCGCTCTTTGTTGTTGAGGCAGTGCTGTCGGCAGCGGAAGAGCTGTCTGACTGAGCTGCTGCATAAAGACCTGTGCAGCCTGCGGAAAGAAGTACGGCAAGTATGCCTGCAAGAACTCTTGAATACTTTTTCATAACTATATCTCCTTTACGAATTAGTTTATTTCAGGAAGCTTATAAAGCTTATTTTCTTTTTTCTTCATGCCCATTGTTGTATTGATTATTACCTTATCGAACAGCATAAGCATTGAAGGAAGTATGCAGATAACAGTTATCATACTGATTATTGCACCTCTTGACATGAGCGTACAAAGCTGTGAGATCATATCTACGCTTGAATATACGCCAACGCCGAATGTTGAAGCGAAGAAGCCAAGTGCGCTGACCATAATAGACTTCATTGAAGTGGTGAGTGCGATAGTGACAGCTTCGTGCTTATCTTTGCCTGCGTTACGCTCGGTCTTATATCTTGTTGTCATAAGGATAGCGTAGTCAACTGTTGCACCAAGCTGGATAGTACCGATTACTACCGACGCTATGAACGGTATGGTGGTATTCGTAAAGCACGGAACACCCATGTTTACTGTGATAGCAAATTCGATAACGGCTACCAGAATGATAGGCAGTGAAACTGAACGCAGTGCAATAAGAATGATGATGAAGATAGCGGCGATAGAAACTATATTTACTACCTTGAAGTCATGATCTGTTATGTCGATAAGGTCTTTTGTTGCCGCCGCCTCACCGATAAGCATTCCGTCCTTATCGTAGGATTTAAGTATCTTGCTAAGCTCATCTATCTGGGCATTCTCTTCATCAGAAGCTACCTCGTATTCAGAACCTATTAGCATAAGCTGCCATTTATCGCTCTTGAGTATCTTTGTTACTGAATCAGGAACTATCTCACGAGGGATAGACGGACCGATAAGAGTATCCAGTGACATTGAGAAGCTTACACCATCAACCTTGCCCATTTCGTCGAGCATAGAGTTTACTTCCTTTGGCTCCATATCAGCATCAACCAGGAGCATATGGGTCGTTGCCATGTTGTATTCCTCATCTAGCTTTGTGTTTGCGATAACACTGTTGAGATCCTTTGGAAGAGTATCTGTCAGGTTATAGTAGACATTGGTGTTTATCTGTCCATATACGGCAGGTATAAGTACAACTATAAAGAGTACGATAAATGCTGCATGGTGCTTGATAATGAACTTTGAAGGCTTTTCAAGGCTTGGAACAAGGTCTTTGTGCATTGTTTTTTCAAGTGCCTTATCGAAGACAAGTATCATTGACGGGAGAACTGTTATGCAGCAGATAACGCCAATAACAACGCCCTTTGCCATTACGATACCCATGTCCATGCCAAGCTCGTAGCTCATGAAGCAAAGTGCAAGGAAGCCTGCAACTGTTGTTATGGAGCTTGAAACAACTGAGGTGATAGTTTTGCCGATGGCGACTGCCATAGCCTCCTTGTTGTCACCAGGGTGCTTTTCTTTCTCCTCTTTGTAGCTGTGCCACAGGAAGATCGAGTAGTCTATCGTTACCGCAAGCTGAAGCACGGCTGCAAGAGCTTCGGTGATGAACGATATCTCACCTTGTATGAAGTTCGTTCCCATGTTATAGATTATCGCCATGCCCACGCTGAGCATAAAGAACAGTGGGATAAGGAACGAATCCATTGTAAGAGCAAGTATGATACTTGTAAGTATTACTGCGATAACAACATACATCGGAGCTTCCTGCATTGTCAGATCCTTGATATCCTCAACTACCGACGACATACCGCTTACGAAACACTGTTCACCGGCGATGCTTCTTATCTCCTTGACAGCTTCAAGTGAGCCGTCAGCGGAGGTCGCTTCGTCAAAAAAACAGCCATCATTGTGGAGTTATCTGTGTTGAAGAAATCGTAAATATCATCAGGAAGAACTTCCTTTGGAAGTGAAACGTCTGCCAAGGTGTCATACCAGAGAACATCGCAAACGTGGTCTACCTTTTCGATCTTCTCCTTGACCTTTTCAACGTCCTTATCATCCATGCCGTCAAGCATTACCAGCGAAAAGCCACCCTTGCCGAACTCGTCAAGCATTATATCCTGACCTTTCATGGTTTCAATGTCTGACGGGAGGTATGAGAATATCATAGTTTATTCTTGTGCTGACAAATCCGAATATTGACGGTATCAGCAGCAGAACGCTGACTATGAGTATCGGTACTCGGAGCTTTACAACTCCTCTGCCAAATTTCTGCATCAAATGTCATTCCCTTCACATAGTTTTGACCCCTCGGTCTTATTACATCTCATAGTATACATCAAAAATGACCAACAGTCAATAGTAAAATGACCATTAGTCATTCTTTTTTGTAGAGTTGCACAAAATGACCAACGGTCACAAGTGACTATTGGTCATTTTGCTCCGTTGACTTTGAGGCGGTTTTGTATTATAATAGATTTAAGGTCAACCACAGTAAACCTGTGTATGTGTGGCATACAAATTGTATATATTGTAATAAGGAAGGACGTGTTAAAATGGGCAAGCTTGATACCAATAAAAAGGTAAAGGAGGACTCTCTGCTTAACACGGCTTTTAGTCTTTTTACCACCAAGGGAGTGAGCAAGCATTGTGAACAACGCTGGTGTGGCGAAAGGAACGTTTTATCTTTATTTCAAGGACAAATATGACATAAGAAACAAGCTTGTTTCTCATAAGTCGTCACAGCTTTTCAGAAACGCTATCGAGGCATTAAATGCGAGCGGCAAGAAGCTCACCTTTAACGAACGAATTATTTTTATTGTTGACAACATCATCAACCAGCTAAACGAGAACAAGTCGCTTTTGACTTTTATTGCAAAGAATCTTAGCTGGGGCGTTTTCAAGCACGCTCTTACGTCGCCTATAAAGGACGATGACATCGACTTCCGCAACATTTATGACGCTATGCTAGCTGACGCTCCATATGATATTGTTCAGCCTGAGGTCATGATATTCATGATAGTTGAGCTTGTAAGCTCAACCTGCTACTCGTCCATACTTTACAACGAGCCTGTGGACATTGGCGAGCTTAAGCCTTATCTTTACATATGTATAAACAACATTATCGACACTCATGCAGGCACTGTAAAAGCAAAAAAGACACGTTTACAAGATCGTAAGCGTGTCTTTTTTGTACAAAAAAACGGACGGAAGATATCCGTCCGTTTGGTGTTTTTATTACTTTGCCTTAACAGCATCTCTTGCCTTTGCAACGATATTGTCTGCGCACAGACCGTACTCCTTGAGCAGATCTACTGCCGGGCCTGAGTGACCGAACTCGTCATTAACGCCGATCTTAACAAGCTTTGCAGGGTGTCTTGCTGCAAGAACGTCTGCAACGGCTGAGCCAAGTCCGCCGATAACGCTATGCTCCTCAACTGTAAGAAGAAGTCCTGTGTTCTTTGCGGCTTCAACGATGATATCCTCGTCGATTGGCTTGATAGTGTGGATATTGATAACTGTTGCTTCGATACCCTCAGCTGCCAGTGTTTTTGCAGCCTCGATAGCTTCATAAACCATAAGGCCTGTCGCAACGATAGCTATATCCTTGCCGTCACGGAGCTTAACGCCCTTGCCAAGCTCAAACTTATATGTTTCAGGGTCGTTGAAAACAGGTGTAGCAAGTCTGCCGAAACGGAGATAAACCGGACCTTCATGGAGGATAGCGGCTTCAACGGCAGCCTTTGCTTCAACGTCGTCGGCAGGGTTTATTACCACCATGCCAGGGATAGTTCTCATAAGAGCGATATCCTCGTTGCACTGATGTGTTGCACCGTCTTCACCTACAGAGATACCTGCGTGTGTTGCACCTATCTTCACGTTGAGGTGAGGATAACCGATAGAGTTTCTTACCTGCTCAAATGCTCTGCCTGCGGCGAACATTGCAAATGTAGAAGCAAATGGTATCTTGCCTGTTGCAGCCATACCTGCTGCAACGCCCATCATATTTGACTCGGCGATACCGCAGTCAAAAAATCTGTCAGGGAATTTCTTCTTGAATATACCTGTTTTTGTTGCAGCAGCAAGGTCTGCGTCAAAAACATAGAGGTTATCGTACTTATCGCCAAGCTCTGCAAGAGCCTCGCCGTAGCTCTTGTAGCTTTCTTCTTCAATTCTGCCATTGCTTAACCCTCCAGACTTTTAAGCTGTTCGTTTATTTCTGCCACAGCCTGCTCATACTGCTCCTTGTTAGGTGCTGAACCATGCCATGAAACATTGTTTTCCATAAATGAAACGCCCTTGCCCTTGATACTCTTCATTACGATAACGCAAGGCTGACCGCATACTGTTTCTGCCTCGTTGAATGCTTTTTCAAGTGAGTCAAAATCGTGAGCGTCGGCTGTGATAACGTGCCAGCCAAATGCTGCAAACTTGTCAACGATAGGATATGGCGACATTACGTCCTCTATCTTTCCGTCGATCTGAAGTCCGTTATTATCCACAACAGCAACGAGGTTATCAAGCTTATAATGAGCAGCAAACATTGCAGCCTCCCATACCTGACCCTCTTCAATCTCACCATCGCCAAGGATAGTATACACCTTATAGGTATCGCTTGTGAGCTTTCCTGAAAGCGCCATACCACAGGCAGGGTGACCCTGAAGCATTGCACCGATATGTCTGAGGGACTTCAGCTCCTCCTTTGGAAAAAAGCCTTTTTCTGCAAGAGTAGCATAGAGTGCAGGTGCTGTGTGACCCTTTGAAAGCACGAGTCTATCTCTCTCAGGCTCTTCCGGCTTATCAGGATATACGTTCATCTTGGCAAAATAGAGATAAGTGAGCAGATCTGCGATAGAGAGCGATCCGCCCGGATGACCCGACTTTGCGTTGAATACTCCCTCGAGTATTCCAAGACGAACCTTGCAGGCTGTGATCTCAAGCTGTTTCTTTAATGTTTCGTCCATACTTTTGACCTCCAAAAAAATATTATTTCTTCAGTTTTTCTAAAATTTCATCTATGACTGCGGAAATAAAATCCTCCTCGCAGGACTGCTCAAAGACCTTATCCGCAACCTTTTTGACCTCCTCTGCCGCATTTGACGGGCAATATGCCACGTCAGCCGCTTGAAGAAGTTCAATATCATTGTTATAGTCGCCTGCAGCCACGAAAGTAAAATCCTCCATGCCACAAGCTTTTCTCAGCTCCTCAAGAGCCGTACCTTTTGATATATTCTGTGGAAGTATCTCGTAATACTCGATACTTGAACGCACAAAATCTACTCCTTTGTAGCCTTTTTTTTGCCACATAGTTTATAAGCTCGTCCATACGCTCAGGTTCAACTGCAAAAAGCACCTTATACCAGTTCTTGTCAGGTATCTCGTCAACGGCACACTGAACGGGAATGAGCTTACAGATCTCGTTATGGCGCTTTTCCATAGGGGTCATGCTTGGCACATAGACCTCGTTGACAGTAAGCACTTCACAGCCAACATAAGGATTATCGGCAAGTATCTCCTTGACGATATCCGCCGCAAAGCTTGGCAGAAAGACGTTATATATCTGCTCTTTCGTATGGATATCGTAGACCATTCCGCCGTTTGACATTATGATAGGACAATTCACATTCACCATGTCAAAATACTGTCTAGCCGCCTGAATGGCTCTGCCCGTAGCGATAGAAAATCTGCCCCCAGCCTCTTCAAAACGCTTGACAGCGGCGAGAGTTTTCGGGGTAGGTATCTTGCTTGCGGGAGAAAAGTTCCGTCCATATCCGTTATAAGCAGGACTTTTGATATATCTTCAAACATAAAATCACTTCCGTGAGTCAATTCCCTGCTCTGAGTTTTTTCAGCACCGCCTGAAAATAATCGGGCAATTCGCTGTCAAACTCCATATATTCCTTGGTCGCAGGGTGTATAAAACCAATTTTCTTTGCGTGCAGGCACTGTCCCTCGATTCCCTTTACAGCTTTGCCGTAAACATCGTCGCCGTAGACAGGGTGACCGATATAGGCGGAATGTACTCTTATCTGGTGGGTTCGGCCTGTTTCAAGGCGGAATTTCACCAGCGAATACTGACCTAACTCCTCCAGCACCTCATAATGGGTAACTGCGTGCTTGGAGTTTTGCTCTGTCACGCACATTTTCTTTCTGTCATATTTGCTTCTGCCGATAGGTGCGTCCACAGTTCCGATAGGGGCCTTTAGGCGACCGCCTGTGAGTACAGCTTCATACTCTCTTGTAAAGCTATGCTCTTTTATCTGAGCCGCAAGAAAGTTATGTGCGCTGTCGGTCTTGGCAACAATCAGCAGACCGCTTGTATTTTTGTCTATCCTATGGACTATCCCAGGGCGAATGACGCCGTTTATTGAAGAAAGCCTGCCCTGACAAAGATAAAGCAATGCGTTCACCAAAGTGCCATCGGGATTGCCTGCGGCAGGGTGCACCACCATGCCTTTAGGTTTATTCACCACAAGCAGCTCGCTGTCCTCATAGACTATTTCCACGGGGATATCCTGTGGCTTGACGTCAAGCTCCACAGGGTCGGGAATAATTATCTCAACGCTGTCACCGTTATGCAGCTTATAATTTTTCGATACTTTTTTGCCTCCAACTGTGACGCCACCGTCCTCGATAAGCTTCTGCACAGCGGAACGTGTAAGACCTGTATCCTGCGCTGACAAAAATCTGTCGATACGCTCGCCTGTTTCCTCGGCAGTTGCAATAAAATCAAGCTTTGTCATTTTCGTCTTTGACCTTTATATCGTCACGAATGAGCTTTTTCTTTTCGTCAAGAAAGCAAAAACAGATAACGAACAAAATTCCGCCGATAACGATACAGATATCCGCAAAGTTGAAGATAGGGAAATTGATAGGCTCGAACTTGATATAGTCCACAACTTCTTTTTACCCTTATTCTGTCGATAAGGTTGCCGATACCGCCTGCAAGCACCATAGCCAGCGACACAAGCTCCAGCTTTGAGCCTTTGCGTATCTTATACATATAGATCACCGCCACGATCAATACGACAACAGGCAGACCGATAAGAAACCAGGTCTTTCCTGACATCATGCTCCATGCTGCACCTGAGTTCTTATATGGGTCAGGCTGAACACCTTAAAGCTACCGAACTTTATGACCTCCACAGGCTGACCATTCAACGGCAGGTTATTTGTCACGGCAAGCTTTATGAGCTGGTCGGCGGCAACGAGAACTGCCATGATAACAAGCGAAATTACAAACATCTATTCCCTACTCCATTTATGAACAGTAAGGCTCTGCGAAAAACAGAGCCTTTGAATTAATTATTTTTACCAAATTTAAGCTCAGCAGGAGCTGTCTTTGGTATAACAGGGTCGAAAGAACCAGTGTTAAGTATCTTCTCAACGTGCTCACTATCAGTAACAGGTGCAGATTCAGCCTCAACAGTTTCCTCCGGCTCAGCTGTTTCCTCTGCCTGCTCCTCTGCAGCTTCCTGAGTTTCCTCGACTGTTTCTTCTTCCTCATACTCCTCTGCTGTATCCTCGGCAGGCTCGGAAGCAGGAATTTCCATAATAAGTCTTATCTGCTTATTATAAAGCTGAGTAAGGTCAGCCTTGAACTGAGTTACCTCAGCCTTGAGGTTCTCAAACTTAGCAAGCTCCTCGTCATAAGCGGCTCTTACTTCATTTATCTTCTTTTCTGTTATCTCGGTATTAGTTCTGATAAGCTCAGCGCACTTTTCTTTATGCTCCTTAACTATTCTCTCACACTCAGAGGCACTCTGCTCTGCGAGTCTTACCTGCTCTGTTTTGGCAGACTCGATCATATCGTGAGCCTGAGTTTTTGGCCTCAGTAAGTATCTTATTTGACTCTTTCTGAGCCACAACAAGAGCCTGCTGGATAGCTTCCTCGTCCTCTCTGTACTCGTTTATCTTCTCAACGAGCTTGATTATCTTAGCTTCGGTATCCTGATTTGCCTTTACGACTTCGGCATAATCCTCGGCTACCTGTCCGAGAAATTCTTTTACGTCTTCTTTTGAATAACCGTTTTTCTCGGTATCAAAAGTTTTTCCTTTAATATTATTTGGATTTAACATACTAGGACCTCCGTGATCTTTACACAAATTTATTTAAAGTTATATGTATTCTGTCTTTTTTAGTTGTGCCGTCAACTGAAAGCAGCTTGAATTTTCCGTATCCTCTCACTGAAAATGTACAGCCCTCTTCAAGAGGTATTTTCGGTGAATTTTTTCGGCATATGGTCTATTTCGATGCCCACGTTTTTTATAAGCTGTGCTGACTTTTCTCGTGATATCCTTGCGGCAAGACTTAAGATACAATCTGCACGCATGGAAGCCACAGTACCGCTTATTTCCTGAGTTTTCTGCTCAATATGTATACTGCCGTCATAGCCCTCCCGGGCTTCACTCCTGCTCTGCTGACCTTTGTCAGGACGCTTGTAACCTCGCCTGCCACAGAAGAACGCAGGAACACCGCTGACTTTCCCTCTCCCACAAGAATGTCGCCAACGCTGTCTCTTTTTTTATTCTTAGTCCCATAAGCGAGCCCAGGATATCTCTGTGAGTTATTTTATCCTCTTTGCGATACAGCAGTGTAATTGCGGTGATAGGAAAATCCTCACTTTCTGCCTCGCCATATTCAGGATAGACGCAAAGCATACGCCTTGCGGCGTTTTCATATCCGCCCCAAAGCCTATAATTCTCATATTTCACAGACGCCATGAGTTTTTCGCACAGCAGACACTGCCTTTCATCGAGAAACGCAGAAAACTTTATTATATACTTTTCATCAGCCGCCATTATCCAATCGGACACTCTGTCTAACAGACGGATATCGTCCTCAGACAGGTCGGGCAAAAACTGATATTTAGCACGAGCCATTTTTAGAAGCTATAGCCGTTATTTTCAAGCTCACTCATAAGGTCAACTCCTGAGAAGCCAACGTTTCTAGGCATGATAGCGAAAGTTTTCTGAGCCATCATCTTGATGTCTGCACCATTTGCATACGCAACGCCTGAGATAAAGTCAAGTATTCTCTTTGCATCCTCGCTCTTGACTGTTTCAAGGTTAAGGAGCACTGTCTTTCCCTCATTTATATCGCCGCCGATAGACTTGACCTCTGAAAAATCGTTTGGTCTTGCAAGAACTATCTGCAAAGTCGTGGTTTGCTCCATTCTTACCGGACGTGCGTTATTGCCATATGCACCTGTGTTCTTTGGTGCTTCGTTGTATTCTGTTTTATTCTCATACATCGGCTGCTGATACATTGCGTCCTCCTGCTCAAGTTCATCTTCGCCTACAAAGAGATTTTTTAATTTCTGCATTGCACCCATTTTTAATCCTCCAAATATTTTCTAGCTCCGAAAAGCTTTGTTCCGATCCTCACCAAATTTGAGCCATGCTTTATGGCAAGCTCATAGTCCCCAGACATTCCCATTGAGAGAATATCCATAGACACGTTCGGTATATCCTTTTCCTTTACACTAAGAAAGATACCGTGCATTTTTTCAAAAACGTCCTCCCCTGAGCCAACAGGCGGTATTGCCATAAGACCCTTTACGGAAACGTTAGGCAGCTGTGCGGTCCAAGCTCCTCAGCCATTTCAGCGGAAACGCCGCTTTTAGTAGCCTCGTCGCCTATATTTATTTCCACAAGGACGTTCATAGTTTTATTATTCTTCACTGCAAGCCTGCTTATCTCATGAGCAAGCTTCAGGTTATCGACAGACTGTATCAGAGTAACGTCATTGATTATATATTTCACTTTATTGGTCTGCAAATGTCCGATAAACTGCACTTCTGCACTTTTATCGTAAGCTTCCTTCTTGGAAAGAAACTCCTGCACCCTGTTTTCGCCCAGCAGCTTAAAGCCCTGAGCCACAGCGAAATTCACCTTTTCAGGCGGCACTGTCTTTGTGACAGCCATTATCCTGACTTCTTCGTCAGGCTTACGCCATTTTGCTTTGGCGTTCTCTACATTATAACATATTTCCTTACAGTTTTCAAGAACCTCCGGAAAATAATTATCCTGAGGTGACAGCGTTGCTGTCTGATCTACTTTGCTGCACATCTTCATCTGATACCACCTCTAACAAATTTGATCGTAAAGCAGCAGATAATCCTCGTTTGAGGTATTTTCAGAGAGCACATAATCATCGCCCTCGTAAATAACATTGATCTTCTTAAAGGTAACGTCCTTGCCGAGTATCACATAAACGCCCTTCTGATCGCCCTGAAAACGTATCGCACTTCTTGGAACCTTAAGACCCTGATACTCGTCGAAGATAAGCTCCGCAGACTGCACTCTTGACTCAACAAGAGCTTCGTCAAGTCTGTCACAGGAAAGCACGACGACCACTTTGTTCTCATCGTCCTCGCAAGGCTTAACAGACTCCACCTTAACGTCATAGATGTTTTTTGTGGTACTGAGCGTCATTCTAAGCCATGCGCCCTCTGTTATCCTTTTATCGTTTTCCATGATCCCTGCTATCCTGCATGAATAGTCGGAAAACATTTTGCCAATGGCGTTCGGTGCGTCCTTACTAGGCTGGTCAATGACCTTTTGGATATCCTTGTCAGTGAGCTGGGAAGCGTTCTCCATAGTAAGCTCGCTCTCATAGCCGTCTGCATAGGAAACAAAATAGCCTGTTTCGTCAGCAGTGATCGTTTTTCCTGAACCTGAGGTCTGTTCCTCCAGCTCCTTGACTTTCGCCTGAAGCTGGCTTATCCTCTCGTCATAGCTCTGCTCGGTCTTTGTGACGATATTATAAATATTCATCACAAGGGACATATCCTCTCTTGTTTTTGCAAACTCAGAGAAATTATCCTGAGAAGAATATGAGAGAAGCTCCTTATATTCCTTATCTATTTTGCTTTTGAGCGTTTCAGGCTGAACATAATTCGTTGTACCCGGATTTTGTGCTCTTTCAAGGGCGGCTATCTCGCTTTCAAGTATCTTTATCTTGTTTTTCGCTGTAACAGCGTCCTCAGAAGAATAAACTGACGCTATGGTATTGCCAACAGATATTTTACTGCCGTCGGAATAGGTATAATCCAAAACTCCGCCGCCGTCATAGGTGACCACCTTTTCATCTCTGATTATAACGCCCTTAAAAGCAATATCCTCATTGATAGTAACAAGCACAGCTTCCTCAGTATCATGACGCTCTGTAAGTGCACTGTATATCTGACTGCCGATAGTTGTGATTATCAGCACAGAAAGCAGACCGGTAAGTATTTTAACGGTCAGAGAATTCATTTTTTACTGCCCTCTTAAATATCTGAATTGCCTGCGGCGTCAAGAACGTTGATATATCTTGACGGAACGATAGTTGAGATAGCATGCTTATAAACTATGTTCTGCTTGCCCTCGCAATCGAGAACCACAACATAGCTGTCAAAGCCCTTTACAACGCCTTTGAACTGGTAGCCGTTCATAAGGATAAAAGTAGACGCTATCTTGTCTTTTCTGATCTGGTTGAGTATAACGTCCTGAAGATTAAGATTCTTATTCATAAATAACACTCCTAAAAATTTTTACAGCAATGTATTGCTTTTTTTACTATAAAATCTTTCAAATTATATTATATCACATAATTTCCGATTTGGCTATAATATTTTTGATATTTTCTATAATTTTTTGAAAACTATCAAATTTATCTGTTTCCACCCACTGAATTCCGTCAACTCGTCTAAACCAAGTAAGCTGTCTTTTGGCATAATGACGGCTTTCCTGTTTGATTTTGTCGAGGCATTCACAAAGCTCAGCTTTGCCTTCAAAATACGGCACGAGCTCCTTATAGCCTATCGCCTGATAAGCTGTAGCAGGGGCAAAGCTGTCATAAAAAACTCTGCACTCCTCTATAAGCCCGTTTTCCACCATTACATCAACACGGTGGTTTATACGGTCATAGAGATACTGTCTGTCGGAAGCTGTAAGACCGATAATGCAGGCGTTATATGGCGACTTCTCACGACGGCTGTTCACCTTATGCTGTGAAAGCGGTATACCTGTAGTTTCAAAGACTTCAAGTCCTCGTATGACCCTTGGCAGGTTGTTCTCATGGACTTTCTCCGCAGTTTCGGGATCGACCTCTCTGAGCCTTTCCCACAAAGCGTGACCGCCCAGCGTCTTGGCTTCCTCCTCAAGACGTTTTCTGACTGAACCGTCCGTTTCGGTATCGTCAAAGATTACGTTGTTCACAAGGGAGCTTATATATAGTCCTGTTCCCCCGCAGAGAATAGGAACTTTGCCACGGCTGTGTATCTCTCTGATACGCTCACCTGCGAGCTTCACATAATCTGCCACGGAAAAAAGCCTGCTCAGGCTCGAGAAAATCTACAAGATAATGTGGCACACCCTGCATTTCCTCTTTGGTAGGCTTTGCAGTAGCAATGCTCAGGCCCTATATATCTGCATAGAGTCTGCGGAAACTATCTCACCGTCATATATCTTTGCAAGCTCCACTGCGCAGGCGGTCTTTCCACTGGCGGTAGGCCCTGCAATGACAAGGAGCGGTATTTTATTTTCCATAGCTTTCGCCTCCTGCATTTTTTATAGAACTCGTCTGAACTGCTTTTCGATATCTCTTTTGGTGAGGGTTATCATAACAGGTCTGCCATGAGGGCAATATCTGATATTTTCCTGACCATAAACGGCATTCACGAGCGCCTGCAATTCTATTCCGCTGTTGGTATCGTTCGCCTTTATTGCCGCTTTGCAGGCGATAGAATGGTAGAGGTCGTCAAAAAGCTCTATTTGCGGATTGAGTTTATTCTCGATAAAATTCTTTGCAAGTTCGCTGATTATATCCGCAGGGTTATCGTCACCAAGAATGATAGGCACGCCCTTTACTGCAACAGTTGGCGCAACGTCAGGCTCTATCTCAAAGCCAAGCTGTGACACCTTATCGAGGTTTGCGGTGAGAGCGTCATACTCGTCATAGGAAAGCAACACCATGATAGGCTCTAGGAACATTTGCGTTTCAAGCTGTTCGGCGTCGCTTTTTATCCTCTCGAAAATATATCTCTCATGGGCGGCATGCTTATCCATAAGTATCATTTCGTCGCCCACCTGTGCCACAACATAGGTCTTAAAAAGCTCGCCCACCACAACAGGCTTCGGCTTTTCAGGCTCTTTCTCCTCCACGATAACGGAAACAGGCTTTTTCTTTGTGAAGCTTTGAGCGTCGATAAACTTGAAAGCTTCTCCGCTCTGCTCCTCCGGCTCTTCGGGAAGAGGTATCTCGCTTATCGCTTTGTTTATCTCCTCCACTGTCACCTTATGGGGTTTCGGCTCAGGACCTGAAAGCTCTGTGACGGCTGTTTTTTTCTCTTTGCAGGCTGTTCAAGGCTTGCAAGAAACATATCGTCACTGCCGCTGAGTTTTTCTTTTTTTCTTCCTCAGTTATGCTCCTGCTCTCCACAGTTTTAAGCGTTGGTGCAGGCTTCTGATAGCTGTACGAATTTTCGTACTGTTTCTCTGTCTGCGGCTTTGGGGCAGGTATATCAGCCTTTGAGGCAACAGGCTTTTGACTATTATCCTCCATAGAGAATTTAAGCTGGACGCTGTTATCTTTTTTAGGTATATCAAAAAGCTCTCTGTCGGTGAAATTACGCTTGTTTTCAAGGTGCATCTCATTAGGTCTGTCATTCTTCATAAGGGAATTTTTCACCGCAAAGAACACAGCCTCGTGCATAAGCTTTTCGTCTGAAAAACGCACTTCTATTTTAGTAGGGTGGACGTTCACATCTATGGTGTTCGGCGGAATATCAATATAAAGCACGCAAGCTGGGAATTTTCCCGTCATAAGAAGATTTCTGTATGCCTCTTCCAATGCTGCCGCACAAGCCCTTGATTTCACATATCTTTTGTTCACAAAGAAATTCTGAAAACGTCTGTTAGGCTTTTTGCAGACAGAGGCTTCACAGTGAAGCCTGTTATGTGCATACCCTGCCATGTATAGTCAACTTCAAGCATGGAGTTTGCAAAATCTCTGCCATAAACTGAATAAACTGCGGAATATATCTTGCCGTCCCCTGCTGTCAATATCTCAACTTTATTATCCCTGATGAACTTGAATGATATCTCAGGGTGTGAAAGGGTGCTTTGTAACAAGGTCTGCGGCAAAATTGCCCTCTGAAACGTCCTTTTTCAGAAACTTTAATCTTGCAGGAACATTATAGAAAATATCCCTGACAACGAAAGTTGTGCCGTCAGGACAGCCGCACTCCTCGCAGGTCTTTTCCACTGCGCCCTCGATAACGTAATGCGTGCCGTAGTCCTCTTCAGGACGTTTTGTAAGCACGTCTACCTTGGATACGGCACAGATAGAAGCAAGTGCTTCACCTCTGAAGCCGAGGGTCATAATACTGTCAAGGTCATTTTTTACTGATATCTTACTTGTTGCATGACGAAGAAAGGCTATAGGCAGATCATCTTTTGAGATACCCTTGCCGTTATCTGTCACTCTTATGTAGGTGCGGCCACCGTTTTTTATCTCAACTGTTATGACGTTCGCACCTGCGTCTATTGCGTTTTCAAGAAGCTCCTTTATTATTGAAGCAGGTCTGTCTATTACCTCGCCTGCCGCAATAAGCTCGGAAACTTCCTTGCTCAGAACTTTTATTTCTGACATTTTTCTATCCTTTTCTATGGCTCTTTCCAAAAGCCGCCTGTATGAAAATTCTCCTTGCCTGTCGGCTTTGCTGTCAAGCGGAACATGACACAGCCGTCATGACAGACGATAGTTTTTGTATATTTGCTGTCGCCGCCTATCTTTGTCATATCGCCGCCGCTGCGGACAGCTTCCATAATGGGATAAAGCATCATCATTGTTTTACTGCAAATGCCATAGCCGTTCTTATTCACAGGACAGCCATAGGTGCAGAAATATTTATCCCCTATCTCCTCGCCGTTTCGGCAATATCTTTCAGTATGGTCGCCACGGAGAAGTCCCGTGACCTCTATTTCAACCTTGTACTCCTCGTCATACCACTTTTTCATAACGCTCACCTAAACATATCTCAGCAAGTCTTTCACAAAATCTCTAAGCTCGCTGTCGGTCATTTCGTCTATGTTGGTTTTTCTAAGTCTGTCAGTAACGATGCTGTCGCTTATTTTGTCAAAGGATATCTGGTCGCTGCAAGTCTTGCCTTTTTGTTTTCCGCTTCAAGCTGTTCGAGAAGCTCTTTGGCTCTGTTTATTATCTTGTTCGGCAGTCCCGCAAGCTTTGCAACTTCTATGCCGTAGCTTTCGTCAACTCCGCCCGAACTATCTTTCTAAGGAACTTGATACTATCCCCCTGACGCTTTACTGCGACGGAGAAATTTCTCACGCCGTCAAGCTCTTTTTTCAAGGCTTATAAGCTCATGATAGTGTGTTGCAAACAGGGTCTTGCAGCCCATTGATCTGTTGGTGGAGATATACTCCGACACTGCCCTTGCAATGGAGATACCGTCAAAGGTTGAAGTACCTCTGCCCACTTCGTCGAGGATAACAAGGCTGTTCTTGGTGGCGTGCTTTACGATATCTGCAACCTCGCTCATTTCCACCATGAAGGTAGACTGACCTGCGGTGAGATCGTCAGACGCACCTATTCTTGTGAAAATCTGGTCGACCACAGATATTTTTGCATAGTCCGCATAAGGGTGATAAGAGCAACCTGACGCATATATGTTGATTTACCTGACATATTCGGACCTGTGATGACAGCCATTCTGTTGCTTGTAAGATCAAGATATGTGTCGTTAGGCACGAACACCTCGTCTTTTTGCATAAGCTCAACAACGGGGTGTCTGCCGTTTTTGATATCAATAATGCCGTCAATGGCTATCTCAGGCTTTGTATAGTTATTGTTCACCGCCGCAGTTGCAAACGAGCAAAGCACGTCTATCTGAGCCACTGCTGTGGCAGTTTCCTGCACAAGTCTAAGCTGTGTGGCGGCAAAATCTCTTATCTCCGCAAATATTTCCTGCTCAAGAGTAACTATCTTATCGCTTGCACCGAGGATAGTGTTCTCTGCGACTTTAAGCTCGTCCGTGATAAAACGCTCGCAGTTGGCAAGGGTCTGTTTTCTTATATAGTTGTCAGGCACAAGATCATAGTAAGACTTTGTTACCTCGATATAATATCCGAAAACTCGGTTATAGCCTATTTTCAGATTTTTGATACCAGTTTTTTCTCTTTCACGCTCCGCAATATCATCAATTATACCCTTGCCTCCTGAGATTATATTTCTCAGTCCGTCAAGCTGTTCGTTGAAGCCGTCTTTGATAACGTTGCCGTCCTTGACATTAACAGGCGGTTCGTCAACAACGGCGTTCTCAACAAGGTTTGAGATAGCTTCAAGGGTGGATATTTTATTGTTGCAGTTTGCAAGAAGCTTTGAATCAAAACCTTTGAGAAGCTCCTTTATCTCAGGGAGTTTAAGTGCTGTCAGCGACAGTGATTTAAGATCTCTAGGGGTAGCGGTCTTATACATTACCCTTGTCATGAGTCTTTCAAGGTCATAGACTCCTCCCAGTATCTCTTTTTTAGCTCTCCAAGTTCAACAGGCTTCATTGTGAGCTGTTCAACAGCGTCAAGTCTGTCGATTATCTTTGCAGGATTGACAAGGGGCTGTTCAAGGAAGGATTTTAGCATACGCTTGCCCATTGAAGTTTTGGTATGGTCAAGCACCCATAGGAGCGAGCCTTTTTTCTCTTTATTTCTGAGAGTTTCTGTAAGCTCCAGATTTCTTCTTGCAGTGAAGCCGATAGTCATGATAGGGTCGGCGTCATGCTTTATTATCTCGGAAAATCTTCCCACCAATGCTTTCTGTGTATCGTGTATATATGCAAAAAGTCCGCACACTGCAAATGCTGCAACTGTGTCAGGCTTAACGCCAATTGATTCAAGGCTGTTTGTGGAAAACTGTTTCAGCACCTCTTCTGTATGTATCTCAGGGGAAAAAATCGTTCTCCTCCAAAAGCTGAACGCTGGTCTTGAGCTTTTCTCTTATGAAGCTTGAAAGCTCTTTATTTGAAAGAAAAGAATCATTTATAAGAATCTCCGCAGGGGAAAATCTCGACAGCTCATTTATGCCGAGCTTGTCATTTCCTTGCCCTCGAACTCAAACAGATGTCGCCTGTGGAAATATCCGCAAGGCACAATGCGCTTTCCTTGGCTCTCATATAAAATGCACAGATATAGTTGTTGGACGTTTCATCAAGCATACTGCTTTCGATGAGAGTACCTGGTGTGACTACTCTTATGACCTCTCTCGGCACTATGCCCTTGCACATGGCAGGATCCATGGTCTGCTCGCAGATAGCCACATTGTAGCCTTTTTTCAATAAGCTTTTTCAGATAAACGTCACAGGCGTGGTGAGGCACACCGCACATAGGCGCTCTTTCCTCAAGTCCGCAGTCACGACCAGTCAAAGTAAGTTCAAGCTCTCTTGACGCAATGATAGCGTCGTCAAAGAACATTTCATAAAAATCTCCCAGTCTGTAGAACAATATATGGTTTTTATATTTGTTCTTTACTTCAAAATACTGCTTCATCATTGGTGACAGCTTTGAAAAATCTATATCTTTGGTTTCCACTCAAACTCACTCCGTTTCGTAAATTTATCACACCGCATATAATACCTGCGGTCAAAATGCGGGCGAACACTGTTCGCCCTACTTGTTTTTTCGATACGAACACTTTTGGTATCATATCGCCATAGAAATTATCCGCCCCAGTCTGAAGTGGTCTTCAGATTCGGGCAGACGGGGGATAAGCTCCCCTGACTGTTATTCGTTTTTTTGATACTGTCTTAGTGACAGCCGCCGCATGATGCGCAGCTTCCTGAACAGCTATGAGGAGCTTCCTCCGGGCAAGTCATTGGATCTTCGCCGTTTGCAGCCATTGAGATGATATAGTTTACTGAGCCGAGAAGCTTATCCATAACTTCTTTAGCTTCGTTAAATGCGATCATCTTAGGCATAGCCATGATCTCGTCATAAAGCTCTCTGACCTGAGTGTCAAGTGCTGTCATCTTCTCGCCGTCCTTATCAGGCTTCTGCATCTCAACGCTGAGCTGTGAACGGAGCTGATTGAACTCGCCTATTTTGTTCTGTATCTCTACATCTGTATCATTGATAGAACAAGCCTCCATATAAGCCTTATATCTCTTTCCTGAATAGCCTGTCCAAGCTTTCTTGTCATTTCAATTACATCCATGGTAATTCTCCTTTAAATATTATTCAGCTTTCGCTGTTATTTATCTTCAACAAGCTCGCCTCTCAAAGCCCAGTTCATTGCTTTTGTTATGCGAACCTGAATGAATTTACCGATATATTTTTTATCTGCTTTCACTTCAACGATCATATCCTCGTCGCTCTTGCCTGTGAGATAATCAGCGCCAGTTCTACCCTCACCTGTTGGCAGCACAGTTACAGTTCTTCCCACAAATCTTGAAAGCCACGCTGTTGACACCTCTCGCTGCTCCAAAAGCAGTTCTCTCAGCCACAGACCCTTCTGCTTGTCTGAGATGTGATCCTCCATTTCGGCAGCCTTTGTGCCGCTTCGTCTTGAATACACAAAAGATAAATAGATATTATCGTACTTTACCTTTTTGATAAGCTCCTTAGTTTCGCAGAACTCCTCATATGTTTCACTTGGGAAGCCAACAATAAGGTCTGTTGTGAATGAAAACTCAGGGTCTTTGCTTCTGGCATAGTCTATTATTTTCAGATAATCCGCCGTTGTATAGCGGCGATTCATAAGCTTTAGTATCCTGTCTGAGCCTGCCTGCACAGGAAGATGCAAATGCTTGCACACCTTTTTGCACTCAAGTATAGCGTCAATAAGCTCATGGCTTGCGTCCTTTGGGTGGCTTGACATAAATCTTATGCGAAAGTCGCCCTCTATCTTGTCAAGCTCTCTTAAAAGCTCAGGAAAACCATAACTGTATGAATTAACGTTCTGACCAAGCAGGGTTATTTCCTTATAGCCGTTTTTCACAAGTGCTTTTACCTCTGCGATAACGGACTCAGGCTTTCTGCTGCGCTCTCTGCCCCTGACGTAAGGCACTATGCAATAGGTGCAGAAATTGTTGCAGCCATACATGATAGGCACGAACGCTCTTATCTTATCGTCACGGAGCTGCAAGAAATCCTCGTTTATGTCAACATGATTTTCTGACAGATTGAAAATCCTGTCATGCTTTTGATATTATCTCCCACAGCATATTGTACATATCGTTGTATGCAAAAGTTCCGAAAACCAAGTCCACCTGACGGTAGGTCTTTTTTATTTTCTCGGCAACGTGCTTCTGCTGAGCCATACAGCCGCAGATACCTATAATAAGCTCGGGATTGTTTTCTTTGAGATGTTTAAGGTCGCCAAGTTTGCCGAACACCTTGTCCTCGGCATTTTCTCTAACAGCGCAGGTGTTATACAATATAAGCTGAGCCTCGTTCACGTCGGACGTGAACTCATAGCCCACCTTTGAGAGCATACCTTTTATTTTCTCACCGTCGCTGACGTTTTGCTGACAGCCGTATGAATGGATAAGGGCAAGCGGCTTGTGACCGCAAGTTCTTTCGTATTCACCAGACCATTGGAGCAGCTTCTGCGAAGCGGTTTCCTCATTTATTATTTCCGAAAAATTCTCAGTCATTGATATCCTCATTTCATTTCGTACATTCTTTTTAATTATAAATCTTTTCAGGCTTCTTGTCAAGCGTTTTGGGAGCGAAGAGCCAAACAGGTTGTAGGTTTACAATAGTTGTGTTACGAAACGTATCACATCTTTTTTTTATGCCTAAATCTTGAAAAATCGGAAGTAGGTATGCAGGGGGTAAAGGTTAGTATTACCCTTTACCCCCTGTCGCACAAGCGCACAAGCAGGCAGTAAGGCAAGTAAACACGCCGTTTACGGCTGTGCGGTCATATGCAATAACAATCGCACACGCACAAACATAATCGCACAGAGGTGAAAAATAATGCCGAAACAGTCTTGTAATTGGTGTTTTACAATAAATAATCCGTCAAAGGTCAAGACCTGTGGAGAAAAGGATAAATTTAAAGACCTTACGTTTGATACTGATGAAAAGGTGATAAACTTCATTATGCAGTATGAGGAAGTAAACTATTACGTCTTTCAGCGAGAGAGAGGTCACAACGAGAATACCGAACTTCTACAACGTATAAAAAATTGAAGGTGCTGACGATATCCGACTTCTTGAAGAATTTCCGTTGGAATCAAATTGACCGCCTGCAAAAGTCCGTGATTTATACGTCTTTGATAAATGGCGAAATGTGTTCCGTGATGTTCAGGTCACATATAACAATCGGGAACAGGTAAAACAAGATTATGGAGCAATACGGCTATGATAAAGTTTATCGTATCACCGACTACAAACACCCTTTTGACAGTTACCACGGGCAGGATGTTATTGTGTTTGAGGAGTTTAGAAACAGCCTTCCTATTGATAATATGCTTAACTACCTTGACGGTTACCCTCTTGAACTTCCTGCAAGATATATGAATAGGATAGCTTGTTTTACAAAGGTGTACATCATATCAAATTGGAACTTTGAAGAACAGTACACCGCTATCCAGCACAAGTATTATGAAACGTGGAACGCCTTTGTTAGACGTATCGACAAGATAGTTACATATAAAGACGGCATGATTTTTGAGGAAATTGACCTCAAATCATATAAATTGAAGTATAATCTTGATAAAGATGAAAACTTACAACCATAACGAAAGGACGAATGAAAATGAAAAACTATGACAATCCGAAAATGTTCCGTGATGAGGCAGACAGCCTTGAAAGGTTTGTGCTTTCCCACCAATTCCTCAAGCCGTATCTTGACAGCTATAATATTCATATGGCTAAGTATTTTCTTAGCGGTGAGTATGAGTGCAGGAAGTGTACAACCGCTTGGGGCGGAGCATCTGCTCCGTCCTCTTTTTTTTACGAAAGGAGAAAACAACATATGAAAACTAAACTACGGCGGTTTACCGCTGTTTTGTCCGCTATGCTGTGTATGATATGCTGTGTATTGTCTGCCGTTCCTGCATTCGCTGATGATACTGAATCAAAAAATAATCTTTCTAATGTAAAATGGGAAACTGTTTCTTCTGGTTTTGGTGTTCCATTTAGTTCAAATGTTATGTCATATTATAAAGAATCCCATACCGAATTACCTAAGAATTATATATTGATTTATTCTAAATATTCCAATGGAAATCAAAATATTTCTTTTTTATGCTTTCCCGATGATTCAGTGGTAGGCTATTATTTCCCCGATAATCAATTTAGGTTTATGTCAAATACGGATGCTAATTCATTTGGATCCTATCGTTATTACATTGATTTTGATTCTAGCGGTAAGCAACTTTATCGTTCTAGTGCTGATAGATTTCGTATTGATTCTCCCGATTCATCATATCGTGATGCAGGTATTTCATATCATTTTGGTGTTGATGGCGGTGCTATTGAAACCGCCAAAGTATATATACACTGTAAACTATATGATTGGAGTGATTTAGAAAATGAAATAACGCCATCTCTCCCCGACCCCATCGCTCCTATTGTTCCCTTTTCCGTTCAGTATTCCCGAAAACTCACAACAGGTATGTCACGTTCGGGAACTTTGTCCGCTCCAGGTGCAAAAAATGACGGCGAACCTATAACAAACAACAATATTGATGTTACTGTCAAGCTTACTGACGAATACAAGCAGGCTATGCAAAAGGCTCTTGACTGATAAGGACCCGAAAGCAACGCAATATACATATCAGTATGTATTGTTCATAACGCCGTATGACCCGAATATTTTCGGCACTAAAAAAGCTATGGACGGAGCGATTTATACTTTTCTTGATAAGTCGAAATACGTACTTACAACAGCTTACGGAAAAACAAAATCCAATACAACAACAGATTACTTCTTCAAGTAACGTTGGTGAAATGACCTCTGAAAATGCTGACGGCGTTGCAAATTCGGCTTTCTGCAATGGTGTTATTTGTTTTTATGTTTCATAATAATGCTTATCCTATGGCATTACAACAAGAAAGGATATTGATATGTTAGCTATACTCAAACTCTTTGTGATGATACTTTTTGTTGTCCTTTTTTTTCTCTGCCCTCTGTGGTGTGGTTGTTTTTATTTCTGACATCAAGCGCTTTAAGCTTGATACACAAATCAGCCTGCCACGCCAAAAGCTTATAGAGCGGTATGTAGACCAACAGGAACTTGAAAAGGGCGGTGATAATAATGCTGTATGATGTTCAAAATTCTTGTTACCAACTTCTTAAACTCTTAGGCTGTGATTTGTCCGCTATTGACACTATAACAACTTGGAAACAGTTCGGTGTATTATGTATTGAATTTATATTCGCCTGCATAATGCTTTATCTGCTGTGGAAGATGTTGTATAACGCAATGATTAGATTTTTCAACCCTCGGAGGTGGTAGTATGTTGACAGCCTTTATTCTAGGTTTTGGTATCCCTTGGCTTATATTTTTTCTTTTTTGAAAGGTGATGATGATTAATGGTTATTTTAGATTATTTCGTCCGTCTGCCTGCCCTCACGGCTTATGTAGCCTACGATAAGGCTACAGCCCTTTATTTTAACTGGAAACAGCTTTTTCAAGGTTGGGGCATACATTTATACGTCGGCAAATTTGGTGCAGGTAAAACCTCTCTTATGGTGACGGAAGCGTACAAGCTCTGTTGTAAGTATCCGCAACTACATATTGTCACAAATATCAAGCTTTCGGGCTTTCCCGAATATACAAAGATTTATCCGCTAAACTCTCCGCAGGATATTTTAAACGCCCCGAAAAATACTTTAGTCTTGATAGACGAGATAGGAACAATCTTCAACAGCCGAGATTTTTCGGGCGGTCGCAACAGTGTTCCGAAAAGCCTTTATCAGCATTTGTGTCAATGCAGAAAGCGCCGTATGATGATACTTGCCACAGTTCAGCGGTTTAACCTCTTAGACAAGCAGATACGTGATATAACCGCTGATGTTACCGCCTGCCGAACACATTTCAGACACCCTTTTACACGGCTTATGACAGGCTATAAGTACGATATAGAGGAATATGAAATGTACTCTGAAAATCATTCATATACGCCTGTGTGTTCGTCCACGGTCACACATTTGCAACGTAACCAGTACCGCAAGCTTTACGATACTTCGGAACTTGTAACGAATATGCTTAACAAGGATTACATATCTGATGAAGAAATATTGCGTAATCGTGATAGTGAGAGCAATAATATACCCCTTGACCGCAAACAGAATAAGCGTATGCGTAAGCAAAGCAATGGTAAAAAAAACACCGCTGAGGTTGCCTTTAGGCTCTCAGCGGTGTTCTATGCTATTGAACATTGTTGTATTTTTCATCAATAAGTATTTGCTTTATCTCCTGCAATTCCTTATTTGTCTTGCTCGTGTTAATTGCTGTGCATACTATTGCTATAAATAGCACTAGGTTGATTATTATGCTTACTATCGCAAAACCTAACAGCATTGTTGTCAATGCCTCACTTGAATTGATTATCTCACTCATTTTCTATCCCTCACTCTTGTTGCTTAAATATTCTGTCAGCAATTTCTCAATGATTTTTGCTACGCTTGTTTTCTCCTTGATTGCTTGTATCTTAGCTTTTTCAAGAATGTCTTGGTCAATCGTTGTTGTAAATTTTACTTTTGACATTAAAATCACTCCTTTGCTTTAGTATATCACATTTTCGCAAATACGTCAATACGTATATTTTACACAAATTATTATACGTATATTCGTGTAATTTGCCTATTGTAATATACGTATACGTGTTATAATGGCATTGATAAAACAAATAGAGAAACGAGGTAAATAAAAATGAGAGAAGTTGCATTAGTTGTTGATGAGTATGGTAATGAAATATTCTTCGGCGAAACTATTGGAGAGTGCAGAAGATATTGTGATGAACATCATATTACTGGTGAAAATGGTGAATATATTGCTGTTGGAGATTTTGATGATGAAACTGCATCTTTTGAAATGTTTGACTATGAAAGTTTACCTCTTACACCGATTTTATAGATATTATCTATGTGAAATCTATCATGCGAACGGCTGGGGGTGAATTGCGGATTGTTGGAATTGTTGGAATGTTGGAAACAACAGCTTACAGGTTTTCAACATTTCAATGATTTCAATGATTCGCAAGAGGGGAACGCCGTTCAAGATTCCCCTCTTTACCTATGGTTATGACGAAAGGACGATTGAAAATGAAAACTTCGAATCAGCTTGCAAAGTATCGTGAAAGCCTTGTGAAATATGCTCTTAAGTACGGAGTTACAAAAACCGCTATCAAGTACAATACAAATAGACAATATGTCTATCGTTGGAAAAACCGCTATAACGGCACTACAAAGAGCCTGCTTAATCGTTCTCACCGCCCTAACTCTTTTCCTACTGCTCATACAGAAAGTGAAATAAAACTCATTAAGAGTTATCACCGCAGAAACAAGCACACAGGGCTTGTAATGCTCTATGTTAAGCTTGTACAAGCAGGCTACAATCGTTCTATCACAAGCCTTTACAGACAGCTCAGAAAGCTTAACGCTATTACTGTAAAGCTACCAAATCCGAAGATAAAGCCAAAGAAATACGAAACAATGTTTTATTGCGGTCAGCGTGTTCAAATTGATGTTAAAGTTGTTCCGACTTCTTGCATTATCGGTATTGAAAAATATTATCAGTACACCGCAATAGACGAGTACAGCCGTAAACGCTTTCTAATGGCGTTCAAAGAGCAAAGCACATATAGTACATATCAATTTGTTAATGCCTTGCAAAACGCTTGGAAATTCAAAATAGAGTGCATACAGACCGACAACGGCTCAGAGTTTACAAACCGATTTACTACAAATAAGGATAAGCCCTCGTTGCTTGATCTTTGGTGTGAGCAACATAACTGTATACATAAGCTTATTAAGCCAATGACACCACGTCATAATGGCAAGGTTGAACGCTCTCACCGCAAGGATAACGAATACTTTTACGCAACACACAAATTCTATGATTTTGAGGACTTCAAGCGACAGCTTAAACGTTGGAACTATCAGTATAATAATATTCCAACTCGTTCTTTAGATTGGAAAACTCCACAAAGTGTATATAATGACTATATTAATTTTGGTGAAGTATACGAATTTAAATATAATAAATAAAAAAAAAATGTGTAACACATCATTGACAAACCAACATTTGGGAGCGAAGAGCCAAACAGGTCGCTTTGCAAAACAAAAAGGGGCAGAAAACTCCGCCCCCATAGATCACATATTATCCCTGAGCTTCGCCCTGACCCTCTGTATCATTTTCTTCCTTGCAGTGGGGTTCTTCAAGTCCTCTTGGGAAAAAATTCTACTGTCGGGAATGCTATCTTTTCAAACATCTCGCATGGGCTGTCACTGTTTGTGGAACACTCCTTGCCAGGTACGCAGTAATCATATACAGGCACCATTATAGGCACAGGTCTTGACAACTGAATGATAGCGAAAAGTCCGATAGTGATAAGAACGTTCTTTTCCTCGCTTGGTGCAGGCTCTGCGACAAGCTTTGCGTCAAGACACATTGGCGCTGCTACGCTCACAGAAGCGCAAGGCATTGCCGCTGTGCAGCAACAGCATGAGCAGCCGCTTGTAGGCGAGGTAGTGACGATCTGGTTCGGCTCGCAGGTCGAAAATCTCTGTGTGCCGCCGTCGCTGCCGAAAAGAATAACTTTTTTGTGAATGATGAGGTTCTGCGCCCTGAATGTGTAAGTAACGTCAACTGCGTAAAAGCCGTGGTTGAATGCCACCGGAGATATTGCAAAGCTTACGTCTGTCACGTCGATACAAGTGCTTTTGATATACGCCGCAGCGTTTATCACGGTCTGGTCTGCCTGGCTGAATGTAAACGCAAGATCCTCCAGACAATCCTGTGACGAGCATGAATCAAACACACGCATTGCCTCGATACACATTGCTTCCTTGAAAGGTTTGCCGTTAAAATCGCTCATAGTAAGTCCTCCTATAAATCAAATCATGGAAGTTTTTTACTTCGCTATATTCTATTCGGCAAAAGGCTTTTGTGTGCTTAAATTTCTGAAAATCCTCTCATAAAGCAAAAAAAGCCCTGCGCATGAACGCAGAGCCTTTGGATACATATAATCAGGTGTTCTTGTCTACCTGATGAAATTTCTTCAGATTGCCTATTTTTTCGTTTCTCTCGTCAAGGACCTTTTCCACGTCAGACCACCAAGTCCCTGATTTGCCGCAAGCACCATAACGTGATAGAGAAGGTCGTTTATTTCGTTTTTCAGCTCGTCATTGTCACCGTTTTTAGCAGCGATAACTGTTTCTGTAGCCTCTTCGCCCACCTTTTTTTGCAAATCTTGTCTACGCCCTTGTCAAAAAAAGATAAGCTGTGTAGCTGTTCTCCTGCGCCTTGCCTGCCTCATAGTCAGCTTTACGCTGTTTTATTACCTCGAAAATTTCCTGATAAACTGTCATTTTATTCTTCCTCCGTATTATATATCTCATTGAAAAAAAGCAGCTATATGAGCCTGTATGGCAGGCTACACCTGTCTGCTTTACGTTAAGAAGCAGGGTATCGTTATCACAGTCCGCATAGATAGAAACCACCTTTTGCAGATGACCGCTTGTTGCACCCTTGTTCCAATATTCCTGTCTTGATCTGCTCCAATACCATGTATAGCCTGTTTCAAGTGTTTTTTTCAGGCTCTCCTTATTCATACACCGTTTTTGTATCCACATCAAATGCGATAGCCGGTGTAAGCTCGCTTTTTACAAAGTATTTGTCCAGATCGTTTATATCAACTTTTATTGGGTTCATTATTTGTCCTTTCTGTTGCCGTCTTGGTCGAAATTATCTTTGAGTGCTCGTTCTGTTGGTACTATCGTCCAGCACAAAACTACCACCTGTATCACTTCAGCTATGCACATTATCACAGTCGCATTGCCGCTGCTCATAAAGAAATATGGAACACAGACCAATGCCGAAATTATCGTCATGACCACTCCGACCTTTATCCACAGACGTCCGCAATAATTGTGGGCAAAATCCCACGTTTCCTGATTTTTCATTGACATAGCAGTGCGATAGCCCACCAAGCAGTTGATATCTTTCGGTGTATGCTTATACATCAGATAGCCGCACAATATCATAAGCACTGGCATAAACAAAGTAAATACGATATTGAAAACAATCATTATGCTCACCTACGATAATTCCCTTGCTCCTGCAATCGTCCTTTACCTGTCCAACTGTCAGCTCTTTGAAGTGGAAAAGGCTTGCGGCAAGAGCTGCTGAGCAGTCAGTTTCAAGGAAAGCGTCAGCAAAGTCTGAAAGCTTTCCTGCTCCGCCGCTTGCGATAACAGGTATCTTTACAGCACTGCACACAGCTTTCAGCATAGGCAGATCAAAGCCGCCCCTTACACCGTCTGTGTCGATAGAATTAAGGCATATCTCACCTGCACCAAGCTGTTCACACTTTTTCACCCAGTCGATAAGATCCATTCGCATATCCACTCTGCCGCCGTTGATGTAGACCGTCCACTTGTTATCGCCGACCTTCTTTGCGTCAACGCCAACGCAGATGCACTGACAGCCGAAAATATCCGCTCCGTCTTTTTTATAAGCTGAGGATTCTGCACTGCCTGAGAGTTCACAGACACCTTGTCTGCGCCTGCACGGAGAGTATCTCTTATATCGTCAACAGTTTTGCGCCTCCAACAGTGAGCGGTACAAATACCTTTTTCGCTGTTTCACGAACAACGTCAAGCATAACTCCTCTGCCCTCGTGAGAGGCTGTTATGTCATAGAAAACTATCTCGTCTGCACCCTGCAAATTATATTCATATGCACATTCAACAGGGTCGCCGACTTCTTTTATGCCCTCGAAATTTACTCCCTTTACTACCTTTCCGTCACGCACATCAAGGCATGGTATAATTCTTTTTGCAAGCATATTATTTTACCTCCTGTGACAGTTTCGCAAAGTTTTCAAGTATTTTAAGACCGGTTTTTCCACTCTTCTCAGGGTGGAACTGACAGCCGAAGATATATCTTCCGTCTGATACCACCGCAGGGACTTTTGAGCCGTATTCGCAGTAGGCATACAGATTTTTGTTGTCGCAGAAAGCTTTATATGAGTGTACGAAATAAACATACTCGTCATCGCCCAGACCGTCAAAAAGAGGACAATCATGATTATACACAAGCTTGTTCAGCCCATGTGTGGGATAACAAGGTCAGGCTCGTTTATCTTGTCAACATAGCCGCCAATAAGACCAAGACCCTTGCATTCCTCGAACTCATAGCTTTTCTCGAAAAGAAGCTGCATTCCAAGGCATATGCCAAGAAAAGGCTTTATTTTAGCCTGCTCCTTGATAGTGTCGATAAGACCGCTAAGACCGAGCATATTCATTGCCCATGGGAACGCTCCCACGCCGGGGAGGATAATTGCGTCGGCTTTTTCGATATCTTCTTTTTTGTCTGTGAGCTTGTTCTCAAAGCCAAGATAGTCCAGAGCGTTTTTTACAGAGAATATATTGCCTGCACCGTAGTCGATTATTGCTATCATTTAAAGCACTCCTTTGGTGGATAAAACTCCTGTTCCTGTTATTTTTACAGCGTCCTTCAAAGCGTGAGCCACTGCCTTGTACATTGCTTCTGCAATATGGTGGTCGTTCTTGCCGTACTCCTCACGGATATGCAGTGTTATGCCTGAGTTGAAAGCAAAGGCTCTGAAAAATTCCTCCGTCAGGCAGGTGTCATACTGACCTATCCTGTCGTCATGGAACTCAGCATTGAACGCAAGGAAAGGTCTGCCGCTTATATCCAGTGAGCAGAATGCCAGCGCTTCGTCCATTGGCACGAAAGCCGAGCCATATCTTGCAATGCCTGCTTTGTCGCCCAATGCTTCCGCAAAGGCTTTGCCAAGGCATATGCCAACGTCCTCAACTGTGTGGTGTCCGTCAACATAAAGGTCGCCTGTGCACTCAACGTCCATGTCTATTCCGCTGTGAACGCCAAGGGCTGTTAGCATATGGTCAAAGAAGCCTATGCCTGTGTTTACACTTACCTTGCCCTCACCGTCAAGCTTCACGAACACCTCTATATCAGTTTCCTTAGTTTTTCTTTTTATCTCCGCTGTACGCATTTTCATCACCTTTACCGCTTAAAATCTTACTTTTCTGCAATAAGAACGATATCGTCCTTTGCTTCTCTGAGAGCGTCCTCAGTGTAATATGTAAAGCTTGAACGCTTCTCAAAGCTGTTTACTGACAGAGGTGAGAAGAATCTAGCTGTACCGCTTGTTGGAAGAACGTGGTTAGGGCCTGCATAGTAGTCGCCAAGCGGCTCTGAAGCATACTGACCAAGGAATATTGAACCTGCATTATCAAGTCTGCCAAGATACTCCATAGGGTTTTCAAAAAGCACTTCAAGATGCTCAGGAGCAAATCTGTTTGCAAGGTCGCAAGCTTCGTCCTTTGTATTGCAGATAAGGATAGCACCGTAATTTTCAAGAGAGCTTTCGATTATCTCTTTTCTTGAAAGGCTCTGCACCTGTCTGTTTATCTCTTCGATAGTTCTGTCTGCAATGCTCTCGCTTGTCGTAACAAGGATAGCGGAAGCAAGCTTGTCATGCTCAGCCTGTGACATAAGGTCTGCGGCAATGAACTTAGGGTTAGCAACACCATAAAGAAGCTTCTTTGCTGTTGCAACATAGATATTTCCAGGGCCTACTATCTTATCGACCTTTGGTATCTCCTCTGTGCCGTAGGCAAGGGCAGCGATAGCCTGTGCGCCTCCGCTCATGAACACTCTGTCAACTCCGCAGAGAGCAGCTGCAACAAGAATATCCTTATTTGGTGTGCCGTCTTTGAGAGGAGGGGTCACCATGATTATCTCCTTAACGCCTGCTATCTTTGCAGGAACTGCATTCATAAGCACGCTTGACGGATAAGCTGCTGTACCGCCCGAACATAAAGACCAACTCTGTTGAGTCCTCTTACCTTCTGACCGAGAATACAACCGTTATCCTTAGCGTTTATAAAGCTCTGTGACTTCTGTCTCTGGTGAAAATCTGTGATGTTCGCAACTGCGTTGAGCATTGCGTCAACAAAGTCCTGATCGGCTTCAGTGAGAGCGTCATTTATAACATCTCTCGGAACTTCGTAATACTCCGGGGAGCTTACCGTCAAACTTTTCTGTATAAGCCTTTACAGCGTTGTCGCCACCCTCTCTGACAGTTTCGATTATTTCATTAACAACGGCTGTGACCTTCTTATTTGTTTCGCCACTTCTCTTTTCAAGCTGCTTGAAAAACTCTACCTCGTCTTTGCCGTTGACAAAAATCTTTTAATTTCAGCCATTTCTATACTGTCCTTTCCGTTTATATAAACTACTTGTCGATATTTTCTTCAACAAGCTTTACAAAATTCTCGATCTCCTGCTGGCGCATTTTCATGCTTACCATATTTACGATAAGCCTTGCAGAGATAGGGCAAACGTCCTCGATGACTTCAAGACCGTTTTCTTTAAGTGTCGTGCCTGTTTCAACGATATCAACGATACCGTCTGCAAGCTCAAGGAGCGGTGCAAGCTCAACTGAGCCTTCTATCTTGATGATGTCAACGTCCATTCCCTTTGATTCAAAAAATCTTCTTGTGATGTTAGGGTATTTTGTTGCAACTGTCTTGACATCAAATCCGCCGTAGAACTTTGAGCCTTTCTTTGTGGCAAGTGCAAATTTACATCTGCCGAAGCCGATATCAACAAGCTCAAAGAACTTGCCCTGCATTTCCATGATAGTGTCCTTGCCAACAACGCCCATATCGCACACGCCATGTTCAACGTATGTGATAACGTCATTCGCCTTTGCAAGCACAACTTCAAGGTTTCCGTCAGGTACAGGAAGAATAAGCTTTCTTCCCTTTTCTCTTATTGCGGTACAGTCATAACCTATCTTCTCTAAAAGACCGACTGTATCCTTTTCAAGTCTGCCCTTTGTAAGAGCTATCCTAAGGGGTCTGTTCATTTTAACTTATCCTCCAAACTATATATCAAGCTCTGTTATCTCGCTGCCAACGACCACAAGCTTTTTGATTCCCTTTGACTTTGCGTAAGACTTTGTTTCATCGAGGGTGTTGAAAAGCGAGTTTTCAACTGTCAGACCCTCTCTTACGAGCGTCTGAGCATATTCCATGGCTTCCACCACGTAGCCCTTTTCGCCAAACACAACTGCGTCAGGAGTTCTGAGTTTTGGTGCTCCGCCTAGCTTTTCGATATGTCTTGCAACAGAGTCAACGCTTATGCCGAAGCCCACCGCCGGGCAATCGTTGCCAAACTCCGCTAGAAGTCTGTCATATCTTCCGCCTTTAAGCACCGATTGACCGACCTCTGAAAGATAGCCCTTGAACACAATGCCTGTGTAGTAATCCGCATGACTCACGATACCAAGGTCAACAGATATCTTGCCCTCATAACCAAGGCTTGAAAGTCTGGTGTAGACCTCTTTAAGGTTATAAAGTATGCCTGTTATCTTATCGTCAGTATAAATATCAGCAGCCTTGTCGAACACCTCAACACCTCCGAAAAGTCTTGGGAGCTGTCTGAGCGCGTTAGTCACCTGATTGTCGCCCACCTCGTCAAGGATATCGTTAAGTGCAGGATAGTTCTTTGCAGAGATAAGAAGTCTTATCTCCTCTCTTACTGCGTCGTCAACGTCAAGCTGAGCCACAAGCTCCTTGAAATATCCGATATGACCTATCTCAAGTCTGAAATTCTCCTTATCAAAGCTTGAAAGGGCTTCAACAGCAGTGCATAGCACCTCGTAATCTGCTCTCTTGGAATTTTCTCCACCAATAAGCTCGATACCTGCCTGAACTACCTCGTCTGAACGACCTTTGAGCAGGGAGTTATTTTCAAAAATGCTCTGATTGTAGTATAGTCTAAGGGGAAGCTTTGCTCCCTTTAGTCTTGTGGAAGCAAGTCTTGCTATGGGTATCGTGGAATCAGGACGCATAACGATAAGTCTGCCCTTTGAGTCTGTAAGCTTATAAAGGCTCTCCTGCTGGAAGTTTCTCGAGCTTCCCATAAACAGATCGTAAAACTCTATTCCCGGTGTTACCACCTCGCTGTAGCCAAAGCCCTCAAACAGCTTTGACAGCCTGTCCTCCACCATTCTTCGTGCCAGACAGCCCTCAAACAGCAGATCTCTCGTACCCTCAGGAAAGTATGAAATTGTGCATAGTAACTATCAGAACAACGATATCTGGTTAGATTTAGGCATATCGCCGAAAGCTCCGTTTTTCTCCAGAGTTTCGATAACAGATTTGGACACTCCGCTCTGCTGTTGGAACTCCTCGATAGAGATAAACTCGCCGTTCTGCGCCTGAACATTTCCAGATACTTATACATTGTCGGGTTATCGTGACCAAGCTCGTCAAGCTTCAAGATAGTATCGTGGAGAGAATGGAAGTCGAAGTGGGTGGTTACCATGTCAGAGTCCACTTTTTCCGCAGGGTGCTGAACAGGTGTGAAGTCATAGACCTCATAGTCGCTAGGGATAACGACCATTCCACCCGGGTGCTGAGAAGTCGTTCTCTTTATGCCGCAGCAGCCGAGTTTAAGTCTTTCTATCTCAGCCTTTGGCACTGTTTTTCCACGCTCGTCAAGATATTTCATAACATATCCGAAAGCTGTCTTTTCCTGGATCATGCCAATAGTACCGGCCTTTGAACACATGGTCCTCACCGAAAAGAACTTCCGTATATTTATGCGCCTTTGCCTGATAGTCACCTGAGAAGTTAAGGTCGATATCAGGGGCTTTATCGCCGTCAAAGCCAAGGAACGTTTCAAATGGGATATCGTGTCCGTCACGGTGCATATTCTCTCCGCACACAGGACAGTTTTTCGGCGGCAGGTCAAAGCCTGAGCCTACCGAGCCGTCTGTAATGAACTCGCTGTGGTGGCATTTCAGACAAACATAGTGCGGCACAAGAGGATTTACCTCAGAGATACCCGACATGGAGGCAACGAAGGACGAACCTACCGAGCCTCTTGAACCTACCTGATAGCCATTCTCGTTAGAGTTGGCAACAAGTTTCTGAGATATCATGTAAAGCACTGCAAATCCGTGCTTGATAATAGAGTCAAGCTCTCTTTTAAGTCTTTTTGAAAACAAGGTCTGGAATGTGTCCCTCAAAATATTTTGATACGTCAACGTCCTCGCCCTCAGGAACTTCTATAGTTTCAGGGTCGCAGTCACCGTAAATGGAACAGCATTTCTTCCAGCATATATACTGAAGCTGATAAACCGAGCCTTCGATAAAAGGCGTATAAGTACCGTTTGGGAAAGCTTTCAGATCAGGGTCTACCATATCAGCCACGTTGTTTGTATTCGTTACAACGACCTCAAACGCCTTTTCCTCGCCAAGATAGCTCAGCTCGTCAAGCATTTGGTTTGTGGTCTTAAGGTACAAAGGAGGCTGAGTATCGGCGTCAGGGAAGCCCATTGAAGCCTGTATCACCGACCTGAACTGTGCGTCGGTCTTGTCCATAAAATGCACGTCGCCTGTTGCGCAGACGGGTATGCCCAAGTCCTCCCCAAGTTTTACAATAAAGCGGTTTATATCCTTTATATCCTCCGCTGTGTGTATTCTGTCATAAGGAGGCTTTTCGGTGGTGAGCATAAATTTGTTGTTTCCGTCAGGCTGGATCTCCAGATAGTCATAAAAGCTTGCTATCTGCTTGATCTCATCATAGTTTCTGCCCTCGAGGTAAGCCTGAATGACCTCGCCACGCTCGCAGGCACTACTCAGATTTTGGTATTCTCGGACGTCTTTTGAAATATTTAAGATTGAGTCTGATATAAGCCTATACAGATTTTTCAGACCCGTGTTATTTCTTACGATAATAATTTGGTGATAAGTCGGCTTTGCAAGCACCTGATTTTCATTTGCAAGCAAGCTGTTTATCATATCCACTGTTATAAGAAGCAGAGGATACTGCTCCATGAGCATTTTCGACAGCCTTATGAATATCCCTGCAAGCACCTCTGCGTCATCACAGCCACGGTGGTGCTGAAAATCCCCAAGTCCGAAATGCTCCGCCACATAGTTGAGTTTATGCTTTTCAAGCTCCGGAAGCATTATCTGCGACATTGGCACAGTGTCTATAGAAGAATATTTTATCTCGATGCCCTGTCTTTTTGCGCAGGCGGATATAAAGCCCGTATCGAACTGAGAATTGTGCGCCACAAGAACAGGGTCGTCACCGATGAACTCCTTGAATTTAAGGAGAGCTTCCCTTTCGCTTGCACCGTCCTTTACCATATCGTCAGTGATGTGGGTGAGGTTTGAGATAAACTCAGGGATAGGTCTTTCAGGGTTTACGAAAATATCGAGCTTGTCCACAACTTCAAGATCTCTCAGCTTGACAGCGCCTATCTCGATGATCCTATCTTCATTAGGATTTGTACCCGTAGTTTCAAGGTCAAAGCAGATTATCTCGTCTGTAAGCTCACGCTTGTCCGTTCCACGGAATATCTTTTCGTCATTATTGACCTCGTATGACTCTATGCCGTAAAGCACCTTGAAGTCACCGCCACCCTTGCGTATGCCGATACGGGTATTTCCGGCGTCAGGATAGCCCTGAACGACACCGTGGTCTGTTATGGCAAGTGCTTTGTGTCCCCATGAATAGGCTCTTTCCACATGCTCGCAGGTATCCTTTTCCTTTTCACGCTTTACGACCATAATGCTGTCAGGCTTGATGTTTATAGAGTGGTCAAAATCGTCCTCCTCTATCTCACCTGCCACAAGTATGGTCTTGCCTGCCTTAAGGTGTTCCAGCATTGCCTCAAGCACTGCCCTTTTCAAGCCTTTCATGTTTCTGAAATTTTTGTTTGAGCCTATGAACTTTATAGAGTTTGAGGAAGTATAGTCGGTAAAATTCAGGTGTGCTATAAGCATACCCGACTTTGTTTCCTTTGTTTCCACAGGTCCGAAAATATCGCCCCAGACCACCACACGTCCACGGTAATCCGCAGGGATATCTTTCATCTGCATCACCTGCTCGTTTCCTGATATTGGCGCACCCATAAGCACAAGAGCGTCATCGCACAGAAGCGAGAACCTTGTGAAGTCTACATTTGCAGTTCGGAAATCCACAGAAGCACCGCTTGCAGTATTAGTGGTAACAGCCACCTTTTAGGGAGTTCAAAAACTCCTCCTGCTCACGCTGATGCTCTTCCATATCAGTTTCAAGCACACCTGTGAGCTTTATATCCGCCCTTACGGAAAAAAGCTCCATGGTGAGCGCAGGAAAAGCCGTTTCTATGCCCGCCTTTTTTCAGCAACGCTTCGCCTCCGTGTTTTATATCCACGGTGAAAATGCCGTTTTCATAAACAGCCTCAGCGTTGTCAAAAAAAAGCCGTTCACAAGAGGAAATCTGCTTTTAAGAAACTTGCAAAGCTCAGGAAAATACTCCGCACAAAGCATATCAGGGGTATATTTGAGCTGCAAAATAAACTTTCCTGCTCCGAGAGCCGCCCTCATTTTCATTTCAAATTCCACTGTGCTGTCAAAAGGCACCAGCTTGTCAAAAAGCCGCCTGACAGGTAAAAGTGCCGTTTTCTTCGTTATAGCCCAGCCTTAATATCCTGCCCTTTTCTATCACAGAGGGTATAAGCTCCTTATAGTTCTCAAAGAAGCTTTCAATGGTGTATGTATTCATTTATGGTATATCCTTTTAAAGTTTTTCTATTTCCGCCAGAAGCGCAGGCAAAGCCTCCTCCTCTGATACCTTTCTGAGCTTTTTCCCGCCACTCTTGCCGATAGCCTTTAAAATATCCTTTGCGGCGTATATCTCTTTTACAGGCTCGTCGGTAAGTGAAACTCTTATAGTTTCGCCTATGCCGTCGCACAGAAGCGAACCTATACCGATAGATGATTTTATAAGACCCATTCTCTCGGTGCCTGCCTCAGTTACTCCAAGGTGCAGAGGATAGTTACAAGTTTCAGCACACAGTCTGTATGCCTTTATCATGGTCGGCACGTCTGATGACTTTATAGAGATAACTATATTCTCAAAGTCGCACTGCTCCAAAATTCTCACATGACCCATTGCGCTTTCCACCAGGGCTTCAGCAGTTGGTGCACCGTATTTTGCAAGAAGCTCCTTTTCCAGAGAGCCGCCGTTCACACCTATCCTGATAGGGATATTTCTTTCACGACAGGCTTTAACCACCGCTTTCACCCTATCCATAGAGCCGATATTTCCGGGATTTATCCTTATCTTGTCGATACCAGCTTCCGCCGCCGCAATGGCAAGGCGATAGTCAAAGTGGATATCCGCCACAAGAGGGATAGAGATCTTCTCTTTGATAGCAGGGATAAGCTTAACGGCTTCCATGTTTGGTATAGCCGCTCTTACTATTTCACAGCCAGCTTTTTCAAGCTCCACAGCCTGCTTAACAGAGCCTTCTATGTCCGTAGACGGCACATTGAGCATTGATTGGATATATACCTTTTTGCCGTCAAGGACAAGTCCTCCCACCTTGACAGGTCTGTCACCACTACCATAAGAAGCAACAGAGCCGCCATACCGATAGCGTGTACCATTCCCTCATGCTCAGGCTTGACGGGCTTACGGCGTACCGCTTCGATAATAAGAAACAAAAGTCTTCCGCCGTCAAGTGCAGGCAATGGCAAGAGATTGAAAATGCCGATATTTATGGTCATGAACGCACCCAGCGACAACATTGTGTCAATAAGTGACGACCAATCTATTTTACCTGACTGGCTGTCCCTTTCGCTGTCGATAACATTGTCGATAGTATCAACGATACCAACAGGACCGCTGAGGTCTTTTATGGAATACTTTCCTCTTATAAGGTCGGCAAAGGAGATATAGATAAGTCTGCCGTCAGTACAGCCCTGCTTGAAAGACTGAGTTATCACAGAGCCAACGGTCACAGCTTTTGGTGCGACCTTGAAATCAATGTGCATGGTATTATCGTCCGTTGCAAAGGTGACATCTTTAAGCTCCACTTTTTTTCCGTCACGCTTTACCACCATATCGAACTTGCCGTCCTCATCGTTGCCAAACTGATAGGACATATCCATAGTAGTGAAAATCCTCATGCCGTTGACCTCGATTATCTCGTCACCCACCTGCAAGCCGGTAGATTGGGACATAGCGTTATCCTCAAACCACGATATACTGGTGGTTGCAATGCCGTCAGACCTTGCGATGCTGATACAAAGGATAATATATCCAAGCACAAGATTCATTATAACGCCTGCCACCACTATAAGCATTCTTTTTAGCAGGCTTTTTATTACAAAACGCACCGCCGTCCTCGCTTCCGTTATCCTCGCCCTCCATGGCACAATAGCCGCCTATGGGAAACACACGCCAAGCGTAAAGGGTATCGCCCTTTTTCTTTTTGATAATGGCAGGACCCATGCCAATAGCGAACTCGTTGACCTTTACTCCGCTGGCTTTCGCCGCTATAAAGTGACCAAGCTCGTGTATTATTATGATAGCTTCAAAGATCAATATTGCAAATAATATACTCATTTTTTTACCTCGCATGAACACTCTGTGCGTTTGATTTACTGATGTTGTGGTAATTTATCTCCTGTAGTGGAGCGACGCAATTTCTGCTTTGCATTAATCCGACGTCCCGACCCCTCCGACATTTCGTCTACAATCTCATTTGTGTTATCCACATAATGTTTTCTACATAAGCTCTGGATAATTCAAACCTCGCTCCTCCGAGCGGGCTGTCGAGGGCGCCAGCCCCTACAAATATTCGGGATAGTTTATCTTGCCGCAAAATCGCTTTTGCTCGGTATGGCTTTGCCATTCCTCACTCCTCACTTAAAAGCCGCTCCTCACTAAGCTCCGATAAGCTCCTTCGCTCTCTCCCTAGCCTTTCTATCCGCTTCCAGCACATCTTCCACGCACTTTATCTCTTTTCGTGGGGTGCTGTCGCAAACGCTCATTACTATCCTGCCAATGTCAAGAAAAATCTATCCTGCCGTCAAGAAAAGCCGCAACAGCCTCCTCGTTTGCACCGTTCACTGCCGCAGGAAGATTTCCACCGATAGTGACAGCCTTTATACAAGCCCTCAGACAATCGAACGTATCATAGTCAGGCTTCTCGAAAGTGAGCTTTCCATAGTCTGTAAGAGACAGCTTTTTCACATCGCATTCCACTCTCTCAGGATAAAGCAGAGCATACTGTATTGGTATTTTCATATCAGGCACGCCAAGCTGTGCGATAACAGAATTATCCTCATACTCCACCGCTGAATGTACAACGCTCTGTCTATGGACAACTATCTAAGGGTTGGCACAAGACCCACCATGCCAACGACTGAGTTGAGCATGATATCGACCCCGTCCATTCTTGCTATCTCTTTAAGTCCCTCCATGCCTGTGGATATTTTTATGCCAGTGCCACTGAGAAGCTTTTCAAGCTCTGCCTTTTTGTCCTCACGGTAGATACACACACGCTCAGGCATAAGCTCCTTAGCCTGAGCCGCAAGCTTTTCAACGTCAGAATTTGCCGCAAGCGCCTTTACTTTAATATTATGCTTTGCAGCCACTTCTAATGCCTGCGTGCCTATAGAACCCGTTGAACCGAGTATGGTCATTGTTTTCATTTATTGTCCCTCATCATATAAAATAAATTCAGGCAATTCCGCATAAAGATGGTTTGCAAGCGGTGTTGCCTTAATAACGCTTAAAAGGGGTAAGCCTAAGCCTGCCCCTAAAAGTCATAATTTTCTATTTAAGTATAAGCCCCTGTGTGAACATATAGTACATAAAAGGTGCAACGAGCAGAACGCTGTCAAAGCGATCCATTATTCCACCGTGACCCGGCATTATGTTGCCATAGTCCTTTATACCTGTCTGTCTTTTTATCACCGAAGCTGTAAGGTCGCCCACAAGTCCGATAAGAGCTGCAAGCATACCTGCGATTAGAACGCCTAGATAGTGGATAGGCTCGCCTTTAAGTACGAACTGATAGAACAGGCTTATTATAAGCATAAGAATACCATTTGAGATAACGCCGCCTATAAGACCCTCCACAGTTTTCTTAGGGCTTATCTCAGGGCAAAGCTTTGTTTTGCCGAAGAAAGTTCCTGCAAAATAAGCACCACTGTCAGCCAGCCAAGCCGCTGCAAGAGTAAGAACTATCATAAACACGCCCTTGCCGCCCAAGCCTGCCATTGTGACCAAAGTTGAGAATGAATACGGCAGAAGTATGCCCACGCCCAGCATGAAGAAAAAACTCTGTATACTGGAATTTTGTATGCTCTTTAAGATAAAGCAGACACATTGCTATAACGAAAAGCCCCATGTAAAGCTTGTAGCTGAAAAAGTACAGCCAGCCATGTCTGTAGAACACAGGCATGAAAGCGTCCACAAAGGCAAACGCACAGCAGGCAATGGTCTGATACTTATGCTCTGTCATTTTTGTCGCCCTGAATATCTCATATATTGCAAGTGCAGAAATTGCGCCCACCGCAATGTTGAACAGGAACGTTCCGTGTGCGATAAGCAGTATCACTGCGATAACAATGGCAACCGCCGCAGATTTAATACGGGTAGACATTTTTTACACCCCTCCAAATCTTCTGTTTCTTTCGCTGTATGCGATAACAGCCTTGTCAAGGTCGCTGCCTTTGAAGTCAGGACCATAGGATATTTGTGTAATAAAACTCCGCGTAAGCCGCCTGCCATATCATAAAGTTTGACAGTCTTTGCTCTCCGCTAGGTCTTATAACAAGGTCAACAGGAGGTATCTCCTCAGTGTAGAGATTTCTCTCTATCATATCCATGGCTCCAGCTTGCCTTCTTTCACCTGCTGAGCCAATGTCTTAGCCGCATGGCAAATCTCGTCCCTGCCGCCGTAGTTGATAGCAAGCACAAGGGTCATAGAGTCAAAGTCCTTTGAGTCCTCCTCAACGGAAGCCATTTTCCTTTGCAGATTTTCGCTGAGTCTTGTTCTGTCGCCTATAAAGCGCACCCTGATATTCTCCTCGATAAAGTCCCTGACCTCGTCAAGATACTTTTCAAAAAGATCCATAATTGCGTCTACCTCGTCCTTAGGTCTTTTCCAGTTCTCGGTAGAAAACGCATAGTAAGTTATATATTGTATTCCAAGCGCCTTGGCGTGTCTTGTTATGGCACGAAAGGTCTTTGCGCCCTCTCTGTGACCGAACTTTCGGGGCATACCCCTCTTTTTCGCCCACCTGCCGTTGCCGTCCATGATAACGCCCACATGAACAGGCACAGACACGTTCTCTCCAAGGCTTATCTTCTCATTCTTCGCCATGGCTTAGATAGAGAGTATCTCTTTTTCCTTTTCGGCAACGTGACCGTCAACTTCCTTAACGAACCTGTCAGTCGTAAGCTTCTGGATCTCGTCCTCGCAGTCCTTAAGATCGTCCTCTGTGATCTCGTTGTTCTTCTTCATTGCCTTGAACTTTTCCATAGCGTCACGTCTGATAGAACGGATAGCGACCTTGCACTCCTCGCCCATTTTCTTGATTTCCTTAACAAGCTCCTTACGTCTGTCCTCAGTGAGCTGTGGGAAAGTAAGTCTTATAACAGTGCCGTCGTGAATTATCCATATTAATTATACAATATTTTCAGCAGATTGTAAAGAGGAAAAACGCCAAAATCAGCCCTTTATTATCTTCACAAAAAAGTTTCTTGTTCTCGGTCCGTCAAACTCAGCGAAATAGATACCCTGCCAAGTGCCCAGAAGAAGTTCGTTATCGTCGATGATAACAGTTTCCGAAGCACCAACACAGCTTGACTTCATATGAGCGTCAGAGTTTCCTTCAGCGTGACGGAACTGCGGTCTGTTCGGAAATGTTTCCTCCAAAGCGTAAAGAAGATCCGTCTTTACGTCGGGGTCGGCATTCTCATTTATGGTTATCGCCGCCGTGGTGTGGGGACAAAATATAACTGCAATGCCGCTTTGCACTCCTGATTCTGTGACAGCCTGCCTTACATAGCTCGTGATGTTGTAAAGCCCTCTGCGTTCTGTCTTGATAGTGTATCTTTTAAGCATATGTATCCGTCCTTTCAACGGTCGCTTTCCTAACTCAGAAAAGTTGACTCAGTTTCATTTCTGTTCGGTCTGCCCATAAGATTTTTGATAGCGTTAGCCGCAGGCTCACCCTCGAAAAGCACCTTTGCAAGCTGTTCTGTGATAGGCATTTCAATTCCCATTCTCTTTGAAAGCTCCCATGCGTTTTTGGTGCATACATAGCCCTCAACAGTGCCCACCTGTCTTACCGCCTCCTCAGGGGTAACTCCCTTGCCTATGAGAATACCCGCACGGCGGTTTCTGCTGTGCATTGAACAGCAGGTAACGATAAGGTCGCCTATGCCGCTAAGTCCGCCAAAGGTTTCAAGCCTTGCGCCCATTGCAACTCCAAGACGTGATATCTCTCTGATACCTCTTGTCATAAGTGCAGCCTTTGTATTGTCACCAAGTCCAAGGCCGTCGCAAACGCCTGCTGCCAAAGCGATGACGTTTTTCAGCGAACCGCCTATCTCGCAGCCCATAACGTCATCATTAACATACACTCTGAACGTATCGTTAGAAGTGTTCTGTATATAATATGAAACCTCCCTGTCGTCAGAAGCAGTAACAACAGTGGTGGGAACTTTTCTTGCCACTTCCTCTGCGTGTGACGGACCAGTAAGCACCGCAACATGATTGTTCGGAAAACATTCTCTCGCCACACAGCACATAGTTTTAAGGCTTCCGCCCTCAAGACCCTTTGCCGTGTTCACAACTATCGTTCTGCTTTCAAGATAAGGCACAACGCTTTCGCAGACCTCTCTGAGAAAAGGCGAAGGTATGCCAAGTATCACCATGTCTTTATCCTTAACACAGCTTATATCCGTTGTAAGCTCGATAGTCTTGTTCACCTGAACGCCAGGGAGCTTTGCTTTAAGCTCGCCTGTTCTCTTGATAGCATCTATCTCGTCCTGAAACTTTGACCATACTGTTACTTTATGCCCTGCATTGTCGCACATTATTGCCAGTGCAAGACCAAATCCGCCTGAACCGAGTATAGTAATATCTGCCATAATAAAACCTCCCTTACGCCTTTTTCTTGCTTCCGAATTTGTTTTCGGTGCCGTTCATAAGGCGTTTGATATTAGGTCTGTGCATATAAATGATAAGCAGACCGATAGCCGTTGCCATAAGAGTGTTTGCAAGAACGCCATCGCCCTTGATGATAAAAAGCTGAACGATAGGCGTAAAAACAGGATATGCGATAGCGGCGCATATAGAACCTACAGACACGTATTTTGTTGCCGCAAGCACGATAGCAAAAACAGCCACCGAGAAAGCACAGGTCAGAGGGTCGATAGCGATAAGAGTCGTTGCCGCAATAAGAACGCCCTTTCCACCGTGAAAACCATAGAATACCGGGAAAATATGTCCAAGCATTACAAAAAAGACCGCAAGATATCCGATAAATTTATCGTCATGAAAAAATGTCACGCCGAAGCCGTTAGTCACCACAAGGCGGCAGATAACTACCGCAAGCACGCCCTTTGCAAGGTCACACACTAAGGTCGCCGCGGCAGGCCCTTTTCCGAATACTCTCAGAACATTGGTCAAACCTGCGTTGTTGCTTCCGTAATCACGGATATCCTTATGCTTTAAAACTCTGCACACGATTATGGCAGAATTAAGACTTCCGAAAAGATAGGAAAAAATTATAGTGAATGCCAGACTTAAAAATATGTCCACAAAATAACCTCCAGAATTTTATTTAACGTCGTCCTTGTCACGCTCTCTTATCTTGAAAACGATAGGCGTGCCTTCAAGTCCGAAGGTCTCTCTTATCTGATTTTCAATATAACGCTGATAGGAAAAATGATACAGATCGGCTCTGTTTACAAAAAACACGAATGTAGGCGGTTTGGTAGAAACCTGCGTCATGTAGTATATCTTCAGCCTTCTGCCCTTGTCAGACGGTGGCTGTACCCTCTGTGTAGCATATGCAAGAACATCGTTAAGTCTTCCTGTCGGTATTCTAATAGAATTCTGCTCTGCAACGAACTTGATAGTATCAAAAAGCTTGTCCATTCTCAGACCTGTTTTTGCAGAGATGAACACAAAAGGCACATAGCTCATGAAGCTGAAATCGTCCTGAAGCTTTTTCTGGAAGTCGTTCATGGTGTTAGTTTCTTTCTCGATAGCATCCCACTTGTTCACCGCAACAACGCAAGCCTTGCCCTTTTCGTGAGCATAGCCTGCCACCTTTGAATCCTGCTCAGTAAAGCCCACAGTTGCGTCAATAACGATAACCGCAACATCGGCTCTATCAACAGCCATATAAGCTCTCAGCACTGAGTATTTCTCGATAGTCTCCAGCACCTTTGACTTACGTCTGATACCAGCCGTATCTATGAAAACGAACTTGCCTTTTTCATTTTCAACAACCGAGTCAGTAGCATCACGGGTAGTGCCTGCAATATTTGACACGATAACACGTTCCTCACCGCATATCTTGTTTATTATAGAGGACTTTCCAACGTTAGGCTTGCCGATAACAGCGACCTTTATCGAATCATCGTCATCGTCCTCTTCATTTTCCTCCGAATATTTCAGCACCTCGTCAAGGAGATCGCCCGTTCCGTGACCATGAACAGAAGAAACAGGAAACGGTTCGCCCAAACCGAGATTATAGAACTCATACAGCTCCATAGGCGGTTCGCCCACATTATCCACCTTGTTCACGCAAAGCACGATAGGCTTGCCCGATTTCAAAAGCATCTGTGCCACCTCATAATCAGTGGCAGTAACTCCGCATTTCAGGTCTGTCACAAGAATGGTGACATCAGCTTTCAGTATAGCAAGCTCCGCCTGTCTGCGCATCTGAGCAAGGATAATATCGTCAGACTCAGGCTCGATTCCACCCGTGTCAACCAGCATGAACTCGTGTCCGAGCCATTCGCACTTTGCATATATCCTATCTCTTGTGACGCCAGGAGTATCTTCAACTATAGAAAGTCTTTGACCGATAAGCTTGTTAAAAAGAGTAGACTTACCAACATTAGGTCTGCCAACTATCGCAACGATCGGCAATGACATATATATCGACCTCATTTCATATAAATTTGCACATTGATACATCATATAGTATAACACAATTTCTCACGTTTTGTCAACCATACGAGAAATACAGCACCCACATTCCATAGATTTTTTACTACAAATATGTAGAAGCGAACAGCATTTGCCCGCCTTTTTCACTGCTACAACAAAAAAGAGCAGAACGGCCTAAGCCATTCTGCTCTATGTGCTTATCAAAAATTATGCTTCCTTCTTGATAACCTCTACGCCCTTATAATAACCGCAATTCTTGCAAACCTTGTGTGGTGAAGTAAGCTCACCGCAGTTAGAACATTTACAAAGTGCAGGTGCGTCAAGCTTCCAAACTGCTGAACGTCTCTTGTCACGTCTAGCCTTGGATACTTTTCTCTTTGGTACTGCCATTCTGGCACCTCCTCGTCAGTAAAATCATTATAGTCTGTTCAGCTATTTCCCGTCAAGAGCAGTTACATTTGCCCTCATTCAAATCCTGTCCGCAAACGTAACACAAACCCTTGCAGTCATCCCTGCAAAGAATTTTTGTAGGCAGCTGTAACAACAAATCTGAAATAGCTAATTCGTCCAGATCAAGAGTATTGTTCTCGCAGACCACATAATCGTCCCTGTCGCTTTGAACACTTCTCACCAGAGTGTGTTCAAAGTCATAAACATACTCCCTGCTGAACTCCTTTAGACATCTGTCACAGGTGTGATCCATAGTAAAAACAGTCTTGAACCTGAGCGTTACCACCCCTGCCCTGTTCTCTATCTCACCTGTTACCGCAACGGGCGATGCAAAAGAATATCCGCCATACTCCGACAGCTTGTCTGCTGTTATGGAATAATCGATCGTTTTTCGCTCTCCGATTATATCGAAAAGTTCCTTCAACTGTACATTCATACTTGCACCTCAAACATCACAAATTCCATTATAACCTGAGAAACGTGATTTGTCAATACTTTTTTTCAATTTTTTCGTTTTTGCTATCAAAATACCAATAAACGAAGCGCAAAGCCTTACTTGATGAAAGCCTTTACCTTTGCAGGCAGCTCATCAACGTCAGCAGATACTGTGAAAGTAACGTTTACGTCCTTTGTGAGAACTGCTACCTTTTCAAGCATATTGCCAAGAGCGTCATAATCTCTGCCGCCGATCTTCAGGATACCGTCAACGAAAACTTCCTGAATGTCATAGTTGCCAGCCATCAGACCTGCAACAAAGCCATAGAAGCTGTCAAAGCTGTTGATACCGTATTCTTCAGCGTCAGCCAATCTTACATTATGAGGAAGGTCATAGGTAAGCTGCATACCTCTTTCGATGCAAACAACGTTGCCTGTAGCATTTTCAGCAGCCTTCTTGATAGAATCAACAAGTATCTTAGTCTTGCCTGTGCCCTTTTTACCTGGAATCAAATTAATCATATAAACTCTCCGTTCCGCTTATTAAAGCATTTATTTTAAGAGCAGACCCCCGAAGGGGAAACGCTCAAAATTTCCTTTTGTTCTGCCTTTAGGATATTAGCCCAGCTTAGCCTCGAGTTCAGCCTTCTGTGACTCATAACCCGGCTTGCCGAGAAGAGCGAACATATTCTTCTTGTAGCTCTCAACGCCCGGCTGATTGAATGGGTTTACACCAAGCATATAACCTGAGATAGCACAAGCCTTCTCAAAGAAGTAGATCATCTCGCCAAGGTTTTCCTCATCGAGCTTATCAACATCTATAACGATATTAGGAACGCCGCCCTCAGTGTGAGCAAGGATAGTACCCTGATATGCCTTTTCATTTACAACTGACATATTCTGATTTGTGAGGAAGTTAAGTCCGTCAAGATTATCCTTGTCAGGCTCCAAGAACAGGTCGCTCTTTGGTGTCTTGATGTGCATAACTGTCTCAAACATAAGTTTTGAGCCGTCCTGAATGAACTGACCAAGTGAGTGCAGGTCTGTCGAGAAAGTAGCGGCAGATGGGAATATACCCTTATCGTCCTTGCCCTCGCTCTCGCCGAACAACTGCTTGAACCACTCGCCCATCATTGTGAATGAAGGGTCATATGAAACGAGCATCTCAACGCTCTTGCCTTTTCTGTAGAGAATGTTTCTAAGTGCTGCATACTTATAGCAATCGTTGTTATCATCAGCAGAATACTTCTTCATACCCTCTCTTGCACCAGCCATGAGCTTGTCGATATCACAGCCTGCTGCTGCGATAGGGAGAAGGCCAACTGCTGTGAGAACTGAAAATCTTCCGCCAACGTCATCAGGAACAACGAATGTCTCGTAGCCCTCTTCGTCAGAAAGCTGCTTAAGAGTACCCTTAGCCTTGTCAGTTGTGGCGAAAATTCTTGTCTTAGCCTCTTCCTTGCCATACTTATCTTCAAGAAGCTTCTTGAAAATTCTGAAAGCAAGTGCAGGCTCAGTTGTTGTACCCGACTTTGAAATTACGTTTACGCAGATATCTCTGCCCTCGCAAATTGAAAGCACCTCATTGAGGTAAGCCGAGCTGATATTGTTTCCGACAAAATAGATGTCAGGAGTATCCTTCTTAAGATTGTTGTAGAATGGCGATTTGAGCAGCTCGATAGCAGCTCTTGAACCAAGATAAGAACCGCCGATACCGATAACGATGAGAACATCGCACTTTTCCTTGATCCTTGCGGCAGCAGCCTTGATCCTTGCAAATTCTTCCTTATCATAATCCTCAGGGAGTGTTACCCAGCCGAGAAAATCATTTCCCAGACCGTTTCTGTTCACCAGAGTGTTATGAGCTGCAGTTACCTGCGCAGCCATACCCTCGTATTCATGTTCACTTACAAAACCCTCAAGATACTTTGTGTTAAGCTTTAATGACATTATCCTTCATTTCCTTTCCTTACCTGTCGGAGAGCGTGATACCATAAAACACGTTTCTCCGTTAATACTAGATAAATTATACTATATTTTTGTGAACATTTCAAGAGTTTTATAAAGCGAAATCATCTTTTGTGCATTTTAAACAAATATAATATTACATACTCAGCAGATTGTACACAAGCTTTTTTATGCCGCAGATAAAATTCATTTTCTTCACCTCTTTGCAGGCGACTATCTTTCCCTCTAATATCACCTCACCGCCCATGGTGTATCTTATTTCTCCCGCAGTTTCGCCATTTTTCACAGGTGCGTCAAGCTTCTCCTCTGCCGTAAAATCGCACTCCACCATACGATATGTTCCCCTCGGTATAACTATAGGATAAAGCCCCTCGGGAGCAAGCTCCACAGAAAGCTCCTCTCCTCCGCACACAACAGTTTCCTTTACCATAGCCTCAGGAAGTTCAGGGATGTATATCTCATATGTATCGAACGCCAAGTTCAGAAGTTTCTTCGCCTCAGCATTCATATCCTCCTGCGAATCACAGCCGTTAAGCACTACGCATACTGACATATCCCCTTTTTCAGCCGGCTCCGCCTTGCCGTCTCTCACAGTGTCAAGCCAGCAGGTAAGGTAAGGAGTGAGATTTTTGTATTTTGCAAGTTCCGAACAAAGCAAAGCCGTGTCCTTTGCTGTTGTAACATTGCCCTCTCCCATGCCGGTACAATCAGTGTAAACAGTACCATTCATGCCAAGCATTTTCGCACGGCCGTTCATAAGCTCCACCGCCTTGTCTGCCGAGCCTGCCACCTTTTCCGCAAGCGCCGCACAGCCGTCGTTTGCATTGCCTGCCGACACTGATTTTATAAGCTCCTCCACAGATATCTTCTCTCCCTTGTCAAGCCATATCTGGCTTCCCTGCTGAGAGTTGGCATACTCCGACACCACTGACGTGTCGCTCATGGAAAGCTCACCGCTGTCTATCTTTTCTGCTGTGAGCAAAAGCACCATGAGCTTCGCATAGTGACCGCACTCACACTGCTCCTGTGGCTCTTTCTCAAAAAGCACCCTGCCTGTGGTCATCTCCGTCACCACTGCAGACCTAGCCGTAAGCCCCTCTATGATATCGCTCACCGCCACAGTGTCCGCAGGCACAAAGTCCTCCGCTGACAGCGCACCTGCTTTTTCTTTCCCCTCCGCCAGCGAACACACCATAAACACTGCCACCGCTGCACATAACACTACCGAGCATATTTTCCTTAATATTTTCACATTTTCCACCTCTCACATATACTATTTTTATATTTATATTCACCCTGTCCCGAAATTAGCATTATGCCCCGAAAAGTTTCCGGAAACTCATTTGTAAATAGTTGCAGGAATTTGTTAAATAACTGTTACAACTCTTGAAATAAATATGGGAGTGTGCTATAATGTATTCTATAGAAATGTATATTTTATAAGCGAAATATTTATATGAGGTGATTTAACAATGACAGAAATGGAACTTTACAAGCTTTGGTGTGAAAAGGCTGTTGACGATCCTGATCTCCAGACAGAGCTTAAGTCTATCGAGGGCGACGAGCTGCGATCCAGGACAGATTTTACAGAGATCTTGAATTTGGCACAGGCGGACTCAGAGGAGTTATCGGTGCAGGCGCATACAGACTTAATGTTTACACTATCAGACGTGCAACACAAGGTCTTGCAGACTATGTAAACGGCGCATTTGAAAACGGCAGCGTAGCTATCGCATATGACAGCCGTATCAAGTCTGACAAGTTCGCAAAGGAAGCTGCTGCGGTTCTGGCTGCAAACGGCATAAAGGTATACATCTATTCAGAGCTTATGCCAACTCCAATGCTTTCATGGGCTGTAAGAGAGCTTAAATGTCAGGCAGGTATCGTTATAACTGCATCACACAATCCTGCAAAGTACAATGGTTACAAGGTTTACGGCGAGGACGGCTGTCAGATCACACTCGATGTTGCAAACACAGTTATCGGCAAGATCAACGCAGTTGAGATGTTCGGCGGTGCAAAGGTAATGGACTTTGAGGACGGTATCAAGTCAGGCAAGATCTACATCAAGCAGGAAGTTATCGACAAGTATCTTGACAAGGTAGCACAGCAGGGCGTACATACTGACCTCGTAGCAGACAGCGGTCTGAAGGTAGTATACACTCCTCTTAACGGCACAGGAAACAAACCTGTAAGAGCTATCCTTAAGAAGATAGGCATAAAGGAAGTAACAGTAGTACCTGAGCAGGAAAATCCTGACGGAAACTTCCCTACCTGCCCATTCCCTAACCCTGAGATAAAGGAAGCCCTTGCAAAGGGACTTGAGCTTTGCAAGACAGTAAAGCCTGACCTTCTTCTTGCAACAGACCCAGACTGTGACAGAGTTGGTATCGCAGTACCTGACCCTGACGGAAACTATGTTCTGTTCAGCGGAAATGAAGTAGGTGCAATGCTCCTCAAATACATTTGTCAGGAAAGAACAGCCCTTGGCACAATGCCAAAGAACCCTGTAGCTGTTAAGACTATCGTAACAACAGACATCTGCAAGAAGATAGCAGCAGAATACAATGTAGAGCTTAGAGAAGTTCTCACAGGCTTCAAGTTTATCGGCGAGCAGATCGGATTCCTTGAGAAAGAGGGACAGGACGACAGATATATCTTTGGATTTGAAGAGAGCTATGGTTATCTTGCAGGCTCATATGTAAGAGATAAGGACGCAGTAGTAGGCTCAATGCTCATTTGTGAAATGGCAGCATTCTACAGAACAAAGGGCATCTCACTGCTTCAGGCAAGAGAAGATATGTACAAGAAGTACGGAAACTATCTCCACAGCCAGAAGTCATTCCAGTGCGAGGGTGCAAGCGGAATGGAGAGAATGAAGGAGATCATGACAGATCTGAGAGCTAATCCACCTAAGGCTATTGGCGGACTCAAGGTAGTAGACATAGCAGATTATCTTGCATCTGAGGAAACAAACCTTGAAACAGGCGCAAAGACAGTTCTTACACTTCCAAAGTCAGATGTTATCGCATTCAAGCTTGAGCAGGGTGCAAGTGTAATAATCAGACCTTCCGGCACAGAGCCAAAGATCAAGGCATACTACACAACTATCGGCGACACAAGAGCTGATGCAGAAGCACAGGAAGAAAAGCTTATTGAAGATTTCAAGGGCATTCTTGGTTTCTAATAATTACTGAATATAGCGAAAGCAGGCGAGTCAGTTTTTTGACTTGCCTGCTTTTTTATTTGCGATATTCACACAATGCTTTGCGTTTCACAAACCATGTAGGGGAGCAGCGCAATTTCTGCAAGCAGAAATGCGACGTCCCGCTTCTCGTTTGCCTGTCCAATTCTACGTTATCCGCACAACGTTCGGCATATTTTTTCAAAACGCTGTACGGCACAACATTTCCGCACACGGCACATCTACACAAATTCATGAATAATCAAACCTTACCGCTTCGAAACGGGCTGTCGAGGGCGCCAGCCCCTACATTTTGTTCAGACAAATTCGCTGTGCCGCAAAATCGCTACGCTCTTTTTGCGGATTTTACGTTGTGCTGGATGGAAAAAGCGGTGCAGAGTTTTTTTACTCCGACACCGCTTTGATTTTGCTTTTAGTTTGTTTTTCTTCTATTGCTTTTCTGCACCGCTTTTGTAGGCTTGCGCCTATTGAGGCTCTGCCTCAAACTCCGACAGGGCTTTGCCCTGTACCCACAATGGGTTTCACCCCTTGACCCTGACCAGGGGCGTGCCCCTGGTCCTTTTTGCTCGCTACGCTCGGTGTTGACTTTTTACTTTATGCTTGTGATTTGTTCGGTTTGGCTATGCCATTCCTCACTCCTCACTCCTCACTTTAACCGAGAAGTTTATCCGCGATCGTATCCAGCCAGCCGCCCTCGACTTCTTCTATCTCACCGTTATCGCAAGCTTTCGCAAACTTCGGGTCTATAGGCATTTTCGCCACAGCGTCGATACCAAACTTCACTGCCGCTTCGTCCACATGGCTCTCACCATAGATATTGTGCTTCTTTCCACAATCAGGACACTCAAAATATGACATATTCTCCACTATTCCAAGCACCGGTACTTTCATCATGTCCGCCATATGCACCGCTTTCTCGACTATCATGGAAACCAATTCCTGTGGCGAAGTGACGATAACTATGCCGTCAACCTTAATGGATTGAAAAACTGTCAGTGGTACGTCGCCTGTTCCAGGTGGCATATCTATAAACATCACGTCAACGTCGTTCCATGCCACATCTGTCCAAAACTGCTTCACTGCACCTGCGATAACAGGTCCACGCCATACAACAGGGTCAGTTTCATTTTCAAGAAGCAGATTAAGGCTCATTATCTCGATACCGGTCTTGCTCACTGCAGGGATAATGCCATACATTCAAGGCATTTACGCCTTTATTTACTATGTTAAGTATATCACTTTGACCGTGAAAAGTCAACCAATACTGACTTTTCACCCAAAGCACTGCTGCCGCATAAAATAAAACAGCCCTGCACCTTGTAACAAAATAGATACTTTGGTATAATACCCCGATAATAAGGCAATAATAGGAACAAGCAGGAGCAAAAGCCTGCAAATCAAGGCGAAAGCCCATAGAATAGGAGTGTTTACAAGTGACTGTACACAGGGGCGATATATATTATGCAGATCTCAGCCCAGTGGTAGGCTCAGAGCAAGGCGGTATGCGACCGGTGCTGATAGTACAAAATGACATAGGCAATAAGCATTCACCCACAGTGATAGCAGCGGCAATAACGAGCCGCCTTGATAAAGCGAAACTGCCGACACATATAGAAGTTGGCGGCGGCACCTGCGGACTAGCGAAAGATTCCGTGGTATTGTTGGAACAGATCCGTACATTGGACAAAAAAGGCTAAAGGAGAAAATGAACCGAGTAAATCACAAGCACTAAATAAAGAACAAAAGATAAAGCGGTGTCGGAGTGGAAACTCTGCACCGCTTTTCTATCCCCAAAAAATCCGTAGGGGCGGTCAAAAACCGCCCTTCTAAAAATCATATCAAACCTATCCGAGAATATCAGAGTGTAGCAATAATAATTCCTCACTCCTCACTCCTAGTTCCTCACTAACCACGACCCTGTGAAAAGGCAGATTGTAAGCCGCATAATCAGTTATGCCCTTGCCCTGATTAGGATTAGCCTTTGAGTAAACAGCGTCACAACAGAATAATACAACAAGTATCACGCACGCGGCAAACCTTGCCTTGAATGGTATCTTCTTCAAAAGATCATCAAAAAACGGTGCCATGATGTATATTCCTGCAAAGCCTGCAAAGCCAAATATCAACGCTCCCAAAAGACATATCCTGCCATTGATGTTGCAGAAATATCCCGTGTAATCCCAATATTTCATGTGCTTGAACGTTTCAAGATACCAGCTCGTTGCGTATTCGACCACCGAGCATAACCCCACAGCAAGGAAAAAAGTCGCCACATGGTGGTCTATGAACCGCTTCAGCAGTATGATACCGCACACACCGCCAAAACCATATATAGGAAGCCATGGGCCAAACATAGTTCCTCGATTGACGAAAACTCCGTCCTCAACGATGTGTATGCCCACTTCCCATATCCAGCCTATAAATGCGAATATGAAAAACAGCAGTATATACGTCATGAGTGTATAGTTTCTGTGATAGTCACGGTGAACTATAGTCTTGTTGGCAAATCGGCTGAAATGCGCCTTTCTGTCTACCGCAAGACCGGGGTATTGCTCAAATTCCCGCAGATCGTCAAGCGTCAGCGCCCTCTCCATTATTCACCGCCCCCATTCTCATTATTTTCAGGCACTTTTATCGTGCATATCGGTATGCTTCTAACAATGTCCGGATTTTCGCCCTTTTCTGCAGCTTCCTCAGCCATAAGCTCTTCCAGAAGGTTGCCAGTGCTTCCAGATTAGAAGTGCCGTTTGATGAACCAAAGAACGTGACTTCCTTTGAATTTAGCCCGTCAACTCCGTATTTTTTTATAAGCGTCCAGCCACTTTTTTACAGCGTCAGGATTATCTATCTGCCACTTGTCACTGACCTGCTCTGCCGTAAGTTCATTTTTAACCATATCCTCAATGATCTCTTCCTTATCTTCGGCGTCATATTTAAGATCAGCAACGTGAGAATTATCATAGCTTGACACATTCTGCGTGGTCGAGCCATATTCTCCTGCAATAAATACCATTATGAAGCACACTGCTATGCAGGCGATATAATTTCGCTTCACCCTGCCTTTAGCCGACTGCTTTATTTTTTTTTCGGTCAAGCTTTATGACCACCGGCTTATCTTCATTTTTCTTCATCTAAAACTATGCCCCCCCGACGGGACATATCCTCCCTTCACACATACCACTTAACAAAACACTACATAATCAACAATAAATCGACTATTTAATTATATCTTTTTTTTGTGAATATGTCAACGATTTTGAGATCAAAACAAGTTTATTTTAAGATAGTTTTAAGTTTACGTTTAAAACGCCAAACTATTTTTGAATATTTTCATCTGCAATGTAGAAAATAACATCAAATGACGATATTCATCAATAGGAGTGATAAAATGAGCCACTAAGCTTATGAAAACCTCACCCTCTGTCATCTCTTTCGCAGCCATAGGCGGCAAGAAAGAAAACGAAGGACCTTTGGGCGACTATTTTGACAAAATAAATGACGATCCCTATTTATCCACAGATAGCTTTGAAAAGGGCGAAAGTCAGCTTCAAAAGCAGGCAGTGCTTCACGCTTTGGATAAAGCCGCCCTCTCCCCCGAGGATATAGACGTGCTTTTCGGCGGTGACCTGCTAAATCAGTGTGTCGGCACTACCTATGGCGTAAGAGCCTTTGAAATGCCCTTTCTCGGCATTTACGGAGCCTGCTCCACCATGGCGGAGGGACTTCTCCTCGCCTCTCTTTTCGTTGACAACGACCTCGCAAAAAAAGCAATGGCGGTCACATCTTCCCACTTCTGCACCGCTGAAAGACAGTACCGCTTTCCCCTCAACTACGGCGGACAGCGTACTCCCACATCTCAGTGGACAGCCACAGCCTCAGGCTCATTGGTGGTTGCCCCCTCGGACAAGCCTCCCTACATCAGGGGCTGTACTATCGGAAAAATAGTTGACTTGGGCGTGAGCGACGCCAACAACATGGGTGCAGCCATGGCACCTGCAGCCTTTTCCACCATAAGCACATTTTTCACCGACACAGGCATGACGCCCTCCGACTTCGATTATATCGTCACAGGCGACCTTGGAAAAGTTGGAAGCCGTATTCTCTGTGAGCTTTTCGAGCGTGAAAATATAAATATCCGTGACAATCATAAAGATTGCGGCATGATGCTCTATGACTTTGACGAGCAGGATATCCACGCAGGTGGAAGCGGCTGTGGGTGTGCAGGAAGCGTTCTGTGCGGCTATTTTCTCCCGAAGCTCCGTGCAGGTGAAATAAAAATATCCTCTTTGCTGCCACGGGTGCGCTAATGTCACCAACAGTAAATCAGCAAGGGGGAATCTATCCCCTCTATCTCACATCTCGTGTGGCTGTCAGGGGAAAAAGATATGAAAGAGCAAACTAATGGACTATCTATGGGCTTTTCTTATAGGAGGTCTTTTTTTGTGCCATAGGACAGGTGCTTATGGACTTCACAAAACTGACCCCGCACGAATACTGGTGGCATACGTCACAGGCGGCGTGCTTCTGGGTGCACTGGGACTTTATAAGCCACTTATAGACCTTGCAGGCTGTGGCGCAACTGTCCCTCTCACGGGCTTCGGCTATCTTCTCTATAACGGTGTCCGTGAACAGATAGATAAAATAAGCTTCCTAGGCATTTTCACAGGGGGACTTACCGCCTCCGCCGCAGGCATAACTGCAGCCATGACATTCGCCTTTATCTTTTCGCTTTTCTTTAAAAGCTCAGCAAAAGAATAGTTTTATCTTGACAAACCCCAAACCCAGTGGTATTATAAAGATATGTAAATTGGGGGTGCAGAATAATGTATAAACAGATATATCCCGTCATAGGCGACGAAAAAAACCTGCCCTTTTATGTGGTAGGTCTGGGACTTGAAAGCTGGCAGTTTCCAATAAAACGTGCAGATGGCTACGAGTACCCACAAATATTTTTGTCTCGCTCAGGGGAGGGCGAGGTCATAATAAACGGAGAAACCACAAAAATACCGCCCGATACTGTTTTCTATATCCCCCCATTCTGTCCACATGAGTATCATGCCATAAGCGATGCGTGGTATCTGGATTGGATAGCCTTTTCCGGCTCACAGGTCATTCCCCTCTTGGAGCAGTGGAAGCTTAATAAGTTCACCGCCATTCAAGGGGTAGATATGGACAGATTACGCCGTATCATAACACGCATCTATTATACTCTGAAAAGTGATAAGCTTTATGGCAATCATTACGCTTCAGCACAGCTTTACGACTTTCTTATAGAATATCGTAAAATAGCTGATAACAGGCTCTCGTCATTTTATACCGCACAATCTGTTGCCTTGGCAGACGTATTGCAGTATATTGAAGAGCATTATCCGGAGCAAATAAAGCTTAACGAGCTTGCAAAAATCGCAGGAGTATCCGAGCAGCACTTATGCAGACTTTTTAAGAAGAATTTTCAGCTCAGACCCATGGAGTATCTTGCGCAAGTAAGGGTACAGCACGCAAAGGATCTGCTTGTTTATTCCAACAAGACCATAGGCGAGATATCAGATGAAACGGGCTTTCAGGACGGATCTTATTTCTCCGTGGTATTCAAACGGTATGAAAATATGACTCCGGGAGAGTATCGGAGAATAAAGGTGTAGGCTAAGTGAGGAGTGAGGAATAGCATAGCCAAACCTAGCAAAGAGCCACTACCAAGTAGAAGAAACACAAACTAAAGCAAATAACAAAGCGGTGTCGGAGTAAAAACTCTGCACCGCTTTTACTATCTCATTTTACAACCCCACCCCGCAAAGAGCGAAGCGATTTTGCGGCGATAGAATTTGCATACAAAAAAAAGAGCGGTCAAAACCGCCCTTTTAAAATCATATAAACCCTATCCGAGAATATCAGAGTAAAAGCAAGAATAATTCCTCACTCCTAACTCCTCACTACTTAGAAAGCAGCTTCTTTATTCTCTCCATAGCCTCAACAGTTCTGTCCTTGTCACCAAAAAGCAGTAAGTCTGAACCAGCCTTCGCCGTTCTTGCCAAAACCTGCGCCAGGTGTGCCAACAACATTTGCATTCTCAAGAAGATAATCAAAGAACTTCCATGAACCCATGTTGTTAGGGCATTTCAGCCAAATGTATGGCGAGTTCTTGCCGCCTGTGTACTTGATACCAAGCTCGTCAAGTGTGGAAGCCATTACCTTTGCGTTGTTCTGATAGTATTCAATGTTGGCTCTTGTCTGTTTCTGACCCTCCTCAGTGAATACAGCCGCAGCAGCACACTGAACAGGATATGATACACCGTTGAACTTTGAGCCTTCACGTCTGCCCCAAAGCTGAGCGATAGATACTTCGCTGCCGTCAGGTGCCTTAACAACAAGCTCGTGTGGGATAACTGTATATCCGCATCTCATACCGGTAAAGCCTGCTGTCTTTGAAAGTGAGCACATCTCGATAGCACATTCCTTTGCACCCTCAACAGCAAAAATACTTCTTGGTACGTCCTTTTCGGTAATGAATGCCTCGTATGCAGAATCGTAAATGATGATAGCGTTGTTCTTCTTTGCATAGTCTATCCAAACTTTAAGCTGCTCCTTAGTGTAAACAGAACCCGTTGGATTGTTAGGTGAGCAAAGATAAATAATGTCGCACTTTACGTTCTCGTCAGGCATAGCCGCAAAGTTGTTCTCCTCGTTTGAATCAGCATAAATTACCTTTCTGCCGTTCATAAGGTTTGTGTCAACATATACAGGATATGCAGGGTCTGTGATAAGCACTACATTGTCGTCACCGAAAATGTCAACAATGTTTCCACGCCCATTTCGTCAGCGCCCTTTTTCATTGCCTCAACAACGCACTTTGCGATAGGCTGAGTAACGTCGCCGATACCCATTCTGATGATGTCAGCCTCAGGGTGTGCCTCAGTGAAAGGCCTTTTTACCTTCTTGGCAATGTTTATAAAAAGATAATTCTTTTCCAGCTTGAGGAAATTTTCGTTTATACTTGGCATAATTCCAACTCCTTTTCATTTTTGCGACCCGAAGTTTCACGGGTCAAACTTATAAAACGCACACAGCCGCAAAGCTCATTCAAAACGCTCTGCGGCTGCCGCTTTTTAACGCAGTGTCCGCTGCGAAATTTACATTACGATGTGACCTGAGAATACTGTTACAGCGTCGCCTGTAAGATATACAGCCTCGTCTGTGTATCTTATCTTAAGAGTGCCTCCCTTAAGTATAACAGATATTTCCTCGTCCTTTTTGCAGAATCCGTTAAGAACAGCCGCAACTGCTGCTGCACAAGCACCGGTGCCGCAAGCCCAAGTTTCGCCGGAGCCTCTCTCCCATACTCTCATCTTGAGTGTGTGGTCATCGATCACCTTGATGAACTCAGCGTTCACTCTCTCAGGGAATATCTTGTCATGCTCGAACTCAGGACCTACCTTGTCAATGTCAAGGCTGTCAACATTGTTCATAAATACAACAGCGTGTGGGTTGCCCATTGAAACGCAGGTGATGTTGTAGTCATTTCCTGCAATGTTCACCTTTCTGTCAACTACCCTGCCGTTCTCGTCAGGCTCAAGTTCAACAGGAACAAGGTGAGGAGCAAGAATAGCCTTGCCCATGTTTACAGTAGCACCGCTTACCTCACCGTAGTGACGGATAAGTGAAACTGTCATGATACCCGAAAGTGTTTCGATAGTCATTTCGTCCTTGTCAACAATGCCGTTATCTCTCATGAACTTAGCAACGCATCTGATACCGTTTCCGCACATCTTGCCCTCAGAACCGTCAAGATTGAACATTCTCATCTTAGCGTCTGCGACCTTTGAACGGCAGATAAGGATAACACCGTCACCACCGATACCGAAGTGTCTGTCAGACAGATTGAGTGCCAGACCCTCAGGATTGTCTATTCTCTGGTCAAAGCAGTTGAAATAGATGTAGTCATTGCCGCAGCCCTGCATCTTTGTGAACTCAAATGTCTGCTTTTCAGTTCTCATGTTGTTGATATCAACTATCTCAGTAGTTGACTCAGTGTATTTACTTCTGATAGATGCCGCAATAGCGTTTGCAGTGTCGATAGAAGTCAGACAAGGAATGTTCCACTCAACAGTCTTTCTTCTTATCTTAACAGAATCTCTTGTAGGTATCCTGCCCTTTGAAGAAGTAGAGATAACATAAGCTATCTTTCCGCTCTCGATAAGTGTAAGAGTGTTGTTGTCCTCGTTCTCGTGTATCTTAGCCACTACCTCAGCGTCAATGCCGTGCTCGCTCAGTGCCCAATACAGGGTTCTCTATTCCCTGGTCGAGAATGATAGCCATGTATTCCTTGATATCATCATCATTGAATGCGATTATCATGTTCTGTCCGCCGAGAACGTAAGAAGGTCTCATAAGAACAGGATAATGTATCTTATTTGCAACTTCGAGAGCCTCGTCACAAGTCATGACCGTAAAGCCCTGAGGTCTCTTTATCTTAAGCTGTTCAAGCAGTTCGTCAAATCTCTCTCTGTCCTCAGCAGCGTCAATAGCGTCAGGAGGAGTACCAAGAATGTTTACACCATGTTCAGCCATGTGCTTTGTGAGCTTGATAGCAGTCTGTCCGCCGAATGCCACAACAACTCCAACAGGCTTTTCAACTCTGATGATGTTCATAACATCCTCGTCAGTAAGAGGCTCGAAATAAAGTCTGTCAGCAGTATCAAAGTCAGTTGAAACAGTTTCAGGGTTGTTGTTTACGATAACAACGTCATAGCCCTTTTCTTTCAACGCCCATACGCAGTGAACTGACGCATAGTCGAATTCGATACCCTGTATTCTGATAGGACCTGAACCGAATACTATAACAGTCTTTCTGTCATGACCCCTGTTTGCAATGAACTCGCTTGCCTCGTCCTCGTTGTCATATGTTGAGTAGAAGTAAGGTGTCATAGCCGCAAACTCAGCCGCACAGGTATCAACCATTTTAAATACAGCATGAACAGGCTTTTCTATCTTCTTGCCTGTTATCTTCTCGATGACCTTATCAGTATAGCCTATCTTCTTAGCTTCAAGATAAGTTTCCTCGTTGAAGTTATTTTTGAGCGTCTTTTCCATGTCAATAAGCTTGCAGAGCTTGTAGAGGAACCACTCGTCTATCTTAGTGATGCTGTGTATCTCATCAACAGAAACTCCACGTCTGAGAGCCTCGTATACAACGAAAAGTCTTTCGTCTGTGCAGTCAGAAAGTCTGTCATGGATAGTCTTGTCATCAAGGTCAAGCATCTTAGGTGAGATAAGGCAATCATGACCTATCTCAGCACCTCTTACAGCCTTCATTATAGCCTGCTCAAAAGTTGAGCCGATAGCCATAACTTCACCAGTAGCCTTCATCTGTGTACCAAGCTCACGCTTAGCATAAACGAACTTGTCGAAAGGACTTAGGGAGCTTAACAACAACATAGTCAAGAGCTGGCTCGAAGCAAGCATAAGTCTTGCCTGTTACAGCATTCTTTATCTCGTCAAGAGTATATCCGATAGCTATCTGAGCTGCAACCTTAGCGATAGGATAACCTGTCGCCTTAGAAGCAAGTGCGGAAGAACGTGAAACTCTAGGGTTTACCTCGATAACAGCATACTCGAAGCTATCAGGGTTAAGAGCGAACTGACAGTTACAGCCACCCTCTACTTTAAGAGTATCGATTATCTTCAAAGCTGCGGAACGGAGCATCTGATATTCCTTATCAGCCAGCGTAACAGCAGGAGCGATAACGATAGAGTCGCCTGTGTGAACACCAACAGGATCAAAGTTCTCCATTGAGCAAACAGTGATAACGTTGCCCTTAGCGTCTCTCATTACCTCGAACTCTATCTCTTTCCAGCCTGCGATACATTTCTCAACAAGCACCTGAGTGATAGGTGAAAGATAAAGACCATTTCTTGTGATCTCTTTCAGTTCTTCTTCATCATTAAAACCGCACCCAGCAGCCCTCTGTGTTAAAGCTTAACGACCTCAGTAAAACGTAATGTAGGGGCGAACAGCGTTCGCCCGTTCACTATCACGACCGCCCCATATAAAAAGCCGCTCGAATAATGAACACTACAATAGTCATATCAAACACATTCCGTCAGCCACGGGCGAACACTGTTCGCCCCTACTGTTGCAGAAACTGAGATCAATAATTTCTATACTTCAACAAATCAGAGCTTATTTCTTGTTAGTGTCAATGAGCGCAATAAACTCATCAAACAAGAAATCAGTATCATGCGGACCACCACAAGCCTCTGGGTGGAACTGTACAGAAAATGCAGGCTCGTTGAGATATCTGATACCCTCACAAGTGCCGTCATTGGCATTTACATAAAGCACCTTTGCTTCACCCTCAGGGAGCGAATCGTTCTCTACTGCATATCCATGGTTCTGTGATGTTATGTAAACTCTGGCTGGTTCGCACCTCTGTGACCATACTTCAGCTTGTGTGTCATCGCACCATGTGCAAGCGCAAAAAAAGCTGATGTCCAAGACAAATTCAAAAGTAGGTATCTTCATCTCAGAAAGCTTTTTAAGCTCCTCGATTATCTCCACATTCTCCGCAGGATCTCCAGGCCGTTTGAAAGCATTATGCCGTCAGGTGCAAGCTCCTTTATCCTCTCTGCCTTTGTGTATGCAGGAACAACAGTTACCTCGCAGCCTCTCTTAACAAGCTCTCTTCCAATGTTGTGCTTTGCACCAAAATCGTAAAGCACTACCTTTCTCTTGACTTCGCCCTCAGGCTCGAATGTCTTCTCCTCCGAGCAGGTCGTGTTCTTTACAGCCTCAACTATCGTGTAGTTCTTCAGATCTGTCAGCCCGAAACTTGAACCCTCAGGAACGATCTTTCCGTTCATAACACCCGACTCACGAACTATCTTTGTTAGCTGACGAGTGTCGATACCGTAAAGACCTACTGCTTTAAAAAAGTGTCAAGATCACCCTCACAACGGAAGTTGCTAGGCTCTTGACACCAATCTCTAACAATATAAGCTTTAACATGAGGACATTCACTTTCAAAATCCTCAGGAATAACGCCATAGTTACCAATTAACGGAAATGTCTGAACAACTATCTGTCCGTAGTAACTAGGGTCAGTAAGTGTTTCGAGATAGCCTGTCATAGCCGTAGTAAAAACAATTTCGCCAATAGCTTCGCCAGCTGCGCCGAAACTTTTACCCTCGAAAATAGTACCGTTCTCCAAAATCAGATACGCCTTCTGCACTATAAGCTCCTCCTTTTTCACGCAAATTTTTACGATTACTATTATAACACAACCGCCTGCCTTTGTAAAGGCTTTTAACACTTTTTTTAGTTTTTATTTTTCAGTGTAAAATAAAAAAAACGAGCAGACTGAAGTCCACTCGTAAAAACCTTATTCCGCAGCCGCAGAAACAGCCTGTTCACGTTCTCTGAAAATAAGTCCGAAGACAAACCTCACTATAGGGCCTGCAAAAGAAAAGCTGCCAGCAAAGAGCCATAGGAAAGTTCATAGCCGTTGTTTCTAACCATACCGCAATAACTTCCCTGCCTGCGTCCTTAAAAAGCAGCGTAGCCGTAAGGCTCATGAGTGGGCACATAAAAATAACAGAGATAACAGATATGGCAAGCACAAGATGAAAAGGATTATCCTTTCTCACATCAACAATGCTGAATGCCTTTTTCTTTGCTATCTTTCCCACAGCAAAAAGTCAAGAACAAAAGCTATCGGAGCCATTATCACAAGCTCGTGAAACGCCTTGAGAAATACGGCATTTGACATTCCGCCCATGTTGAGTGCAATGTTGTAGCATATCATGGCGTATACCATCACAAACACCATCAGCACCGTAAAAACTATCTCCTGAAACAAATTTTTTGGCATAAAAAAATCCTCCTTATGATATCAAACCTACAGCCCTTTCGCAGACGCTGTGTTGTTCGTTATCATTCAGAGAATGTGCGTTTCCAATATAAACCTGTCCTAATAATATTCTATTGCTGTATTTCTTACTCATTTATTTTACCATATTTTAAGCCTGCCGTCAATTATCCAAATATGCAGAATATTTTCAAAAACTTGTCGAGAAAAATATATACTTTTACACAAAAAACGAGCAGACCGAAGTCCACTCGTCTAAAATACTATTTTCTCTTTTTCAACGCCGCTTTAAGCCCTCTCATGATAACATCTCTCGCCTTAACAGCGTCCTCCTTGTCAAGAGGCGGCGTGTCACCAAGAGGATAATCTATACCGAGCTGCTCATACTTTACCTTGCCCATAGTGTGATAAGGCAGAACGTCAAGCGCTTTCAAAGTCTTGAGCTGTGAGATAAACTCGCCCAGCCTGAAAAGATATTCTTCCTTGTCCGTGATACCCGGCACAACAACATGACGTATCCATATAGGCACACCATGCTCCGACAAAAACTTCGCAAACGCAAGAATGTTGTCATTGTAATGCCCCGTAAGCTTCTTGTGTTCCTCACGGTCAATATGCTTGATATCCAGCATAACAAGGTCAGTACATTTGCAAAGCCTTTCAAACTTTTCCGTGCTGTCAGGCGTAAAAGTGATGCCCGAGCTGTCAAGACAGGTGTGTATCCCCTTTTTCTTAGCCTTTTCAAAAAGCTCCGTCACAAAGTCTATCTGTACCAAAGGCTCACCGCCCGTGCAGGTAATTCCGCCATTTTTCATGAACTCTTTTACCGAGTCATATTCCGCCAGCAGACTTTCAACCGTCCTTTTCGTTCCTGTACCTATCTTCCAAGTATCAGGATTGTGGCAGTAAAGACACCGCATAGGACAGCCCTGAAAGAAAAATAACAAACCTTATCCCCGGTCCGTCCACCGTACCAAAGCTTTCCGTAGAATGTATAAATCCCTCCATGGGATATCCCTCCTTTTTATTTCGCATGAACGCACGCCGTTCAGCCTGCACAAACCATTCTGTAGGGGACGGCGCCCTCGACGTCCCGTTTCTGCTCGCTCACAAATTTATATCACCGCATACCTATCCACAAAAAGCAACAAACGAGCGGCAGCTCCCTCCACATAAAACAAGATGTTCCATGTAAGACGACGCCGACCGCCCGTGTGCATATTATCCGCAAAGAAACTCATTCTATGCGGCAAAGCTCAAATTAAAGGCTCTTGTGGAACGTTCTTGAAATAACGTCGTCCTGCTGCTCCTTAGTAAGCTTTACGAAGTTTACAGCGTAGCCTGAAACTCTGATAGTGAGCTGTGGATACTTCTCAGGGTGAGCCTGAGCGTCCAGAAGAGTTTCTCTGTTAAGTACATTTACATTAAGGTGATGACCGCCTTTTTCAGCATATCCGTCAAGAAGTCCGATAAGGTTGTCTACCTGTGCCTCTGTTGGTTCAAAGTTTGCCATAGTATTACATTCCTTTCTTAGTATTTATGGAAAACAAGCGGAGAACGAACCTCCGCCGTTTTCTAAAATAGGGAGTTAATCTTCATCTCTGTCAACAGCGTCCTCTTCTGTAGGCTGACAGCAAGCCGTCTTGCCGTCACCGCCACAATCGGAAGTGCTGTAAGTTTTAACGTTCAGACCTTCTTCGGTTTCGTCAATGTCTATCGTAAGATGACCCTGACCGCCCATCATAAGCCTGTCAATGACGTCAACAAGCTCGTTTACCTGAGCCTCGTCCTCGTCCTTTTTAACATTAAACCCCATCTTCGTTAAGCTCCTTAGCTATGCTTTCGATATCAAGGTCGCCCATGAATACCTTGTCGTCCTTGCCAAGAGCGTCAGGAATGATAGAGAATGTGTTTGAGATACCGTCCTGAGCGTGTCTGAATGGCAGCTTAGCAACAGAAGAAAGTGATGCAGATGCGCCGTGAGTATCTCTGCCGTGCATTGGGTTAGCACCAGGAGCAAGAGGCACACCGATCTTTCTTCCGTCAGGTGTAGAACCAGTCTTCTTACCATAAACAACGTTAGATGTGATAGTAAGGATAGACATTGTAGGAACACCATCTCTGTATGTGTGGTGCTTTCTGATCTTGTCCATAAATGTTCTAACGAGGTCAACTGCGATCTTGTCAACTCTCTCGTCATTGTTGCCATACTTAGGGAAATCGCCCTCAACTTCGTAGTCAGTTACGATTCCGTCCTCATCTCTGATGCACTTTACCTTAGCGTACTTGATAGCAGAAAGTGAGTCAGCAACAACTGACAGACCCGCGATACCAGTAGCGAAGTATCTCTTAACATCTCTGTCATGAAGAGCCATCTGAACTCTCTCATAAGAATACTTATCGTGCATATAGTGGATAACGTTCAGTGTATTTACATACAGACCAGCCAGCCACTCCATCATATCGTCATACTTAGCCATTACATCATCATAATCGAGGTAATCGCCTGTAACCGGACGATACTTAGGACCTACCTGTATCTTAAGTCTTTCGTCAACACCGCCGTTGATAGCATAAAGCAAGCACTTAGCAAGGTTAGCTCTTGCACCGAAGAACTGCATTTCCTTACCAATTCTCATTGAAGATACGCAGCAAGCGATAGCGTAGTCGTCACCGTGTGTAACTCTCATAAGGTCGTCGTTCTCGTACTGGATAGCAGAAGTCTTGATAGAAGTCTTAGCACAGAACTTCTTGAAGTTTACAGGAAGCTTTGTGCTCCACAGAACTGTCATGTTTGGCTCTGGTGCAGGACCAAGGTTCTCAAGTGTGTGGAGATATCTGAATGAAGTCTTTGTTACCATTGGAACGCCGTCGATAGAAACGCCGCCGATAGACTCTGTTACCCAAGTTGGGTCGCCTGAGAACAGTGAGTTATACTCAGGTGTTCTAGCGAACTTAACAAGTCTGAGCTTCATGATAAAGTGGTCAACAAGCTCCTGAGCTTCCTGCTCTGTGAGGATACCTCTGTCCATATCTCTCTTGATGTAAACAGCAGCAAGGTAGCCGAAGTACAGCCACTGGATAGCTTCCTTAGCGTTCTTAGCAGGACGTGAGATATCGTAGCCGTAGATCTCGCCAAGCTTCTTGAGTTCGCCAAGGGCTCTGATCTGCTCAGAAAGCTCTTCTCTGAGTCTGATGTTCTTAGAAGTCATTCTTACCAGTGAAGTAGCAAGCTGATCCTTCTTGTCCTCAACGAGATAGTCTATACCATAAAGAGCAACTCTTCTGTAGTCGCCTATGATTCTTCCTCTGCCGTAAGCGTCTGGAAGACCTGTGATGATAGCAGCGTGTCTGGCAAGCTTCATCTCAGGTGTGTAAGCGTCAAAAACGCCCTGATTGTGAGTTTTTCTATATTCAGTAAAGATCTTTACAACTTCAGGATCAACTGTGTAGCCGTTCTGCTCGCAAGCATTCATAGCCATTCTGATACCGCCGAAAGGCTGAAGAGAACGCTTGAAAGGCTTGTCAGTCTGGAAACCAACGATCTTTTCAAGATCCTTGTTAAGGTAACCAGGGCCGTGTGAGGTGATAGTAGAAACGATCTTAGTGTCCATATCGAGAACACCGCCGGCTTCTCTCTCCTTCTTTGAAAGCTCCATTACCTGTTCCCAAAGCTTAGTAGTTGCTTCTGTAGGGCCTGTAAGGAAGCTGTCGTCACCGTCATATGGTGTGAAGTTCTTCTGGATAAAATCACGAAGATTGATAGAAGTGTTTGACCATCTGCCGGGCTTAAAGCCTTCCCATTCGTCATAAAACTGTCTTTCCATTTTATACTCTCCTGACATAAGATTTCGGGCAGCACATATTACCTCAATATTCTGTATTGCATACCTATTAATAATACTACCGCTCGTATGTTAAAATAATAACATACTTCAAAATCAAAGTCAAGTCACATTCAGAAATATTACTCTTACGCCATACTTCTTCATATGTTAGAATTGGTTACCCAATTCACGGAAAATTATTTGAATAAAAAAAAGTGATCGCCTCCAAAAAGCCCAAACATTTTTTGCAACAAAAGCGGTGCAGAGCATTCCGCTCCGACACCGCTTTGTAATTGATTTTTTGCAATTGTTCTATTGCTTTTCTGCACCGCTTAGTAGGCTTGTTCCTATTAAGGCTCTGCCTCAAGCTCCGACAGAGCTTTGCCCTGTACCTTTTGCTCGCTTCACTCGTGTGTGCTTTTTACTTTGTGTTGGTGATTTGCTCGGTATGGCGCTGCCATTCCTCACTCCTCACTTAAAAACTACGCTCTCTCGACTTTGAGCAGATTTGTCGTTCCGCTCATTCCAAGCGGTACTCCTGCTGTAATAACGACAAGGTCGCCCTTCTTCAGATAGCCAAGCTCCACAGAACGCTCCAGAGCGTGTCTGATGAGTTCGTCAGTGTTTGTTTTCTCTTCGATAACGCCTGCTCTGATACCCCATGAAGGCTGAGCTGATGATATGTTGTATCGTCAGTTGTAAGTGCGATTATAGGACAGTTCGGGCGGAATTTTGAAAGCGTTCTTGCTGTTGTTCCGCCCTTTGTAACTGTCAGGATCGCTACAGCATTAAGGTCATGGGCAGTTGTAACAGTAGCGTGTGAGATAGCGTCAGTGATAGATGAATTTCTCTCATCTGCTCTTTTCTTGAAACGTGAGATATAGTCGATATCCTTTTCGGTCGTTTCTGCGATAAGGCTCATAGTCTTGACAGCCTCAACAGGATATTTACCTGCGGCAGTTTCCCCTGAAAGCATTATAGCAGACGAGCCGTCATATATAGCGTTTGCAACGTCGGTTATCTCGGCTCTTGTAGGACGTGCGTTTGTTATCATAGACTCCAGCATCTGAGTTGCTGTGATAACGTTCTTGCCTGCGTTGTAGGCTTTTCTGATAAGCTCTTTCTGTATAGCAGGTATCTGCTCGAAAGGTATCTCAACGCCCATATCTCCTCTTGCTACCATTATTCCGTCAGCAGCGTCAAGGATCTCGTCGATGTTGGCAACACCCTGAGCGTTTTCTATCTTAGCGATAATTCTAGGATTGAACCAGCCAAGGCTCTGGGTAAATTTTCTAAGATAAATAACGTCAGCGCCTGTTCTTACGAATGAAGCTGCGATATAGTCAAATCCCATTTTTGCGCCAAATTCAAGGTCAGCCATATCAGCGTCAGAGATATAAGGCATAGAAAGGTTTACGTCAGGAACGTTGATACCCTTGTGGTCGGAAACAACTCCGCCGTGGATAACTTCGCAGACGATATCGGTGTTGTCAACTCTGGTAGCTTTCAGCTCGATATTTCCGTCATTAATAAGTATTCTAGTGCCTACAGAAACGTCCTTTGGAAGCTGTGGGAATGTGATAGAGCAGATAGTTTCATCACCCTCCACTTCTCTTGTGGTAAGTGTGAATGTATCGCCGTCCTTGATAGTAACAGGCTTGTGATCCTTAAAGTTTTTAAGTCTTACCTCAGGTCCTTTTGTATCAAGAAGAGTTGCAATATTAACGCCAAGTTCTTCCCTTAGCTTGCATACAGTTTCAAAACGAGCCTTATGAACACTGTGGTCAGAGTGTGAGAAATTGAATCTCGCAACGTCCATGCCGTTTTTCATAAGCTCACGCATAATGTTTTCGTCATCTGTGGAAGGTCCGATAGTGCATACGATCTTAGTTTTTTTCATTTTACTCTCCTAACATACATTACCATTTCAACGCATTAGCGTTTTAATCCAAAAAATAAATCTTTTTAATTTATTATAACCGATTTTAACTTAATCGTCAATAGCGCAATGTATAATTTGTGTAAAATTGAAAGACAAAATCATACATTTTTTCAAAACAAAAAAACGGACGGTCTTAATAACCGCCCGTTGAACATCTTATCTTCCGAAGCAATCCTCGCAAAGCTCACGAAGATCCTTTGCCGCCTTTTCAATATCAGGCTGAGAAACCACCGCAGAAACTACCGCAGCGCCGTCAATACCCATACCCTTAAAGTTCGGCACAGTTTTTTGATTAACTCCGCCTATTATTACGATAGGGATATCCACAGCGGCTCTTATTTCTACAAGTTGTTCCTTTGTGACAGCTCTTGCGTCTGTCTTTGTGTTGGTGGCATACATTGCACCAACGCCAAGGTAATCTGCACCGTCTGCCTGTGCTTTTTTAGCTTCTTCAAGAGTTGCCGCAGAAATACCTATTATCTTGTCCTCACCGAGGATTTTTCTTGCAACCGCACATGGCATATCGCTCTGTCCCAGATGAACGCCTGCACAATCAACAGCCTGTGCAATATCAAGTCTGTCGTTGATGATAAGCGGCACATTGTATTTGTCCGTTATCTTTTTTACTCTGACTGAAAGCTCATAGAATTCTCTTGAAGTGCAGTCCTTCTCTCTTAGCTGGATAACTGTACAGCCGCCTTTTACACCCTCCTCTACCGACTGCTCGATAGTTTCGCAGGACATAAGTCCACGGTCAGTGCAGAGATAAAGCGTGTAGTCAATTTTCGATTTGTCCATTTTTTTACCCTCTTATCTTTTATCATAAAATAACTTCCATACCTGTCTTGTATGGCTTCAGCCCTGCTTTTTCGTAAAATTTTCTTGCCGATGGATTACACTCCCACACGTTGAGAGTAACATTATAACAGCCCTGCTCCTTAGCGAATTTCTTCACTGCCTCGTAAAGCACCGAACCGATATGCTGACCTCTGCAATTTTCATCAACGCACAGATCGTCGATATACAAAGTCTTTATATCCGTTAGAACATTGTCGCCCTTATGCTCCTGAAACACACAAAAAGCGTAGCCCTTCATCACATCATTTTCATCAACTGCGGCAAATATAGGCTTAGTTTTATCCTTTAGCATAGCTTTAAGCTCGTTACGGTCATTTTTCATTCTCCTTTGTATGAAAAAGTATAATATGCAATGCAAACGGACGAACACTGTTCGCCCCTGCAAGCAACATCACCACATAAAATTTAGTGGCATCACATTGATATGATACCACTAAATCTGAAATATTGCAATACTAAATTTCTTCTATCTTAGCCTTAGCCGCAAATACCTGACTATTCATTTTGCTGATTGCGTCAATGATAGAAATATGGAAGCTTCCTGAGCCTATCTCTCCAGAATTTTCATATGCGAACTCGCCTGCTATGCCCATGCTTGCAATGCCTGTTACAGCGGCGGTATACATATCGTCGCAAGCACCTGCGAATGAGCCTACAAGTCCTGTTGTCATACAGCCTGTGCCTGTTACCTTTGAAAGATATGGGTGACCGTTTGATATCCTTGCGACTCTTTTTCCGTCTGTTATAGTATCCACCGCACCTGTGATAGCTGCAACGCAGTTATACTTTGCGGCTGTTTTTTTCGCAACGGAAACAGGGTCGTTTTTCTCGTCAGCTTCCGAGGTGTCAACACCCTTTGTGGAAACTTCTAGTCCTGCAAGATATGACATTTCAGAAAGATTTCCTCTGAGTATGCTTATTTTCACATTTTCAAGTATACGCTTTGCAGTTTCATTTCTGAAATTTGATGCGCCTGCTCCAACCGGGTCAAAAACCACAGGAACGCCAAGCTCGTTGGCTTTCTTTCCAGCAGCTACCATTGACTCGACCGTTCTTGCATTGAGAGTACCCATGTTTATAACGAGAGCCTTTGAGATAGAAGTTATATCTGCTGCTTCTGCAATATCGTCTGCCATGATAGGTGAAGCGCCAATGGCGAGAATGCAGTTTGCAACGTCATTTACAGTAACATAATTTGTGATACAATGCACCAAAGGGCATATATCTCTTACCTTGTCTGCTGCTTTCGCACAGCTTTCAATTATAGAGCCCATTATGCTCTTACCTCCTTTGAGAAACCAAGGAATTATCAAATACTTTCGCCTTTTTAAGAGCTGTAACGATAACGATAGCAAGAACTGTACCGCCTGCACAGCTTACAAAGAAAGGCAGGATATAAACTGTTATTGCTGCGGCTGGTGCGCCAACGAGAAATCTTGCAACAGGGTATGCAAGGAGTCCGCCGAGGACTGACGTGCCGAAAAGCTCGCCGACATAAGCGGCAGGGAGCTTCTTTATGTACTTATAGAGCATACCTGCAACGAATGCGCCAACCATTGAGCCTGGGAACGCAAGGAGAGAGCCAAGTCCTAGAAGATTTCTGAGAAGTGCGGCTGTGAAGCCAACGCCCACTGCCCATGCAGGTCCAAGGAAAACTGCACCGATTATGTTTACAAGGTGCTGAACAGGTGCGCACTTTGAAGCGCCGATAGGGAACGAAACAAGCGAACCTACCACTGCAAGGGCTACCAATACTGCTGCGAATACCAATTTGTGAATGTTTGTCTTTTTCATTTTTATTCCTCCATATCGTATCGCACCGCCGAACGAAAAAGAGCAAGTTATCCAGCGGCGCACAGACCGTGGCTATGCTATCCGCTCACGATCTGACGTAAATTATTTTCGGTCGGTGCTCCATTGCACCCTCTCACCCCGAAACACGGGTTCCCTCGCTGAATACTTTTTATGAAAAAGTTCGCAAGACGCTCCTCTTGCACATTACATTCTTTTTTATATCTGCTCTCATGTAATTGTCCGATTTTTCGTACAATTGTCGAGCTGACATTCAATTTTTATATCATGCGGGCGAACGCCGTTCGCCCCTACATCGAGTTTTCTACTTCTCTGAGCAGAATTTCACTTCTTTGCCCTCGAGTATCATGTTTGTTGTTCTAACGGCACACATCTTGCCGCACATTGAGCAGGTATGTCTGTCGGCAGGTGGGGTCTGCTCAAAGAATCTTCTTGCCTTTTCACCGTCAAGTGCTATCTCGAACATTTCGTCCCAATCCATTTTGTGACGTTAGCCGATAGCGTCATACATAGGAACAGTGCCTATCATGGCAGGCGATTTTGCTACTAGCTCTTTTCTGAATGTATTGGTCTTGCCGTAGTTTGACAGATCCATGATAGCTTCAGCGCCGAACTTGATAGCCATATCCACTTTCTGCATCTCAATGTCATAATTTGAGATACCGAGATTTACGTTTATCTTAGTTTTAAGACCTTTACCGATACCCTCGGCAGAGAGAGCAGTATGGTTTACGTTGGCAGGGATCGCCACCTGACCTGCTGCAACGAGAGCCATAAGCTCGTTTACGTCTATATTTTCTTTCTTAGCCACTGTTTCCATTTAATACTTGGTTTATACTCATTAAGCTTATCCGCAACTGCTGAAATAATTTCGGCAGTTGGGAGCATACCGAGTTTTACGGCATCGACGTGGATATCCTCAAACACAGCGTCTATCTGTTTTGTATCTCCTCAACGGGTACGTTGAAAACAGACAGCACACGGGTAGTATTTTCAGCGACGACAGAGGTAATAACGCTCATGCCGAAAGTTTCATTAGCGCTGAAGGCTTTAAGGTCGGCTTGTATACCTGCGCCACCGGAGCAATCCGAGCCTGCCACTGACAAACATTTTAACATACTTTATTCCTTTCTTATGGAAAAGGGGAAACAAAAAAACCTCCTGACCATGCAGGAGGTAAAATTTACACAAATTGCTTCCTACACTGGTCTTGACCAACAGGTTCAAAGGGTCAGGTTCTACCTTCTCAACCCAGCTTTTTGCTTGGGTCCCCCTGCAAACTTTATTCGATTTTTCGCAGCTTTTCTGCTTTTTTATTATACTTTATGATTAGTATGTTAATCTCCTATTTTAATGCAGTTACTGGTGCTTTCTTGCATTATCATG
>VOFI01000629.1_pt1 | contig 114001 bp, 144 predicted proteins | sample 5384131 | NCBI WGS metagenome assembly VOFI01 (sample SAMN12384728, study PRJNA508395) | human gut metagenome | isolation source: healthy gut H | host: Homo sapiens | reverse complement strand
GAAAACCGGGCGGCGGACAGTGTTGTAGGCTATTACTGTGCCCTTGCAAAGCGTGAGGGGATCCCCTTCTGTGCCAAGCTGGATCTGCCGCAGGCGCTTCCCGTGGACGAGATCGATCTGTGTCTGGTGCTGTCGAATCTTCTGGAAAACGCATTCGAAGCCAGCCTTTCGAATTCCCGCGAGCGCACCAAAAAAGCACCAGACAAATTTTTTGTCCGGTGCTTTTTGGTTGTGTCATTCAAGATTCTCAACATTGTGATTCCTTTTGGCTGCTTAGCCCGCTTTTCATTTCCTCCAGATCATCGCCCCCATCCAGAACAGGTTGGCGAAGATCCTGTCGGTGCCGGTGGCCACCATGGCCGGGAACAATGCCCAGGACAGCACCACCCGATGGCAATATGCCCCAGCATCTGCCGCGTTCCTGGAATACATTCGCTCTCGGCTGGGGGATGCCTTTTGCTGATTTCACCCATACCAACAACAAACACCGTGCCGCCATGCAGGGGGTTCTCCTGCTTGCGGCACGGTGCTTTGTTGTATCAGGCTATTGTCGGGTTATTGTTTCTTTTTGGCAAGCTGTCTGCCCACGGCCCACAGCCAATCCAATGCGGCGGCGGCAAGGGCGGGGTACACGATCAGGCCGAACAGCTGGTACCAGGTGGGGATAAAGTAATCTGCCCCGCCGGGCAGGGTGCTGGCGGCGTTCAGGGTAATGCTTTGCGGAGTAAAGGTCAGGCCCACGGTCTTGTTTTCATCGGGGCTGCAGGGATCCAGCCGCAGTGCCACGATCTGGGTGCGCGGCAGGGTGTACACATAGGTGCCGTCTGCCAGCACTTTGGGGAAGACGCGGCGGTCCTGGCTGTAGGGCTCCCCCGTTTTTGTGGTGTAATACAGGCACATTTCGCGGGAATCGCCGTCAAACTCCACGTTGTAGCTCACGGTACGCACCACGCGGCCGGATACATCCTCCAAAATCATCTGCGGGTCGCCGCCTGTGGTAATCAGCTGGCCCTGGGGTGCGCTGTTCTCCCCCGGCTCCCCCCAAGTCAGCTCGGCCAGCTGCCAGCTTTCAATGGGGATCGAGGTTTCAGTCAGGGTGCCTTTTGCCTTGGCGGAGCTGTCCCCCCGCAAAGGCCACCGCACCCTGCACCAGCCAGAACACCAGTGCCGCGCACCAGCACAGCATCGGCAAGGCAAAGCGATGGGCAAACAGTCGGTTCAGGCGGCTTTTCCATGTCATCTCTTTCATTGGGTCGCCTCCTTGCTCATCTGCATTGTGACCGGCTCATACCCGGCATCCGTTACGCGGTAGAGCAGGGTCTGCCCCGCCTGCGCAGCGGCCCAGGTGGTCGGTAAACAGGTTCTGATAGCTCTGCACAAAGATATCGTCGATCTTTTGCAGGTAAAGCACCGTACAGCCGTTGGCACGCACGGTTTCATCCAGGCGTTCAGCGGTGTAGGGGTGGTAGTAGCGCTGCTTCACGCCCTCCTCCTGCGGTTCCAGCTCCGGCAGGCCGAAGGTTCCGCCGCCGCCCTCCTGCGTGGCCCCCACGCCGGAGTAATCCACCAGGACGGGGTAAAAATCAAACACGGCAGAGAACCAGTGTTCACCGTTATCCCCCTGGCTGACAAAAAACACGCGGTCGTTTTCGTTCAGGTAATCGCTGCACAGCCAATCAGCTTCGGCGCGGGCGGTCTTGCGGTCGGCGAATTCGCCATCCGAGAAGCCCAGCACCGAAAGTTGCGGCAGGATCATACCGTTCACCCGCACCAGCATAGCAGCGGCCATCAGCAGAACACCGGCCTGGCCCGCCAGGGCAATCCAGCGGCGGGCCGGGGCTTTCTGTTCGCCATCCGCGGTTTGCAGGGCGGTGCTCCAGCAGGCCAGCGCCATAAAGAACCAGCCGATATAGTAGGTATAGATATAGCGGTTATAATCCACCAGCCCCACGGCCTGATCCGGCTTGAAAATAAAGCCATAGCTGAGCGCCAGCATGAGGTTATACCCCACAAAGCATGCAAGGGACAGCACCCCGATGCAGCCAATGCGCAGCTTGAGCTGGCGGCCTCTGGCGCAGATGGCCGCCACCAAGAACACCAGCAGAATCAGCACCACAACATTGCGGCCCTGGCCGATCATGCTCAGCCGACCATCCGAAGTCCAGAACTGGTGGCCCATATCGGCCATGGCTTGGGTGAACTGGCTCTGGCGCTCGGCGTAAAAGCCCTCCACCGGCTGGCCCAGCAAAATCTTGATGCCGTTGATGACCACAGCGGACAAGGGGGCGCTGGTTTCGCCGGTGCCGCCCTCGCTGGCACTTTTTTGGCAACCAGAATGCCCACATAGCGGATGTTCCAGAAATAATAGATCAGCATGGGCGCGGCAAAGCAGGCAATGGCAAAGCCGGTGCGGCGGGCAAGGCCCTTTTGAAGGGGTGCTCCGCAAACAGCCAGGCATCCACAGCCATCAGCCCCGCCGCCACCAGGGACAGCACAAAGGTGTTGGCCTTGATGTTGGCACGCCAGCGCCAGTACCGGCAGTACGGCCCACTTGGGGCCGCCGGTTTTGCGCAGCGCCAGCCACAGCGCCACAGCGCCGCCCAGTGCAAGGCCCGCGGGCACATCGCCATAGGCGGTCATATAAGTGGTATCCAGATAGATCGTATGGTTATACACCGTCAAAAACCAGGGGGCAAACCAGCAGATTGCTGCCAGCGGCACCGCAATGCGGTACTGGCGGAAGTTCAGCCCGCCCAGCACCGCGGCAAACACGGCGGCGGCCAGCACATCATACGCCACATAGATCTTCCAGTCTGCATAATGGCCCAAAAACTGGAAGAAGTAGGAGAGCAGCGGCAGGCCGGGGTTCTGGGTCTGGGGCCAGGGGTTCCAAGGGTAGCCAGGGCATACAGGCGGTTATCCGCCTTGGTCACCTTTACGGCGGTAGCCCACAGGCTGAGTTCATCATACTTGGTTGCCAGCGGCTGGCGGATGAAAAAGTACACCGCAAATGCCAGCGCCATGCCCCAGAACAGCACCGCCCCCGGTGTAACCAGGCGGCGGTAGGCCGGGCGCTGGCCTTTGTGGGGCACCAGCGCCCACACGCCGCTGCCCGCAAACACCGCCCACAGCAGCACAGTGCCGGGCAGCAGCAGGTTTGCCATGCCCGCAGCCGTCAGCCAGGCAACGGCAATGCCCAGCGCGCTCAGCGGGGCCAGCGCAGCATGCAGGTTACATTTGAGCGTTAGGAACGCGCAGAACAAAAACAGCACCGCCAGCGCGGCAAAGATGCAAAGCAGCTCCATAGAATCACCATTTTATACAACATAAAAGCCCTGCGGGTGTGCCCCCCAAGCCATGGGCGCACCGCCCCACAGGGCTCTTTTTTACTTTTTGCGGAAAACATCAACGGCAAGGCAGGCAAACGCAGCCCCCACAGCCGGGGCAAACAACAGCAGCAGCCATTGGCCGCCGTTTGGCACAAAGCGCAGGTACCACGGCTGCACCGGGTTGAGCACCACGCCGTCCAGCCGGGTAGGCACGCCGCCCACACTGTCCGGGTCAATGCGCAGCCCGGTCACGGTAAGGCCGCCCAGGTCAAAGGTATACTGGTTTTCGCCGCTCACGCGGGCAAAAACTTTCTGGGTCTCGCTGTACTCGGTCTGGCCGGGGCGCAGGTAATACATGCTATGCTGCCGGGCGGCAGGTAGTGCACGGCGTCCAGCTCCACCGTTTCCAGCCAGGCTTCGCCCCGCCAGATGATGTGCGGGTCGTTGTCGGTGGAAAGATACCAGCCGGGTTCATCCACCGGCGCGGTATGCCATTCATCGTCATCATAATTGACAAAGCTTTCAAATTCCAGGTCATCCGCCGTCAGGGTGCGGGTCACCATAGTGCCATCTGCTTTATGGTTCAGCATCACAGCGCTGCCCACCAGCACGTACACCAGCCACACAATAACAGCGGCGGCATATGCCAATATCAGCAGCTGCTGGGGGCGCAGCGGGCGGCCCGCACGGGCGGGGCGGCAAAACGCTTGGTTGGGCGTTTATCTTTCATTGTACCACCCCGCTTTCTGCCACAGCCACCGGGGTAAAGGCGATAGGCTTGCTGCGGCCTTCAAACCGGTAGAGGGTTGCGGGCATATTCGCTTTCAGCCCGCCTTCGAACCGGCTGCTGAACTCCTGCTCCAGATAGTCGTCCGCGCGGTCGATCAGCAGGTAGTCGATCTGCTTTTCTTCCATATAGGCGGTCAGAGAGTCTGCGGTGCAGACCGCCTCAAAGTCATACAAGGTCCAGTTCAGGCTTTCCACCAGGTTCATAAAGTCGGAGTCCCACCGGCTGGAATAATCATCGTTGCCCCACCAGGTACCGCCATAGCCGTTGACCACCTTGGCGGTCAGCTCATACTTGTAGTAGTACCAGCGGGTGGCATCATCGCCCTGACTGATGACCAGCACGCGGTCCGGCCAGTCCAGCACGGTGTTCATTGCTTCAGCGCGGTTCTTTACATCGCGGCGCAGGGTGTACAGGCTGTCGGCGTTGGTCCAGAACCCGGCTGCGGGCACACCGCGCCAGGCAAAAATACCCAGCACTGCCGCAGCGGCCAGCCCCAGCGCCGCACGGCCCAGCCGCTGCGCCGCGCCGCTGCCCTGCCCCACCGCAAAGCCCAGCACACAGAAGCCGTACAGCATCCACCCCTGCAGGTAGGGGCGCGATATAACGCTCATAGTCCTTCAAGGCGGAGCCTTCGGCCTCGGAGAAATTGTAGAAGTACAAAATCAGGTGGAAAAGATACAGCGCGGCAAAGCAGAACGCCCCGCCCACAAAGCCAACCACGGTGCGGCGGCGTGCGGCACCGGCAGGCGCTGCCACAAAAGCCGCCGTGAACAGCAGCAGAATGCAGCTGACGGCCATGATGGGCGCGCCCACCAAACAGACGCGGCGGTACAAAAATGCCTGGCCCATGCTCTGCATGATCTGGGCAAAGCGTTCTTCGCGCCCAATGCCCAGCAGCTGCTTGATGCCGCCGGTCAGCACAGCACCATAGCTCAGGCCCGCGCTGCCCACACTGGCTCCAGTGGTTTCGGTTGGGGTCACGGCGGCGGTATAGCGGTTCCAGCTGATAAACACCGCCAGTACCACCGCCGCCAGAATACTGCATTTTGCCAGCGATACGCCGAAAATGCGGGCAGGCTTTGTATCCGGGTGCGGCGTACCGAACAGCTGATCCAGCCCGATCAGGAACGTAACGATCAAGGCATAGGCAAAACCGATATCTTTGGTCATGGTCAGCACGGCAAGTGGCATGGCACAGGCAAAAAAGCCGGTTTTGCGCCCGCCCGCCGCGGCATACAGGCACAGGGTTCCGCCAAACAGCAGCGCCAGGGGGGTATCCGCCATGGCGTTGGCGTAAATGGTGGATGGGGTGCCCGCCGGAACCACGCTGAAAAAGAACGGCAGAAGAAAGCCCGCAGCAAACACCAACACAGCACCCGCCCAGTTTTTGCGCGGCATGGCTGCCGCCGGGGCAATGCAGGCCAGGAACAAAATATCCAGCCCGGCCAGGCACTGCCATTCATAAAACTGGCCCGGTACGCGCTGGAAGAGATAGGAAACCAGGCTGGTTGCCGGGTAGGTAAAGCTCGCCGTCAGGTTGATGGGATCCGCCACATACAGCGCAGCGCGCTCCGCCACCATCTTGGGGGGCCAGGCCCCAGGCGGTAAATTCATCCCACTGGGTAAACATGGGCTGCTGCAAAGCAAACAGCACCCACAAAAAACAGCTGCCGCCCACAAACAGCAAAAAGCCGGGGCTGAACAGCGCCCGCCGGATAGCCCGCCACCCGGCACGCACCCCAAAATAGACCCCGCCGGCCAGCCAGACCGCCATGATGATAAAATGGCCGAACTGCAAAAGCCCCAGCAGGGAAAGCAGATACAGCACCACGGCCGACCCGCACAAAGCGGGCAGCGGCAGCAGGGCGGCATCGAACCGGGTACATGCCGCCACGCACAGACAGCATGCGGAGAAGAACAGCAAAAACAGCAGGCCGAATACAATCTGCACGGTACAGCACCTCCCGGATTGAAATTAAAAAATAATAGAGAATCATGTTGGTGGACCGCCGCCCGGTGGGCGGCTCAGAAAATTGGGGCAAGATAGCATATAAAGGCTGATTCTATATTCGCAGACTATCACGCAAAAGCCGCGAAAAACCGCAGATTTGATCGTGCCGCAGGCACACCGCCATTATTCTTTATTCTTTTAAGGCAATACCGCATAATTCTAAGTGCCGATACGGCGAGCGAGATGCGGCAGATGCTAAGCCAAAAGCGCAGATAATACTTTGTGTATTATCGAGCATTTTGGCAACGCAGATGCCGTGCCGCAACCGCCGGAGCGGTGCTTAAGCCGTCAGGCGGGAATTGTGCGGTGTTGCCTTTTAACTATTCTCTCATATACGCGTAAGCCTGCTCACGCGTATACGACGTACACCGGCCCCACAAAGTAGTGCTGGAAGAGCAGCACAGCGCCAAAAACGGCATAGCAGGCGCACAGCGGGGTGATGGCCGCTTCGACCTTTTCTTCCGTGATGGCGGGGCGGATGGTTTTGCGCAGCAGTACGGCCAGGGCGGGCAGCAATGCCAGCCAGACGCAGAGGAATACCGCGCCTGCAGCCCCACAATGCGCACCATGCCCACCGGGGTATAGGTGATATACATGGCTGCCATGGCACCGGCGGCGTACACCAGCGCCAGCAGCGCCACCCGCCCACGCGGCGGCGGGTGGGGAACGCATCGGCGCGTTTTGGCTGCGCAGCAGCCAGCAGGGCGGCCAACAGCAACACCAGCGGGCCGGTCAGGTTCAAAAAGCTGATGGGCAGGTCCTTCCAGCCGAACAGGCCGAGCTGCCCAATAAAGAAATCATTCTCTCCCAGGGTCCCCAGAACGCAGCAATGGTCCGCAGAGGGTTGCGCAGCACAAAGGCCAGCTGTTCACCGCCGTTTACCGTGCTGCCGCCCTGGCGCTCAATGATGGGATAGTTATAGCGGAACGCCGTTCCGTACCATTCCGTCAGCAGGGTAACGGCCATAGCACCGCCAAAGCCACCCAGCGCCCACAGCGGGCGGCGTCCCTTGGCGTGCCATTCCCGCTTTGCCACCAAAAGATAGGCAGCACCCACAAAAGGTTCAGGTACGGTTTGGCGATATTGACAAAGATGCAGGCGGCGGTGTAAATGCCCGCCGTTTGGGTGTTCCACTCCTTGCGGGTCAGCAGGGCAAGCATCAGGTAATAGCAGCCCAGCAGGGTTGCATCAGAGCTCAGCGACGACCCCATATACAGCGACATGGGCAGCAGCATAATGGCCGCAAAGGCCGGGCGGTAACGCTCCGCTTTGGCCAGCGCCAACGCGCACAACAGCGTGTAGGCCAGCAGGTTGACGATGCGCCCGCCATATAGGCGAGCCCAGCGCGCCAAAGCCAAGCAGGCGTGCCAGCGCCATACCGACCGCACCCGGCAGGAATGGAATGACCAGAAAGCTGACCGGCTCGCTGACCGGGTCCGGCACAGAATCCCGCACATCGTGCGCCAGGTACAGGGCAAAGCTGTCCGCCATGCTCTGCACTGCGCCTTCCTTGCCGTATTGCTTCAGGGCATAGCCCGCGGTGTTATAGGCTTTTTCCGCCCCGGTATCGGGGTCAGTGCCCACACCGGCAGAGGTATGCGCATTCACCCATGCACCGGGGAACGCTTCCAGCAGGTATGCCACATCGTCCGGGTAGGTGCGGGAAGCATCAAAATCAAAGTGCCCGGTGGAGATGGCATAGGTGCGCAGGTAATGGTCGGCTTCGTCCGGCGTTTGCAGCGGCGGGTTGGCAAATGCAAACAGCAGCCCGCACAAAAAGATGCACACGGCCCCTTTTGCCGCAAATCCTTTTGCAAACCGCCGCACACAATACCCGGCCAGCAGACATACTTCCAGAAAGGCCGCACACCCCAGTGTAACCACCAGGGGGGACACACGGTTATCCAGCCCAAAGAACACCCGCCAGTAATAGGCCCACAGCACGCCGCACACGGCGGCGCACAGCACAGCCAGCCCCCACCGCACAGCGGCGGGCAGCTTTTGTAATTTTATTGGCATAAAACTTCCTTACAACCGCCCTTACAGAATGTACTGGCCAACCTTGTACTGGTCCAGGTTGCCGCGCAGGAACTCAATGGTTTCGGCAAGGCCCTGTTCAAAGGTATACTGCGGTTTCCAATCGGTCAGGGTGCGCAGCTTGGTGGCATCGCCCAGCAGGCGGTTGACCTCGCTCTTTTCGGGGCGCAGGCGCTCGGCTTCGCAGACGATCCTGGCGCTGGGGTTGATCTGGGCAATCAGCTCATTGGCCAAATCGCCGATGGAATGTTCCGCGCCGGTGGCAATGTTGATTTCCTGGCCAATGGCGGCATCGCAGTCCGCAATGGCCATAAAGCCGTGGGCGGTGTCCTTGACATAGTTAAAGTCGCGGGTGGGGGTCAGGCTGCCCAGCTTGATCTCCTGCTGGCCGGCCAGCAGCTGGGTGATGATGGTGGGGATGATGGCGCGGCCGCTCTGGCGCGGGCCATAGGTGTTGAAGGGGCGCACGATGGAAACCGGCAGGTCAAAGCTGCGGTAAAAGCTTTCGGCCAGGCGGTCCGCGCCGATCTTGGTGGCAGAGTAGGGGCTCTGGCCCTGGAACGGGTGGTGCTCGTCAATGGGCACATACTGGGCGGTGCCGTACACTTCGCTGGTGGAAGTAACCATCACGCGCTGGGTGCCCAGCTCGCGGGCGGCGTTCAGCACGTTCAGGGTGCCCTTGATGTTGGTATCCACATAACTGTCCGGGCTGTGGTAGCTGAACGGAATGGCAATCAGGGCAGCCAGATGGAACACGCGCTCCTGCCCGCGCATGGCAGTACGCACGCCGTTGGGGTCACGTACATCGCCCATAAAGATATCCATTTCATTGCGGATCTCCGGGGGCAGGGTATCGATCCAGCCCAGGGAACCAAACGAGTTATACAGGCAGAAAGCACGCACTTTCTCGCCGCTTTTTACCAGCTCTTCGGCCAGATGGCTGCCGATAAAGCCATCGGCACCGGTCACCATAACGGTATGGGACATTGTAAAACACTCCTTTTTATATGGCAATACCGCCCGCAGGGCAGAACAATCCAATTATTACAAAATAGTATAACCGATTTGCGGCCTGATTTCAACCAATGCCCCGCCCAGCGTGCAAAAAAGTGCCGGGGCTGCCGCGGATCGGGTAGGCCTACATTAAATTTATATAAAGATTATTCCGTTTGTATCAAAGAGTTCGGCAATATGTTATAATAGGACAAATACAGTGCTGGGCCGCCTTGCCGCATTCCCTGCCCTGTAGTGGAAAGGAGCCTGCACCCATGCCGCAACGCGAACCTGCCCTGCGTTGGCTGCGGGACTGCGCCCTGACCGCATTGGTCCTTGCGCTGTGTACGCTGACAAGCTGGGTATTTTTCCGGCTGGATTTTGTTTCTTCCAACTATATCCTGACCTATATCCTGGGCGTCATGTATATCAACGTCTTTACATCGGGGTTGGTGTACGGCGTTGTGGCTTCGCTGTTCTCGGTGATGCTGGTCAACTATATGTTTATTGACCCCTTTATGCAGTTCCGCATCCGGTCAGACGACATGGTAACGGCAGTGGTCATGCTCTGCGTTTCGCTGCTCTGCTCCTCGCTGACGGGGCGTATCAAGGTACAGGCCGCCCAAAGCGAGCGCAAAGCCTATGCTTCGCAGGTGCTGCTGGAAGCCAGCCGCAGCCTGTTGGGGGCCGAGGACCCTGACACCATTCTGCGGATAACGGCCACCCAGCTGGGCAAGCTGTTGGAGCGCCCGGTCTGCTTTGCCCCCGCACCGGAGCACATTGCACCGGGAACCCTGATTCTGCCCCCTCCCGCCCAGACGGATTACCGCAGTTGCCCGGCGCTGCATGAGTTCAGCACCTATGAGCACAATCTGGCATTATCCATCCTGGATGTGTGTTCCCTGGCGCTGGAAAAAGAAGCCTCCAACCGCGCCCGGCGCGAAATTGAGGAAGCCGCCCGCCAGGAACAGCTGCGCGCCAACCTGCTGCGCAGCATCAGCCATGACCTGCGCACCCCGCTGACAAGCATTTCCGGCAACGCGCTGATTTTGACCGAGAAAAATCCCCTGCTGACCGAGGAAAAGCGCCGGGAGCTTTCTGCCGCAATTTATGAGGACGCCAACTGGCTGAACCATCTGGTGGAAAATCTGCTTTCCATCACCCGGATGGAGAACGGCCAGGTAAACCTGCGCATTCAGCCGGAGCTGATTCAAGACATTTTTGACGATGTACTGGCTCATTTAGACCATGACGCCGCCAGCCACACCATTGTGACCAACGTGGCGGATGACCTGCTGATGGCCGATATGGACGCCCAGCTGATCGAGCAGGTGCTGGTGAACCTCATCAACAACGCCATCAAATATACCCCCGAACATTCCCGCATCGAGCTTTTCGCCGCGCCGGAGGGTAAATTTGTCCGCATCTGCTTAACGGATGACGGCCCCGGCATCCCGGAAGAAAGCCGGGACAAGCTGTTTGATATGTTTTATACCCTTGGCAAAACCCGCAGCGATGGCCGCCGCGGGCTGGGTCTTGGGCTGGCCTTGTGCCGTTCCATTGTTGCCGCCCATGGCGGTGTGATCGATGTACAGAACGCTGCACCGCACGGTGCCTGCTTCCGTTTTACACTCCCGCGAACTGAGGTGACCCTGTATGAATAAACCGCTGATCCTTGTGGTGGAGGATGACCCGGCTGTTGCACGGCTGATCTCCACCACACTGGAAACCCGCAATTATCAGTACCACCGTGTACAGAACGGAGCCGGTGCCCTGTTGGAAGCTGCTTCGGCACGGCCGGATGTAATTTTGCTGGACCTTGGCCTGCCGGATATGGACGGTATTGATGTGATCCGCAAGATTCGCGGGTGGAGCAACGTGCCCATTCTGGTGGTTTCGGCCCGCAGTGATGATACCGACAAAGTATCCGCCCTGGATGCCGGTGCAGATGATTACCTGACCAAGCCGTTCAGCGTAGAGGAGCTTTTGGCCCGGCTGCGCGTGGCGCTGCGCCGTGTGCGGTATGATACTTCCCGCGCAGGTGACCAGGCCAGCATATACGAGAACGGAGAACTGCGCATTGACTATGCCGCAGGCTGTGTGTACCGCGGCGGAACGGAGATCCACCTGACCCCCATTGAGTACAAGCTGATCTGCGTGCTGGCCAAGAACACCGGCAAAGTGCTGACCCACAACTATCTGCTGAACGAAGTCTGGGGCGCCCGGCCGCATCGGATACGCCGTCCCTGCGCGTATTTATGGCAACGCTGCGCAAAAAAATTGAGGAAGACCCCAGCCACCCCCGCTATATCCAGACCCACATCGGCGTTGGCTACCGCATGATCCGCCAGTAAAGTTTGTGGCAACACCGCACAATTCCGCCTTGCGGCTTAAGCACCGCTCCGGCAGCTGCGGCACGGCATCTGCGTTGCCAAAATGCTCGATAATGTCGGGTTGCGGTACCCGCATCGTGCTTCGGGGGCAAAAAGCCCCTCGCACTCTGCGACCGCTGCCCCTGCTTCGGTTCGCTGTTTCCGCCACTGGCGGCGCTCACCTTTGCAGCATCCAGTATTATCTGCGCTTTTGGCTTGGCATCTGCCGCACCTCGCTCGCCGTATCGGCACTTAGAATTATGCGGTATTGCCTTGGCTTTCAAAATGTAACCGCAACAGCCCGTCCATCCGTTTGTTGCCGGATGAGCGGGCTGTTTCAATTTTATTTATTCGGTTTTCTCTGCTTTACTTGGCTGCGCGGCGTCCGCCTTTGCCGCCGGTCTTTTTGGCGCGGCCGGTGCCGGTCTGGGTGCGGGTGGACTTGGGGGCCGTTTTCTTGGGTTCCGGCTTTGGCATATCCTTTTGCAGCAGCTTATCCGGCACGGGCTGGATGCTCCACAGCTGGTTTTCGCCAAACACATCCTGCCAGATCTGGGCCTGGGTACCGTTATCGACCCGCATGCCTACCAGGTCAATGACCTTATCAGCCAGCACATTGCGGATCTTGGCCTTGCCGCCATCGGCGGGAACAATCTCCCACCGCTGGCCCTTGCCGGTGGTTTTCTCCCACTGGTGCACCCAGGTTCCGTTCACAACACCACTCATGGCCAGGTCCATCACCTTGCCGGTAAAGCGGTTTTTGATGCGGTACTGGCCTTCAGCGGCTTCCTCAAAAATCCATTGCTGCCAGGGCTGACCCTCATAGCTCCACAGGCGGATGGATGCGCCGTTCTCGGTGTTGAAATCGGCAACTTCCAGCACGCGGCCGTTGGCAGCGGCGATGGTATAGCAGGCGCCTTCCCGAATGACGGTCTGTGCGGATTTTTTCATAGCGTTTTTCCTCCTTTGCCTGTGCGGCGCTTTTGGTGCCTTACAGGTTATGTATTTATTGTACATATTATAGCACATTCGCACAAAGCGGTTTTGCCAAAATCGTATAAAGTTTTTTGGTAACACTGCACGCTTTTTCGGGGTTAGCGGGTGGTTTACCCAAAGGTGTCTTGCATTTTTCAGCAATCTATTCTATGATATTATATAAGGCAATACCGCATAATTCTAAGTGCCGATACGGCGAGCGAGGTGCGGCAGCTGCTAGGCCAAAAGCGCAGATAATACTGGATGTCTTATCGAGCATTTTGGCAACGCAGATGCCGTGCCGCAGCCGTCGGAGCGGTGCTTAAGCCGTAAGGCGGGAATTGTGCGGTGTTGCCATAAATAACTGTAATTATAGGAGGCACCCACCTTGAGGATCGCATTGATTGCCCATGATTCCCGCAAAGAGCTTTTGGCCCAGTTCTGCACAGCCTATGTGCGTATTCTGTCTCAGAACGAACTGGTTGCCACCGGCGTGACGGGCAAAGTGGTACACGATGCCTGTGGGCTGCCGGTTCGCTGCCTGTACCCCGGTGCACGCGGCGGTGCCGAGCAGATTTCCTCCATGATTGCCTGCGGCGAAATTGATATGCTGCTGTTTTCCGCGACCCCGTCAACGCCCGGCCCAATGAGCCGAACGCTGTTACCCTGCTGCGCCTGTGCGATACCCGCGCCATCCCCGTTGCCACCAACATTGCCACTGCCGAGGTTTTGATCCACGGCCTGGAGCGCGGAGACCTGGCCTGGATCGAATTGCAGCGCGGGAGAAAATAACGACTATCCACGAAACCCCAGCAAGCATTTGTAGGGTTTCTTCCAACTCTGCCTTATAAAATTGTGATGGCCCTGGCCAAAATTTGTAGGGGACGATGCTTGCATCGTCCCGCGCACCGGCCTTGCCTCATCAGCCACATGTTCGTGTGTACCCCTACATTTCTCTACAGAATATAGACATATTTAGGGCAACACCGCACAATTCCCACCTGACGGCTTAAGCACCGCTCCGACGGCTGCGGCACGGCATCTGCGTTGCCAAAATGCTCGATAAGACATCCAGTATTATCTGCGCTTTTGGCCTAGCAGCTGCCGCACCTCGCTCGCCGTATCGGCACTTAGAATTATGCGGTGTTGCCTTAGATATAACACGATTCCACAAATACAAAAAAGCATGTGCTTTTTCCACCTTTGTCGGGCGGGAAATCACATGCTTTATTTTATTCTATTGCTTCCGTTATCTTTCAGGTAATTTTCAGCGCGCGCTGAACGCGGTAGACCAGGTAGCGGAACAGCCCAACGATCATGCTGCCCTCGCACCATAAATAGTTAGGCAGATTACGCCAGTAAAATTTGGGTTTTTGATTTTGGGCAGGGCGATCTTGGCTTCCGCATAGCCCTTTGGCATAATCATTGCCGAAGCCTCGGTGACGGAACATGATAACTTTCAACAAATAGCCCAGCAGCATGGGGATAAAATTAACAACCAGCATGACCACCGGCTGGTTTTTGTAGGGCAGCAGAATGCTGTTGCGGCCGCTCTGAATGCTTTTGAATGGGTTATACCGCACCGCGCCGGTGGTAGCACCGCAGATATGGCGGCACTTTGCGGTGGGGCAATAGACGTTTTTATAGCCAAAATTGTTGGCGCGCCAGCTGAGGTCAACATCCTCATAGTAGGCAAAAAACAATTCGTCAAAAACGCCAATTTTATCCAAAATGGATTTTCTGTACAGTGCTGCACCGCCACAGGCAGAAAAAATACGGCAGGGCTTCTGGTAGCGGCTGGCTTTCAGGCCGTCGCCGCGCTTGCAGGCAAAACCCAGAATCGTCACATAATCTCCGGCGTCATCGGCCAGTTCCGGCTCGTAATAGCGCAGCATCAGGCTGGATACCGCAAAAATCTTCGGGTCGCTCTCAGCGGTTTTCAGCAGCTCTTCCAACCAGTTCGGTTCGGCAAAGGCATCGTTATTGAACAAGACCATATACTCGCCTTTGGCCATGGCGATGCCTTGGTTGACCGCATGGGAAAAACCGGTATTCTCGCTGTTTTCGATCAGGTGGTAGCGGGGGGTTACCGCAGTAGCTGTGGGCAATTTCGAGGCTTTCATCGGTGGAGCCGTTATCGATCACGATCAGCTCAAAGTCCTGCTCAGTCTGCGCCCAGATGGATTCGATGGAATCCCGCAGCCAGCCAGCACCATTCAGATTGGGGATAATCACGCTTGCTTTCACTGTGCTTCCCTCCTTTTAATAACCCATGCCGCCAAGCAGGATGGGCATGTAAGAAAGGCCAACGATCACACTGTGCGCCGCAATCAGCAGGGCCAGAATGACCAGGTCCCCCACCAGCCGCTTGATCATGCAGGCAGTGGCCAGCTTCTGGCGTTCCTCCCATTTGCTGCCGCAAAGGCTCCAGTAAATCATCATGATAAGGCCCACCACCGGGATGGCAAACAACAGCAGCGTTGCAAGGTAATGCCCAGTGCCCATCTCTTCCTGTTGCTCGCCCTTATAGCACATGAAAAAGGGATCATCTTTCAGCGGAAATTCATCCTCGTCTTCATCATCCCAGTATTGAACCATATCTGGGTCCACATGGATGGTATAGCGCGGGCGGCTGGCTTCTGCTTTGGTGGGGGGCAGCGCACGGCCGCAGCGCGGGCAGACGGTAGTTCCCTTGGGAGCCACCAGACCGCATTGTTTACAAATATGCAATTCCATTTATACGTCCCCTTCCAGGCTCAGACTGCGGTCCAGCGGTGTGGCAAGAATGATCTGGGTGTTGGTGTTGCCCATCTTTTGCAGGTGGGTCAACAGGTGTTCCAGTGCGTCAATGCCAGGGCAGCTGACCTTGACGATAAAGTTATAGCTGCCGGTCACGCGGTAGCACTGCAGGATCTGCGGTTCGCCCTGGATCATTTTAAGGAAATGGTCCCGTTCCGATGCCGCCGTCTGGATGGAAATCAACGCCTGGACTCGGTTATTCTCGCCGGGGTGGTGCAGGCGCACGGTATAGCCGCCGATGATGCCCTCCTGCTCCATGCGGTGGATACGGCTGGACACCGCCGGACTGGTCAGGTTGACCTGTTTGGCGATTTCCTTGACCGGCATGCGGGCGTTGCGCATCATAAGCTGGTTGATTTTGCTGTCTAATTCATCCATGTCGAGTCACTTCCTGTCAGTTTTAGTCAATGAGCACAATAAAAATAAAATAAAGCAAATAAACCTTGTATGGCATTACAAAACCGAAAACCCTTTCATTTTCTGTGCATATGCTGAATTATTTTAAGTTATCTGGGCATCATTATAATAAAAAGCAAAACAAAATTGCAAGTATTGCATTTGACATTTTAATAATCAAGGTTATAATGTACTTGTAACAAGAAAGAGAAAAACAGAGTATAACCCCTTTAAGTTCCCATTTATTACATTACCATCTTCTGACCTTTATATACTTTCCCACCCCTCTATGCACAAAAGCCCGCTTTTCAAGCGGGCTTTTGTGTTTTTGCCTGCCATTTTGTACTCTGCTTTATTTTATGAAGCAGATTTAATTTTGCTTTTTCTCCCATACCCTAGTATAATGATGGGTAGTTTGTCTATTTTTATCTTGTTTTGCAAAAACGGAAAGGACTCCGCTGTGAATACACGTCTGGTCGGCATTTTGATTGACTCTTTTCCCTAATATTTTAATTAACGGCCTTACGGTCACCCTGCCGCTTACGATCATTTCTTTTGCGCTTGCGTTGGTCATTGCGCTGATTACTGCCCTTGTGCAGACCGCCAAAATCCCCGTTCTGCGGCAACTTGCCCGGTTTTATGTGTGGGTCATCCGCGGCACCCCGGTGCTGGTACAGCTGTTCGTGGTGTTTTACGGCCTGCCCAGCCTTGGCGTACTGATTGACCCGTTCCCGGCTGCTGTGGCCTGCTTTGCCATCAATGAGGGTGCCTACTGCGCCGAGACCATCCGCGCCGCGCTGGAATCTGTTCCCGCTGGTCAGATGGAAGCCGGGTACTGCGTTGGCATGACCTATCTGCAGACGATGCGCCGTATTGTGCTGCCGCAGGCACTGCGCACGGCGTTCCCGCCGCTGTTCAACTCGCTGATTTCCCTGCTCAAAGATACCTCCCTTGCCGCAAACATTACGGTAACCGAGATGTTTATGGCCACCCAGCGCATTGTGGCGCGCACCTATGAATCGCTGCCGCTTTATCTGGAAGTTGCCTTTATCTACCTGATGTTCTCCACCATCCTGACGCAGGTCCAGCGCTGGGGTGAAAAAAGCTGAACGCCAAGGGCTTCAGCCAGAATTCCTGAGGAGGTGCCGCCATGCAGGAGATGCTGAAAATCACCGGAATCCGCAAATCGTTCAGCACGCTGGATGTGCTGAAAGGCGTGGACCTGACGGTGCACAAGGGCGAGGTTGTTTCGCTGATTGGGCCTTCCGGTTCCGGCAAGACCACGCTGCTGCGCTGCGCCAACTTTTGGACCAGGCCGAGGACGGCACTATGGTGCTGGACGGCCAGACCTACCATTTGGGCCATGTGCGCCGCACTGAGATGTACGAGGCCCGCCGCCACACAGCGTTTGTATTCCAGAATTACAACCTGTTTTTGAATAAGACCGCACTGCAGAACGTGACCGAAGGGTTGATTGTTGCCCGCAAAATGCCCCGGGATGAGGCCGAAGCCCGCGCCCAAAAAGCGCTGGAAAAGGTCGGCCTGGGCAACCGCGGTGCCAGCTACCCCAATCAGCTTTCCGGCGGGCAGCAGCAGCGCGTGGCCATTGCCCGCGCCATTGCCACCGACCCCAAGATCATCTATTTTGACGAGCCCACCAGCGCGCTGGACCCGGAGCTGACCGTGGAAGTGCTGGCCGTGATGCGGGACCTGGCCGCCGATGGCATGACAATGCTGGTCGTGACCCACGAGATGGGCTTTGCCCGCAACGTTTCTAACCAGGTTGTGTTCATGGAGCACGGCGTTGTGGTGGAACAGGGTCCCGCCAAAGAGATTTTTACCGCCCCACGCGAGGAGCGCACCCGCGCTTTTTTGCGTCTGGTGGAAGATAAATGAAAGTTTTTACATAACCAAGGAGAAGCACATATGAAACTGAAAGCATTGACCGCTGCCGTACTGGCAGCCGCCCTGCTGTCCGCCTGCGGTTCCTCCGCAGCGTCCTCTGCTGCACCGGCAGCGGATACTTCCAGCGAAACCGCTGCCAGCGCCGATAACTCCGGCGATCTGCTGGCCCAGATTCAGCAGCGCGGCGAGATCGTGTTTGGCACCGAGGGCACCTGGTCCCCCTGGACCTACCATGACGAAAACGACCAGCTGGTTGGCTTCGACATTGAAGTTGCCCAGAAGGTTGCCGAAAAGCTTGGCGTAAAGGCCACCTTTGTGGAGGGCGAATGGGACGGCCTGCTGGCCGGCGTGGACGGCGGCCGCTATGACAGCATGGCCAACGGCGTGGAAATTACCGAAGAGCGCGCCCAGAAATACGATTTTTCTGACCCGTACTGCTACATCCGCACTGCCATTATTGTAAAAAGCGATGATGACAGCATCACCAGCTTTGAGGATCTGAACGGCAAGACCACCGCCAACACCATTTCCAGCACCTATGCAACACTGGCCGAAAGCTATGGCGCCAAAACCACCGGCGTGGACGACCTGAACCAGACCATTGAGCTGCTGCTGAACGGCCGTGTGGATGCCACCCTGAACGCCGAAGTAACCTATTTTGACTACCTGAAAGAGCATCCCGATGCGAACATCAAGATTGCGGCTTTGACCAATGATGCTTCCCAGGTTGCTTTCCCTGTGCGCAAGGGCGATGAAACCGCCACCCTGCGCGAAGCTCTGAACCAGGCTATCAATGAGTTGCGCGAGGACGGCACCATTGCCGAGATCAGTGAGAAGTACTTTGGCACCGACCTGAGCCAGGCCCCCCAGCGCGAACTGATTTAAGGCAATCTGTCTTTATCATATCAGTAGGATGGGGGCATCCGATCCCGCCGGAACATTGGGTATGTAGATATTTCAAATTTTTGCAATGTTCATGGCATTACAGCAGAGCGTGCATCATTCATAATGTTTCGGAACGGTCTTGAGCGTTCCGGGGCTTTGGGGGAAATCCCGCTATGGGCGATACCACCCACTCAACTATTTTTCCCATTCTTAGCCCCATAAAATACATTTTCCCACACAAAAACCGCCCCGGAAAGGTTATGCTTTCCGGGGCGGTTCTCCATCATCAATAATTTTCCGCGTGGACTTCAAAGTAGCTCTGGGGGTGATTGCAGGTGGGGCAGACTTCGGGGGCCTGGGTGCCCACCACGATGTGGCCGCAGTTGCGGCACTCCCACACTTTTTACTTCGCTCTTGGCAAACACTTCTGCCGTTTCAATGTTGTGCAGCAGGGCGCGGTAGCGCTCTTCGTGATGCTTTTCAATGGCTCCCACCAGGCGGAACCGGGCAGCCAGTTCGGGGAAGCCCTCTTCCTCAGCCGTCTTGGCAAAGCTGTCATACATATCGGTCCATTCGTAATTTTCGCCCGCGGCGGCGGCTTTCAGGTTGTCGGCGGTATCGCCGATGCCGTTCAGCTCCTTGAACCACAGCTTGGCATGTTCTTTTCGTTATCAGCCGTTTTCAAAAACAGTGCTGCGATCTGCTCAAAACCCTGCTTTTTTGGCCACGGAGGCAAAGAAGGTGTACTTGTTGCGTGCTTCGGATTCGCCCGCAAATGCGGTCATCAGGTTTTTCTCGCTCTGGGTACCAGCATACTTGTTCATAACATTCTCCTTATTAATAGTTTAAGATTTATTCTGAATCAAAGTTTTTGCATCAGTATATTACGCCTTGTTCTATAGCCTTATTATAGCACAGTTTTGAGATTTGTAAAGACAATTTTTAAGACTTAATATTAAATTTTATCCGTCGATTTTTAGTAAAAAGCCAGTGCCGGGCAGAAATCTGCCCGGCACTGCCGAAAAGTTCTTTGATTGTCTTAAGGCAATACCGCATAATTCTAAGTGCCGATACGGCGAGCGAGGTGCGGCAGCTGATAAGCCAAAAGCGCAGATAATACTGGATGTCTTATCGAGCATTTTGGCAACGCAGATGCCGTGCCGCAGCCGCCGAAAGCGGTGCTTAGCCGCTAGGCGGGAATTGTGCGGTGTTGCCTTAACTTTCTTTGCCTGTTTCAGGTTGTGGAATGATACCCAGATTTAAAACATCGGGTATAAGTAGCTGGCACTATAGCAGCCAATCTTTTTGGGGCCGGTGATGGCCTCCCCCGCTGCCTGGCGGGTCGCAATCTTTTGCAGGGCCGCCGCCACGGTGGAGATGGTGATGGATTTGCTGCGGCGGTCCACAAACAGCTCGCCGCCACGGATGATATAGCAAAACGGCAGGCATTTTGCGGTATAAAATTGCTCGCCCTGGTGCTGTTCCAGCAGCGCCCACACTTCCTGAACGTCCATTGGCTTAGTCCAGCTTCAGGTCGCCGTCCTTGATCCAGCCCTTTTTGCGGAACAGCGCGCCCAGCACCGCGCACAGCACGGCGGGCAGAACAAAGCTGACCAGCAGTAAGCCTGCCCAGTCAAAGGCGGTGATGCCCGCTTTTGCGCCGGATGCCACATCGGCCACCCAGCCGGTGTACACGCCGATCTGGCCCACCAGGCCGCAGGTGCCCATGCCGGAAGAAACCGCCGGGCCGTTCATCTGCAATTTGAACACGCAGGTGGCAATGGGGCCGGTAATGGCGGAAGCAATGATCGGCGGCAGCCACACGCGGGGCTTTTTCAGGATGTTGGGCATTTGCAGCATGCTGGTGCCAATGCCCTGGCTGACCAGACCGCCCACACCGTTTTCCTTATAGCTCATCACGGCAAAGCCGACCATCTGGGCGCAGCAGCCCGCCACGGCAGCGCCGCCCGCCAGACCGGTCAGGTTGAGCGCCGCGCAGATGGCTGCGCTGGAAATGGGCAAAGTCAGTGCAATGCCAACCAGTACCGAAACCAGAATGCCCATCAGCAGGGGCTGCAGCTCAGTGGCCCACATGATCACGCTGCCCACCGCAGAAGCCGCCGCGCCGATGGCAGGGGCAAACAGCACACTCAGACCCGTGCCCACCAGAATGGTGACCGCCGGGGTAACGATGATATCGACTTTAGTCTCTTTGCTGACAAGCTTGCCGCACTCTGCCGAAACAATGGCGATAAAGTATACGGCCAGGGGGCCGCCTGCACCGCCCAGGCTGTTGGCAGCGCTGCCCACAGCGATCAGGCTGAACAGCACCAGCGGCGGGGTGTGCAGGGCGTAACCGATGGAAGCCGCCATGGCAGGCCCGGCCACGCTCTGGGCGAAAGTACCGGCATCCACCAAAAACTGCAGGCCGATCTGCTCGCCCAGCGTTTTAATGATGGTGCCGATCAGTAAACTGGCAAACAGGCCCTGAGCCATAGCGCCCATAGCATCGATGCCATAGCGATGTGCTGAGAACACAACGTCCTTGCGCTTCAAAAATTCCTTAAGCTTTCCCATACTCTTGCTCCTCTCAGATATCTTTCAGCATTGTACCGCCGAAGTTGTCATGTGTCAAGACACAAATCATGACAACAGTTTTCCACCAAGAGCGGGCAGATTGCGGGCGGTTGTCAAAGATCGGTTTTTGCGGTACAATAATACCAATCTTTTGGCCGGGCGTTTGCCCTGCTGGAATTGGGGGATTTTGTATGGTTGAAACGTTTGATGTCAGCATTACCCCGTACGGGCTGACCCGCCGGACTTTTGTTTACCTGCCGGATGACTGGCAGACTTCCGGCAAAAAAATATCCCGTACTCTATATGTTTGACGGCCACAACCTGTTTTTTGACTCCACCGCCACATACGGCACCTGCTGGGGGCTGAAAGAATACTGTGACGCCCACCCCAACTGGATCATTGCCGCACCGGAGTGCAACCACGAGGGCAACAAGCGGCTGGAAGAATACTGTCCCTACCAATCGGACTGGTTCGGCGGCATTACGGGCACCGGGCATGAATACATGGAGTGGCTGACCAAAGAGTTCAAGCCGATGATGGACAAGCGCTACCCCCCCACCCTGCCTGGCCGCGCCAACACGGCCATTGGCGGCAGCAGCATGGGCGGCCTGATGAGCCTGTACGCCATCACCGCTTACAACAAAGTGTTTTCCAAAGCAGCGTGCCTGTCGCCCTCGGTGCGGCTGTGCATGCCGGAGCTGCGGCAGGAGATTGCCAACGCCACGATCCACCCCGGCACCCGTGTTTATCTGAGCTGGGGCGAAAAAGAGAGCGATAAGCCCGGTGCTTTGGGCGAATACACCGCCAATGCGCTGGAAGTATGCCGTGCGCTGCTGGGCAAAGGCGCCGCCGTTGACCCCTATATGCAGCCGGACGGCACCCACTGCGAAGCCTGCTGGGCCAAGCAGGTGCCTGCATGCATGGACTTTTTGTTTGGTGGCAAGTATGAGTAAAAAGAAAAAAGCGCAGCACCCCCGCGGCTGCCCCTGCTGAACCGGCCAAAGCGGAACACACCCAGCCGGAAGAACCCGCCGTCAGCAGCACGGCCCGCTGGATGGGTGCTTTGTGCTACCTGAGCATTTTGATTTTAATTCCCGCCTGCACCAAATGGCGGCAGGATGAATTTGTACGGTTCCACCTGAACCAAGGGTTGATGGTGTTGATGCTGGCAACCATCTGCGCCGCGCTTGGGTTTGTTCCGGTGCTGGAGCAGGTTGCGTTGAGCCTGACGTTGCTGGTAGATGTGCTTTCGTTGGTGGGGCTTATCACGGCGCTGCGCCGCCGGGCCGCACCCCCTGCCGTTCATTGGCCTGCTGGTCGCGCGGTTCCACCCATTTTAATTCGTATATTTTATTTGTATTTTCCAGATTGTATTATTCAGAAGAGTTTTAGTCATATTTGTATATTTGTTTTATATTGTTCAAATTGTATTATTTTGTAAAGGAGTGTTTTGTATGAGCAAAGCTGTTATCTTTTTTGCGCCCGGCCTGGAAGAGTGCGAGGGCCTTTTGTGTGTGGATCTGCTGCGCCGTTCCGGTGTGGAAGTAACGATTGCTGCCGTGGGCGGCGAAAAAGATCGTCAAGTCCGCCCGCAGCATCAGCGTTGTGGCGGATGCCCTGGCCGAAGAGCTGGATTATTCCGCTTTTGATGCCGCCATCCTGCCCGGCGGCATTCCGGGTGTGGACAACCTGAAAGCCGATGCCACGGTGCGCAAGGTCTGCACCGAGTTTGCCGCCGCAGGCAAGGTCGTGGCCGCAATCTGCGCCGCACCGTCTGTGTTGGCGGCGTTCGGCATTTTGCAGGGCAAAAAGGCAACGGTTTACCCCGGCATGGAAGATAAACTGACCGCCGCCGGGGCCGAGTACACCGGCCTGCCCATCACGCTGGACGGCAACATCATTACCGGCGAAGCGCTGGGTGCGGCCATCCCCTTTGCGCTGGCCCTCGCCAGCCGCCTGGCCGGGCAGCAAGCATCCAACGCCGTCAAGCAGGGCATTGTGTACCGGTATTGATTTGAAGTAAAGCGTTATAAAACATGCAAACCCGCCAGCGGGCGGCAGCGTATTTCTGTTGCCGCTTGCTGGCGGGTTATTTTTTGGGTAGTTGCTGTTTACGCAAACGGGGCCTTGTCGTATATCTCATTATGTTATGGCATATCCCAATTTTTCAGCAACCACTTTCCCCAGTGTTGTCTTTCCACTTCCGGACGGACCAATAATCATGGGCAATACCGCATAATTCTAAGTGCCGATACGGCGAGCGAGGTGCGGCAGCTGCTAAGCCAAAAAGCGCAGATAATACTGGATGCTGCAAGGTGAGCGCCGCCAGTGGCGGATGCAGCGAACCGAAGCAGGGGCAGCGGTCGCAGAGTGCGAGGGGCTTTTTGCCCCCGAAGCACGATGCGGGTACCGCAACCCGACATTATCGAGCATTTTGGCAACGCAGATGCCGTGCCGCAGCCGCCGGAGCGGTGCTTAAGCCGTCAGGTGGGAATTGTGCGGTGTTGCCTTTATATTTTACAGTGTCGGTTCTGTTTCCGCCGTCACCGCATCCCCCAGTTCCTTTGCTTTGCGGCGGTTTGCCCCATTCCGGGGTCAAAAAATAACCGAGCATGGCCACCAGGCCCACGGCATAGCTGAGGGAAACGCAGGCCATGGAGGAAGTGCCATACCCCAGCGCATGCAGGATATACGCCGCCGGGATACGCACGGCCCACAGGATAAGCAGGTTGACCACCGTGGTATATTTGACCGCGCCGGTACCGTTGACAAAGCTCATCATACAGTTGAACACCGCATAAGTCCAGATAAAGGGCAGCACCCACCAGGTATAGCGCACTGCGGCATCCAGAACCGCCGGGTCGCTGCTGAACAGCCCCAGCAGCGGGCGGCAGAACACAGTAGCCACCAGGCCAATCAGTAATGTAACTACACCGGCAGCGCAGGTGATCTGCACCACGCCCCGCTGCAAACGGCGGTAGTTGCCGGCCCCCAGGTTCTGCCCGGCAAACACCACCGCGGCAGAAGAAAACGAGGTGATGGCAATACCGGCAATGCCGGTCACGCGGCCTGCAATGGAGCACCCAGCCACAAACACCGAGCCCTGCATATTATACACAGCCTGCACCGCCACATGCCCCACCGAGTACAGCGAGTTATTCAGCCCCAGCGGCACACCCACTTTCAGGATGGCCGCCAGCTGCGCCTTATCACAGCCATGAGGCAGCAGGGGAAATTGCAAACCCTCGTAATTGCGGCGGGCGTACAGGATGCTGGCCAGCCAGGAAAGATACAGCGCAATGGTGGTTGCCAGCGCCGCACCGGCCACACCCATGCCCAGCACCGCCACAAAGGCAACATCCAGCACAATATTGGTCAGGCAGGAGATCAGCAGCAACAGCAAGGTGGACCGGCTGTCCCCCAGCCCGCGCAGGATACCGGCGTTCATGTTATAGCCAAGGTTGCCCAGGGTGCCCAGCGCCGTGATCCGCAGGTAGAGCACCGCATAATCAAAGGCATCTGCCGGGACCTGCATCAGCCGCAGCAGCGCCGGGCCGACAAACATTGCCAGTATCGTGACCGGGATGGCGCACAGATACAAAAACCATACCGCCGTGCGCACCAGCATGCGCAGCCCATCCGCATTGCGGCGGCCCATTTCCTGAGAAACAAGGATGGACGCCCCGTTGCCGATGCCCAAAAACACGCACAGCAGAATTTCCATTGGCTGTGTGGCGGTGCCCACCGCCGCCAGCGCGGCGGAATCACAGAAATTGCCCACCACAAGGGTATCCACCGTGCCGTAAAGCTGCTGCAAGATATTGCCCACACAGATCGGCAGGGCAAACAGTGCCGCCGATTTGATGATGGAGCCGCGGATCATATCAATTTTGCCTGTATGGCTGGCCATGCCGCAAACCACGTTCCTTTCACTTTTCCAAATGTCTTTATGGCAATACCGCATAATTCTAAGTGCCGATACGGCGAGCGAGGTGCGGCAGATGCTAAGCCAAAAGCGCAGATAATACTGGATGCTGCAAAGGTGAGCGCCGCCAGTGGCGGAAACAGCGAACCGAAGCAGGGGCAGCGGTCGCAGAGTGCGAGGGGCTTTTTGCCCCCGAAGCACGATGCGGGTACCGCAACCCGACATTATCGAGCATTTTGGCAACGCAGATGCCGTGCCGCAGCCGCCGGAGCGGTGCTTAAGCCGTTAGGCGGGAATTGTGCGGTATTGCCTTATAAAGCTTTCTCTTCGTTCCCACCATTATAAGTAGTTGGCCGTGGGCAGTCCATTTGCAAAATTGAACTATCCTTGTGGAAAATTCCATTAAAATAAATTGTTTTTTACTGTTCTATACCAAAAGAGCCGCCCTATACCGGGCGGCCCCCAAAAAGGCAATATATTTGCCAGTTTTACACCAAAACGTCCTTAATCAGCAGCGAAAGCCCGCCCGTTGCGCTGTGGATGAACTCCACTGCATCGTCGCTGTTGCACAGTTCCGCGGGGATCTTGATCTCAATACCGGATTCGGTCTTAAAGCTGCGGCTTTCCAGCTTTTTGATGCGGGACGGGCTGACCGTGACCCGGTCGTTGCGCTCCACGCCGGAATCCGCCAGCGCCTGCTCAAAAAGCGGGCACGGCAAGGGGGATACTGCTCCTCCATGCGGGTGCGCACATCCTCCACCGAGATGGTGTTATCCACCGCCTGGTTGCGTACCAGCAGCTCCACGGCGGTTTCGGTGCCGCCGTCAAAGGGCGGCACATCGTCCAGCTGTTCCGGCTCCGGGTAGGCCTGCTGCACGGCGGCCGCAGCGGTTTCGCATACGGCTTTCAGCTTGGCCTTTTCCGGCATGGCCTGGGTGCAGGCAAACACTTTTGTGGAAAGGTAAAAGTCTTTTTTATCGTCCAGCGCCACCTTTTTTCAATCAGGCGAATGGTCAGGTTGGCGCGGTCGATCAGCGCGGCTTCGTCCGCCTTGCTGTTGCCAGGCAGCAGGGGTGCGCTGCGGCGCAATGGTGCTGCACTGGCCGTTGCCCATCACGTTGGTTACATGGGTAAAGCCGGGGCGGTAGTTCAGTTTAAGCACCGCATAAAACGGCACACCGTCCGCAGCGCAGTCCACCACGGCCAGGTCACCGGAGGGGATGCCCTGATATTGCAGCAGCTGTTCAAAAATCACACCCGCAATACGGCGCGAAAGGTCAATAAAGTCATCGTTGTGCTGCATCTCCTGCAAAAAGGGGGAATCCGGCAGAAAGCGGCAGTTTTTGCTGTCATCGCTGGCAAATGCCTTTTTCAATGCAGACGGAAAAATATTCATAAAGGTCAGCATCCAGCTCCATCGGCCGGTCCGAAAGCACCGGTTCCGATGCGCCGGCATCCAGAATATGTAAAATGACCTGATTGATTTTGACATCCATGGGGGCAGCTCCTTTGGTTTGAATTGGACTATCAGTATAGCATATTTTGCCGAAGTTGGATAGGGCAATTTTTGCCTCCCCGCATAAGGGACCATAGCGGCGGGAATCATGATGGGTAGAAAGAAGGGATGCAGAATGAGTACCCGTATCACCCATCAGGCAGATGGCACCGCCCGCGGCCAAACGCAGCAGAACACCGCCAACAGCATTATTGACCTGCGCAAACAGCCCGCCCACACACCCAAGCAGGCCGAGCCCGCCAAGCCGGACTGCTGCGGCCAGCCGCCGGTGCCCGCCCGCCAGAAAAACGCGCGGGAATACCTGGCCGGGCGCAGCCCCGGCGTGATGCAGAGTTACGCCCCCAACGCCGCCGCCAGCCCCGTGGAGGGCTGGGTGGAGGATGACGAAACGGTGCACCGCCTGGCACATTGGAGGGAGGAAGCGATTTATTGAGTGCAGGGTTTGCGGCAAGTTTTATTATAGGGCAACACCGCACAATTCCCGCCTGACGGCTTAAGCACCGCTCCGGCGGCAGCGGCACGGCATCTGCGTTGCCAAAATGCTCGATAATGTCGGGTTGCGGTACCCGCATCGTGCTTCGGGGGCAAAAGCCCCTCGCACTCTGCGACCGCTGCCCCTGCTTCGGTTCGCTGTTTCCGCCACTGGCGGCGCTCACCTTTGCAGCATCCAGTATTATCTGCGCTTTTGGCTTAGCATCTGCCGCACCTCGCTCGCCGTATCGGCACTTAGAATTATGCGGTATTGCCATAGCATTCGCTCCGCAGCCCCGGCATGAATATTTTTAGGTTTGTGACGAGGAGCCACCCCTCAGGTCGCTCCGCGTCCAGCTCCCCTCAAAGGGGAGCCACCGCAATCTAAAAGAAAGAGATTGGCTCCCCTTTGAGGGGAGCTGTCACCACAGGTGACTGAGGGGTGGTTCCACACGCAGAGCCTAACAAATAATGGAATATACGGCAAGGCCCGGCAGCGGGATGAGGGCATCCCTTCCTACAGGGATAAAATACCATTTGGCGTGTATACGAAAAAAGCAGAGCTTTTGACAGCTCTGCTTTTGCATTTTATGGGGATTTCTTATTTTATGCCTTGCTCTTGTTCTTTTCCACGCACAGCCCCCCACACCACGGTGATGAACATGGTGATGAGCATATCCGGCAGGGTATTGCCCAGCACAAAGTCAATGTTCATCAAGATGCGGTAGATCACAAAGCCCACCAGCCAGATGATCATGCGGGAAGCGGAAAGCTCCCTGGCGGAAGCATCCGAATGCAGGATAAAAGCATCGGCAATCTGCACGGCGATCATCGGAGCAAACACAGAGCCGATGAGGTACAGGAAATCGGTGATATCATCCATGGGGAAAACAATCGCGCCCACGGTGCCAATGACGGTCACGATCAAAGCGACCTGCTTGCCCTTGAACTTGGGGGGCGATGGTCTCGGCAGAGATACCGGCGCTCCAAGCATCCAGGAAGGTGGTGGTGACGGTAGAGAACACCACGATCAGCAGGCCGACCACTCCAAGGCCAGCCTGCAGCAGGATCTGGGCGATATCGCTCTGGCCGGTATAGATGGCAGCGCCCATTCCAATGAGGTACATCCAGCAGGAAACAACGCCGTAAGTAACAGTGCTGGCCAGGGTAGCGGCAAAGGGCTTTTCGGCTTCGCGGGTGTAATCGCTGATGAGCGGCAGCCAGGACAGCGGCATGGCAACGGCCAGCTCCACGGCAGCGCCAAAGCTGAGGGAATCATCCTGCGCGGTCATGATACCGTTGCCGCCAAAGAAGATGACCTTGCACATGACAAGGGTCAGTACGAACAGCAGCACCATAACCACCTGGTTGATGCGGCCCAAGTCGGTCAGGCCGATCAGAATCCAGACCAGGATCAATGCGCCGATAACAAGGCACCACAGCCAGGCACCCACACCGGCAATGCCGTTTGCCGCCAGTGCGCCGTCATAAATCATGATGGCTGTCCAGCCGACCAGCTGCAGCACGTTGAGGGCGGCAAACCACAGGCTGCCCTTTTTGCCAAAGCTGAGCTTGGAGGTTTCCATGGCGGAAAGCCCGGTGCGCCCGCCGATGAGACCGGCAAAGAACATCATGGTGCAGCCGATCAGATGGCCCAGCAGGATTGCGGCAAAGCCCTTGGCCATGCCGAGGGGGGGCAAAGTAAGTGCCGGTCAGGATCTCAGCAATGGAAACACCAGCGCCGAACCAGATCAAACTGTTTTGGAATACAGAAGTCTTTTTCATGCTTCGGCCTCCTTGCTCCACTCGTTATCCAATGCAAAGGCGTGGTTCATGGGGCCAGAGCCATGGCCCAGGTCCAGCATGGCGGCCAATGCGCCGGAAATATACGCCTTGGCGCGGAGCACAGCGGTTTCCAGATCATAGCCCTTTGCCAGGTTGGAGGCAATGGCGCTGGACAGGGTGCAGCCGGTGCCGTGGGTGTTGGGGTTATCAATGCGCTGGCCGTTGAACCAGGCGGCGCTGCCATCGGTCAGCACCAGCAGGTCGTTGGCATCGTTCAGGTTATGCCCGCCCTTGCACAGCACATTGCAGCCAAATTTCTGGCTGATCTCTTTAGCGGCGTTTTCCATATCGGCAGCCGTCTTAATGCTGTGGCCGCACAGGATCTCCGCTTCGGGGATGTTGGGGGTAATGACTTCCGCCAGGGGCAAAAGCTCAGTTTCCAGCGCGGTAACGGCGTCCGGTTCCAGCAGGGCTGCGCCGGAGGTTGCCACCATCACGGGGTCCACCACGATATGCTTTGCGCCGTACTGCCGCAGCTTTTGGGCGATCACGCGGATCAGCTCCTGGGAGCTGACCATACCGATCTTGACAGCATCCGGGTAGATATCCGTAAACACGGCATCCAGCTGCTGCGCTAAAAATTCCGGCGTTGAATTCAGGATGCCGGTTACCCCAGTGGTGTTCTGGGCGGTCAGGGCGGTGATGGCGCTCATGGCAAACACGCCGTTCATCGTCATGGTTTTGATGTCGGCCTGAATTCCGGCGCCGCCGCTGGAGTCACTGCCAGCGATTGTCAATGCTGTTCTCATGTTTTTCCTCCTGTTGCCCGTATCGGGCATGGTTCAGCATCAGGTAAAAATATCCGCCGTGCAAGGTGGTGCCCCCAATGCACAGCGCACCAACAGCGATAGGATGTATCGAACACCCCAAAGCTGCAAGGTCATAAAATTATAACTGCCCGGCCAGGCGGTACAGTTCCCGGCTGGCAGCGCAGGGGTCGGCCTGGGCAAAAATGGCGCTGACAACGGCCACACCGGCCAGCCCCCTCGCCCTGCAGCTGCAGCAGGTTGGCGGCGTCAATGCCGCCGATGGCTACAACGGGGATGTTGACCGCCGCCGTTACCGCGCGCATGGTTTCAGCAGTAACAGGGTGGGCGTCCAGCTTGGTGCCGGTTACAAAGGCCGCGCCGCAGCCAAGGTAGTCCGCGCCGTCGGCCTGGGCGGCCAGCGCTTCGGCAGCGTTATGGGCCGATACGCCCAAAATCTTATCCGGCCCCAGCAGGGCGCGGGCGCGCTTAGCGGCCATATCGCTCTGGCCCACATGCACGCCGTCCGCCCCGGCTGCCAAAGCAACCTCGACATTATCATCAATCACAAACGGCACATGGCGGAAGTGGCACAGGGCGGACAGTTCCTCGGCTTCGGCCAGCAGGTCGTGTTCGTCCAGGCATTTTTCCCGCAGCTGCACAAAGGTTGCCCCGCCGTCAATGGCCTGGGCCACTACATCGGCAAGGCGGCGGCCGTTCAGCCAGGTGCGGTCGGTCACAGCGTACAGGCGCAGCTGCTGCGGCAGAACTTTCATAAACAAAACCTCCAAAAAGGCAAAACAAAAACGGGCGCGCCGGAAAAAGGCGCACCCGTTTTGTACACGAATGTTGCATTCTCCCTACGTTGGCATTACCCACATCAGGTTCATCGGGTCGGAACCGATTGTTCCCTCTCAGCCATAGTGGCTCCCCATAACGGGTACTATCATACCCCTTTTTGCGGATAAAAACAAGACCTTGACAAAATTCCCGTAAGTGTTTATGATGGGTAACGAAATCAGGGGAGCCTTTTTTTGGCTGAGAGGAAGCGCTGCTTCGACCCTTAATACCTGATGTGGACCATGCCACCGTAGGAAGACTTTCAACTATTTTGTTCTGTCTTTTTTTTGCAGGGGCTCCGCGTTGGGCCCCTGCTTTTTTGTATCATATCAGGGGCCGGCCCGTTGGGCCACCTTAGGGGAAAGGAAGGAAAACAGGCATTGTGCCCGAAGCTGCGGGGGAGCGCCCGGAGCTTTGTGATTCAGCGATGGGAAGCCGTGTTCCGGCGTGAGAGGAAGCCAGCAAGCTTCGACCGAACAGCGGGGAGAAGTGTTTGCCCGCTGCGCCCGTACAAGGCGGCTGACGGCAGATGCCTGCGGCAGCCTTCCGCTTTTTTGTTATATTGAAAAAGGAGTACTCGATATGAAAAAGTCCAATACCAAAAAGCTGGCTCTGGCCGGTGTTCTGTGTGCCGTTGCTGTTGTTGGCAGCATGTTTTCTTTCCCTGTATTTGGCAGCAAGTGCGCGCCGGTGCAGCACATGGTCAATGTACTGTGCGCCGTTCTGCTGGGACCCTGGTACGGCGTTGGTGCCGCATTTGTGGCCAGCCTGCTGCGCAACCTGCTGGGCCTTGGCAGCCTGATGGCGTTCCCCCGGCAGCATGTGCGGCGCTTTGCTGTGCGGCATTGTCTACCACAAAACCCACAAGCTTCTGCCCACTTTGATCGGTGAGGTGTTCGGTACCGGCATCATCGGCGGTTTGCTGGCATGGCCGGTCGCTATCCTGTTTATGGGCAAGGCCGCCGGTGATATTGCGTTCTATGCCTACATTGTGCCGTTCCTGGTTTCCACCGTGGGCGGTTCCATCATTGCCGGTATCATCCTGTTTGCACTGGAAAAGAACGGCACCCTGAAATCCATGCAGAACGCCCTGAACAAGTAACACGAGGTTTGTATTTATGTCCGTATCCGCACCGCTGGCTGCCATCCGGGCGCAGCACCCGCTTCTGCACTGCATTTCCAACATTGTTTCTGCCAACGACTGCGCCAACCTGGCGCTGGCCATCGGGGCAAGCCCCATCATGGCCCAGGCCCCGCAGGAAATGGCCGATATTGCCTCTTTGGCCAGCGCCGTTGTGCTGAACACCGGCACCCCGGACGAAGCCAAGTTCGCCGCTGCCCGCACCGCCGGTGCCACGGCAAACCGCCGCAGCATCCCTGTTGTGCTGGACCCGGTGGGCGTGGGCGCAAGCCCCTGGCGGCTGGCAAACATCCAGAGCCTTTTGCAGCAGGTGCAGCCCGCCATTGTGCGGGTGAACGCCGGGGAGGCCGCCGCCCTGCTGGGCCTTGGCGGCAGCGAGCACGGGGTGGACAGTCTGACCGCCCCAAAAGCGCCCGCCGGGCTAGCCGCAGCGTTGGCGCAAAAGCTGGGGTGTGTGGTGCTGCTTTCCGGCACCGAGGATCTGATTGCCGATGGGCAGCAGCTCTGCACCGTGCGCGGCGGCAGCGACCGGATGCGCACCGTGACGGGGGGCCGGGTGTATGCTTTCCGTTTTGTGCGGGGCGTTTGCCGCCGTACAACCGGGGGATGCCTTTACCGCTGCCGTGCAGGCCGCACGGTTCTGGAAAGCCTGCGCCGAGCAGGCTGAGGACCATGCCGCCGGGGCGGGCAGCTTCCGCGTGGCGCTGTTTGACGCGGCGGGCAATATGACAGATGAAGTATTTGCCGGGGAATAATTTTTTGGTGGCAACTTAGTTGTACAAGTGCGTTTTCCACCCCAGTACCCTGCTAATGACTGGTAAAACCATTGCCTTCACCATTGCCTTCTTTGTAGGGCGGGGTCACTGACCCCCGCTGCTCCCCTGCCCTAACACAAACAAAAATCAGCAAGGCCCGATACCGGGGTGAATCTCACCGCACGGTATCGGGCCTTGCTCTATATTGCTCTATATTTTATGTATTGCTTCCCCGTTTGCCTGCTTTACCCAATCAGGCCGCTGTTCTTGACAGCCTGGACGGCTTCGGTGATTTTTTTTTCCACCGGCAGGGTCAGGGCAAAACGGACGTAGCCTTCACCAGACGGGCCAAAGCTGGAGCCGGGGGGTGCAGATCACGCCGGCTTTTTCAATCATTTCCATGCAGAACTCCATGCTGGTGCCGTGCCCCTGCGGGACCGGTGCCCAGACGAACATGGAGCCGTGGCTGTCCGGCACATCCCAGCCGATGGAGCGGAAGCCCCCGCACAGGGCGTCGCGGCGGCGCTGGTATTCGGCACACTGGGCCTTGATGGGCTCCAACGGGCCTGTCATAGCGGCAATGGCGGCTTTCTGCTCCGGGATGAACTTGCCGAAATCGATCTGGGTGCGCAGCTTCTTGCATGCGGCAATCACATCACGGCGGCCACCAAAAAGCTGATGCGCGCGCCGGTCACGTTGAAACTCTTGCTCAGGGAGAAGAACTCGACTGCGCAGGTCTCGGCGCCGGGAATGTTGAAGATGCTGTGGCCCACGGCACCATCAAAGATGATATCGCTGTAGGCGTTATCATGGATGAGCAGAATCTTATGTGCATTGCAGAAATCCACGATTTCCTGGTACAGCTCCGGGCTGCCCCACGCTGCCCACCGGGTTGGCCGGCAGGGATACGATCATCATCTTGGCCTTATCGGCCACATCGTCGGGGATCTCCTTCACATTGGGCAGGAAGTTATGCTCTTTGGTCAGATGATAGTAGTACGGCACGCCGCCGCCCAGCTTGACGCCGGTAATGAACACCGGGTAGCAGGGGTCCGGCAGCAGCACCACATCGCCGTCGTTCAGCAGGGCAAGGCCCATGTGGCCCATGCCGTCCTGGCTGCCGTTAAAGCTCATGATCTGGTCCGGGGTAATACCGTCCACATCAAAGCGGCGCTTGTAATAAGCGCACACGGTATCCAGCAGTTCCGGCAGGTCCCGCAGGGAATACTTCCAGTTTTCGCTCACCATGGCGGCATCGCACAATGCCTGCTTGATGTGCGGCATCGGCTCAAAGTCCGGGGTACCGACCGAAAGATTATACAGCTTTTTGCCCTGTGCTTCCAGGGCCACCTTTTTATCATTCAGGGCGGCAAAAATTTCCGCGCCGAACAGGTCCAGCCGTTTTGAAAATTTCACTTCAAATGCCATGATTTTCTATCTCCTCTCCCAAGCCTGGGGTTATCCTCTATCCGGCAATACCAAATCATTCTAAGGCAATACCGCATAATTCTAAGTGCCGATACGGCGAGCGAGGTGCGGCAGATGCCAAGCCAAAAGCGCAGATAATACTGGATGTCTTATCGAGCATTTTGGCAACGCAGATGCCGTGCCGCAGCTGCCGGAGCGGTGCTTAAGCAAGGCGGGAATTGTGCGGTGTTGCCATAAGCGCCGATACAGCGGGAATCATCTGGTATTGCTCTATCTCACTTTGCACGCTGAGCGCACAAATAGGCATCAATATCAAAGTCCAGCAGCTGCGTATCCTTTTTTAAGTACAGCGGGTGGTGCGGCTGGCCGGATTTTAACAGCGGGCCTGCCGTGTACCACTTTGCGCCTGCCGCTTTGCCGTCGGCGGCAAAATCCCGCATACAGTCCATCAGGTAATCCCGTTTCAGGATGATGTTTCCCCCACGCCGCCCACACGGCAGGCTGGTCCGATAAAGACAGCAGATACCGGAACGCTTTGCGGTTTTCCGCGTGCAGGGCGGGGTTCAGCGCATGCTCCATATCATCGGGGCGGGTGGCGCGCTGGGCGTACACGTTGAACATCAAAAAACTGTCATACCCGTTAGCCAGGGCAATGCGCTGGGCGCTCTGCAAGGTGGGGGTCCAGGGCATCCGGGGCCGCGGTGGATGGGTTGATACCTACGCAGATCAGCGGCTTTTTGCCGCGGGTGCCCAAAAATATAACGGTACTCGGGTAGGTATTGGGCACATACAGCCAGCGGGCCGCATCATAATCCGGGGAAGGCTGCAGCGCCGCCTGCAAAGCGGGTTCAAACAGCGCCAGTTCCAGCCCGGCGGTGGGGCCTTTGGGGATATGCATACAAGAAACCTCCTGAGGTACAGTTAAAAAGCTGCGTTTTGGACTGCATAGTAATTACTATACCACCGCCGCACACCTTGCGCAAGAGGGAACCGCGTGATATAATACCCTTTAACCTTTCAAGGTTTTTATGCAACAGACTTTTTCAAAAAAGGACGTGTTAAGATGGAAAAGCGCCACAATTATGCGGCTGCCGGATTCCTTCTGCTGGGGATCGGCGCAGCGGGGCGGGCGTTCCTGGGTGTGCCGGAAGGCGTTACCATGGCGGAACTGAGCCTGACCGTGCTGCTGGTGATCGGCGCCCTGCTGCTGACACGGCAGGGGCTGGCTGCGCTTGTGTGCGGGTTGGCGGCCACGGCACTGGAGCTTGTTTTGTGCGGTTCCTGGGTGCAGGCCGGCGCGGCTTTGGCCGCTGCTGCGCCGTTTTTGCGGCTGGCTGACCTGTGGCTGCTGCTGGGCCTTGTGTGGGGCAGCCTGCCTGCGGCCCGCCGCGCTGTGGACGACCTGAAATACACCCGCTCCACCCGCATGATGCTGGTTGCCTGCGGGGTGCTGCTGGCTGCCCACACGGTGTTGCGCATTGCCAGCCTTGCTGCGCCTGCCAGCGTGCCGCTGGGCAAGGCTTCTTCCGGCAGCTTTGTGGTATTTTCGGTACTGCTGCTGTGGTACACCGTGCTGATGGTCAAAGCCTACAACGTTCAGCGCACCAAACATTGAGCATACGGCCGTTCTGCGCCCTTTGGGGCGCGGGATGGCCGTATTTTTATTCTATTATTTTGCGCGGAATCTCTTTACATCTTTAATGCATAAAAGTATAATAAATTCATCTATTCCCGCGTAAGTTGGTGGGTTGTGGATGAAGAGGAATGGAAGAGGTTCGGAAGAGATTAAAAGAGGAGAGTATATTCATGCAACTTGATCTTTCCCGGTTTTCACCGGCTGAGCGCAGCACTTTGCAGCTGCGTGTATTATACGAGGGTGCAGGCTACCGCAAATTTCGCTGCTCCCATTTTGAGGAATATTCGCTCTATCAGCAAAACGAGCGCTTTCTTTCGGATTCCCAGGTCATTACTTTTACTGACCTGGACGGCAAGCTGCGCGCCATCAAGCCGGACGTAACGCTTTCGATCGCCAAGAACGCCCAGCCCGCCGCCGGGGAATGCAAAAAAGTATTATTATACAGAGCAGATCTGCCGCCCCAGCCGCGAAAGCCACACCTTCTCGGAGATCAGCCAGATGGGCCTGGAGTGCATCGGTGCGGTTGGCGCTGCCGAACAGGCCGAGGTTGTGCGCCTTGCGCTGGAAAGCCTGGCCAGTCTGGAAGTTCCCACCGTGCTGGAAGTCAGCCATATGGGCTTTGTGACCGCCCTGCTGGACACCCTGCATGTGGATGCCGCCGCCCGCCCGCGCCTGTTGGAGCTGCTGCGCGATAAAAACGCCCACGAGCTGCATGCCGCCGCGCTGCAAAGCGGGCTGGATGAAGCCGCCGCCAACGCGCTGACCACCATTTTAAGCCTGCACGGCCCCTTTGGCACCACGCTGGCCGCCGCCCGCAGCCAGTGCCAGTGCGAAGCCCAGCAGGATGCCCTGCTGGAATTGCAGAGCCTGCAGAATGAACTGGGCGATGCCGGACGCGGCATGCAGCTGGATCTGAGCCTTGCCGGTGATATGGAATATTACAACGGCCTGGTGTTCAGCGGCTATGTGGCCGGGGTGCCTCGTGCCGTGCTGAAAGGCGGCCGGTATGACCTGCTGGCTCAACGCTTTACCCCCGGTGCCTGCGCTCTGGGCTTTGCCCCTTTACCTGGACGAGCTGGAACGCCTGAGCGCTCCCCCTGCCGCCGGTACAGCAGCAGGGCACCGAGCGCCAGTGGCTGAACATCGCCCTGCCCAAAGGCCGCCTGGGCGATAAAGCCTATGGCCTGCTGGCCGCTGCCGGGTATGAAGCCAACGAAAACTATAACGAGACCCGCAAGCTGGTGGTGGAGAACCCCGAAGCCGGGGTGCGGTACTTCCTGGTCAAGCCCAGCGACGTTGCCATTTATGTAGAGCACGGCGCTGCCGACATTGGCATTGTGGGCAAGGATATCCTGACCGAATCCGGTGCCGATGTGTACGAACTGCTGGATACCGGCATGGGCAAATGTCGCATGTGCGTGGCAGGCCCCAGGAACTTTGTGGACGATGAAAGCCGCGCCCTGCGCGTTGCCACCAAGTTTGTGAACATTGCCCGCGCTCATTACGAGAGCATTGGCCGCGATATTGACATTATCAAGCTGAACGGCTCCATTGAGCTGGCTCCCATCCTGGGGCTTTCGGATGTGATCGTGGATATTGTGGAGACCGGCACCAGCCTGAAAGAAAACAATCTGGCCGTACTGGAAGAGTTCATGCCCATTTCGGCACGGTTCATTGCCAACAAAGCCAGCTACAAATTCAAGTACGCGCAGCTGACCGAACTGCTGAATAAGATGAAGGAGGCGCTTGCCAAATGATCCGCATTTTTGAGTTTGACGCTTTGAAGCCTGAAGAAATCCTGAACCGTGATATCCGCGCGGAAGCCAGCGTGGAAGCAACCGTGGATGCCATTATCGCCGATGTGCGCGCCCGCGGTGATGCCGCCCTGAAAGATTACGCTCTGAAATTTGACCACGCCCAGCTGGACGAGCTGCGGGTGAGCCAGGCGGAAATTGACGAAGCCTTTGAAGCCGCCGGTGAGGATTTTGTGACTACCCTGAAGATGGCCGCCGCCAACATCCGCGCCTTCCATGAGCATCAGGTCCACAAGAACTTTGTGATGAACGATACCCCCGGCATTGTGCTGGGCCAGAAATATACCCCGATTGAAAAAGCCGGTGTGTATGTGCCGGGCGGTACCGCCGCTTACCCCAGCACCGTACTGATGGATGTGATCCCCGCCAAGGTGGCCGGTGTGAAGGAGATCGTGATGACCACCCCCGCCGGGCCGGATGGCAAGGTGAATCCTTCCATCCTGGCTGCTGCGCCGTGATTGCCGGTATTGACAAGATCTTCAAGACCGGCGGCGCCCAGGCCGTGGCCGCGCTGGCATACGGCACCGAGAGCATCCCCGCGGTGGATAAGATCGTCGGCCCCGGCAATATTTACGTTGCCACCGCCAAGCGCAAAGTGTTCGGCAAGGTTGGCATTGATATGATCGCCGGGCCTTCGGAGATTCTGGTGCTGGCGGATGGCAGCTGCAACCCCGCCTGGGTGGCAGCTGACCTGCTGAGCCAAGCCGAGCATGACAAGCTGGCCAGCCCCGTGCTGGTAACGGACAGCGCCGAGCTGGCCAAGGCCGTACAAGCCGAGCTGGAAGTGCAGATCCCACAGCTGCCCCGCGCCGCCATCGCCCGCGCCAGCGTGGACACCAACGGCAAGATCATTGTGACGGACGATATGAACAAGGCCATTGACGCCGTGAACATCATTGCCCCGGAGCATTTGGAAATTTGTGTGGACGACCCGTTCGCCGTTTTGAACAGCGTAAAGAACGCGGGCAGCATTTTCCTGGGCAAGAATGTGCCGGAAGCACTGGGCGATTATTTTGCCGGTCCCAACCATACCCCTGCCCACCAGCGGCACGGCACGTTTTTCCAGCCCGCTGGGCGTGGACGATTTTGTGAAAAAGTCCAGTTTCATTTATTACACCCGCGATGCCCTGGGCAAAGTTCAATCCCGCATTGCCGATTTTGCCGAGCATGAGGGCCTGCACGCCCACGCCAAGAGCGTTACCATCCGTTTTGAAGACCAGTGAAGGATGGGGTACCGGAGCGGAAGGCCAACCGTTTAGCAACATATAATTACAGCCAATCCGGTGTGTATTTCATTACGATTTGTTCCAAAAACAAGCGTTGCACCTTTGGAACGATTGTAGGGGGCGGCGTCCCCGACGCCCCGCGAACCCGATTGTCACCAACCGGTAAAATTGTTGCACGGCAGTTGGGGAATATGATTGCATTTTATCCCCATGTGCGGATTGAAAAAATGTTGTAATGCCCAATCACATCCATTTATTGATTGCCATTCAGCAAGGCCCATCCGGGGCGTCGAGGACGCCGCCCCCTACATCCGCCCGCGCAAGCCAGGTCATCCCGATGTTTATCTCCACTTTGAAACGGCTGACCAACAAAACTGCCGGGCATGCACTCTGGCAGCGCGGATATTACGACCACATCATCCGCTCCCCGGACGATTACAGCACCATCTGGCACTACATCGACACCAACCCCGCCAAATGGGCGCAGGATACACGTTATGTCACGGACTTTCCTGATCCGGTGCGGCAGCCCGGCTGCTGCACCAACAAAGAGGTGACCCAAATGAGCCGTTATTTTACCAAAACGCTGGCTGCGCTGGAGCCTTATACCCCCGGCGAGCAGCTGAAACTGCCTGACCTTGTCAAGCTGAACGCCAACGAAAACCCCTACCCGCCTGCCCCCGGCGTGGCGGCGGCGGTGGCCGGAGCAGTGCCGGGGCTGCGGCTGTATTCCGATTTGACCGAAGCCGCGCTCTGCGCCGCCATTGCCCGCCACTGCGGCGTGCAGCCGGAAAATATTTTGTGCGGCAACGGCAGCGATGAAAACCTGCTGCTGGCGCTGCGCGCTTTCTGCGATGAAACCCACCCGCTGGCATTTGCCGATATCACCTACAGCTTTTACCCGGTTTTGTGCGATTTGTTGCACATTCCGCAGCATGTGATCCTGGTGGAAGAAGATTTCTCGCTGGATTTGAGCAAGTACCACGGCCTGAATGAAACCATCGTGATTGCCAACCCCAACGCCCCCACCACCCTGCTGCAGCCGGTGGCCGCCATTGAGGAAGTGGTGCGCACCAACCCCGACAGCATTGTGATTGTGGACGAGGCGTACATTGATTTTGCCGGGCCAAACGCCAGCTGCGTTCCGCTGACCAAGAAATATGACAATGTGATTGTGGTGCAGACCTTCTCCAAATCCCACAATCTGGCCGGTGCCCGCGTGGGCTTCTGCGTGGCAAACCCGGAGCTGATTGCCGATATGAACCGCATCAAGTTCAGCTACAGCCCATACAACGTCAATTCCCTCTCCCAGGCTGCCGCCGTGGCCGCCATGGAGGATGAGAATTACTTCCGTGATACGGTGGGCAAGATCTGCGCCACCCGCGCCGACACAATGACCAAGCTGCGGGAGCGCGGTTTTACCGGGCCGGATTCCGCCACCAACTTTTTGTTCGTTACCACCAGCCGCATGCCCTGCAAACAGATTTTTGAGCGCCTGCGGCAAAAAGGCGTGCTGATCCGCTATTTCAGCGCCCCGCGCCTTTCCGATTATCTGCGCATCACCATCGGTACCCCGGAACAGATGCAGCGATTCTTTGAGGAGCTGGATTTGATTTTGGGGTAAAGTGGCATGGGGACGGAATTACCAGACCGCAAAGGGAACCGGTTAAAGGGGTATGATTACAGTGCCCGCGGCGTGTATTTTGTTACCATAGGCAACACCGCACAATTCCCGCCTTGCGGCTTAAGCACCGCTCCGGCAGCTGCGGCACGGCATCTGCGTTGCCAAAATGCTCGATAAGACATCCAGTATTATCTGCGCTTTTGGCTTGGCATCTGCCGCACCTCGCTCGCCGTATCGGCGCTTAGAATTATGCGGTATTGCCCATATGCACCCAAAACCGTGTATGTAACCTTGGTTCAGTTGTAGGGGCCGATGCTCGCACCGGCCCGCATGACGGGCTCAACCCTGATGTGCATATTGAATTATCACCGCTGGACCGCATTGCTGAACAGGCATTATTGCAAATGGATGGTTCGCTGCATTATGTAATTATGCCAAACCATATTCATTTTTTTGTGGGCATCCAACCCAAAGCGGACGGGACGATGCAAGCATCGTCCCCTACAAATATTTCCCAGGTTGTCCGCATTTTCAAAGGGCGCGTTGCTCACAGGGCCGGGCATTCCGTATTCCAACGCTCTTTCTACGACCACATCATCCGCACTGAAACTGATTACTGGGCCATTGTGCAATAAAACCCGCTCAAATGGGTTTTGGACCCACTGTATCAGGAGGGAACACCATGAACCTGTATGACAGAATTAAACCCGGCAAACGGCGGCGTGGCTGGGGCGGGGCGGTGTTCCTGGCGGCGGCCTGTGTGGTTCTGGTAATCTGCATTGGCACCATTGGCTGGGCGGCGCGTTACCACCAGCGCTACCGCAGGTTTTCCACCGATTTTGCCTCCAGTGTGGAAAACGCGGGCAAGATCGGCGCTGCGCTGACCCGCAACGGCGAAACCTCCTCCCTGGACCCGGATGCCAGCAGCCGGTTATGCCGGTTGATCTGCGCCGCCGGGGCGGGCAAAGTTCAGCCAAGCTGCCCGCAGGGGGAGCCGCTCACCGTCCGCTACCACAGCGGCGCGGTGCTGGACTTGTGGGAAGTGGAAATACCCGAAGAGACCGCCAAAAACCCCACCGGCGTTTTTGTGCGTTATACCTTTGCCGATGGAACGGTTTACCAATATGACACGGACCAGATCCAAATGAACGAGGTCCGGCTGGCCCTGGGGCTACATTAACCCCAGGTATTAAGAGGGGCGCTGCAACAGCAGCATACAAAAAAGGGGGAACGTATATGATCGCCATTATTGATTACGGCGTGGGCAACTTGTTCAGTCTGGCTTCCAGCCTGAAAAAGCCTGGGGCTGGAAACCAAAGTGACCCGCGACGCTGCCGCCATCCGCGCGGCGGACCACATCATTCTGCCCGGTGTGGGCGCGTTTCCCGATGCCATGGCCAAGCTGGAAGCCACCGGCCTGGTGCCCGTTATCAAGCAGGAAGTGGAGCACAAACCGCTTTTGGGCATCTGCCTGGGCATGCAGCTGCTGTTTGAAAAAAGCTATGAGTACGGCGAACACACCGGCCTTGGCCTGATTCCCGGCGAAGTGTGCCCGCTGGCAGACGATTTGAAAAACCCCAGCCTGAAAGTGCCGCACATCGGCTGGAACCGGCTGGACATTGTGCCGGGGCGGGAAAACGACCCGCTGTTCAAGTACACCAAGCCCGGTGAGTATGTGTATTATGTGCACAGCTTTTACGCCAAAAACTGTGCCGCCAACACGCTGGCTGCCAGTGAGTACAGCATCCCGGTAACGGGCGCTGTGAAAAACGGCCTGGTATACGGCACGCAGTTCCACCCCGAAAAATCCGGCGATACCGGCCTGCATGCTGCGGGCCTTTGCAGAATTGTGAGGTGCAGCCATGAAGTTATATCCTGCCATTGATCTGCGCGGCGGGCAGGCCGTGCGCCTGTACCAGGGCGATTACGACCAGATGACCGTTTACAATGCAGACCCCGCCGCCCAGGCACGGGAGTTTATTGCCGCCGGGGCCAAGTACCTGCATGTGGTGGACTTGGACGGCGCCAAGGATGACACCACCGCCAACATGACCACCATTGCCGCCATTGCTAAGCAGGGCGGGCTGTTTATCGAGGTCGGCGGCGGCATCCAGTGACGAAGCCCGCATTGAACAGTATCTTTCCCTCGGCGTGGGGCGCTGCATCCTGGGCACCATTGCCGTAAAGGATTTTGATTTTACCGCCCGCATGGCGCAGAAATACGGCCCCAAAATTGCCGTTGGCGTGGACATGCGCGATGGCCTTGTGGCTGTGAACGGCTGGAAAGAAGTCACCCCCGAACCGGGGGTTGCTTTCTGCCGCCGCTGTGCCGAAGCTGGCGTGCAGGCGATCATTGCCACCGATATTTCCCGCGATGGCACAATGCAGGGCACCAACATGGACCTGTACCGTGAGCTGTTGCAGATTTCCGGCCTGGAGATCACGGCATCCGGCGGCATTGCCCGCATGGAAGAGCTGGCGGAGCTGCAGGCCATGGGCTGCCACGCCGCAATTTTGGGCAAATCCATCTACACCGGCGCCATCGACCTCAAACAGGCTGTGGCACTGTATCAGGAATAAGGGGGCTGGGCGCATGATTACCAAACGCATTATCCCGTGCTTGGATGTAAAAGACGGCCGTGTGGTCAAGGGTGTCAACTTTGCCGGATTACAGGATATGGCCGACCCGGTCGAGATGGCCCGCTATTACAACGCGGCCGGGGCTGATGAGCTGGTGTTTTATGATATCACCGCCAGCGTGGAGGGCCGCACGATTTTTACCGATATTCTGCGCCGCGTTGCCAGCGAAATTTTTATCCCGCTGACGGTCGGCGGCGGCATCGGCAGCCTGGAAGATTTTGACCGGGTGCTGAAATGCGGTGCCGACAAAGTAAGTGTCAACTCCGGTGCCATCAAGAACCCGGCCATTATTTCCGCCGCTGCCCAGCGTTACGGCAATCAGTGCGTGGTGCTTTCGGCGGACATCAAGCGGGTGGATGGCAAGTTCAAGCTGTTCACCAAAGGCGGGCGCGAAAACACCGGCATCGACGCGCTGGACTGGCTGGAGCATGGCGTCAAAAACGGCGCGGGCGAGCTGGTCGTGAACTCCATCGACACCGACGGCGTGAAGAACGGCTTTGATCTGGAGCTGCTGGACGCCGTGGCCCAGCGCTGTGCTGTGCCCATCATCGCTTCCGGCGGTGCTGGCAAGATGGATGACTTCAAGGAGCTGTTCTTGAACCACCCCCGCGTGGACGCCGGGCTGGCAGCCTCCATCTTCCACACGAAGCAGGTGGACATCCGCGATTTGAAGCTTTACCTGCGTGAAAACGGCGTGGAGATGCGGGTATAACAGGCAAAAGCAGCCCATATAATTGGGGCTTGCCAAACAACGCAAAACACGCTAAACTATACTTATAATTTTTTACTGAGAATGGGGAAACTTTTGGGAATCCGGCTGTGCGGTTCGCATGAATCTGCGGCCCGGCAGAGTGTACCCAGCCTTTCGCCGTTTTAGATAAGGAGTTCGCCATGGAAATCACCGAAAATTCCAAAACTCTGAAATTTGATGCCAACGGCCTGATTCCGGCCATTGTGCAGGATCACTACACCAAAGAGGTTCTGACCCTGGCTTATATGAACGCCGAAACCCTGGCTTTGACGATTGCCGAGGGCCGCACGGTGTTCTGGTCCCGCAGCCGCCAGGAGATCTGGCGCAAGGGCGAAACCAGCGGCAATGTGCAGCGCGTGGTTTCCATCACCGCAGACTGCGATAAGGACGCTTTGGTCGTGGATGTCATCAAGAGCGGCCCCGCCTGCCACACCGGCGCGGAAAGCTGCTTCTTCAATCCGGTCTATGTTTCGGATGAGCTCAAGCAGTTAACCTGGCAGGGGCTGTACGAGCTGATCGAAGGCCGTAAGACCGACCCCAAAGAGGGCAGCTACACCAGCTATCTTTTCGACAAAGGGCTGGAAAAGATTCTGAAAAAGGTCGGCGAGGAATCCACCGAAGTTATCATTGCCGGCAGCAAGCGCGACAAAGAGGAAACCGTTTACGAGATCAGCGACCTTGCCTACCATGTGATGGTTTTGATGATTGAACTTGGCATTTCCGTAGAAGACATCACCAAAGAGCTGGAAAAGCGCCATGTTATTGACCATAAAGTGAAACAGGAGAGGATGCAGTAATGGCTAAGGAATATCTGCTCAGTTCGGTCCATGTTCACACCAAGCTGTGTGACGGCAAAAACACCCCGGAGGAGCTTGCCCTGAGCGCCTGGAAAGCCGGGCTGAAAACGCTGGGCTTCTCTGGCCACAGCCACACCCCGCACGACATTGAGTATTGCATGACCAATGCACGCACCCAGCTGTACCGCGCCCAGGTAGCCAAGCTGAAAGAGCGCTATGCCGGCAAGCTGGACATTTTGTGCGGCCTGGAATGGGATCTGTACAGCGATGACGACCCGGCTGCCTATGATTACTGGATCGGCAGCGCCCATTATGTCAAGGGCCCCAAGACCGGCAAATATTACGAGATCGACTGGCGCGAAGCGGACCTGGCTGCCTGCATCCAGGACGACTTTGACGGCGACGGCCTTGCTGTGTGGAAACGTATTTTGCCAACGTAGCCGCAGTTGCCGCCAAAAGCCCACCATCCTGGGGCATTTTGACCTGATCAAAAAGGTGAACGGCAGCGGCAAGTTTTTTGATGAATCCGACCCGCGCTACACCGCCGCTGCCCACAAGGCACTGGAAGCTGCTGCACAGGCTGGCTGCGTGCTAGAAGTGAATACCAGCTCGGTTTATCGCGGCTTCCGCGAGGATTACTTTCCCTCCCCGGCCATCCTGAAAGAATGGCTGACCATGGGCGGCAATGTGACCATTACCGCCGATGCCCACGAAGCCAAGGCCCTGACCTTTGGCTTTGAGGAAGCCGCCGCACAGCTGAAGGAACTGGGCTATACCCGTGTTCTGGTGCTGGGCAAGGACGGTTTTGCCCCCTGTGAGCTGTAAAACGCAAAACACACCGCATTTTGCCGGGTGCGCACTTGCCGCACCCGGCTTTTTGCTGTTATAATGGGAAAAAGCGTTTTTTCGGGAAAGTCGGAAAGCCATATAAGACGTTAGATCCATTGAAATGTGCGGTATAATTATTGCCCATCCGGGACGTCGGGGACGCCGCCCCTACAAGTAATTTGTGGATTAGTCACATATTTTCAATGTTCAATCCGACCTAAGTTCCGGCGGGGTCAGTGACCCCGCCCTACATATAAATTTATCATTCATTCCAATTTCTAATTTCTCATTCCTAATTCCTAATTAGCTCCTCCCCCCTAACCCCTAACTAACACGAAAGGTGTACACTAATTTATGAACTTCACTGAACTTTCTTCCTCCGTGCGGCCGGAGATCATCCGGGCAACACAGGCAATGGGATATACCGAGATGACCGACATCCAGCAGAAGGCCATTCCCCTGATGCTGGCCGGGCATGATATGATTGCCAAGGCCCCCCACCGGCACCGGCAAAACCGTTGCCTTCGGCATTCCCATTCTGCAAAAAGGCCGCTGGTTTCCCGGCAGGTGCGCCCAAGGCCGTTGTGCTCAGCCCCACGCGTGAGCTGGCACAGCAGATTGCACAGGATCTGACTAACCTGGCGCAGTTCCTGCCGGAGATCCGCGTGGTGTGCGTGTACGGCGGTGCCGGGCTGGAAAAGCAGCAGAAACAGCTGAAAGCCGGCTGCCAGATCGTGGTTGCCACCCCCGGCCGCCTGATTGACCACTACCGCCACCATGCGCTGGATCTTTCGCAGACGACCATTGTGCTGGACGAAGCCGACGAGATGCTCAACATGGGCTTTTACAAGGATGTGCGCGGCATCATTGACCTGCTGAAAAGCAGAGAGTCCCTATCCATGTTCAGCGCCACCATCAGCCGCGAGGTACTGGATATCGGCTGGCTGTACCAGCACAACGCCGCCGAAGTAGACGTTCAGCCGGTGCAGGAATCCAGCCCCAAAATTGCCCAGTACAAGCTGCTGACCACCGGCCGCGACAAGCTGGCTGACCTGGCCCAGATCATCATCAGCAAGGATTACAAGCGCGTGATGGTGTTCTGCAACCAGAAGTACAACACCGGCATGCTGGCGAACCAGCTGGCCCGGCTGCATTTTAATGTAGACTGCCTGCATGGCGATTTGAGCCAGGCGGAACGCAACCGCATCATGCAGCGCTTTAAGGCCGGCGAGATCAATGTGCTGGTTGCCACCGATGTGGCCGCCCGCGGCATCGATGTTTCGGATGTGGACGCCGTCATCAACTATGATGTGCCCGAAGAGAACGAGCATTACACCCACCGCATCGGCCGCACCGGCCGCGCCAAAGCGCGAAGGCGCCAGCTACCTGTTCTATACCAAGGACGAGCAGAAGCGCGTGGACACCCTGCTGCGCCTGACCCGCAATACGGATGACTGCCGCAGCGTGCATTTTGACTTCAACCATGAAAAACTGGTGGTGGAAGAAAAGCAGAACGTGGATAAGTTCAACATCAAGTGCTATTTCTGATCTTATTTCTGCCAATATAAAAATAACGTGGGGCGGTGCTTGTGCATCGTCCCACGTTTTGTACCTTTTTGTCGGCCAGCCCCGTGCGCGCTTTCTATCCGGCGCTGGGGCAGCCGCTGCAAAGGCGAAGCACACCGGAACACACCACGCTCTTTGCACAAGATAGGCCATAAACAAAGGACCAAAGCCGCACGCTTTTCAGCGAATGGCTTTGGTCCTTTTCAATTCTATTGTCGCCGGGTATCCGATTCCGGGGTTGGGGCTGTTACTCGGTTTTGCCTGCAGGCAGGGTAAAGGTGAAGCGGCACCATTTGCCCATCTCGCTTTCGGCCTTGATCTGGCCGCCGGACAGGGTGATCAGCACCTTGCAGATATGCAACCCCAGGCCGCTGCCGCGGGTGTTCAGGCCGCGGGAGCGGTCCTCCTTATAAAAGCGCTCAAACACAAAGGGCAGGGCATCCGGCGCAATGCCGTCGCCGGTGTTCTCGATGGTCACCCGCACCATGTCGTTTTCCTGCTGGATATCAAACTTGATGACGCCATCCGGCGGGGTAAACTTGATGGCGTTATCCACAATGTTGTAGACCACTTGATGGATAAAGTCCGGGTCGGCATACACCATGGTGCCCGTGGGGCCAAGGCCCTGGATATCGATCTTGCCATCCTCAATGCGGCGCTCATCCGAAAGCACCACGTCCGTAACGGTGGACCAGATATCGTAATTTTTAGGAGTACCTTTCACCTCGCCGGATTCCAGTTTGGTAATATCCAGCATGTTCTGCACCAGCCGGGCCAAGCGGCCGGTTTCCTGCGATACCACGCCAAGATAATGCTTGTATTCGCTTTCCGGGATGGTGCCGTCCAGCATGCCGTCAATAAAGCCCTTGATGCTGGTCATGGGGGTGCGCAGTTCATGGGCAATGTTGCCCATAAACTGCCCGCGGGAGTTATCAATGTTTTGCAGGCGGCCCGCCATGTTGTTAAAGGTCGTGGCAAAATCCGCCAGCTCCTGACAGCCAGTTACGGGGGCGCGTGCGGTGAAATCGCCGCCGCCCAGCCGTTTGGCGGCCTGGCTGATCTGTTCGATCGGCCAGGTAATGCGCCGCGCCAGCACCATGCACAAAATGCCGCAGACAATCAGGATGACCGCCGAGGACAGCAAGAACATCGTCAGGATGGAGCGGATATAGACCGCCAGCGCATGTACCGGTGTTGCAGCAAACAAATAACCCTCGCTGCCGCCCAGATTCACGCGGCGGCCCCGCAATATAATACTTATCGTGCAGGGTATCGTCCATGGTACCCATAAGAAAGATATCCTTGCCGCTGTCCATCTCTTCCTGCAAGTTCTGCGGGATCTTTGCACTTTCGGCTACATCTTTGCCGGTGTGCATCAGGATGTTGCCATCCCGGTCTGCCACAAACACAAGTGCGTCCGATGATGTATTGAACAGTTCAAAGCCGGTCTTGGCTCGCTCCACCAACTCATTGTCCCCGCCGGGCAGGGTCACAATGTTTCCTTCCGAAGCATAGGTCTCCGCCATGGCAGTAGCACCGTCCAGCACGGCAGTCAGGGCACTTTTTGCGTTCCTGGGCAAAGTACGCGCAGGAGAGCCCCGTTTGCAGCATGCACATCAACACCAGCGCCACCAGCAGCAGCGAGGCAAAGGTTGCAAACACTTCCCCGCTTACGCTGCGCAGCGGGGCTCCCGTTATTCTCTTCTTTTTTGGCGCGGCACATTATTCTTTAACCTCAAACTTGTAACCAACGCCCCACACGGTTTTCAGGTTCCACTGTTCCGAGGCTCCCTCCAGCTTTTCGCGCAGGCGCTTAACATGGACGTCGATGGGGCGGGAGTCGGCATAATATTCAAAGCCCCACACTTCGTCCAGCAGCTGGTCACGCGTATAGACCCGGTTGGGGTGCCCAGCCAGGCAGGCCAGCAATTCCAACTCTTTGGGCGGCGCATCCACCACTTTACCCTTCACTTTCAGCTCATAGCGGTTCATATCCAGGTGCAGGTTGTCAAAGTCATAAACGCCTTTGTTTTCTTCGTCCTTGCTGCCGCAGCGGCGCAGAACAGCCTTGATACGGGCTGTCACTTCCTTGGTTTCAAAAGGCTTTACGATGTAATCATCCGCACCCAGTTCCAGGCCCAGAACCTTATCATAGGTTTCGCCCTTTGCCGTCAGCATAATGATGGGGGTCTGGTTGTTCTGGCGGATCTTGCGGCAGACTTCCCACCCATCAATGCCGGGCATCATCACATCCAACAACACAAGGTCCGGATGCAGCTTATCAAATTCCTGCAGTGCAGCAGTGCCATCATTGGCAATGGTCACACCGTATCCCTCTTTGACCAGGTACAGGCGCAGCAGTTCACAGATGTTTTTATCATCATCCACAACCAGAATTTTCTCGTTTGACATGGGTTTTATGCCCTCCTACTCTATGGCAACACCGCACAATTCCCGCCTGACGGCTTAAGCACCGCTCCGGCAGCTGCGGCACGGCATCTGCGTTGCCAAAATGCTCGATAATGTCGGGTTGCGGTACCCGCATCGTGCTTCGGGGGCAAAAGCCCCTCGCACTCTGCGACCGCTGCCCCTGCTTCGGTTCGCTGTTTCCGCCACTGGCGGCGCTTACCTTTGCAGCATCCAGTATTATCTGCGCTTTTGGCTTGGCATCTGCCGCACCTCGCTCGCCGTATCGGCACTTAGAATTATGCGGTATTGCCCTATGTTTTCCCGTGCCGGACAGGGCCGGTACGGGGGGTATTTTGATTTGACCTTTTAACATTATAAGGCATAAATGTGGAAAAATAAAGAACAACCGGTGGTCAAAACAGGTAAAATGTGTAGAATTGCGCAAAATTATGAGCATGGCCGCGCCCTGCCCTTGCACGCAGTGCGCTGGTTGGGTATAATGATAGACAGTCAAAATATTCCGTTAAGGAGAATGAGTACAAATGAAATTAGGTATCGTCGGTTTGCCCAATGTTGGCAAATCCACTTTGTTCAATGCGCTGACCAGCACCCAGAATGCTCAGGCAGCCAACTATCCGTTCTGCACCATTGAGCCGAACTCCGGTATTGTTCCGGTTCCTGATGCCCGGCTGGACAAACTGGCCGAGATCTGGCAGACAGACAAAAAGACCCCCGCCATTGTGGAGTTTGTGGATATCGCCGGTCTGGTCAAAGGTGCCAGCCAGGGCGCTGGTCTGGGAAACAAGTTCCTGGGCCATATCCGCGAGTGCGATGCCATTGTACATGTGGTGCGCTGCTTTGACGATGACAACATCATCCATGTTGTGGAGGATGTGAACAAGCCGGAAAGCGTTGACCCCATCCGCGATATTGACGCCATCGACCTGGAGCTGATCCTGGCCGACCTTGAAGTTGTCAGCAACCGCCTGGGCCGCCAGCAGAAAGCCGCCAAGACCGGCAATAAGACCGCTGCTGCCGACGCTGCCTGGCTGGCAGAGCTTGCCGCTCATCTGGAAGGCGGCAAGCCCGCCCGTTCCTGTGCCTTTGACCCGGATGACGACAGCCAGAACACCGCTCGCAAAGAACTGGGCCTCCTCTCCGCCAAGCCGGTGATTTATGCCTGCAACGTGGGCGAGGATGACCTGCTGGGCGGGTTGGACGAGAACCCGTACTATCCGTTGGTTGCCGCCCGCGCCAAAGAGGAAAACGCACAGGCAATCCCCATCTGTGCCAAGACCGAGGAAGATATCGCTGGTTCCAGCCAGGAAGAAAAGCTGGCGTTCCTGCACGAGATGGGCATTGAATCCACCGGCCTGGATAACCTGATTAAGGCAAGCTATGATCTGCTGGGCCTCATCAGCTTTTTGACGGACGGCAAAAAAGGAATGCCGCGCCTGGACCATCAAGCGCGGCACCAAAGCCCCGCAGGCTGCCGGCAAAATCCATTCTGACTTTGAGCGCGGCTTTATCCGCGCCCAGGTCATCAGCTATGACGCACTGGCCGACAACAACTTTGACTATGCTGCGGTTAAGGCCAAGGGCCTGCAGCGCACCGAGGGCAAGGAATACGTTGTGAATGATGGCGATGTGATCGAATTCCTCTTCAACGTCTGATAAAAAGGAGCAATACCATGATCATTGGCATTATGGGCGCTATGCCCGATGAAGTTGACCAGCTGTGTGCCAAGCTGGAGCAGGTGACCAAAGAAACTTACGCCGGGGTGGAGTACCACCAGGGCATGCTGAACGGCCGCCAGGTCGTTGTGTGCTGCGCCGGTATGGGCAAGGCAAACGCCGCTTCCACCGTGCAGGTTCTAATTACCAAGTACGGTGCCGAGAAAATCATCTTCTCCGGCATTGCAGGCAACATGACCAGCAAGATCGGCATTGGTGATGTCTGCGTGGGCGAAACCGTGGTATATCACGACGCCCAGAACGACATGATTGCCCAGAGCGCACCGTTCACCGCAGAGTACCACGGCGACCCGACCCTGGTCAAAGCTGCACTGGATGCCTGCAACGCCTGTGGTGTTAAGGCCATTGCCGGCAAGATTGCCACCGGTGACCTTTTTGTTGGCGATGCTGCCACCAAAAAGGCTATCGAGGACAAATGCCAGCCCGACTGCGTGGAGATGGAAGGCGCTGCTGTAAGCCAGGTTGCCGCCCGCAACGGCGTACCCTGCGTCATCCTGCGCGCCATGAGCGACAACGCGGACGAGAGCGGTTATGAAGTTCTTGTCGTGAAAAAGTTCAGCATCGGCGAGTACATCAAAACTGCCACCGCCATTGTGGCAAATATGATCGAAGCACTGTAATTGGGGAAAACACTTTTAGGAAAAGTATAAAACACTTTTAGGAAAAGTATAAAATAACGGTAAAAAGATGAAAATTACACGTGAAGAAGAAAGCAAAATAAAAGGCACACCTGAGGTTTCTGCTCCGGCCCCGACTGAAACGCCGGAACAGCCCGCAGCGGCCGCAAAGCCTGCCACGCGCTGGGCGGCTATTCCGCTGTGGGGGCGGGTACTGCTGATTCTTGGCATTGCACTCCTCTTGTTGGTATTCGTTGGCTATGCCGCTTTGCAGGGCATGCTGGGGCGCATCCGGCGTGCATCGGCCACCGAGGCAGTCTCCCAACAGGAAGAGACCTTTGAATCGGACGAAAACGCCGATGATACCTTGAGTCCGGAGGATGTAATCTGGAACGGGGCCGACACCAGCGTGATGCAGGACAAAGACATTGTGAACCTGCTGCTGATTGGCCAGGACCGCCGCGAAGGCCAGGACCGCCAGCGGTCCGACAGCATGATCATGGTCACGCTGAACAAAAAGACCAAACAGATCAGCATGACTTCCTTTATGCGGGACCTGTATGTACAGATTCCCGGCTACAGCGACAACCGCATCAACGCAGCCTATGCCTTTGGCGGCATGGATCTGCTGGACAGCACGCTGAACACCAATTTTGGTGTAGAGATTGCTGGGAATGTGGAAGTTGACTTTGGCGAGTTCCAGACCTTGATCGACAGCACTGGCGGCATTGACCTAGAACTGACCCAGGACGAGGCAGATTATATCTGCGGCAGAAAGCGAGATGTAACCTACCCACAGCAGCTCCGCACGGACTGGAACCTGCATGAAGGGGTAAACCACCTGACCGGCGAGCAGGCCCTGATCCATGCACGCAACCGCTCCCTGGGCAACGATTATGCCCGCACCGACCGCCAGCGTGCTGTGCTGATGGCGATCATCAATAAAGTGAAACAGATGGATGCTGTTTCCATCGTCAACTTTATTAACCAGGTTCTGCCACTGCTAACCACCGACATGACCTCCGGCGAAATTCTGGGGTATGCGATGGAAGCTTTGCAGATGAATTTTGACAGTGAGCACTCTTACCGCATTCCGGCAGAGGGCACCTATACCGGCGCGGTAATCCGCGGCATGCAGGTACTGGTACCGGACCTGGCTGCCAACCAGACCTACCTGATGGATGTTCTGTATCATACAGACAACAACCAATAAACACATTACAAAAATATCGCCTGGCGTGGAACTGCAATGTTCCCGCCGGGCGGTTTTGTTTTGAGTTATGCGCCTGCCCGCGGCATGATAAGCACGGCGGCAAGGTACATAACATAAAGTATCAGGCATACCCTGCCCTGCCAGCGGTAAAGCCGCTTTTTGACCAGCGGCGGCAGCAGCAGGATCAATGCCATCAAAACGCAGAACGGGATATCATACTGGCGGAACTGTTCACCCACCGGCAAGCGGCGGCGGTACATCAGGCTGGAAACAGGCAGCACCAGCGTGATGCTCAAAATGGCGCTGTTCAGCACCTGCATGGGCAGTGCCTGCGGCGGGTAGATGCGGCATTTTTCCGCAAATCGCTTCCAGGCAGAGCCAAGGGGATGGTCGAACACTTCCACCAGCAGGGGCAGACAGAGGCCAAAGGAAATCAGGGTTGCCGCCCACTGTGCCTGAATGGTGCCAGTCAGGTTGGCCAGCGCCACGGCGCTGTTCAGCAGGGCCCACGCTCCCATGCAGAGCACTGCCATGCCGCCCACCACCCCGGCCAGGTTGCGCAGGCTGGTGCGGATGCTCATAGCCGGGAACAGGACGGTCCGCCCGGATGGGTCTTCCGGCGGGGTCTTTTCGCCTTTTTCCTTCTGGACAGTGATAAGCTCCAGCCCCTCCCGGAACGCAAAGCGGTACTGGTAGGCGATGCTCTGCATGACAAACAGAACAAACAGGCCCATCAGCAGGCCGGTACCGGTATAGCTCAGGGTGCCGTCCCGCACAAACAGGACCACCACGCCGCAGGCCACCAGCAGCAGGGCGCATTTGCGCAGCAGCTCGCCGCGGTCCACCGTGACATTACAGCGCAGCAGGCAAAGCGCCAGTACCAGCCCCAGCTGGGTGACAGCGCCCGCCAGAGCCGTACCAACGGCCAGCGCAGTAACGGACATACCTGCCGCCAGAAACGCCAGCACCAGCTGCGGCAGCGCCGTACACACCGCCACCAGCGTGCCGCCCACCATCCACATAGGCAGCCCGCACAGCGCCCCGCACCACGTTGCGCAGCGCGAAGCCAGCCTGCTGCCGATACCAGTCAGCAGCAAGCCCAGAGCATAGAGCAGCAATGTAGGGAGAAGAAGCATAGTTTTTTAGTTAGAAGTTAGGGGGGTGGCGTCCTCGACGCCCCGGACTGGTATGAAAATTACCGGACATTTGCCATTTATTGCGCGGTAGGGGCGGCCACCGCCGGAAAGCTGGAACATAGCATATATTTTAGGCTCTGCGCAGGGAATCACCCTTCCGTCCGCTGTGCGGACAGCGCGCAAACAGCGCCCGGTCCCCTCTGTCGCTTCGCGACATCTCCCCGCCCCGGGGGAGTCACCCTCAAGGCAAGCCAACGCATATCTTCGGATTGATACCAAAATCACAAAGACATCTCTCACAAAGTCCCGGAGCGGTCACTGCGCCCGCAGGCGCGTTTCGGAGGCCAACCGGGATTTTAATCCCGGCTCTTAGGCCGGAGATAGACCGTTCCCCTACGGACTATTTTGTAATGGGCAACAAAAATCAAAAATAGCCACACACCGATCGTGGCACAACAGCGGTGCCCTATATATACCCTGAGTTTCCCAAAAAGCACCCGTTTCCCCATACAAAAACCGGCAGTGCCACATAAAACAGCACTGCCGGGATTGGCTTAGTATGCGATGCCCCAGACGACCATGCTCTTGGCGGGCTTGCCGCAGACCGGGCATACGTCGGACAGGTGTTCCTGCTCGAACGGCATGCAGCGGCTGGAAAGCCCTGCTTCGGTCTTCATGGCTTCCTCACAGGCCAGGTCACCGCACCACATGGTTTTGACAAAGCCGGTCTTTTCGGACACGATCTTTTTCACTTCATCCATGGTGGTGGCGCTCCAGGTGCGGTTTTCGCGGTTCTGCAAAGCGCGGTCATACAGATCCTTGGCCAGAGCTTCCATTGCGGCGGGAATTGCGGTGGCCAGATCTTCAAACTTCACAAACTGCTTTTCGCGGGTATCGCGGCGGACCAGCACGCACTGGCCGTTCTCGATATCGCGGGGGCCGACTTCCAGGCGAACAGGCACGCCCTTCATTTCCCACTGGGCAAACTTCCAGCCGGGCTGCTTGTCGGAATCGTCCAGCTTCACGCGGGCATACTTACCGATTTCGGCAGCCAGTTCGCGGCATTTGTCCAGTACGCCGGGTTTGTGGGCGGCAACAGGGAACGATGACCACCTGCACCGGGGCAATGGCCGGGGGCAGGATCAGACCGTCATCATCGCCGTGGGTCATGATGATAGCGCCGATCAAACGAGTAGAAGCGCCCCAGCTGGTCTGGAAGGGGTACTGCAGGGTGTTGTCGCGGCCGGTAAAGGTAACGTCATAGGCGCGGCTGAACTTATCGCCAAAATAGTGGCTGGTGCCGCTCTGCAGGGCTTTGCCGTCCTTCATCATGGCTTCGATGGTGTAGGTAGCCTCGGCACCGGCAAACTTTTCCTTATCGGTCTTGCGGCCTTTCAGGACGGGGATGCACAGATCATGCTCGGCAAAGTCGGCATAGCAGTTCAGCTGCTGCTCGGTCTCAGCCTTGGCCTCCTCGGCAGTCTCGTGGATGGTGTGGCCTTCCTGCCACCAGAACTCACGGGTGCGCAGGAACGGGCGGGTGGATTTTTCCCAGCGAACCACGCTGCACCACTGATTGTACAGCATAGGCAGGTCACGGTAAGAATGCAGCACATGGCTGAAATGGTCGCAGAACATCGTTTCGCTGGTGGGGCGCACAGCAAGGCGCTCTTCCAGCGGGTCAGAACCGCCTGCAGTGACCCAGGCAACTTCGGGGGCAAAGCCGTTTACCAGCTCGCCCTCCTTTTTCAGCAGGCTTTCGGGGATCAGCACAGGCATGGCCACGTTTTCGTGGCCGGTTGCCTTAAAGCGGCCATCCAGAATTTTCTGGATGTTCTCCCAGATTGCATAGCCATAGGGGCGCAGCACAACAAAGCCCTTGACGCTGGAATATTCAACCAGCTCCGCCTTGGTGCAGATATCCGTATACCACTGCGCGAAATCAACTTCCTGCGCGGTGATTGCTTCGACCATTTTTTTCTTATCGTTTGCCATTGGTTCCCCTCACACTTTCTTACAAAACTGCATGCTGCCATGCCGCATTACTGCATATGCTCTTCCACATAGGCAACCACATCGCCCACGGTGTGGAAATTTTCGATCTCCTCGTCCGGGATCTCGACTCCGAACTCGTCAGACAAGGTAGTGATCATATCGATCACATCCAGGCTGTCTGCGCCAAAATCATTGATAATATCGCTTTCGGGGGTGATTTTTTCAGCCTCGATGTCAAGCTGGTCAGCCAGATAATCGCGGATGCGCTCAAAAACTTCGGATTCCATAGCTTTTACTCCTTACCCGTATCAATATCGTATTTCTGCCATGCCGGTATCAGCACGCAGGGCACACATATACAGAATGTCATAGTACTTTTATATCGTATCTGCACAGCCTTGTCAAGTTTCCCGGCAACTTTTTTATCCGTGAGCTTTCACATCCCTGTACGCCGGTGCAGCGGGATGCTATAATATAGGATTAGAAGTAATAAATAATAATGAATAACGAATCATGTTGGTGCGCCGCCCGCGGCGCGAATAAAACAGGCGGGCTGCTCTGGCTAGAATGCTTTTGCCTGAGTGGTTGGCCTGATTAAAATGTGACGCCATGGGCATCACACAACCATTATTCTTTTTTTTTATTCTTTTATTTGATTCTTTCCACACCGCACAACAAGGAGGCACTTTATGCAACTGCACTTTACCAAAATGCACGGCTGCGGCAACGACTACATCTATCTTGACTGCCGCGAAACCGGCCTGCCTGCGGAGATTGCCGTCTGGAGCCAAAAACTTTCTCGCCGGCATTTTTCCATTGGGGCGGACGGCATTATCTGCATCTGCCCGCCGCTGACGGCGGACGGCGACGCCACCATGCGGATGTTCAACGCGGATGGCTCCGAGGGCAAAATGTGCGGCAACGGGGTGCGCTGTGTGGCGCAGTTTTTGTACACGCACGGCGTGCCGAAGGATGTGATCGAGATCGACACCCTAATGGCGGGCCGTAAAACGCTGCACCGCAAAGGCAAAGGGCTGTGGCAGGCCGAAATGGGACATTTTTTCTGCGATGGCGGACACCCTGCCCGCCGTTGGGTTGGGGGCCGGGCCGCTGGTCCACGCCCCGCTGACGGCAGCGGGCAAAACCTGGGATGCCGCCTGCATCAGCACCGGCAACCCGCACTGCATCATTGAATGGCCGGATTGCGACACCTTGCCCACCGGCCACGCCCTGGCCACAATCGGCCCGGAGTTTGAGCACCACCCGGCGTTCCCCGAAGGGGTCAACACCGAGTTTGTTTATATCGAAAGCCCCACCAGCGTAGTGATGCGGGTTTGGGAGCGCGGCAGCGGCGAGACGTTCGCCTGCGGCACCGGCTCCTGCGCCACGGTGGCCGCTTTGGTGCTGCGCGGCGTGTGCCCCCGCAATGTTCCGGTGGATGTACACCTGCTGGGCGGCATCCTTTCCATCACCATCACAGCGGATGACAACATCCTGATGACCGGCCCGGCGGAGACGGCGTTTGTGGGTTGCGTGGAAGTGTAAAGTTAGTTAGGAGTTAGGAAGTAGGCGTTAGGAGTTTTCTCAAATTAGAAATTGGAGGTATGGCGAGGTTGACGGTAACACACTGAACCATATGAAGCCATATAAAATTAAAGAAATCTGGCGAAAATACTGTTTATCATAAGGGGTAGATTTTCGCGGTTTTTCTTGAATGTGGCGGCGTTTTATGGTACCATACAGACATACATTCCATAGTATTAAATATTCCTAACCACCATGTTGAAATGCAGAGGGAGCGAAAGATGAAACTGAACAAGCATTATTCCGAGCTGAACGAAAGCTATCTTTTCAGCACCATTGCGCACAAGGTTGCTGCTTACCAGAAAGCCAACCCGGATAAGGATATCATCCGCCTGGGCATTGGCGACGTAACGTTGCCGCTGGCCAAAAGCGTGACCGACGCCATGCTGAAAGCCGTTGAGGAGCAGGGCAAGAAAGAGACTTTCCACGGCTATATCCCCAGTGAGCAGGGCTATGAATTCCTGCGTTCCGCTATCCAGAAATACTATGCCGGCCACGGCGTGGAGCTGGACATGGCCGAGATCTTTGTATCCGACGGTGCCAAGAGCGACCTGGGCAACCTGCTGGACCTGTTTGATGTGGACAATACCGTGCTGGTTCCGGACCCCGTTTACCCCGTTTATGTGGATGACAACGTGATGGCCGGGCGCAAGATCCTGTACATGGCCGCCAGCGCCGAGAATAACTTTTTGCCGATGCCGGATGACAATGTTCATGCCGACATTGTGTACCTGTGCAGCCCCAATAACCCCACGGGCGCCACCTACACCGTGGACCAGCTGAAAGAGTGGGTGCGCTGGGCCAAGGCCAACAACGCCCTGATCCTGTTTGACGCCGCCTATGAATGCTTTGTCAGCGAACCGGGTCTGGCCCGCAGCATCTATGAGGTTGAGGGCGCTAAGGATTGCGCCGTTGAGGTTTGCAGCTTCTCCAAGATCGCGGGCTTTACCGGCACCCGCTGCGGCTACACCGTTGTGCCGCAGGCCATTGTCTCTGACGGCCAGAGCCTGAACAAGATGTGGCTGCGCCGCCAGACCACCAAGTTCAACGGCGTTGCCTATGTGGTGCAGCGCGGCGCCGAGGCCGTGTTCACCGAGGAAGGCATGAAAGAGATCCAGCACAACCTGGACTACTACCGCCAGAACGCTGCCGTGATTGCAGCAGCACTGGACGAAGCCGGTGTGTGGTACTGCGGAGGCAAAAACAGCCCGTACATCTGGCTGCGCTGCCCCAACAACATGGGCAGCTGGGAGTTTTTTTGACTGGCTGCTGGAGACCGCCAATGTTGTTGGCACCCCCGGCGAGGGCTTTGGCGAGTGCGGCAAGGGGGTATTTCCGCCTGACCGCATTTGGCGATGCCGCCAAGACCAAGGAAGCAGCCGCCCGCATTGTGGCCGCACTGAAAACCCTGTAATAATTCCCCGGCGCCCTGCAGCCGAACCTGATAACACGCGGATGATTGGAGGAGCAACCATGACCCCAAGCGAAGAAATTATGCAGTTTTTGAAGGACAACCCGACCTTTTATCTTGCCACGGTGGATGGCTATCTGCCGCGCGTGCGCCCGCTGGGCTTTGCCATGTGGTACAAGGACCACCTGTGCCTGGGCATCGGCAAGCACAAGGCCGCATACAAGCAGCTGTTGGACAACACCAACCTGGAAATCTGCGCCTGCAACGAAAAGGGCGAGTTTTTGCGCGTGCAGGGTACTGCCAACTTTGACAATACCCCCGAAGCACAGGCCGCCGCATTCAAGATTATGCCGCAGCTGGCCGATATGTACAACGAGGAAACCGGCCTGAAGCTGGGTATTATCTACCTGGACCACCTGTCCGCCAAGCTGTTCTCCATGTCCGGCAGTGTAAAAGGACATCATGGCCTATTAAGCGATAAGCAAAATAAGAGCAAAACCAACGCCCGTGCGTTCCGTTTATGGGGAGCGCACGGGCGGTTTATTTTAAGGCAATACCGCATAATTCTAAGTGCCGATACGGCGAGCGAGGTGCGGCAGATGCCAAGCCAAAAGCGCAGATAATACTGGATGCTGCAAAGGTGAGCGCCGCCAGTGGCGGAAACAGCGAACCGAAGCAGGGGCAGCGGTCGCAGAGTGCGGGGGGCTTTTGCCCCCCGAAGCACGATGCGGGACCGCAACCCGACATTATCGAGCATTTTGGCAACGCAGATGCCGTGCCGCAGCTGCCGGAGCGGTGCTTAAGCCGCAAGGCGGGAATTGTGCGGTGTTGCCTTATATCAAAATCAAAGGGTCTTGAGCAAAATTTCTTCCATCGGGCGTTTGGGCACGCAGTAATCGCGGGCATCGTCCAGGTAATACTTTACATTGCCGTTCTGCATGGCAACCAGGTGGCTTTTATGGGTGGGGTAGCCGAACGCCACCACGCTGTGCAGGCGCAGATTTTCGCCCAGGCCCAGCAACTCCTTGATGGCGGGGCGGTCGATCGCCCCCATGATGCAGCTACCCACGCCGTGCGCCCAGGCGGCGTCCGTCATGTTGGCAAGGGCAAGTCCGGTATCGGTATCATTGCAGCCGGGCAGGCTTTCATCCTGGCAGACAGCCACAAACAGTACCGGGGTCTCATCCGGTTTGGGCTGGCCCCTGCTCCGGCGGCAGGTAAGCAGCCCAGTGCACCAGCGGCTGCATTTTGGCAACCATCTCCGGGCTTTGCACCAGCACATATTTCAGCGTCTGGCGGTTGGCACCGCAGCTGGCAATGCGGGCGGCCTCCATAATTTCCCGGGCAATGGCAGGTTCCACCGGCTTTTTGTTCAAAGCGGCGGTAGGTGCGGCGGGTTTTCAAAAATTTCATTATATCCATGGGGGTTCACACTCCTCTTTTTGCTGTTTCGGGTTCAGGCCGCGGCGGTGCCTATTTCGCGCACCGCCACCTGTCTTTGAGCAATACCGCATAATTCTAAGTGCCGATACGGCGAGCGAGGTGCGGCAGATGCCAAGCCAAAAGCGCAGATAATACTGGATGCTGCAAAGGTGAGCGCCGCCAGTGGCGGAAACAGCGAACCGAAACAGGGGCAGCGGTCGCAGAGTGCGAGGGGCTTTTGCCCCGAAGCACGATGCGGGTACCGCAACCCGACATTATCGAGCATTTTGGCAACGCAGATGCCGTGCCGCAGCTGCCGGGCGGTGCTTAAGCCGCAAGGCGGGAATTGTGCGGTGTTGCCTTTGTTTTTTATTATAGTTCATTCCGCTTTTTTTCGCCTAGGCTTTTTACAAAATTCTGCGGCGCAATTTCAGTCAATCACGGTTTTCGTGCGGCCGATGCCCACCACGGCGGAGGTCAGCTTTTTCCAGGTGTTGCAGCCGCACACCCCGTCTGCCGTCAGGCTGAAGCTGCGCTGGGCGGCGCGCAGGGCATCATAAGTGTTCTTGCCAAAAGCGCCGTCCAGCGTTTTGGTGCTGTAGCCCAGGGCGTTCAGGGCGTCCTGCAGAATCAGCACATAGGTGTTTTTATCGCCGCGGCGGCAGGTGGGGTATCCGGATGTGGTGCCGGAGCAGGCCGGGGTGCCGTAACGGCGGTCAAAGTGCACCCAGGTGGGCGTCATGGAAAGCGGCTCCACATAACCCCAGGCCCTTGTGGCCGTGGCGGCGGCGTGGATGCGTTGGCGGATGGCGCTGCTGGTGCCCTGGCCCACATCAAAGGCAACGCCCGCATAGTGTTGGCTGGCCGTGCCGTGGCCGCCCTCCCAGATGCGCTTGAAGGCATACCCCACCGGGATGCCCGCCCCATACCGGCGGCGGGTCAGGTTCCATGCTTCCATTGCGCGCGTTGTGGTCCACAGCACCCGCGCGTTGGATGACCCCCGGAACTCCCGCACGCTCAGCGTGCTGCCATAACTGTACGGCATCGGGTCGTTTTCGTTCAGGTTGTTGTATACAAGCATACGGTTTTCGTATGAGTCGTAAACATAGAGCTTTGCCATGGGTAGCCTCCTCTCTCGAATCAAGGAACAGTCAGGAAGTAGGAGTTAGAAGTTAGGAGTTTAAGGTACGGCTTACGCCGCGTTTTGGATATTAGCGCCATGAAAACTTTAAGTTTTTCAGCAAAAATTTTCACCCAACTCACTCCCACAACTCCTAACTCCTCCTTCCTAACTCCTAACTAATATTCGCGTCCGCTTTCAGCTGCTTCCAAACGCTGTCATCTACTACTCCCAGCGGGTGATGTTATTGGCGATCTGCCAGGCTTCCAGGGCGGTTTGGGTGGCGGTGTCAAACTCGCCGGTTTCGGGCACAAAGCCGGCGGAGCAGTCCTGCGCGGCGATCTCGTTCAGCCACTGCTGCACCTGCAGCACCGCCGGGCCGCTGCTGCCAAGGGTCAGGGCGGCACCGGGCCAGACCTCCTGCGGTTCCGGCGCGGCGGATGCCGGGTTGACTGCCCCCAAGCTTAACGCTGCGCGGTAAAACGCCAGCCAGTCTGCCGGGGTCACTTCCCCGGTCACGGTGCGGCCTAACGTCTGTTGGGCGCTGCGCACGGTGGTTTCCAGGGCATCGTCAAAGGTATCCGTCAGGCCGCTTGGGGTGATTTCCGGCAGGAACTGGGCCAAGAATTCCAAAATCTGGGACAGGATGCGAATTTTTTTGGCCGCTGTCCCCCCCACTTTCAGAGTTTCTTCGGGGGGTATCCGGTGCGCGGGCTGTCACCGCGGGGCCGCTGGCACTGACCTGTTGGGCGGAATCATAAATGCTCTGCCAGGTCAGCCGCCCCACCACGCCATCCACCGTCAGGCCCGCGTGTTCCTGCCAGGCAATGACCGCCCTGCGGGTGGCTGCGCCGAACGTTCCGTCCACCGTCACTGTGGGCACATCCCGATAATAGGCGGCCAACAGGCGCAGGTTAGATTGCAGTGCCCGCACCGGGGTGCCGGTGCTGCCCTCCCGCAGGGTTGTCACAAACTGGCCGGGCTGAATGTTCTGCCCCACCAGGTTGTTGGCCACGGCAAGGCCGACCTCGTTCAGTTTGGCCCAGGTCCCGGTCCCCCCACCACGCCGTCTGCCGTCAGTCCGAACAGCCTCTGGAACGCCCGCACTGCACTGGCGGTGCCACTGCCAAAGCTGCCATCCACCGTCACGTTGGAAAGGCCGGTATAATTTTCTGCAGCCAGTCTGAGCCAGAACTGCACCAGCCGCACCGCGTTTCCGCGGCGCCGGTGCGCAGAGCGGTGCCAGGGTAGGCGGTGCCGCCGGCATCGCTCTGGGCGTTCACCCACTCGGCGTACAGTTCCTGCCAGGTCGTCTGGCCCACCACGCCGTCCTGTGTCAAACCCTCCGATTTCTGGAATGCCTTGACCGCGCGTTCCGTGGCCGCGCCAAAGCTGCCATCCACACGGACGGACGGCAGATCGGAATCAAACTGCGCCAGGCTGGACAGCCAGAACTGCACCTGCTCCACGCTTCGCCCGGTACTGCCGCGGCGCAGCACGGTTCCCGGCCACGCCCCGGCGCTCTGGGCACCGGTAAAGGTTTCACCCTCGCTGGTCAGCTCGGCAAGGTCCTTGACGCTGACATAGATATAGCTGATCTTATACCAGGTCGCCTTGCCCACCACACCGTCCACAGTCAGGGAAAACTGCTTCTGGAACTTTTTCACGCTGTTCTCGGTGGCTTCATCAAACGTTCCGGTAATGGCCGGTTTGCCGAAGGACGGGTAGTCCTTGGCAATGCGGGAGAGCTGTTTTTGCAGCACGTTGACCGCGGTGCCGGTGCTGCCGCGGCGCAAAGGGGCTGCCAGGGGTAGCTTTGCGGAATGGACGCAATGTTGTTGGTGGTGACCAGCTGCACCCGGCGCCATAGTAATACCGCCAGAATTTCCAGGGCGCTTTTGCCCTCCTTGGCGCGGTCCACAGTGCCCCATTGCTTCATACCGGGGCAGGTCACGCTTTTGCCATCGCAATACTCGGTATAATAGGGTTCGGTGTCCCCCGTGCGGCGCACATAGGTGTTGAACAGCTCGGCAGTCAGGCGCTCCATCACGGCAAACACCGTGCGCCCCCGCACATACGCCTGGTCCACCCCCGGCGAGTTGGTAATGTTAAAGCTGTAGCCCCGGCTGGGGTACCATTCGGTCCAGATGCGGTTCAGCGCCAGGCTGATCTGCGCCAGAATGTTGGCCCGCAGTGCCTGCTCCGGCCAGGTGGGGTATACCTCGCTGGATGCGACATTGGCAATGTAATCCTGGAAGCTGACCGTCACGTTTGCTGCACCGACCGCCGGGCGGGCCAGGTGGACGGTAATTTTCTTCGGCACCACCACCTCACTCAGCACGCGGGCATCGGCGCACCGGCCGATGGGGGCCGGGCGCTGCCGCCGTCCCCGGCAAACAGCGGGTGTTCTGGGATCGTTTCCGGCTCCACTTCGGGCAGGGTGCGGGCAGCGGGCAAAAATTGCAGCCGCGCCACCGTCTGCTGCCCGGCAAACACCTGCACCCCCTCCAGTTCGATCGTCTGGAAGCCAGTCATCTCCGCCCGCAGCTGGTACACCGCATAGGGGCGCACCGTGGTGTTGGCTTCATCCAGGCTGTAGGCTTCGTCCGGGGCAGTCAGCACCAGTTCCGGGGCGGAACCGACATCGTTGGTGGTCAGGCGTGCAATCTGTGTTCCCGCTTCGTTCAGCACCAGCACCGTCACGCCGGGCAGCGGCGCAGCGTTTTCGGCCAGTGCTGTATACACTTGCAAGGTTCCACTTGGCATAAAAACACCTCCTGCACTACCCTATGCCGCAATGCGGCGGGGCGTGCAGGAGGTGTTTTGTTAGGGCAATACCGCATAATTCCCGCCTTGCGGCTTAAGCACCGCTCCGGCAGCTGCGGCACGGCATCTGCGTTGCCAAAATGCTCGATAAGACATCCAGTATTATCTGCGCTTTTGGCTTGGCATCTGCCGCACCTCGCTCGCCGTATCGGCACTTAGAATTATGCGGTATTGCCTTAGAGTTTTACTATTTGGGGTTACTGCGGTTCTTTGGCAAAGAACTCTTTCACCAGCTTGGCCACCGTTCCGGAAAGCAGCAGCAGCGCGATCAGGTTGGGGATGGACATCAAGCCGTTGAAGGTATCCGCAATGCTCCACAGCAGGCCCAGGTCCACGGTAGCGCCCAGGATGGCAACAAAGGAGTAAACGACCAGGAAAGGCCGCACCACTTTGTCGGTGTGGAAGAGATACTCAATGCAGCGGGAGCCGTACAACCCCCAGCCGATGATGGTAGAAAATGCAAAGCAGCACAGCGCCACCGCCGTGAACAGCGATGCCCAGCCGCCATAGGTGAGGGTAAAGCCGGAGATGGTCAGCTCCGCACCGGCGGCCTGGCCGTAATTGACCGACGTGCCGCTGCACAGGATGACCAGCGCCGTCAGGGTACAGATCACAATGGTATCGGCAAATACTTCAAAGATGCCGAACACGCCCTGCTTGACCGGCTTTTTGGTGTCAGCGCAGGCATGGGCAATGGAGCCGGTGCCAAGGCCCGCTTCGTTGGAAAATATTCCGCGGGAAACACCTTTCTGCATGCTCAGGAACAAGCTGCCCACTGCGCCGCCGGTAAAGGCCGCCGGGTTGAACGCCCCCGCCACAATGGAGGTGAACACCTCCGGAAGACGCGGCAGGTTGAGCAGCACCACACCCAGAGCCAGCACCACATAGGTCAGCGCCATGAAGGGCACCAGCTTTTCGGCCACGCTGCCGATGCGCTTGATGCCGCCCAGCAGCACCAGGGCCACCAGCATGGCCACTACAATGCCGATGACCAGGTTGACGGTTGCCATAGCTTTATCGCTCACAACGGCATACTGGTTCAGGGCGGCATCAATGGCGGTGATAATGGTGTTGACCTGCGTGGCGTTGCCGGTGCCGAACACCGTCAGCACGCCGAACAGAGCATAAATGGCGGCCAGCCAGCGCCAGTGTTTGGCAAGGCCATTTTTGATGTAATACATCGGGCCGCCCACCAGCTCGCCATTGGCATTGCGCTCCCGGAAGTGTACCGCCAGCGTGACCTCCGAAAATTTGGTGCACATGCCCAGCAGGGCAGAACACCACATCCAGAACACTGCGCCCGGCCCGCCGATGGCAATAGCCCCCGCCACACCGGCAATGTTGCCGGTACCCACGGTGGCCGCCAGCGCGGTACACACCGCCTGGAAGGGGGTCATTGCACCATCGGAAGCATCCCGCTTGCGGAACATGCGGCCAATCGTGGTTTTGATGGCATAGGGGAATTTGCGGATCTGGATAAAGCCGGTGCGCACACTGAGCAGCAGCCCCACGCCGATGATGCACACCATGGCGGGAACGCCCCAGATAAAGTTGTTGACTGCCTGGTTGACAGCCGCGATCGTTTGCAGCATATGTTGTACCCTTACTTTCCCTTACAAATCTCATAATCTTTACATTATACCGAAAAAGCTGTTCCCTGTCCAGTTTTTGCCGCCTGGTTTACGGGGTCTGCACGCAAAAAATGTTGCTCCTTGAGTTATACGATTTGTTTTGCGTTGCATTGTATGACAAACCGTATAATTCAAGGTATAAATACAGCCCGTATTCCGGCTGCTTGGGGCGGAATATGGGCTGTATCATTAAAGCAAGACTTTTTCTGTTTGATCTAACTCAGCTTGGAGGAAACAAGCTTGATGAAAAGGCTTTGGGGAAAATTGAAGGATTACTCCTTGACTGCCTGGAATGCCTGCTCCAGATCGGCGATCAGGTCGTCGGCATTCTCGGTACCGATGGACAGGCGGATGGTGTTCTGGTAGATGCCCTGGTCCAGCAGTTCCTGCTCGCTGAGCTGGCTGTGGGTGGTGGTGGTGCCGGGTGGATGACCAGGCTCTTAACGTCAGCAACGTTAGCCAGCAGGCTGAAGATCTTCAGGTGGTCGATGAACGCATGAGCTTCCTTCACACCGCCCTTGATCTGGAAAGTGAAGATGGAAGCACCGCCGTTGGGGAAGTACTTCTGGTACAGCGCATGATCCGGGTGATCCGGCAGGCTGGGATGGTTGACCTTTTCCACCTGCGGGTGGTTGGCAAGGTATTCCACGATCTTTTTGGTGTTCTCGGCATGGCGCTCCACGCGCAGGCTCAGAGTCTCAACACCCTGCAGCAACAGGAATGCGTTGAACGGGCTGATGGTAGCGCCGGTATCACGCAGCAGGATGGCACGCACATAGGTTACGAAAGCAGCCGGGCCGGCAGCGTCCACAAAGCTGATGCCGTGGTAGCTGGGGTTGGGTGCTGCAATGGCGGGATAGTTGCCGGAAGCAGCCCAGTCGAACTTGCCGCCGTCGACGATGATGCCGCCCAGGGAGGTCATGGCCGCCGATGAACTTGGTGGCAGAGTGAACGACGATGTTGGCACCATGCTCCAGCGGACGGATCAGATACGGGGTGCCGAAGGTGTTATCCACAACAACCGGCAGGCCGTGCTTGTGGGCGATCTCTGCGATAGCGTCCAGATCGGGGATATCAGAGTTGGGGTTGCCCAGGGTTTCCAGGTAGACCAGGCGGGTGTTCTCCTGGATGGCATCCTCGATCTCTTTCAGGTTGTGGGCATCCACAAAGGTAGCGGTGATGCCAAAGTTGGGCAGGGTATGCTCCAGCAGGTTGTAGCTGCCGCCGTAAATGGTCTTCTGGGCAACCACATGGCCGCCGTTCTGGGCCAGGGCCTGGATGGTGTAGCTGATAGCGGCAGCACCGGAAGCAACAGCCAGGCCCGCCACGCCGCCTTCCAGGGCAGCGATGCGCTTTTCCAGCACATCCTCGGTGGGGTTGGTCAGACGGCCGTAAATGTTGCCGGCATCGGTCAGGCCAAAGCGGGCAGCTGCGTGGGCAGAGTTGTTAAATACGTAAGAAGTGGTCTGATAGATGGGAACGGCGCGGGCGCCGGTAGCCGGATCGGCCTCTTCCTGGCCAACATGGAGCTGAAGTGTTTCAAAATGCAGTTTGTTCTCAGACATTGTAATTACCTCCAAAATTTTGCGGTCAAATTCTCATATCTTAAATTGTTCGGAATGATTCGATAGAAAAAAACGCCCGGTATCCCCGCATTTTCTGCATGCGTCTGGTTACCGGGCGCACTTACCTGTTTTATAAGCCTGGGCGGTCACATTCGGCCCCAAAGCGGTGCCGATACGCCCCCAGCCTGTTGTACAGCCCGGAAGTGTGACATTCGGCCACAGCGGAAGTTTGCGCGCAGCAAAGTGTTAAAAATAGCGTTCATTGTTGTGTGCTCCCTTCCGTTCAAAATCTCAACCAGCGCATTTCCTTTAACATACTAGGCTGGTTGGTATGTGTGTATTATAACAGTCCTGCCCCCTACTGTCAACCCTTTCCAACAAAAAGTGCAAAAAAATCCCGCCGCCGGAGTTCCGGCAGGCGGGGCAAGCATATTGGCGTGTTACCGCATTTTATTTCACATAACCCATCAGACTGGGCAGAGCCAGGCTGATCTGCGGCACATAGGTGACCAGCATCAGCACAGCAAAAATCGCGGCAAAATAGGTGATCAGCTGTTTGAACACCGTTTCGATCTTGACACCGCCGACCTTAACGCCGACAAACAGCGTGGTGCCGACCGGCGGGTGATGGTGCCGATGCACAGGTTGAAAATCAGCATGATGCCAAAATGGATGGTGTTCATGCCCAAAGCCTGGCAGACCGGCAAAAAGATGGGGGTAAAGATCAGGCAGGCAGGGGTCATATCCATAAAGGTGCCAACCACCAGCAGGATGATGTTAATGAGGAACAGGATCACATACCTGTTGCTGCTGATGGAAAGCAGGGCGCTGGACACCAGGGACGGGATGTTGGTGAACGCCATGACCCAAGACATGATGCTGGACACGCCGATCAGGAAGATGATGATGCCGGTCATCTCGGCACTTTCGCGCAGGATCTTGGGGATTTCTTTCAGTTTGATGGATTTATAGCCAAACAGGGAGAGCAGCAGGCTGTATACAACGGCCACAACGGAACCTTCGGTTGCGGTGAACACACCGCCGATGATGCCGCCGATGACAATGATAATGAGCAGCAGCGCCGGGATAGCCTGCAAGATGGTGTGAATGGCCTCCTTAAAGGTAAAGGAAGTCTTGCTGCGGTAGCCGTGCTTTTTGGCAAAGAAGTAGATTACGATCATGCAGGCCAGACCCCACAGGATACCAGGCAGGGAGCCGGCCATGAACAATGCGGCAACTGAAGTGCCGCCGGACACCAGCGAGAAGGTGATCATAACGTTGCTGGGAGGGATCAGCAGACCGGTGGGGGCGGTGGCAATGTTGGCGGCAGCGGAGAAGTTGGGGTCATAGCCTTCTTCTTTTTCGATGGGGCCGATGATGGAACCCATGGCGGAAGCAGCAGCCGTGCCAGAGCCGGAGATTGCGCCAAACAGCATGTTGGCAATCACGTTGGTCTGTGCCAGGGCGCCAGGGGCGCGGCCGGTGATGAGCTTGGCCAAGTTGATCAGGCGGACCGCAATGCCGCCTTTATTCATAATGTTGCCGGCCAGGATAAAGAACGGGATTGCCAGCAGGCTGAACATGGAAATACCGGAGAAAATGCGCTGCGCGCCGGTAACAACGGCGACTTCAAGGTCCATAATGGGCAGGATGGCAACCACGGACGAAATGCCGAGCGCCACCGCGATGGGCACGCCTGCGATCAGCATAATGACCAGCAGGATCAGGATGATCAGCCCGGAAACAAGAGCAATGTTCATTGTGTTTTCCTCCTCATTCTGCGCTGGTGGAGCTGTGTTCTTCCACGCTGTCGGTGGCAAGGTCAATGATGTTCAGTACCGAATACACCACGATCAAAGCACCGGACAGCGGCAGAACGGTGTACACCGTGCCCATGGGGATGCCCAGTGAGGCTGTAACCTGGGTCATGGTCAGCTTCATGATGCTGACACCACCGTACAGCATAACAACGGCAGCCAGCAGCAAGACCAGGCATTCGCTGATGATCTCCAGCACCTTGCGCGGGGTGCCGGTGATCTTATCGGCCAAAAAGCCCATCCGCATATGGTCGCGCTTGCCAAACACCAGCGCGCTGGAAAGCAGGGCCATCCAGGTAAAGCTGTAGGTCAGCAGTTCTTCCGAAACGGTGGAGGGGCGGCCAAAGAAATAGCGTGTCACGATCTGGTAGGTGCCAACCACGACCATGGCGGCAAACAGCAGGGCGCAGACCCAGCTCAGGACGGTATCCAGTCCATGGCGGAACTTATGTAAAGATTTCATTGTGCGCTGCCCTCCTCATATTCTGCATTGATGGCCTGGATATGGTCATACAGGTCCTGGATATCCGGGTTGGCATCCAGCATTTCCTGCTGCACATTGCTGACCTTATTGCTGAACTCGCTGATATCCACATCGATAAAGGTCACGCCCATATCATTCTCGGCGATCTGCTTGGCTTCCTCCACCTGGTCATCCCAGCAGGAAAGCTCTTCCTCGGTGGAAAGGCGGGCGGCCTCCTTGAAGACAGCCAGCTCTTCATCGGACAGGCTGTTCAGGAATTTCAGGTTGCCAACCAGCATATCCGGCACCATCTGGTGCTTGGTGTAGGAGAAATACTTGGCAACTTCGCCGTGCTTGTTGTTGGTCAGGGCCAGCTCGTTGTTCTCTGCACCGTCAATAACATGCTGCTGGATGGCTGTGTACACATCGCCGAAGCTCAGCGGAGTGGCGGCAGCGCCAAAGGCCTGCACCATCTTAACGCTGGCGGGGCTCTGCTGCACGCGGATCTTCAACCCGTACAGGTCATCGGGGGGTATAAATGGGGGTAGTTGCATAGAAATTGCGGGTACCGGCATTATACCAGGTCATCACGCGGAAACCGGCTTCATCGGTGGAATGATACACGTTTTCCATGTAATCGGTATCATTCATGACGGCATGGTAAGCTTCTTCTGAGGTGAACAGGTAGGGCATGCTGAAAATCTCGTACACATCGGCAAAGGTTTCCAGGTTGGCGGTACCGGCCACGACAAAGTCAATCGCGCCGGTCTGGGTCAGCTCGATGGCTTTCTGGGCAGAGCCAAGCAGCTCATTGGGGAAGATCTGAACCTCGTATTTATTGCCCAGGTTGGCTTCCACATATTCTTTGAACTTGAGCAGGCCAAGGTGTTCGGGGGTGGGTTTCGGACTGTGCATGAGAAATGCGAATGATGCGCTTGCCGCCCGTCAGTGAGCCGGAACAACCGGTTGCCGCTGCCAGCATAACGCCGCAGATGCCCACGCACAGCATTTGCTTGAGGTATTTCATGGGGGTTCCTCCTTCTTTATATTCCGCTGGGCCGGCCCGCAGCGCACAGCACGCCGCAGTGTTTGCTCATAACCCATTGATTTCAATTAGCATTATATGTTCTATTTTTAGTTTTGTAAATATCACATTATTGTAAAATGTAACGTAAACATATGTTTTATTTTTGTGTATTCTGATTTTGCAAGTTTTTTTCGCACATATTTTGCGCATGTAATTTTATTATCAAGCGATTTTTGCTTTTCTTCACTCTATCTTTGTCCGGCTGTACTTTCCGAGCACAAAAAAGCGTTCCCGGCTGCACAGCGGGAACGCTTTTGGTTTGTTTTTTGCTTTATCTTTTTCTTTATGGCAATACCGCATAATTCTAAGTGCCGATACGGTGAGTGAGGTGTGGCAGATACTAAGCCAAAAGCGCAGATAATACTGGATGCTGCAAAGGTGAGCGCCGCCAGTGGCGGAAACAGCGAACCGAAGCAGGGGCAGCGGTCGCAGAGTGCGAGGGGCTTTTGCCACCGAAGCACGATGCGGGTACCGCAACCCGACATTATCGAGCATTTTGGCAACGCAGATGCCGTGCCGCAGCCGCCGGAGCGGTACTTAAGCCGCAAGGCGGGAATTGTGCGGTATTGCCTTATATATAGAGTCCGGCGCAGCGGAGCGCTGCCGCTGCGCCCCGGCCCTATCGTTTGGCGGCATAAAATAACAGATGCCCCGCCTGCCAAACGGCGGAGCATCTGTTCAGATCACATATTCGTTGCCCGCATCGGGGTACTGCATCAGGTCGGCCAGTGTCACGCTGTCCAGGTATTCGCTGATCATACCGTCCAGCTTGTACCACAGCGGATAGGTGCGGCATTCCGCCATGCGCGGGCAGGCAGGGGCACCTTCTTCCAGGCAGGCAACAGTTGCCAGGCTCGCCCTCCGTCAGGCGCAGAATGCTGCCCACGGTGTACGTTTCCGGCGCGCGGGTCAGCTTGTAGCCACCGCCCTTGCCGCGCAGACCTTCCAGAAAGCGCTGCTGGACCAACACCTTTAAAATGCTTTCCAGATATTTTTCGCTGATCTCCTGGCGCGCTGCAATTTCTTTCAGCGGCACATAGCCTTCGCTCTGGTGCTCGGCCAGGTCAATCATAACGCGCAGGGCATAGCGCCCTTTTGTTGATACCATCATAAGTGGATAATCCTCCGTATTTTCTAATACCTAGTATATAACAAGGTTAATGGGAAAACAAGCCTTTGAAAAAATAAAAAAATCAAAATACCCTATTGACAAACGGGTTAATGGGGTTTATAATCCCTATAAACCCAGACGAAAGGTTGGTAATTAAACATGAAGCGATGTCGAGTCTTGGAGCTGTAACACGAAATCATCCATTCAATTCCAACATTTTATATAAAATAAAACATTTTTTGATTTACATAGAGAGGGTTCACTATTATGAGTAAGATTTATACCTCCGCAGACCAGCTGATCGGCCATACCCCGCTGCTGGAGCTCACCCACATTGAAGCCGCCGAAGGCCTGGAAGCCAAGCTGCTGGCTAAGCTGGAATACTTCAATCCCGCCGGTTCCGTCAAGGACCGCATTGCAAAGGCAATGCTGGACGATGCCGAAGCTGCCGGCAAGCTGAACAAGGATACCACCATCATTGAGCCGACCTCCGGCAACACCGGCATCGGCCTGGCCAGCGTGGCAGCTGCCCGCGGCTATAAGATCATCATTGTCATGCCCGAAACCATGAGCGTGGAGCGCCGCCAGCTGATGAAGGCTTACGGTGCCGAGCTGGTTCTGACTGAAGGCGCCAAGGGCATGAAGGGCGCTATCGCCAAGGCTGACGAGCTGGCCAAGGAGATCCCGAACAGCTTCGTCCCCGGCCAGTTTGTGAACCCCGCGAACCCCAAGGCGCATTTTGAGACGACCGGCCCCGAGATCTGGGAAGACACCGACGGCCAGGTTGACGTTTTTGTTGCCGGTGTTGGCACCGGCGGCACCGTGACCGGCGTTGGCACCTACCTGAAAGAGCAGAACCCCAACGTAAAGGTTGTTGCTGTTGAGCCTGCTTCCAGCCCGGTTCTGAGCCAGGGCAAGTCTGGTGCCCACAAGATCCAGGGCATTGGCGCTGGCTTTGTGCCCGATGTTCTGAACACCAAGATCTATGACGAAGTCATCCCCGTTGAGAACGACGACGCTTTTGCCACCGGCAAAAAGGTTGGTCATTCTGAGGGCGTACTGGTTGGCATTTCTTCCGGCGCTGCTGTGTGGGCTGGCATCCAGTTGGCAAAGCGTCCCGAAAACAAGGGCAAGACCATTGTTGTTCTGCTGCCCGATACCGGCGACCGTTACCTGAGCACCCCGCTGTTCGCCGACTAATTAGCCATTACACGATTCTCATATCTCCTTACCAAAACAGCTGCTCCCCCGCCTTGCGTGGGGAGCAGTTTGTGGTATAATAACATCTAGATTAGGAGTGTATTTCTATGATCCCGACCCCTGAACAGGCTTATGCGCTGGTGTGCGATTATAACGAAGGTGAGTTCCACCGCAAGCACGCCCGCATTGTGGGCGATGTGATGCGCTGGTATGCCAACGAGCTGGGCTATGGTGCCGAAGCGGATTTCTGGCAGACCGTGGGCATCCTGCATGATCTGGACTTTGAGCAGTGGCCGGAACAGCACTGCACCAAAGAGCAGGAGCTGATGCGGGAAAAAAGGCATTGATGAGCGCATCATCCACGCAACGGCCAGCCACGGCTGGAACCTGACGGTGGATATTAAGCCGGAGCACGAAATGGAAAAGGTGCTGTATGCCGCCGACGAGCTGACTGGTCTGATCGGTGCCTGCGCCATCATGCTGCCCAGCAAGAGCGTGCAGGATCTGGAAGTAAAAAGCCTGAAAAAGAAGTTCAAGAACAAAAAGTTTGCCGCCGGGTGCTCCCGTGATGTGATCACCTCCGGTGCAGAACTGTTGGACTGGGACCTCGACACCCTGTTTGAAAGGACGCTGGCTGCCATGAAGGCCAGCGGAAATGTGGACTGAATGGCAGAAAAAGTTCTTGTCGCCATGAGCGGCGGCGTTGATTCCAGTGTTGCGGCGTATTTATTGCAGCAGCAGGGCTATGAGTGCATCGGCGTTACCATGCGCCTGTATGAAAACGAAACAGCAGGCATCCCCCGCGGGCACACCTGCTGCTCACTGGACGATGTGGAGGATGCCCGTGCCGTTGCCTATGACCTGGGCATGCCCTACTATGTGCTGAATTTTACGGAAGAGTTTGACGAAAAAGTCATCCGCAAATTTGTGCAGGTCTACCAGAACGGCGGCACCCCCAACCCCTGCATTGATTGCAACCGCTACCTGAAATTTGACCACCTGCTGAACCGTGCGCGGGAGCTGGGGTGCGATTATATCGCCACCGGCCACTATGTGCAGCGCTGGCAGGATGAAAACGGCCGCTGGGGACTGCGCAAGAACGATGACCCCGGCAAGGACCAGAGCTATGTACTTTACTCTTTAACGCAGGACCAGCTGGCCCACACGCTGTTCCCCCTGGGCGGCATGCACAAGGACGCCGTGCGCGCCATTGCCGAGGAACAGGGGCTTTGCAATGCCCGCAAGCATGACAGCCAGGACATCTGCTTTGTGCCGGACGGCGATTACGCCGCCTTTTTGGAGCGCTATACCGGCCAGCCCATGCAGCCCGGCAATTTTGTAGACGAGCAGGGCCATGTGATCGGCCGGCACAAGGGGGCCGCGCGGTACACCATCGGCCAGCGCAAGGGGCTGGGCATCAGCGCCGAAACACGGCTGTTTGTTTCCGGCAAGAACATGGCGGAAAACACCGTGACGGTGGGGCTGGAAAGTGCGCTGTTCCGCTCATCCTTACTGGCGGACGAGTGGAACTGGATCGCCGCACCGCCCGCCGTGGGCCAGCCGCTGCCCTGCACGGCCCGCACCCGCTACCACCAACCGGAACGCCCGGCCACCGCTACCCTGCTGCCGGATGGCCGCGTGCGGGTGGATTTTGCCGCCCCCAGCGCGCCATTGCCCCCGGCCAGGCCGTTGTGCTGTACAACGGCGAAAGCGTAATCGGCGGCGGAACGATTTTGAATGTGGAATAATCTCTGAATATACAAAAAACCGCGGGTGCTCTGTTTTTGGCAGGGCGCCCGCGGCAGTTTATTTTGTTATTTTACTTTTTCAGGAATTTCAGCAGCGGAACGGTGACAAGGGTTGCCACAATGCCGCAGCCAACGGCTTCGATCAACGCCTGCACGCCGACAAAGGCGCAGACGAACAGGAACGGGTTGGTGGTGCCGAAGGTTGCGCAGAGAGACTGCACATACTCGGTATTAAAAAAGAACACACACAGCGAAAGCATGAACCAGAAGGTGTTCAGCAGCGGCGTTGCCACAGCGCCCACGGCGCAGCACAGCTTGGTGTTTTTGGGCAGCAGCTTTTTGATGCCAATGTACACCCAACCGGCGCAAAGCCCCACCAGAACGCGGGCCACAAAGCAGGTAATAAAGGTGCCCACCGGGCCCTGCAGCATGGCGGCGCTCATCACACTGGGGGTGCGCAGGGCCGAAACAAAGCTGGTCGTGCCAAAAACACCGCCAAGGATGGCACCCGCAACAGGGCCAAGCGTCATGGCGCCGATGGCAACCGGGATGGTAAGCAGCGACATGGACAGCGGCCCGACCTGCAGATAGCCCAGCGGCGTATAGTTCATGACAAGCAGAACGGCGACCAGCAAGGCAAGCTGGGTCAGCCAACGGGTGTTGGTACGGTTTTTCATATTCAATTTCCTCCTGCTGCCGTCTTTTCTTCAAAGTACAGCGCATATTCGGGGGCAGGGCTTTCCTGCCCGCCTGTGCAAGTATACGCTGTTTGGGCGGCAAATGCAAGCATTTTGGGCAAAATGGGAATCAAATTGCGGGTAGCTGCCTGCGGCGCCATGCATAAATATGCTTATTGAAAGAATATTTATGCAAAATTTGCTTGCATTTTGCGGCGCACTGTGCCATAATAGACTGTATTCCATTACTATGCTGCCGGGCTTTGCCCGGCTGAGGATACCGATTGACAGGAGGAAGACCCCATGAACCTGAAAGGCAGAGATTTTTTAACCCTTCTGGATTACACCCCGGAAGAAATTGCATATCTGGTGGACCTTGCCGCCGAGCTGAAAGCCAAAAAGAAGGCAGGCGTTCTGCACGATGTACTGCGCGGCAAAAACGTTGCGCTGATCTTTGAAAAACTTCTACCCGCACCCGCTGCTCCTTTGAGGTTGCCGCCCACGACCTGGGCATGGGCTCCACCTATCTGGATCCAACGGGCAGCCAGATCGGCAAAAAGGAATCCATTGCCGACACCGCCCAGGTGCTGTGCGGCATGTTTGACGGCATTGAGTACCGCGGCTATGGCCAGGAGATCGTGAACGAGCTGGCCAAGTATTCCACCGTACCGGTATGGAATGGCCTGACCAATGAGTTCCACCCCACCCAGATTCTGGCTGACTTTTTTTGACGATCAAGGAACACTTTGGCAAGCTGGCCGGGCTGAAATTCGCTTACATGGGCGATGCCCGCTACAACATGGGCAACTCCCTGATGATTGGCTGTGCCAAGATGGGCCTGCACTTTGTCGCCTGCGCCCCCAAGGCATACTGGCCCGCCCCGGAGCTGGTGGAAAAGTGCAAGGCCATTGCCGCCGAAACCGGCGCTACCATCACCCTGAGCGATGACACCGATGCCGTAAAGGACGCCGATGTGGTATACACCGATGTGTGGGTAAGCATGGGCGAGCCGGTTGAAGTGTGGGCCGAGCGCATTGAAGCGCTTGCCCCCTATCAGGTAAACACTGAACTGATGGCAAAGGCAAAGCCGACCGCCGTGTTCATGCACTGCCTGCCCGCCTACCACGACCACAAGACCGCCGTTGGCAAGGAGATGGGCGAAAAGTTTGGCCGCGACGCCATGGAAGTGACCGATGAAGTGTTCACCGGCCCGCAGTCCATCGTGTTCCAGGAAGCCGAAAACCGGATGCACACCATCAAGGCCGTTATGGCGGCAACGTTGGGCGCGGAGTTTTGAGCGGGTTAAACCAAGCACAAGCATAAGATAATCCCCTGCACGGGCGGGCCATTGTTACAGCCTGGCGTGCGGGGGATTTTTTGTATTTTGTAGGGGGGTTCCCATGTGGAAGATGCAAAATATACGGCAAGGCCCGGTGTGCGGATTGTCACAAATTTTGTAATGCGCAGCAGGGCAAGGTTGCGGCGTGGTGAGGGCACCCCGCCCTACAGCGCATTTTAACGCTTGCCACGCATTATAAAATACTCTGTAGGGAACGGTCTTGACCGTTCCGGGGCGTTGGGGACGCCGCCCTGCTTACCGCTCAAAGGTTGTGCACAACGTAGTGGACCAGGTTTCGCCGGGGTGCAGGGCGGCGGCGCAGGGGCGGTCCTCCCAGGTCAGGGGGCCGTTTTCCTCGCCGGGCAGGCTGTGCCACGGCTCAATGCAGACAAAGCGGTAGGGCTTTTCCGGCTTGGACCAGATCAGCACATAGGGATAGCCCTCAATGTTGCAGCGCACGGCGCGGCCAGTATCCTTTTCCACAATGGCAAGGGTCTTGCTACGCAGGTTCAGCATGCAGTGGCTGTCGTAGTCAAACAGGTCATCCGTCAAGGGCACGGTGCGGGTATTGCGGGCCAGATAGTGATAATCGGTACCGTTCAGCAGGCCGTTGGGCAGACAGCTCACGCACAGGGGCTTTCCAGCTCGTCAAAACGGAACTCATAATCCGCAGGGGCGTGGGCATCATCAAACGGGATGGCAAATGCCGGGTGGTAACCAATGCCGAACCTGAGCTCCGGTTCGCTGGGATTATACACCGCCAGGGTGTGGCGCACCGTTTTTTCCACCAGCTCAAAGGTGGAGCGCAGCTCAAACTCATAGGGCCACTTGGCGCGGGTCTCCTCGTTTGCCTGCAAAACCAGGGTCAGGCTTGTCTCGGTCTTGCCCCCCAGGGTGTGCTCCACATCGCGGGCAAAGCCGTGCTGGCCGCCGGCATACTCTTTGCCCTTGGCGATCATTTTGCCGCCGGTCAGCTTGCCGGTATAGGGGAACAGGATCGGCGCATGGCGGCCCCAGACGGCAGGGTCCCCGCACCAGAGCATTTCGGCCCCGGTAGCCTTGTTGACAACGCTCACAGCCTCGGCACCATGGGTATCCACCGTCAGGCGCAGGTATTCGTTTTCAATGGTATACTGCATAATATTCCATCCTATTCTTTGGCAATACCGCATAATTCTAAGTGCCGATACGGCGAGCGAGGTGCGGCAGATGCCAAGCCAAAAGCGCAGATAATACTGGATGCTGCAAAGGTGAGCGCCGCCAGTGGCGGAAACAGCGAACCGAAGCAGGGGCAGCGGTCGCAGAGTGCGAGGGGCTTTTGCCCCCGAAACACGATGCGGGTACCGCAACCCGACATTATCGAGCATTTTGGCAACGCAGATGCCGTGCCGCAGCTGCCAGAGCGGTGCTTAAGCCGCAAGGCGGGAATTGTGCGGTGTTGCCCTTTGTAAATTTTTACCGCAGGAAGATCTTATCTGTATTATACAGCGCCCGCCACAAAAAGGAAAGAAGATTCTTGACCGGCTTTTCTGCACCGTGGTTTTATGGTATGATGGTAGCAGAAATTTCGCCCCGCAAAGGAGGTGCGCACCATGCTGCCCAAAGCCAAAACCGTTTATTTCCATGTAGATGTCAACTCCGCCTTTTTGTCTTGGACAGCCATCCAGCACCTGGCCAACGGCGAAACGCTGGACCTGCGCACCGTGCCCGCCGTGGTGGGCGGAGATGAGGAAAAGCGCCACGGCGTGGTGCTGGCCAAGAGCATTCCCGCCAAACGGTACGGCATCCAAACCGGGGAATCGCTGTTTATGGCGCGCAGCAAATACCCCAATTTGATCGTTGCCGCGCCGGATTTTGACTGGTATGTAAAAAACAGCAAAGCTATGATCCGCATTTTTGGCGATTACACGCCAGATATTGAGCAGTACAGCATTGACGAAGCCTTTTTGAACATGACCGGCAGCGAGGGACTATTTGGCCCGCCTTTGCAGGCGGCGCAGACCATCAAGGACCGCATCCACCGGGAGCTGGGCTTTACCGTAAACATTGGCATTGCGCCCAACCGCCTGCTGGCCAAAATGGCATCCGACTTTGAAAAGCCGGATAAAATCCATGTATTAACGCAGGATATGGTGCCACAGAAATTGTGGCCGCTGCCGGTGGGCAATCTGTTCGGCGTGGGGCCAAAGTCCGTCAAGCGGATGCACGAGATTGGCATTTATACCATCGGGGATCTTGCCAACGCGGACGCAGACATCCTGCACGGGGTGTTCGGCGTGCGGGGGCAGGTGTTCCGGGATTACGCCAACGGCATTGAAAGCGAGCCGATGACTCGCAGCGAGGTGAAGGACAACAGTTACGGCAACAGCGTAACCACTCCGCAGGACCTGAAGCGCCCCGTGGAGGCCGATGCCACCATGCTGGCGCTGTGTGAATCCGTTGCCGGGCGGCTGCGGATGGACGGCAAGACCGCACGGGTCATCACGGTGCAGCTGGTGGATAACGCCTTCCGCCGCAGCAGCCACCAGGTAACGCTGAACAGCCCCACCAACTCTACCGATGTGATTTACCACACCGCGCGGGAGCTGATGCGCCAGATGTGGCCCGACCGCCCAGTGCGCCTTGTTGGGGTGAGCGCCGAAAAGACCGGCACCGACAATTTTGAGCAGCTGGATTTTTTCACCGATCCAGCCAAAACCGATAAACAGGAAAAGCTGGACCGTGCCGCCGATGCCCTGCGCGCCCGCTTTGGCGAGGGTGCCATCCTGCGCGCCAAGCTGCTGCACCCCTGACGAGAAACCACTGCCCCCAAAGCCCTTGGTGCCGCCAAAGCAAGGGACAAGCGCAAGGGGGGAACTGTAAAGCAGGCGGATACTCGGCAAGAGAAAAGGTGTTTTTATGGAATTTAATGAAAAGCTGCACCGCCGCATCCGCTGGCCGGCTGTTCTGCACATTCTTCTTCCCCTGCTGGCGGCATTCACCGCCCCTTATGGTTGTGGGGCGGCTGATTTCCGGCGTGCACTGGCTGAGTGATATTATCGGAAGCATTCTGCTCAGTGCCGGGCTGGTTTTGCTGTATGCCGGCTGCGCCAAAACCGATTGATCTGCATGAAAAAAGCAGAGTATGCGCTTTTTGCATACTCTGCTTTGGTTTTTGTTCAACGATTTTCCGGTCAATTACCCGTGCAGAACGCTGCGCAGCTGAGCCAGCAGGGTTGCCTGGTATTCGGGGCTGAAAGTACCGTGCAGCAGTTTGGGCAGGGCTTCTTCCTGCAAACGGCGCCAGCTTTCGGCTTCGCGGCCGGGCAGAATGGGTACAAAGGAAACGCCGTTTGCAGCGGCTGCCTGGGCATCCCCCATGGCATCGCCCACCATGACCACCTTGCGGCTTTCATACCCGCAGGCCAGCATGGAGGCAATGGAGTTTGCCTTGCTGCCAACCTCCTGACCAAAGATCACATCGGCATGGGTGGCAAGGCCGTAACGCGCCCACTCGCTGGCGATAGCGCTTTCATTGGCGGCGGAAACCACCGCCACATCGGCCACGGTGTGCAGCTGATGCAGGCTGTATTCCACGCCGGGGAACGGCTTAAAGGTAGGTTCCAGGGCCTGAATGCGGCGGTTGCAGGCGTTATTCCATTCCTGCAGCTTGCGCAGGGCCAGGCTGCCGCTGCGCAGAACTTCCTGCTGCAGGCTTGCGGTGGAAAGTTCCGATGCGGTGGAAACCCACGCGGCGATATCTTCACTGCCGGGAACATCGATGCCACGGTTTTTCAGGCGGTCAAAAATCAGCACCGCACTTTCAAAGCGGGAAATCCCGCGGGTGATGCTGTTCAGGTTGATCTCTTCCCACGCGGTGGTAATAAAATCAGTGTGGGCTTCCAGGCCAAACACACGGATCAGCTCTGGGCAGAACACCGAGCAATGCTTGATGCGCACCGTATCCATGACGCAGCCGTCTGAATCCATACAGACAAGAAAATCCCGTTTGCGGATAAAATCAGTCAATGCGTTTGCCATACAAGAACCCCCTCTATGTTATCAATCACAAAACCTCACATGCGGCATGCGGCGCTTTCCCGCGCTCTGCCGTCAACTCTTATCATACCAGAAAGCAGCAAATTTTTGCAAGCGTTTTTGTAAGGTTTTACACTTTTATGACAATTTTCTTTCAGCGACAAATTGCCCCTCGGTCTCACTCAGTGCCTGGCCGATGGGCTTGTTTACCAGCAGGGTTGCCATACCGTCCGCCGGGGTGTGCTGCTTGTTGATGACCACCAGGTCATCCCCGCGGAAATAGCGGATCAGCCCCGCCGCCGGGTAAACGGCCAGGCTGGTGCCGCCCACGATCAGCATATCCGCCCTGCGGATGGCGCTCACCGCACCCCTCAATGGTAGCTTCGTCCAGGCCCTCCTCATACAAGACCACATCCGGTTTTACAATGCCGCCGCAGTCCGTGCAGCGGGGCACACCGTCCCCCTGCCGCCGGCTTCCTCGATAAAGCTGACGGGGTAGAACTTGCCGCAGCGGGTGCAGTAGTTGCGCAAGGTGGAACCGTGCAGCTCATACACGGTTTTGCTGCCCGCTGCCTGGTGCAGGCCGTCAATATTCTGGGTGACAACGGCTTTTAATTTACCTTCCCGCTCCAATTTGGCCAGCCGCAGGTGGGCAGCATTAGGCTTGGCCCCATGCACAATGAGCTTTTGGCGGTAGAAATCAAAAAATTCTGCGGTGTGCTGCTCATAAAATGTGTGGACAGCATGGTTTCGGGCGGGTACTTGAATTTTTGGTGGTAGAGCCCGTCCACCGAGCGAAAATCTGGGATGCCGCTTTCCGTCGAAACCCCTGCGCCGCCAAAAAACACGATGTTCTGATGTGCTTGGATCAGCCGTTCCAGTTCCGGTACCATGGTGCCGCGCCCCTTTCGTTTTATCGTGAAATGCTTTATAATAAAAGATATGGAACCATCCTGTTAGGGTGTATCTGAAAAGTCGAAAATTTAGTTTATTTCTACAAACATGGCCGGATTTTGCGTTAAAAAGCCTTGAAGCCGCAAAGGATTCCCGCAGCTCTTTGCCTTACATCCTGCTTATGTTTGCGAAATATCCGTCATTTTCTTTGTTTTCAGATGTACCTTAGATACTTTTTACTATACATCTTTTACGCCAAAACGTAAAGAGGAAAACCGCTGATGCATGAGCTGAATCAACACAAGATCGCCGCCCTGCTGCCGCAGCGCAGGGCGCAGAGCAACAAGGGCAGTTACGGCAGTGTGGCTGCCGCAGCGGGCGCCTTTTGCTTACCGGGGGGCGCCGCCCTTTGTGTGGGAGGGTGCGCTGCGCACCGGGGCCGGGCTGGTGTACCTTGCCAGCGTGGAGCCGGTGATCCAGCTGGTGCTGACCCGCACGCCGGAATGCTGTGCCCTGCCCTGCCGCACCGACGCGGACGGCGGGATTCTGGCCGCAGATGCCGCCGCCGTGCGCCAGCGCTTTACGGAAAAGCCTGCGGTCCTGCTGGCTGGGCCGGGGCTTGGCCCCAGTGCGGCACGTATCTTGAACGCCCTTCTGACGGCGGATGCCAAGTGGAAAGCCGCCGTGCTGGATGCGGACGCCCTGAATGCACTGGCTGCCGGGGAGCTGGGGCAGTTCCCGCTTTTGCCCACCAATACCGTGCTGACCCCGCACCCCGGCGAGGCAGCCCGCCTGCTGGGGTGCAGCGTGGCGCAGATCCAGACTGACCGCCCCGCCGCCGCGCAGGAGCTGGTGGAGCGGTATGGCTGCGTTGCGGTGCTGAAAGGTTCCGGCACGCTGATTGCCGCACCGGGGCGCGAGATGCTGCACAACCCCACCGGAAATCCCGGCCGGGCCCGCGGCGGCAGCGGGGGGATGTACTGGCTGGGATGCTGGCTGCCCTGCTGGCCCAGGGGTTAGCGCCCTTTGACGCCGCAGCCTGCGCGGTATGGCTGCATGGCGCCGCTGCGGACCGCTGCGCCGCCCGCACCAGCCAGCTGACAATGCTGCCACATGATATTTTAACGGATCTTGCGGATGTTGTGAAGGAGCTTACGGGGAGATAATAAATAAGGCAGTGCTGCCAGGCAAAGGACAGCACTGCCTTTTTATGGTTTGGTTTTTGCATGATCCCGGGGGGTGAAATATTGAGAAAGACCCGTCATGTGGGACAGCGGGCATCGCCCCCTACAGATAGTTTACGGCGTTTGTGGCAGTCAACAAGGTTCCTCTGCGGCGCGATGAGGGCATCGCGTCCTACCCGCATTTTCAAGGGCAACACCGCCCAATGTTTGTATGCAACTTCAACATGTGCTGTGGGGAACGGTCTTGACCGCTCCGGAGCATTGCCTTTACAAAAATCTTCGGCAAGCATCTGTTTCCTTATTCCATTCTCCGCACGCTGAGGACAAGACCCTGTTTATCCCAGCCAAAATCTGCCACGGCGCCGCCGCGCTCCAAAAAGGCGCGGCAGGGCGGGGTCCTGCAAGTGTACGCGGCGCACCGTGCTGCCGCGGCCCACCGGGGTGTGGGCCGCAAACACCAGCAGCTGCTGGCTGTCCAGCGGCACCACGGCGCGCAGGGTAAGGCCAGATGCCAAATATTGGGCGCATAGTTCCTCGCCGTCTGGGGTGGGGGTCAGCGGCAGGGCGGCCCAGATATGGTAGCTGGCGCAGCGCTGTTTGGCCAGCCCCAGCGCCATGGCCAAAAAGCGCCGCACCGGCAGGTACTGCGCGGTAAAGGCGGGCGGTGCCAGCACAATGCCCTGGCCGTCCGCCCCAAAGCCAGCTGCGCGCAGCGCGAGCGCCAGACGGCTTTGGCCAAACATGGGCAACATGCCCATGGCGGCCTGTAACGTGTCGGTTCCGGCATAGTCCCCCAGAACGGCATTGGTCTGCAGCAGCGCGGCGGTATCGGGGCCGCCGGGGGTGCCGCAGGCGGCGCACAGCTGATCCATTGCAGGTGCATCCTGCGGGGCAAGCAGCTGCGCGTGGAACACATCAAGATTGGTTTCGGTCATCAATAACAATGGAATACCCTCCCCATACCGCCCGCCGGGCGCGGCAGGCGGTGAATTTGCATCCCTATTGTATGATGCCGCCGCCAGCAAAAATGCGCGAAACCTGCAAAAAGGTTCCGCGCATTTTTCGTTTGGCTTTATCGGGTTTTGTTATGGCTTTTTGTTACCGTTTTACGCCGGTTGCGGGGTCAAAATAATAGGTCATACCGTCAATGGTGGTTGTACCTTTGGCCATGGCACCGGTGATGGGATCGAAGTAATAAGTACCGTCGGCATTGGTGTTCCAGCCTTTGATCATCTGGCCGTTGGCATCATACCGCACCCATTTGCCGCCGCTGGATTCCTGATAGACATCCTTGCTGACGGCTTTTGCACCCTGCTGCACGTTATCCAGCCAGTACCAGCCGTTGCTGGCGGGGTCGCAAATTTCTTTGCCGCGGTAGGCTGCATTGTTGGGGTCATAGCCCTGGCGCTTGCCGCCCTCGTACCAGTAATCTTTGCCGTTTATGCGCTTCCATGCGCAGTTCAGGCCAATACCGGTCACCGTATCAAAGCTGCAGGGCAGGCCGTCGATCATTGCATCACCCTTGGTCATGGCACCGGTGACAAGGTCAAAGTAATAGGTACCGTCATCGTTGGTATCCCACCCTTTGATCATATGGCCGTTGGCATCATAGCGCACCCATTTGCCGCCGTTGGATTCCTGGTAAACATCCTTGCTGACGGCTTTTGCGCCGCCCTGGTCGGCGTCCAGCCAGTACCAGGCGTCGGAATCGGGGTCATAAATTTCCTTGCCGCGGCCAGTGGTGCCCTGCTTTACGCCGTTTTCGTACCAGTAGTCCTTGCCGTTCACGGTTTTCCAACCGGTATAGCCGCTGGCAGGGGTTGCGGTGGGTTTCACAGGGGTAGCGGTAGGTGTAGCAGTCGGCTTGACCGGCGTTGCAGTGGGGGTCGCGGTAGGCGTTGCAGTAGGCGTTGCAGTAGGCGCTGCAGTAGGCGTTGCAGTAGGCGTTGCGGTAGGTACAGCAGTCGGGGGGTTGCTGTGGGGACTGGGATATCCCTTGTCTTGATATACTGGCGCACATCCTGGTGGTATTCCTGCTGGCTTACGGCATAATAAATGCCATCCCACTGGGCCGCAATGCCGATGCTTTGGAGACTTTCCTTCTTTTTCTCTGTCACTTCATGGCTGGCCGGGTTTAGTTCATATTGTTTGATCCAGCTGCTCTGCTCGCGCGCTTGTTTGTCCGTGGCGACCAGCAGCGTTCCGTCCACTGCAATGCTGCCGGCAACCACACCCGAATCATCTTCAAGCGCCAGGTTGGAATCACAGTCGCCCAGGTCATCACGCCAGAAAAGGCGTTTGCCGGACGCATAGTACCAGTCGCCCCCACACGGGAAGATTGCACTCTTTTTGTCTTTCCACCAGGTATTTTCATAGGTATCATCGGTGGCTAGGTTCACGATGTTCTGCGTGCCAAGGTTTTCAAGGTCAAAGGCAACGCTGTCATCGCCGTCATCGTTATGGTTGGTGTTCATCTCCTCTGTGGTACACAGCAGGTGTTTATGCATGCAATATCCCAGCTGATCCGAACCGTCCACCGGGTCATCCCAGGTGCAGTCCACTTGGTACCAGTTCCCGTCCAGCTCGACCATGTTCCACGCATGGCCGATATCTTTACTGGTTACCAGCACACCAGTGATACCCCAGCTTGCGCAGGGTAAGGGCATACGTTTTGGCGTAACCGTCACAGACGGCAGTCCCTTCCAGCAGGGCGCCGCGCAGGTTGTGGTCGTCCTGCACATCATCACTAAGATGTTCCCGGTCATAGGCAATGTTCTGCACCAGCCATTCATGCACAGAACACCTTTTCCAGATCCGTCTGGCACAGGGTGTTGGCCTGGTCCACCAGCTGGTCCAGCTTTACCTGCATGGCGGCAACATCCTGCGCCGTGCAGTATTCAAGGCCGATTGCCACCGCCAGCCCGGTATCTCTGCTATAATAGCAGGACAATTTGCTGATGGCCTCGCCGCCTTCCACACGCGCATTCAGGTCAGCCAGGGTGGAAAGCACCAGATCTTTATCCAAGTTCAGGTCTTTGATATTTACTTTCTCTGCTGTTTCCGTATGGTTCTTTACGGCATTGGCCACGCGCTCCACCATGGTCTGCGCCGCCTGAATGCTGTTGTCATCCTCCGCCAGCGTTGCCGGCTGCGCAGCCAGTGCTTCACGGGCAGCTATGATGTTTTCCAGCGTGCCTTCCACTTCCACCACGCTGCTGTCCGCCGTTTCCGGGGTCTGGGCCCAAACCGGAAGCGCCGTGGTGCCCATCATGGCCGCCGCCAAAACAAGGGCCAAAATCCGTTTATCTTTTTTCATTTTTTCCTCCCTGGAATACAGCCAAAAAAACGTTTTTGCCGCTGTATATCCTAATTTTAAATTTTACACGAAACAGAGGAGAAATACAATGCCAGACGCACCAACATCCTGCACAGAAAAAGTTTTCAGACTTTACATTCTTTAACAAAAAGGCTATCTTTTCGCGTGCAAAGTGGTGTATAATGATACAAAATATGGGGGTGTGTGTCCATTTTGGCACACCCCGGAGGCAGCGTGGGCGGAACGGTGTATCCGGCACGTTTCCACTGCCCGAACAACCGCCACCTGCCCTTGCCCCCCACCCGCAGCTGGTGGACAAAAGGAGGATGACTTTTTTGATGGAACACAACATTCCCGAACTGGTTGCCCAGCTCACGCTGGAAGAAAAGGCCGGGCTTTGCTCCGGCGCGGATTTCTGGCACACCAAAACCGTGGAACGCCTGGGCATTCCCACCCTGATGGTCTCGGACGGCCCGCACGGCCTGCGCACCCAGGACCCGGAACGGGACGACCCCAACCACAGCCGCAAGGCGGTCTGCTTCCCCGCCGGGTGCTCCGCTGCCGCCAGCTTTGACCCCGACCTGGCCCGCCGGGAGGGTGCGGCCATCGGGCGGGAAGCCCGCGCGTTCGGCGTTGGCGTTGTGCTGGGGCCTGCCATAAACATCAAGCGCAGCCCGCTGTGCGGCCGCAACTTTGAATATTACTCCGAAGACCCGGTGCTGGCTGGTGAGCTGGCCGCCGGGTACATCAATGGCGTACAGAGCCAGGGGTTGGCACCTCCATCAAGCATTTTGCCGCCAACAGCCAGGAGTACCGCCGCATGAGCGCATCGTCCGACATGACGGAGCGTACGCTGCGCGAAATTTACCTGCCTGCATTTGAAACCGCCGTCAAGAAATCCCAGCCCTGGACGGTGATGTGCAGCTACAACCGCGTGAACGATGTATTTGCCAGCGAAAACCGCATGCTGCTGACCGATATCCTGCGCACCGAGTGGAACTTTAAGGGCTTTGTGATGTCCGACTGGGGCGCTGTAGCTGACCGTGTAAAAGGTGTTGCGGCTGGGCTTGACCTGGAAATGCCCGGTTCCGGCGGTGTCAATGACGCCAAGATCGTGGCCGCCGTTAAAGCCGGCACCTTGAGCGAAGCCGTGCTGGACAAGGCTGTGATCCGCATTTTGAACATTGTGTTCCGCGCGGCGGACGAAGCTGCCGCCCCGGCCCCGGAGCTGGACCTGAAAGGCGACCACACCATCGCCGCAGAGCTGGCCAAGGAATGCGCCGTGCTTTTGCAGAACCGCGGTGTGCTGCCGCTGAAAAAAGGGCAGCAAGGTAGTATACATCGGCGGCTTTGCCAAAACGCCGCGCTATCAGGGCGGCGGCTCCAGCCACATCAACACCATCAGGGTGGACAGCGCGCTGGAAATGGCCGAAAGCCATGGCCGCCGGGTGAGCTATGTGGAGGGCTTCCCCGCTGATCTGGACCAGCGGGAGGAGGAAGAGTTCCTGCGCGCGGTTTCCGCCGCAGCGGAAGCTGACGCGGCGGTGATCTTTGCGGGCCTGCCGGAATCTTTTTGAAAGCGAAGGCTTTGACCGCAGCCATATGCGCCTGCCGGAAAGCCAGAACAACCTGATTGCCCGCGTGGCCGCCGTGCAGAAAAACACTGTTGTGGTGCTGCACACCGGTTCCCCGGTGGAATGCCCCTGGGCCAACGATGTGAACGCCGTGCTGTGCATGTATCTGGGCGGCGAAGGTGTTGGCGCTGCGGCGGACGCCCTGCTGTGGGGCGATGCCAACCCCAGCGGCCGCCTGCCGGAAACCTGGCCCCTGCGGCTGGAAGATACCCCGTGTTATCTCGACTTTCCCGGTGACGGCCGCCATGTGGAATACCGCGAGGGCGTGTATGTCGGCTACCGCTGGTACGATGCCCGCAAGATGCCGGTGCTGTGGCCGTTTGGGCACGGGCTTTCCTACACAGGGTTTGTGTACCGCAATGCCCAGCTGACGGCGGACGAGTTTGCCGAGGGCGACAGCGTGCGGGTACGGGTGAGCGTGAAGAATGTTGGCATGATGCCCGGCAAGGAAGTTGTGCAGCTGTATGTAGCAGACTGCACCGGCACCACCGGCCGCCCGCCCAAGGAGCTGCGCAAGTTCGTGAAGGTCAAACTGGAACCTGGCGAGGAAAAGCAGGTAGAGTTCACCCTGACCGCGCAGGATTTGAGCTACTATGACGAAACGCTGGGCAGCTGGTACGCCGCCCCAGGCGAGTACAAGATTTTGCTGGGCCATTCCAGCCGGGATATCCACGCAACGCTCAGCGTGCGGTTCAGCACCCCGCGCCGCCGCCCGTTCGTGATTGACGAAAACACCACCATCGGCGAGCTTTCCAAGGATGACCGCACGGCTGCCATCATCCAGCAGGTGCTGGCACAGGCGGGCAATGCCCTGACTGGCGGCAACGCAGGCGGCAGCGAGATTGCCAGCAGCGAAGCCGTAGCTCAGATGCTGGATTCCATGCCGCTGCGCGGCATCGTGAACTTTGGCGGTCCCGCTGCAGCCGGGATGATCACCCCGCTGCTGGAAATACTGCGCGCCGCTATCCAGTGATTTGGGCCTTGGCGTAATCAAGGCATCCCCGAACCCCGCAAAAGAGAGTTGAAATATTCCGATCAACACATTTATGGCAATACCTCATAATTCTAAGTGCCGATACGGCGAGCGAGGTGCGGCAGATGCTAAGCCAAAAGCGCAGATGCCGTGCCGCAGCCGCCGGAGCGGTGCTTGAGCCGTTAGGCGGGAATTGTGCGGTATTGCCTTATAAAAAAGAAGTACATGCAGGAGGAATATCCCATGCAATTTCGTTTTCGCTGCGCGGCCGTTCTGACCGCCGTATTGCTGTGCAGTGCTGCTGCACTGCCCGCTTTGGCGGAAGAGACTGCCACGCCGGAAACCGCCGACAGTGTTGCCAGCGCTTCCACCTACACCGGTTGGAAAACTGTGAACGGCAAGGATTACTGGTACGAGAACGGCGTGAAACAGGGTACCACCGGCCGCGGCAAAGAGATTTACGACCCTGATTCCGACGCCTGGTACTGGCTGGACGCCAAGCAGGGCGGCGCAAAAGCCGTCAATAAGGATGTCTACCAGGAATCCAACGGCGGCAAATGGGTGCGCTACGATGCAAACGGCCATATGATTAAAGGTTGGGATACCAACGATGACGGCACCTATTACTTTGACCTGATCACCGGCGCCATGGCCAAGGGCGATATTGTGGTGGACAGCCTGCCCTGCAGCTTTGATACCACCACCGGCATTGGCTGCAACCTGATGTGGCACAGCATGGACGGCAAAGATTACTGGTACGGCTGGCAAGCGCCAGGGTTATGATCCCAATAATGCAGCCTACCGCGGCAAAGAAATCTATGATCCGGCCTCCGGTGCCTGGTACTGGCTGGATAACGTGCAGCAGGGTGCTAAAACCGTCAGCAAGGATGTATACCAGGAATCTGAAGCCGGCGACTGGGCCGAAAACGCAGACGGCACCGGCAAGTGGGTGCGGTATGACGCCAAGGGCCACATGGTAAAAGGCTGGGATACCAACAATGACGGCACCTATTACTTTGACCAGGTGTACGGCACCATGGCCAAAGGCATTGTGACGATCGACGACAATCTGTATCTTTTTGATGTTGATACCGGCGTTATGCAGGCAAGCATTACAGCCAGCGAGGAAGCCATGGCAGACCGCGTGATCGAGCTGGTCAACCAGGAGCGCACCTCCCGCGGGCTGCAGCCCCTGCTCAAGCACGATGGCCTGATGGTTGCCGCAGCAGCCCGCGCCAGGGAGCTTTCCCAGCGATACAGCCACACCCGCCCCAACGGTTCTGAATGCTTTACCATTTTGTGGCATCTGGGCATTGACTATGGCTATGCCGGAGAAAACATTGCCATGGGCCAGAGAACCCCGGAGATCGTGATGAACGACTGGATGAACAGCTCCGGCCACCGCGCCAACATTCTGAGCGAAAACTTTGACTGCATCGGCGTTGGCTACACCATGGTGGACGGCCACCCCTACTGGGTGCAGCTGTTTACCGGTGACTTTGATTTATAAGTAGTTTGTAAACAAATTTAAAACACAGCCCCGCAGCCGTTGCTTTTTTTTCGGCTGCGGGGCTATACTGTTTCCATATGCTTAACATATGCCAACTATTTACATATAGCAACAGAAAGGAGAACCTTTATGGAGGGACATATTGGTGACCAGCGCAGCAAAGCCGTGATGCGCTATCTTGACCGGCTGAAAAAGTCTGTGCGCCGCGGGGCGTCTTTAAGCCTTGCCAACGCCCCCCCAAGCTGCATCTTGGCATTCTGGAAGGGCTGAACCACGCCATTGAGGTGCGCGGCCAGGATGGTGCCGTGTATGTTTCGGACCTGGCGGAGATTTTCAAGCAGCCGCTACCGGCGATTTCCCGCGGACTGCGCACACTGGAGCAGGATGGCCTGGCCCAGCGCCAGACCGATCCCAATGACCGCCGCCGCACTCTGGTGCGCATCACCCCAAAAGGGGAGGAATCCCGCCTGATCTGCGAAAGCCGTCTGAATGATTACATCACCGGCATTATGGATGACCTGGGCGAAGAATTTTGCCAGCAGTTTGCAAAGGATGCCGAAACCCTGCTGCAGGCCATTGAGCGCCAGAACGAAAAGCTGCTGGCCGAAAAGGAGAAGATGCCATGACAAAAATTTTCAAACATCTGGCCAAACACTGGGCGGCCTGCCTTGTTATTATTGCCCTGCTGTTGGTGCAGGCATACGGCGATTTGACCCTGCCGGACTACACCAGCAAAATTGTGGATACCGGCATCCAACAGTCCGGCATTGCGGACGCTGTGCCAGAAGTAGTGCGGGATTCCACCCTGCAGGTGCTGGAGCTGCTGATGACGGACGCGGACGCCGCCGCGGTGGAAGCCGCTTACACCCAGCCGGGCGGCACCGACAACGCACTCTCCTCCGCTACCAGCTTACAGAAAAAGCTCGCATCCCCCTATACGGTCCGCCTGCTGCGGGCCGATGCGGACCGGGATACGCTGGCGGAGGTATTTTCCACCCCGGATATTGTGCTCTATCTGGCTTCCGCTCAGGCGCCGGGGAGGGTAACGCCCCGGATGCCGTCGCGCTGGATACCGTTACCGCCCAGTTTGCGGCCATGACCCAGATGCCCGGTTTCAGCCGGGATGCCGTACAGGCCCAGCTGGCCGCAGCCATGGGTCAGGCCGGCGAAAGTGAGCTGAGCGGGCTTTCAGCCCAGGCAGTGCTGCTGGTGGGGCTGGAATATCAGGCCCTTGGCATCAGCGATGCGGTACAGATGAACTACCTGATGCAGACCGGCGGCCGGATGCTGGGGCTGACCCTGTTGATGGTTGCCGCCGCGGTTCTGGTGGGGCTGCTTGCTTCCCGCGTAGCGGCTGCCATTGCGTCACCCGCACCACCAACGATGTACAGCAGATCCAGATGACCTGCGTAATTTTGCTGCGCATGGTGGCGTATGCCCCCATCCTTGGCATTGGCGGCATCATCCATGTAGCGCAGGCGGGTTCCAGCCTGACCTGGATCATTGTGCTGGCCGTCGCTTTGCTGCTGGCGCTGATTACGGTATTGATGCAGTTTCGCCATGCCCAAGTTCAGGATCATGCAAAAGCTGGTGGACCGGCTGAACCTGGTATCCCGCGAGATTTTGACCGGCATTATGCCCATCCGCGCATTCAGCCGCGAACAGCACGAGGAAGCACGCTTTGACGCCGCCAACACCGACCTGATGCGCACCCAGCTGTTCACCAACCGGGTAATGGCCGCCATGATGCCCTTTATGACCCTGATCATGAACGGCACTTCCCTGCTGATCGTCTGGTTCGGCGGCAAGCCATGGATGCCGGAAATATGCAGGTGGGCGAGATGATCGCATTCATCACCTATACCATGCAGATCGTCATGTCTTTCCTGATGCTGGCCATGGTGGCCGTGATGCTTCCCCGTGCCGGTGTGGCTGCTGACCGTATCGACGAGGTCTGCCGCACTAAGGCTTCCATCCATGATCCCGACGCTGCCACCGCAAAGCCCGCCCTTGAAAAGAAGGACCACTGGGATGGCGTGGTCCGGTTCGAGGATGTCAGCTTCCGCTTCCCCGGTGCCGACAGCGACGCGCTGGAGCACATCAGCTTTACTGCAAACCCCGGCGAGACCACAGCCATCATCGGCTCCACCGGCTGCGGCAAATCCAGCCTGCTGCAACCTCATCCCCCGCTTTTATGATGTCACCGGCGGCCGCGTGACCATCGACGGCATGGACGTGCGGGAGATGCCACAGGAGCAGCCCTGCGCAGCCTTTTGGGTTATGTGCCGCAGAAGGGCGTACTGTTCAGCGGCACGATTGATTCCAACCTGAAATTCGGCGGCGAGAATATCACCGATGCCGGCATGAAGAAGGCGGCCCGCATTGCCCAGGCCACCGAGTTCATCGACGCAAAGCCCGAGGGCTATGCAAGCCCCATTGCACCAGGGCGGCTCCAACGTGTCCGGCGGCCAGAAGCAGCGGCTCTCCATCGCCCGCGCCATTGCCAAGGAGCCGAAGATCTATCTGTTCGACGACAGCTTCTCTGCCCTTGACTACAAGACGGATGTCACCCTGCGCCGTGCGCTGAAGGAAGAGACCGACAACGCCACCGTGATCATCGTGGCACAGCGCATTTCCACCGGCCTCCACGCCAATCAGATCCTGGTGCTGGATGACGGCAGGCTTGGTGGGCAAGGGTACCCACGCGCAGCTCATGGCCACCTGCCCTGAATATCAGGAGATCGCCAGGAGCCAGCTGAGCAAAAAAAGAGCTCAACCTGCAAGACCTGAACACCGGAAAGGCCACCGGCTGGATCGCCAAGCTGCGGGGCACCGGCAGCATTGACTTTGGCTATATCGGCAAAATCCTGCTGATCCTGCTGGTCATGTACCTCTGCTCCGCAGCATTCAGCTTTATCCAGGGCTGGCTGATGACCGGCCTTTCCCAGAAGGTCTGCTATGATTTCCGCCGCCAGATCAGCGAAAAGATCAACCGCCTGCCCCTTGCCTATTTTGAAAAGCGCACCGTGGGCGAGGTACTTTCCCGCATTACCAACGATGTGGACACGCTGGGCCAGAGCCTGAACCAGAGCGTGACCCAGCTCATCACCAGCATTACCACCATGATCGGCGTGTTGATCATGATGCTGTCCATCAGCCCCAAAATGACTCTGATCGCACTGCTCATCCTGCCCGTCTCTCTGGTGCTGGTGCTGTTGGTGGTCAGGTTCAGCCAGAAATACTTCAAGGCCCAGCAGGCCATTCTGGGCGTTGTGAACGGTCAGGTGGAAGAAGTCTACTCCGGCCACAACGTGGTCAAAGCCTTCAACCGTGAGGCCGTGGTGCTGAACGACTTCAACGCCGCCAACGATAAGCTGTTTGAATCCGCCTGGAAAAGCCAGTTCCTTTCCGGCCTGATGCAGCCCATCATGACCTTTGTGGGCAACCTGGGCTATGTAGCAGTGGCCGTTTCCGGCAGCATTTTTGCCGCGCGCAGCATCATCACCATTGGTGACATCCAGGCGTTCATCCAGTATGTGCGCAACTTCACCCAGCCCATCCAGCAGCTGGCCCAGGTCAGCAACATGCTGCAAAGTATGGCCGCCGCTGCCGAGCGCGTGTTCGAGTTCCTGAACGAGCCCGAAGAGGATCAGCTGGCCGACCCCGCCCGCCGGGCAGACCCCGCCTGCATTGACGGCCAGGTCACCTTTGACCATGTCCGGTTCGGTTATGTGCCCGAAAAGACCATCATCCACGATTTCAGCTGCAATGTGCAGCCCGGCCAGAAGGTCGCCATCGTTGGCCCCTACCGGCGCGGGCAAGACCACCATGGTCAAGCTCCTCATGCGGTTCTATGATGTGGATTCCGGCGAAATCTTGCTGAACGGCCACAACGTCAGGGACTTTGACCGCAGCGACCTGCGCGAAGGCTTTGGCATGGTATTGCAGGATACCTGGCTGTTCCAGGGCACCATTATGGAAAACATCCGCTATGGCCGCCTGGATGCCACCGATGAGGAAGTCATCGCCGCCGCCAAGGCCGCCTGTGCCGACCACTTTATCCGCACGCTGCCCGGCGGCTACCAGATGGAGTTGAACGAGGATGCTTCCAACGTGAGCCAGGGCCAGAAACAGCTGCTGACGATTGCCCGCGCCATTCTGGCGGACAACCGCATCCTGATCCTCGATGAGGCGACATCGAGCGTTGACACCCGCACCGAACAGCGCATCCAGACCGCCATGGACCGCCTGATGCACGGCCGCACGAGCTTTGTGATTGCCCACCGGATTTCCACCATCAAGGACGCCGACCTGATCCTGGTCATGCGGGACGTGCCGCCACAATGAACGCAACCACGACCAACGGCAGGCTGGCGGAAGAAACTGCATTGCCGATGACATCACCCAAACCGGAGTTTTGCAGCATGTAACGCAGCACACCGCCGCAGGCAGTGACCAGCAGGATCATGCCGGTGGGTTCCAGGGACTTTGTCATGATCTTTTCCAACTCTTCGCTGGAATAGCCGTGTTTGTAGCCCAGCAGGAACATGGCGGCAATGACAGCGATCGTCAGTGCTACAAAGGGTTCGCCAAGGAAAGCCAGAACCGGCTGAATACCGGACAGTGCGGGAACAACCTTTGCTACGGAATTGGCAATGATGAGAACCAGCGGAATCAGGATAATGCCAACGATCGTCCAGAACTTGGGCAGCTTGCTTTCATCAATATCTTCCTGCTTGGCAACGGATTCCGGAACAGGGATAAAATATTTGTTGCCGCAGATCTTACCCCAGATAGGGCCGGCCACGATCATGGCAAAAATACCGCAGAAGATACCGATGAGGATGACCCAGCCAAGGTCAACGCCCAGCATAGTAGCTACCAGCACGGGGCCGGGTGTCGGCGGAATGAACGCATGGCCGACGGCCAGACCAGCCAGGAGCGGGATGGTGTAGAACAGAGCGGAACGCTTTGTGCGCTTTGCCAGCGAGAAGGCCAGAGGGATCAAAATGATAAGACCTGCATCGAAGAACACCGGCATGGCAATGACAAGACCGGTAATACCCAGTGCCCACGCGGCTTTTTCATCGCCGAATTTGCGCACCATCGTGATCGCCAGCGTTTGCGCACCGCCGGAGACTTCAAGGATCGCACCGAACATAGAGCCTAAACCGACCAGCAGCGCAATGCCTTTCAGGGTATTGCCGATGCCCTCGTTGACAGAGCTGACAATTTCTGTCAACGGCATGCCGGCGATCAAACCAATGGAAATGGCACCGACCAGAATGGAAATCATGGCCTGAACCTTGCATTTGATAATAAGAACAAGAAGGATAACAAGACCAATTATTGCAGCTAATACAAGCCGTGTGGGGTCAAGAGTAGCAACAGCTTCCATTTTTCTTTCTCCTTTTTTCTGTGGATATACGGTGTAGAGGGGGCCGTATTACTCCATATAAGCGCCCTTCATCGGGCTGACGGCGTGCTGAGAGTAGAGTTTCAGCAAACCGGATTTATACTTGGGCTCCCTCGGCTGCCACTTGGCGCGGCGTTCGGCCAGAATGGCATCCATTTCGGCAGGTGTTTTGGGCTCGCCCTTAACACCAACGATGGCCAGCAGACGGTTGGGCACATCGATCTGAATCAGGTCGTCTTTCTCCACCAGTGCAATCGGACCACCCACGGCAGCTTCGGGGCTGACGTGACCAATGACCGGGCCGCGGCTCGCGCCGGAGAAACGACCGTCCGTGATCAGTGCTACACTGGAGGCCAGCTTCGGGTCGGCGCAGATGGCCTCGCCGGTGTAGAACATCTCCGGCATACCGCTGCCGCGCGGGCCTTCGTAACGGATAAAGATCGCATCGCCGGGTTTTACCTCACCGTGCAGAACGGCGGCAATGCAGGCTTCCTCACTGTCATAAGGCTTGGCGTGCAGGGTAGCGGTGAACATATTCTTCGGGCAGGCAGTATGTTTGATCACGCTGCCTTCGGGGGCAAGGTTGCCTTTCAGGATGGCAATGCTGCCATTCGTGCCCTTAGCATTGTCAAAGCTGTGGATGATGTCTTCGCGGGTAACATGGATGCCGAGGTGTGCGGTCTTTTCTTTCAAAATCTCATCGCAGTGCTCATAGAACCCGTTGTGTTTCAGCTCTTCCAGATTTTCACCCAGCGTCTTGCCCGTGACGGTTAGCACATCCAGGTGGAGCATGGACTTAATTTCTTCCATGACACACGGCACACCACCCGCATAGTAGAAATACTGCGCAGGCCAATCGCCGGAAGGCCGGATGTTCAGCAGATAATGCGCACCCCGGTGCATGCGGTCAAAGGTATCGGCATCAATTTCAATGCCAAACTCGTGGGCGATGGCGGGTAGGTGCATGGTGGCGTTGGTGGAGCCGGAAATGGCAGCGTGAACCATAATAGCGTTTTCAAAGCTCTTTTTGGTAACGATGTCCTTGGCAGTGATGCCCTGTTCAACCAGCTTCATCATCTGAACACCTGCATCGTAAGCGGCCTGTTTCAGTTCCGGGGCAGTGGCAGGCATCAGCGCTGTGCCGGGCAGCATCAGGCCGAGAGCTTCTGCCATAACCTGCATGGTAGAGGCCGTTCCCATAAAGGAACAGGCACCGCAGGACGGGCAGGCATTGTGCTTGTAATAGTCCAGCTGTTCGTTGGGGATGACGCCGGTTTTCTCCCAGGCGTCAAACTTGCCGATTTGCTCCAGCGTCAGCAGGCTGTTGATGGCGCAGGCGGGGTCGTTGACAACGTACTTTTTCGGCAGAGTGTGGGCTTCCATAACGCCGCCCGTCACCATAATGGCGCTCATCTCTTTCAAGCGGCCAATGCTCATCAGCATGGCGGGAACAGACTTGTCACAGCTGGCGATAAAAACACCGCCGTCATAAACGCTGGCGTTCGCCTGTGCCTCGACCAGATTGACGATAGCATCGCGGTGGGGTAGCGAGTAGTTGATGCCGTCATGCCCCTGTGCAATACCATCACACATATCGGTGGCAAAGTAACGGGCTGCTTTGCCGCCGTGTTCATTAACGGCCTGTACAGCCTGCTGGACGAACTGATCCAGATGGGCGCTGCCGGGGTGGCTGTCGCCAAAGGTGCTTTCCACGAAAATCTGGGGCTTGCTCAGGTCGGAAACCGACCACCCCATACCAATTTTCAACGGATCGTTTTCGGGCGCCAGTGTACGGACTTCCTGAGAATGAAGTTTCATAAAATTACCTCCATTTCTTGTGCGGGTGTGCTGCTTATCTGATGGTTCTATTGTAATTCATCTGCTCAATGCTTGCAAGTTGTGCGGGTGCATTCCTACTTTATGCCAAAAAAAACGCCACTTAGCATTTGCACATTTTGTACAATTAAAAGTCTTTTTTTTATACACCTGAGCTTCTTTTGACTCGTTTTTTTGGGATTGACATTGTCAAACGCCAAAAAAATACATCTGATGACTTCAGAAAAAGCAGCGCCCGCATTGGTCTGACAACCAGTGCGGGCGTTTTACCGGCAGCTTATTCCGTCTTTTGTCGGTCTTTATCGTACAATTCTTTGATCATACGGCGGTTAAATGCTAAATGCATTGTCATCGCGTTCCGTGCACCGATGGGATCATGGGCCTCAATCGCTTCCACGATCATACGGTGGGTCATAATCGTTTCATCGATCAGCTTTTTGTGGGTTACGTTCACAAACATCATAACGGCTGTATCAATAATGGGGATCAGCTGTTCCACAACCATATTTTTGCTGCTTTCAGCCACACAGGTATGAAACGCAATATCATCCTCAATGTATCGGTCTCCATCATGAATTTTGGCTTCTACACGTTCGCAAAGGCGGCGCAGCCGGGCAATATCCTCATCCGTTGCGTTGTTAGCAGCCATCTCGGCGATACCGGGCTCCAGCAGCAGGCGCACATTCACAAGGTCTAATGCCAATGCGGTTTTATCCTGCACGGAGCTCAGCCCCAGCGGGTCGCCGACGCCCAGCGCCGTGGCCAGCACATAGGTGCCGGAGCCGCGGCGCACTTCCACAATGCCTTTGCTGGACAACAGCTTGACCGCTTCGCGGATGGTACTGCGTCCCACGCCGAACTTTTCCCCCAGTTCAAACTCATTGGGCAGCTTACTGCCAGGGTCCAGCGGAGTGTCCAGAATATAATGATAGATTTGTTCTTCTACCTGTTCAGCTAACAGCTTACTTTTCAGATGTGAAAATTCGTCCATAGAGATGTTCCTCACTTTTGATATTGTGCAGCCGTTTTCGATTTGTCCTTTCCAGTATAACACACTCTGCATTGCTTCTTCCACTTTTCTGCCAGGTTTCATTCCCAGCAGTCTACACATAAAAACACCAAAGGGCCAGCGTGCAGTGCTGGCCCTTTGGTGCGGTATAGGAAAACATAAAAAAGAGAATGGCAATGTTATTGGGTGTACCTGAAAATTCAAGGCAATACCGCACAATTCCGCCTGACGGCTTAAGCACCGCTCCGGCGGTTGCGGCACGGCATCTGCGTTGCCAAAATGCTCGATAAGACATCCAGTATTATCTGCGCTTTTGGCTTAGCATCTGCCGCACCTCGCTCACCGTATCGGCACTTAGAATTATGCGGTATTGCCCAAAATCCAAGCAGTTGGCTTCAGGTTCACCTTGGAGCGGCCTCACACACCGCCGGGCAAGATCACACGATCTTGCGGGATTTGTGAACGCCGGTCTTTAAGAATTCGACCCATTCGGCCACGTTCACGGCGTGGTCACCAAGGCGTTCCAGATATTTGGTCACCATAAACAGATCCAGCGCGGTCTCTGCTTCGGTGGGGTGGGCGGCAATGTACTGGGCAATTTCGCTGCCGATGCGCCTGAACGCGGCGTCGATGACATCATCATGGGCGATCACTTCCGCGGCGGCGGCAAGGTCCACCTGCACATAGGCGGCAATGGAGCGCTTGACCATCTTCAACACATCATCGCCCATTTTTCAGGATATCTTCCAGCACGCCCACGGCATCGGTGGATTTGGCGTGCAGGTGCAGCACCAGTTCCGCAATATCGCTGGCCTGGTCGCCGATGCGCTCCACATCCGTTACCATTTTCAGGGCTGTACTGACCTTGCGCAGATCCGAAGCCACCGGCTGCTGGCGCAGCAGCAGCTGCAGGCAGCGGTGTTCGATCTCGTGTTCGCCTGCGTCGATCTGGCTGTCCCGCGCAACCACGCTGCGGGCCAGTTCAATATCATCATTGCGCAGGGCAGTCAGTGCGCTTTCAATGGCGGCACCGGCTTCGTGACCCATGCGGGCCAGCAAGGTATCCAGCTGCAAAAGCTCTTCATCATAAGATTTACGCACACTAGGCATGGTATTGCTCCTCCGATCAACCAAAACGGCCGGAAATATAATCTTCCGTGCGCTTGTCCACAGGGGTGGAGAACAGGCGTTCCGTATCGCCCATTTCCACCAGCTCACCCAGCAGGAAGAACGCCGTCTTATCTGAAATACGGGCGGCCTGCTGCATGTTATGGGTCACGATTACGATGGTGTAGCGGTCCTTTAATTCCAGAGCCAGCTCTTCCACCTTGGAGGTGGAGATGGGGTCCAGGGCAGAGGTCGGTTCGTCCATCAGCAGAACTTCCGGCTCCACCGCCAGGGCGCGGGCAATGCACAAACGCTGCTGCTGGCCGCCGGACATGCCCAGCGCGCTTTTTGTTCAGGCGGTCCTTCACTTCGTCCCAGATGGCAGCGCCGCGCAGGCTTTTTTCCACAATTTCATCCAGCTGCGCCTTACTGCGCACACCGTGGGTGCGGGGACCGTAGGCGATGTTATCGTAAATGCTCATCGGGAAGGGGTTGGGCTTCTGGAACACCATGCCAACCCGCTTGCGCAGCACATTGACATCCATCTTATCCTTATAGATATCCACACCGTCCAGCAGGATATCGCCGGAAATGCGGCAGCCCTTCCACCAGGTCGTTCATGCGGTTCAGGCTCTTCAGGAAAGTAGACTTGCCGCAGCCGGAAGGACCGATGAACGCCGTGACCTCTTTTTCGGGGATGGCAATATTGATATTTTTTCAGTGCATGGAAGCTGCCGTAATACAGGTCCATGTTTTTAACTTCGAATTTATTCATCATGCAGTTCCTTTCGGCATTACTTTTTTGGCAAGGCGGCCCGGCAATAAAGCTGGACAGGCTGTTGATGAGCAGCACCAGGATCAACAGCACCACGGCAGTGCCGTAGGTTTCATTGATATGCAGGCCCTCGTTGGAAAGCAGATACATATGGGTGGCAAGGGTACGTGTGGAGTTGAACACGCTGGCGGGCACGGCGGCAACGGTGCTGGCCGTGTAGATCAGGGCCGCGGTTTCGCCTACAATGCGGCCCGTTGCCAAAATCACGCCGGATAGGATGCCCGGCATGGCGCTGGGCAGCACAATGGTGAATACGGTGCGCAGCTTGCCGGCCCCCAGGCCAAAGCTGCCCTCGCGGTAAGAATCCGGCACTGCAAGCAGCGCTTCCTCGGTGGTGCGCATGATGACCGGCAGCACCATGATGGCCAGCGTGAAGGCACCGGCGATCAGGCTGTAGCCCCATTTGAGCTGCATGACAAAGAACAGCATACCGAACAGACCGTATACGATGGAGGGGATGCCCTGCAGCGTTTCGGTGGTGATGCGCACCACCTTGACCAGCTTGCTGCCGCGTTTGGCGTATTCCACCAGCCAGACCGCAGCAAAAATGCCCAGCGGTGTGGCAATGGCCAGCGAGAACGCCGTCATCAGAATGGTATTGATAAGCGCGGGCATCAGGGATACGTTGTCGGAATTATAGGTCCACTCAAACAGGGACGGCTTGAGGTTTGGAATACCGTTGACCAGGATATAGCCGATCAGGAACACAAGGATCGCCACGGTAATCAGGGCCGCCAGCCGCACCAGCCAGCGCATGACAAGGGCATACGCGCGGGCCGCCATGCGGTTTTCGTGGCGGGCGGGGGGAACGATTTTTGCATTTGCGTGGGTCATATCATCGGTTTTACCGGCGGTTGCAGCAAAATCAGCCATTCTTTTCGCCCCCCTTTACAAGACTGAAGCAGAGATTGATCAGCAGAATGAAAACGAACAACACAACGCCGGTTGCGATCAGCGCTTCGCGGTGCAGATCTGCAGCGTAACCCATCTCGATGACGATGTTGGAGGTCATCGTGCGCAGACCCTGGAACAAGCCCTTGGGCATCCAGGTCTGGTTGCCGGCAACCATCACAACGGCCATCGTTTCGCCGATGGCGCGGCCAACACCCAGGATTACGGCGGACATTACGCCGCTTTTGGCGGCGGGCAGCACCGCGCAAAACACACTGCGCTCATGGGTAGCCCCCAGAGCCAGGCGCCCTCGTAATAGCTTTGGGGCACAGCGTCCAGGCTGGTTTTGCTGACCGTGATGATGGTGGGCAAAATCATGATGCCCAGCAGCAGGCTGGCGGTAAACAGGCTCATGCCCTTGCCGCTTTTGACATGCAGCACAGTTTTGAAAAAGTCCGATTTGACCATAGCCTGCACCGCCGGGACCATAACGATCATGCCGAAGAAACCGTACACGACCGAGGGGATACCGGCCAGCAGCTGTACCGCCGGCAACAGCACCTTGTTGATATGGGGCGATGCAAAGCGGGACATATAGATGGCCGTCAGCAGCCCAATGGGCACCCCCACAATGATCGCGCCTGCGGTGACATAGATGCTCCCCAGGATCATGGGCAGGATGCCGTACAGGTTGTTGCCGGGTTTCCAGGTGGTGCCAAGCAGGAACTTGAGGGGGCCGATCTCAAAAATGGTGGGCAGACCGTTTGCAAACAAGAAGATGCAGATCAGCGCCACGGCCAGAATGGAGATGCACGCGCAGGCGGTAAACACACCCTGCATGACGATCTCTTTCAGGTGCGAAGTTGTTGTTTTCATTTTCCTATACTCTCCTGTCTTTTTGCTCAGGAACTATATACCGATGGTTTTCAAAAAACGGCCGTTGCCGCCTTTGCCGCCGCAACAGCCGTTTTCTTTAGAAAAAGGGGGTTTACTGAACGTCTGCCCAGGTGGTCAGCTCGCCGGTGTAGATGCCCTTGATCTGATCAACGGTCAGGTTTTCAGTGGGGTTGTCGTTGCTGACGATGACGGCGATGCCATCCTTTGCCAGGACAGTTGCCTTTGCGCCGCCCTCAACCTCAGAATCTTTCAGCTCACGGCTGGCCATGCCGATGGTGTAAGTGCCATCCAGTGCGCCGGAAACGCCGGTGGTGGAGTCGGTGGTCTGGAGTTCCAGGGTTGCGTTGGGGTTCACGGTCTTATAAGCTTCGATCAGCTTTTCCATCAGCGGAGAAACAGAGGAAGAACCGCCAACCACGATCTTGCCTGCGGGCTGGGTGCTGGTGTAATCAGCGCCAACATCGCCGATGTAGCCTTCCTCGGTGGCCAGGGCCTGACCGTCGGTGCTCATGCAGTAAGCAATGAAGTCCACGGCAACGGGGTCGGCAGCTTCGCCGTTCGTAACGATGTTGAACGGACGAGCCAGGGTGTAAGTACCATCCTTCACGGTGTCAGCGCTGGGGGCAACGCCTTCCACGGTGACAGCCTTGACATCATTGTTCAGAGAACCCAGGCTGATGTAGCCGATTGCGGTCTCATCGTTGGAAACAGCGGTCAGAACGCCGTTGGTGGAGCTCTGGATGGCAGCCGCCTCGGTAGTGTTGTCAACCTTTTCGCCTGCATCGTTCTTGGCTTCCACACCGGTCAGCTCGATGAAGGCGCCGCGGGTGCCGGAGCCGTCCTCACGGAAATCACGGTGATGTCCTGATCGACATCGAAATCGCCGGCGCCGGTGCAGCAGTGGCTTCACTGGAAGCAGCCTCACTGGAGACGGCCTCGCTGGAAACTGCTTCGCTGGAAGCAGCGGAGGATGCCGGGCTGGAACCACAGGCGGCCAGGCTGAGAGCCAGAGCAGCAGCAACTGCAACGGAAACATTACGCTTTAACATAAACTTTCTTCTCCCTTAATTGTATCTGTTATTCTATCTCACACATTCGCTCAGGGGTTCGTGTTTTTCCTATTCGTTCTTCCTGAGTGCGTATTTATTGTACCGCGCTGTTTCCCCAGTATCGACCATAGTGCAGTACAATCCGGGTAAAGCTAATTGGTAATGGAAACTTTCCTTTTGCAAAGTTTGTGTAAAGTTGCCCAAAATCAATACGCCAAATTTTTTTACAATGTGCCAATTTTAGCAGTTTTCTTGCGTTGATTCGACATTTTACACAGTCTTTACAATTCTTTTACTGGCTTTTTGGTGTTCATAAAGCCCTGTTTTCTATTATAATAGGTAACGGTATCGTGCCATTGTGGGCATGTGCAAAACGATTTAATTCGGTTTTGCTCCGGGTGCGGCTGCACCCAACAATGAAAACATAACAAAAGAGAAATGGAAGTGTAACCCCCTGTATGAGCATTTTTTTAATGTGTTCACGCTGATGGGCGGTATTGCCATGTTCCTTTACGGCATGGACCTCATGGGCAAAGCCCTTGAGCAGACCGCTGGCAGCAAACTGCAAGGCATCCTTTCCAAAATGACGGCCAGCCCGGTGCGCGGGCTGCTGCTGGGCATGGTCATCACTGCAGTGATCCAGTCCAGCGGTGCCACCACCGTCATGGCTGTCGGCTTCGTCAACTCCGGCCTGATGGAGCTGCATCAGGCTATCAGCGTCATTATGGGCGCAAACATCGGTACGACTGTCACCGGCTGGCTGCTCTCGCTTTCAGGCCTGGAGGGTGATTCCTTCGCCATCCAGATGCTGAACCCCAACGCGTGGGCCCCCATCCTTGGCTTTATCGGCATCTTCCTTTATATGCTGGGCAAGGATAAGGACCGCCGCAGCGGCGTGGGCAAGATCATGGTGGGCTTTTCCGTCCTGATGGCCGGTATGAATACCATGTCCACCGCTATGAGTCCTCTGGCCGATGAGCCCTGGTTCATGAACCTGTTTCTGAGCTTCAAAACCCGGTTCTGGGCGTGCTGGCCGGTGCCGTGCTGACGGCTGTGCTGCAGTCTTCCTCCGCTTCGGTGGGTATTTTGCAGGCCCTCACCTCCACCGGTGCCGTCACCTATGCGGCGGCGGTTCCCATCATCATGGGCCAGAACATCGGCACCACCGTTACCGCGCTGATCTCCTCTGCCGGTGCCAACAAAAATGCTAAGCGCACCGCATTTGTTCATCTGTACTTTAACCTCATCGGCACGCTGGTGTTCCTGTGCGGTTTTTACGGGCTGCATGCGCTGTTGGGATTCTCGTTCTACAACGAAACCGCCAACACCTTTGGCATTGCCATTGTGCACACGATATTCAACATTGTGACCACCGCCATCCTGCTGCCGTTCAACCGCGTGCTGGAAAAGCTGGCCATCCTGACCGTGCCGGACAGCAAGGATCAGGCGGGCGAGCAGCATTCCCTGCTGGACGAACGCCTGCTTTCCACCCCGTCCGTTGCCGTTGGCCGCGCTATGCTGACCGGCGGCGATATGGCCGAGATCTGCCGCACCTCCCTGCTGCAGGCCATGTCCCTGACCCACAAGTGGGATGAAGCCATTGCCGACGAGGTGAACCGCAAGGAAGACGCTGTGGACCATTACGAGGACGTTCTGGGTACCTATCTGGTCAAGCTGAGTGCCAAGGCACTTTCCCGCGAGGACAACCGCACCATCAACACCCTGCTGCACACCATCAATGACCTGGAGCGCATCTCTGACCACTCGGTCAACCTGCTCAAGGCCGGGCAGGAAATTCAGGAAAAATCCATCCACTTCAGCCACGAAGCGATCGACGATCTTTCCGTTTTGGAGGCCGCCGTTCAGGATATCGTGAACCGCACCGTGGATGCGTTCCAGAAGAACGACTGTTACGCCGCCGGCAAGATCGAGCCGCTGGAGCAGGTTGTGGACGGCCTGGTGCGCGAAGTCAAAACCCGCCATATTGCCCGCCTGCAGGCCGGCGCCTGCACCATTGAGTACGGTTTTGTGCTGGATGATCTGCTGACCAACTATGAGCGCATTGCGGACCACTGCTCCAACATTGCCGTTGCCATGATTGAAGTATCGGAGGACCGCTTTGATACCCATGAATACCTGAACCACATCAAAAACGGTGAAAGCCCCAGTTTTGAAAAGCGCTATGAGCGCTACCGCGGCCGCTATACCGTTGAGCCCGGCCCCAGCGGAACTGCCGCTGCACCGGAGCAGAAAAATAATTATCGCAGGGCTTTCCCTGTAAAATGGGCCGGGACCTGTGGCATATCGCAGGTTTCGGCCTGTTTGTTTGGAGGATCTTATGATCTATATTGTTGAAGATGACGCATCCATCCGTGAGCTGGAGCAGTATGCTCTGCAAACCAACCAGTACACCGTCCGCGGGTTTGAGGACGGGGGCTTCCTTCTGGGGGACGCCATGCGGGAGACCGTACCCGACCTGGTGATTCTGGACGTTATGCTGCCCGATGAGGACGGCTACCAGATTTTGGGCCGCCTGCGGGAGACCGCCGCGACCCGCACCGTACCAGTCATCATGGTCACAGCCAAAACCAGCGAGATTGATGTGGTAAAAGGGCTGGATCACGGTGCAGACGATTACCTCTGCAAGCCGTTCGGCATTATGGAGTTCATCAGCCGCGTCAAGGCGGTGCTGCGCCGCGCCAGCACCGCACCAGCCAGCACCACCACCCTGCGGTTTGGAGACATCACGCTGGATGACGTTGCCCGCACCGTTACGGTGGACGGTGAGCCGGTGGAGCTGACCTTTAAAGAATATTCGCTGCTTCATTTCTTTTGGAGCATCCCGAAGAAGTTCTGGCCCGCGAGCGCATCATGAAAGCCGTGTGGGATACCGACGACCTGTTGGAAAGCCGCACCATTGACATGCACGTGCGGACCCTGCGCCAAAAGCTGGGCCACGCCGGGGACGCCATCTGCACCGTGCGCAAGGTGGGGTACAAACTGTCCGCCAAGGGCACGGAGGCCGGGGAAGATGCCTGATACCGCCGAAACCGCCCACATCACTGCACCGCGCAGCATGGCTCACCTGTTGCGCACCACTTTGATGGCTGTGGGTATTTTGTCCCTCCTGCTCAGCGTGGTGGGGGCAGTGCTGCTGTTCCAGCACGCTTTTGCCGAGCAGTTTGACACCGACCTTTCCCGCACGGTGGAAGCTATTGCGGTGGGGTATGAGCATTCTGCCGACCCACAGCCAGAGCAGCTGGCCCAGTATGCAGACGGCCTGCGTCTGACCCTTTGTGGCCCAGGATGGCACCGTTTTGTACGATTCTGCCACTGCTGATCCCAGCACCTTGCCCAACCATGCCAACCGCCCAGAGATCCAGCAGGCTATGGCAGAGGGCACTGGTGCCAGCGTGCGCCGCAGTGCAACCCTTTGGGTACGACACCCATTATTATGCCGTGCGCCTGACGGACGGAAGCGTTTTGCGGCTGGCGGACGAAACCAGCAACATGTGGAGCAGCTACAACCGCGTGCTGCCCGTTCTGGTGGCCGGGTGCATCCTTATCATCATTCTGGCGCTGGTGCTGGCGCAGGTCATTACCAAGCATCTGGTGCAGCCCATCACCCGAATGGCGGAGCACCTGGACTGCATCGAGGCCAATGTGCCGTATGAGGAGCTGATCCCGGTGGCGCATCAGGTACAGTCTGAACGACAGCTGCGGGAGGACCATGAGACCATCCGCCGGGAGTTTACCGATAACGTCAGCCACGAGCTGAAAACCCCGCTGACAAGCATTTCCGGCTATGCAGAGCTGATTGAAAACGGCATGGCAAAACAGGAGGACATTCCCACCTTTGGCCACCGTATCCACAAGGAAGCCCAGCGCATGATCACGCTGGTATCGGATATTTTGCAGCTTTCGGAACTGGACGGCATGAGCAAGCAGCAGGAAAACAGCCCCACCGCCGATTTTGTACCGGTGGACCTTGGCGTGCTGGTCAAGGATGTTGCCACCAACATGACGGTGAACGCCCGCAAAGCCTACATTACGCTGCAATACAAAGTACAGCCCGTTACGGTGCGCGGCAGCCACGACCTGTTGACCGAGCTTGTAACCAACCTGTGCGACAATGCCATCCGCTACAACCGGCCGGGTGGCCATGTGGAGCTGAGCTGCGGCACCAATGCGGACGGTGCCCGTATTTCTGCGTGGAGGACAATGGCATCGGCATCCCACAGGACAGCCAGAGCCGCGTGTTTGAGCGCTTTTACCGAGTGGACAAATCCCGCTCCAAGGCGACCGGCGGAACAGGCCTGGGGCTCGCCATTGTCAAGCATATCGCTGTTCTGCACGGTGCGCGCATTGATCTGGAATCCACCGTCGGCACCGGCACCACCATCCGCATTATCTTCCCGAAGATGTGAGGTTTTATTTACGGGAGATTGGCGGCCTTTTTGAAAAAAAAGTCCTGGCGAAAAACTTTAATGGCGATAGAATAGAATTATAGGGCAATACCGCATAATTCTAAGTGCCGATACGGCGAGCGAGGTGCGGCAGATGCTAAGCCAAAAGCGCAGATAATACTGGATGCTGCAAAGGTGAGCGCCGCCAGTGGCGGAAACAGCGAACCGAAGCAGGGGCAGTGGTCGCAGAGTGCGAGGGGCCTTTGCCCCCGAAGCACGATGCGGGTACCGCAACCCGACATTATCGAGCATTTTGGCAACGCAGATGCCGTGCCGCAGCCGCCGGAGCGGTGCTTAAGCCGTCAGGCGGGAATTGTGCGGTGTTGCCATAGAAATAGAAAAAGGCATGTGCTTACATCTTTGAGGGATGGGGCACATGCTTTTTTGTTTTCTTGTTCCTTGCGCCAGTTTTCACTTGCAACCAGGCAAAGTTCCGGCGGGGTCAGGTGACCCCGCCCTCCCCTTTTATTTTCTCGTTAATCGTCCCATGTCTCCCTCCCGCGCACAATATTTCCCGCAAAAGTTCCCCATTTCCCACCCTGCCACAGGGCAGTTTTCAACATTGACCACATTTTTTGCGGATAATCTCTCCTGTTTACGGTCAGTTTTCCACTATCCCTGCAAAACAATCGCACGATATCTCGTCATCTTTTCCTGCGCAATTTTGCAACTCTGAGTTTTCAACGTTTTTCACAGATTTTACCACTGTTTCCACTGTGGAAAAGTTGAAAACATTGTTCAAAGACATAAATCTTTTACATTTACAGTTGTAACATCTTGGTTACATGCCTCGTTTATATATTATAGAAGGTTGAAATTTTCCGCCAAAGGAGGTTATCGTATGGGAATGCACAGCACTTATACCGCAACGCATTACAAGGATTTGAATATTGACTGGCAGGCACGCGCCGTTACACGCCACGGGGAGGATATTCTCCTGACCCCGCAGGAGTTTGCCCTGCTGCAAGTGCTGTTTGACCACCGCGGCCAGGCTGTAAGCCGCGGCGACCTGCTGCATACCGCCTGGGGTTACCCCTGCATCGGCATTACCCGCACGGTGGATGTACATATCCAGCATTTGCGCCGCAAACTGGGGCTGAAACAGGAGATCCAGACCATTTACCGTGTGGGGGGTATACCCTTTCCTGAACATAATTGGGAACACAAATCAATATTTTTTCCGTTCGTGCCCGTCAAAGTCCGGTTTATCACCCTTGCCTTGTGGTATAATGAGGGTATTCGGGTGTATCTGAAAAAAAATCACGGCTGTTTTGCAGGCGCAAGCCACAAAACTGCACTTGCGAAAAAACCGTTTATTTTCGCCTTTTCAGGTACACCCAAGGCAAAAATGTAAGCAGCAGGCTTGACATTCCCTTGCGACGGGGGGTATCCTGAATACAGGAACAGAATTTAATCACTGCGTGGTTCTGCCCCGCGCAGTGCAGGTAAAGTGAGGCTCCCGCCATGAGCAGAATGTATGATATCATCCAGGAGCTGTGCCGCCGCGACGGCACTGACGTAACAAAATGTGCCGCGCACTGAAAATCCCGCGCAGCACCCTGTCGGAGCTGGCATCCGGCCGCACCAAACAGCTGACGCTGAAGCACGCGCGGCCCATTGCCGAGTATTTTGGCGTTACCATCGCCCAGCTTGCCGGGGATGAACCGCTGGAAACCGAGCCGGACCAGACGGATGCCGTTTCGGACCTGATCCGCGATGAGCCCATTGCCGCTTATGAGAACTTGAAGCGCTACCTGACCGAAGAGGACAAGGCCGATATTGCCACCCTGATCCGCCTGCGTGCGGAGATCAACCAGGGCAAGCAGTAAGCCGCCTTTGGCTGGGCCTGCGCTTGCGGGAGGGGCACGAATGTTCAAATATACCCTTGCAGCCACACTGGACGAGATGGACCGGGAAGGCATTACCGTGGCGGAATGCCCGCTGCGCAGCATGCGCTGCCTTTCTTTGCAGAACGGGCGCATTGTGGGCATCAACACCGCGCGGTTTGATTCTTCCGCCGAGGTGCGCACCGCCCTGATCCACGAGGACGGGCACTTTGCCAGCGGCGCGTTCTATCTGCCGTATTCGCCCTACCAGCTCAAAGCGCAGGCCGAATACCGGGCCGACAAAGCCGCCGTGCTTAAGCACATCCCCTACCCCGAACTTGCCGCCCGCCTGCGCCGCGGCGACACCCTTGCCGACGCTGCCGAATACTTTTGCGTGACCGAAGATTTCCTGCGCAAAGCCTATGCTCTCTACCGCGATATGGGGTATAGCTTTGGGGCCGAGGAAAAAGCGTAACCATGATTGTATACGACAAATTCTGGGAAACGATGAAGCGGTGCGGGGAAAGCACTTATACACTGATCAACCACTACAACATCAGCAGCGGCACCATTGACCGCATCCGCAAGGGGCAGGGCATTACCACGGCCAAGCTGGACGACTTCTGCCAGATTTTCCACTTCCGGGTTGAGGACCTGATAACCTATGTTGAACCTGCCGATGGCGAACCACACAGCCCTTACAGCGAAAAAAGCCCAAAATAAAGCGACCGTTTGAACCCAAAAGCTCAAACGGCCGCTTTTCTATTTTACTTACTTTTCTTTTTCCCACGGCTGCAGGGGGGCCAGGAAACCGGCATCCTGCAATGCCTGGCCGATCAGGTCCAGGCGGTCGGGGTGGCGGCTTCCACAAGGTGGTAGTGGTAGCCGTCCGTTGCGGTGGAAAGCACGGTGGAAGCGCCGCCGGACAATGCCTGCAAAAACTCCTGCACATCCTGGCGGGAGCGGATATCCATTTCCGCGGTGATGCGCCCATAAACGCGGTGGCTGATGCTGATATTTTTCACCCGGCCGCCGTGGTCCACGATCAGGTTCAACTCCTGCCCGGCCTGCTCCGGGGTGTGGCGGACCTTAAACTCCCGCAAGCAGCCGGTTTCCTGCTGCTGCAGGATATAGCCGCGGTTGGTGGAGATGATATTGGGCCGGGATGCCCGGATCACGGCAAGGTCCTGCACGATCACCTGGCGGCTGACCCCAAACCGCGCGGCCAGGTCCTTGGCGGCAATGGGGGCATCGGCCTGGTTAAGCAGGGCCAAGATTTCTTCCCGGCGCTGTGCGGTCGTCATACGGGTGCCCCCTTTCCCATCAGGCTGTCCAGTTCTGCATCGTTCATGGCGTTTGCTACTTCCTTTCGCATGGGTTCTGTAAACAGTATAGCACCTGCCGCGCACCGGTGCAAACGGATGGCGAAAATTCCCGGCAAGCGGCTTGGATTTTTAGGGCAATACCGCATAATTCTAAGTGCCGATACGGCGAGCGAGGTGCGGCAGATGCCAAGCCAAAAGCGCAGATAATACTGGATGCTGCAAAGAGTGAGCGCCGCCAGTGGCGGAAACAGCGAACCAAAGCAGGGGCAGCGGTCGCAGAGTGCGAGGGGCTTTTGCCCCCGAAGCACGATGCGGGTACCGCAACCCGACATTATCGAGCATTTTGGCAACGCAGATGCCGTGCCGCAGCTGTCGGAGCGGTGCTTAAGCCGTAAGGCGGGAATTGTGCGGTGTTGCCTTTAGGGTTGCCGGGCTTTTTCGGGTTGCTGGGGTTCTGGGTTTACCCGCAGACCGAGGAAGTTTTCCCTTTGCATTCTTTTTTGTTCTTTTTTTTGAGGGCAGAATGTCCCACGCGCTGATAGACAAGCGTTACACCGAAAACTGCGCCAAAGCGCAGCTGACTGTGGATATTTCCCGCACGGTGGAAGCACCGATTGAAGAGATTTTTATTTTTGAGTAATTTTTAAGCACATAACAAACACCGGACCGCATGTAATATTGCATGCGGCCCGGTGTGTTATTTCAGGCTATATTCTGTTTGAAGCGTGGGGGGAAAAATCAAACCACACCCTGGCTCATCATAGCGCTGGCGATCTTCTCGAAGCCTGCGATGTTGGCACCGGCAACCAGGTTGCCCTTCATGCCGTAACGCTCGGCTGCATCGGCAGCGTTCTTGTAGATGTTGACCATGATCTTGTGCAGTCTCTCATCAACCTCTTCAAAGGTCCAGGAGAGGCGCAGGCTGTTCTGGCTCATTTCCAGGCCGGAAGTAGCAACGCCGCCGGCGTTGGCTGCCTTAGCGGGAGCGAACAGGATACCGTGGCTCTGCAGGTAAGCGATTGCTTCCGGGGTAGAAGGCATGTTAGCACCTTCAGCAACAGCGTAGCAGCCGTTGGCAACCAGTGCCTCGGCACCTTCCAGCTGCAGCTCGTTCTGGGTTGCGCAGGGCAGAGCGATATCGCAGGGAACAGTCCAGATGCCCTTGCTGCCCTCAACGTACTTAGCGGTAGGAACGTAATCCAGGTAAGTCTTGATGCGGGCACGCTTGACTTCCTTGATCTCCTTCATGACCTTGTAGTCGATGCCGTTCTCGTCCACAATGTAGCCGTTGGAGTCGCTCATGGCGATAACCTTGCCGCCCAGCTGGGTAGCCTTCTGGTTGGCGTAGATGGCCACGTTGCCGGAGCCGGAGATGACCACACGCTGGCCCTCAAAGCTCTTGCCAGCATCAGCCAGCATTTCCTTGGCAAAGTAGCACAGGCCGTAGCCGGTAGCCTCGGTACGGGCCAGGGAACCGCCGAACGGGATGCCCTTGCCGGTCAGGATGCCGGAGTACTCGTCGCGGATGCGCTTGTACTGGCCAAACAGGAAGCCGATCTCACGGCCGCCAACGCCGATATCACCGGCGGGCACATCGGTATCGGGGCCAATGTGGCGGTACAGCTCGGTCATAAAGCTCTGGCAGAAGCGCATAACTTCGGCGTCGCTCTTGCCGTGGGGGTCAAAGTCAGAACCGCCCTTGCCGCCGCCCATGGGCAGGCTGGTCAGGCTGTTCTTGAAGCACTGCTCAAAGCCCAGGAACTTGAGGATAGACAGGTTGACAGAAGAATGGAAGCGCAGGCCGCCTTTGTAGGGGCCAATGGCAGAGTTGAACTGCACACGGTAGCCGCGGTTGACCTGCACCTTGCCGTTGTCATCGACCCAGGGCACGCGGAACATCACAACGCGCTCCGGCTCGACCAGGCGCTCGATCAGGCTTGCCTTTTCATATTCAGGATGGGCCTCAACAACGGGCTCCAGGCTTTCGAGAACTTCCTCAACAGCCTGCAGGAATTCCTTCTGCTCAGCATTGCGCTTTGCAAGGCCCTGGTACACTTCGTTCAGATAAGCATTTTTTAATAGACATGGTATACACTCTCCTTTTTTTGGTGGGCTGCTGTTTTCCGCTTCCGGCCGCACTGCCGGACCCCTTGAAACTGGCGGAAAGCGCGCGTCCTCTATTTCTTTCACCGGTATTTATATTAGCACGCTAAAGTGCATTTGACAATATTTTTTGAAAAATTTTGTTTGTGCAATAGCGGCAAGTGTATCCCATTTACACACAAACGATAGTTTTTACGCTTTTACCTCGTTTTTCAGTTCTTCACCGCGGGCAAAGGCACGGGCATTTTCCAGCGTGATGGCCGCAATGCTCTGCAATGCCGTGCGGGTAAAGAACGCCTGGTGGCTGGTAATGACCACATTGGGGAAGCTGAGCAGCACCGTCACCACCTCGTTTTCCAGCACATCGTCGGAGAAATCCTGGAACACCTGGTCATCCTCATCCTCGTACACATCCAGGCCCACGCCGCCGAACTTGCGGGCGCGCAGGGCTTCGATCAGGGCGTCGGTGTCGATCAGGCCGCCGCGCTGGTGTTGACCAGGATGGCAGAATCCCTCATCATGGCGATGGTATCCTTGTTAATCATGTGATGGGTACCCTCGGTCAGCGGGCAGTGCTTAAAGATATTGTTGGGTAAAAAAAGAAAGGTCAGTCGATTTTGCCGATAAAGCGGTAGAAGATTTCCACCTCCCGTTCCCGGCTTCCGTCCTCGCCCTTGACAGCTTCGTGGACGGTTATTTTTTCAATTAGAGTGTTCAGAAGTTCGGCGGTCAGCTCCACAGGGTTGACATACTGTTTCATCAGGGCAATCCACTTTTCATCGGTTATGCGTCCGGCAGACCAGTCCTCATACATTTTAGCAAACAGCCCGTCAACCTCGGCTTTACGCTTCTCTGCCTTTTTCAGCTCCGCAGCCTGCTTTTTCTTCGCAGAGTTTCTTTCCCTGTCGCTGGCATTGAGCAGGCGTTTCAGCAGCTTGTCCTCGTTCTTGCTTTCCCGTATGGGTTCT
>VOFI01000574.1_pt1 | contig 114001 bp, 100 predicted proteins | sample 5384131 | NCBI WGS metagenome assembly VOFI01 (sample SAMN12384728, study PRJNA508395) | human gut metagenome | isolation source: healthy gut H | host: Homo sapiens | reverse complement strand
GATATTGATTGTGAACGAGCCCTCATTGAAAGAAGGCAGGAAGCTGCGTCCAAGTGTGAAAAACACTCCGAGGGCAACTACAAAAAGTCCGATTGTACTTCCGAGAGTCACACGTTTATGTGCCAGTACCCAAGTCAGTGCTTTTTCATAAATCCCTTTCATCCAGCGGGCTACGAATGACTCTTTCAGTTCTTTGTTCGTCTTGTTACTGCCCAGCAGATACGAGCAAAGTACCGGGGTCAGCGTCAGCGCAACAACCGTCGAAGCGAACAACGCCACGATAAACGCAATGCCCAGCGGGACCAACATTCTTCCTTCCATTCCGCTCAGGAAGAACAGGGGGACAAAACTGACTACAATAATCAACGTCGAATTAAGGATAGGCATACGAACTTCCTTCGAGGCGTTGAATACCACCTCCAGTGTACTGGAGCCGTTCGGCCTCCGGTTTCTGCCGGTTCTCCCGCAGGCGCTTGTACACGTTTTCGACGTCCACGATCGCGTCGTCCACCAGTGAACCGATAGCAATGGCCATACCACCGAGACTCATTGTGTTGATAGTCAATCCCATATAGTGCAGCGTAAGAATGGAGACGAGCAGTGAGATAGGCAGTGTCACCAGCGAGATCACCGTTGTACGTACATTTGCCAGGAACAGGAACAAGACGATCACCACGAAAATACCGCCTTCAAAAAGCGACTTCTTCACGTTGCCGATCGAACTTTCGATGAAACGGCTTTGGCGGAAAATATCAGTAGACACTTTCACGTCGGCAGGCAGGTTCTTTTGGAGGTCTTTCAGAGAGGCTTCCAGTTTGTCGGTCAGTTCGAGGGTACTAGTGGCAGGCTGTTTGGTGACTGTCATTAGTACGGCAGGTTTGCCGCGTTCGGAAGCGGTTCCCAGTTTCGGAGCTTTGGGGTCGATTTTCACGTCGGCGATGTCCTCCAGTGTGACGGGGAAAGTGTTTACTGTTTTTACGACTGCTTTGCCTAGCTCCTCGACCTTCGGAGTAGAAAGTACCCCACGCACGATATATTCATTTCCGAACTCGTAAAGTACGCCACCGTTGGCGTTTAAGTTCATGTCTTGGGTGACAGCCATTATTTCACCCATTGAAACGCTGTAGTGGCGCATCCGTTCCGGGTCCAGTTGAATCTGGTATTCTTTGATGTCTCCGCCCAACACGGCTACTTGTGCCACCCCTCCGGTGGACAGCAGGCGCGGGCGAATCGTCCAGTCCGCAATCGTGCGGAGGTCGAGCATGGAGGTCGAGTCGGCGGTCAGACCGACAATCAGCATTTCGCCCAGGATAGAAGATTGCGGGCCCAGCGTCGGCTTGCCCACGTTGACGGGGAGGGATTCACTGACTACCGCCAGTTTCTCGCTGACAATCTGGCGGGCGAGGTAGATGTCTGTTCCCCAGTCAAATTCCACCCAGACAACGGAGAAGCCGTTGGTGGACGAAGAACGGACACGGCGTACACCGGTAGCACCGTTTACGGCTGTTTCGACAGGAAAGGTAACGAGTTGTTCCACTTCCTCGGCTGCCATACCGTTGGCTTCGGTCATGATAACCACCGTCGGGGCGTTGAGGTCGGGGAAGACGTCAACTTCGGTATTCATGGCAGTGTAGGTACCCGCGATGAGCAGGAGGAAAGCCGCGCAGAGTACGACCAACCTGTTATGCAGGGAGTAATGTATAATTTTGTTAAGCATGATAATTCATCAATTGAGTGATAAAAAATGAGATAGATGCACCGCAAAGCAATCCGGCTGCGGCGCCTTGCCGCTTAGTGTTCGTGGCTGTGTGCGGGAATTGCGTTGCTGGCGCTTGCCAGACGAACCTGATAAGCTCCTTCCGTCACTACGCGGTCGCCCGGTTTTATTCCGGTGAGGATTTGCACATTTTTGCCGTTGTCGGCGCCTAAAGTCACTTCTTGCTTTTTGTATCCCTCTTCGTCAAGTTGCAGATATACAAAGTAGATTCCCTGTTCCTCGGTCAGTGCCGTGCGGGGAAGGGAAAGGACATTCTCCAGTTGGGAGGAAAGCAGGTAGACCTCTACGAACGAACCGGCTATGATGTCGCCTTTGTTGTCAAATTCAAAAGTTACGGGGACATAGAAAGAGTTGTCTCCCGCTGTTTTGCCGAACGAGAGAAGCCGGCCGTTCAATGCTCCCAATTCATATACCTTATTATTATATGGTGTCCGGAAATTGGCGGAATTAATTGTACGGAGATACGGGTAATACTTTTCCGACACTTCGGCACGGAGGAACAGGCGGCGGTTCTGTGTCACGCTGACCAATGGCTGGCCAATTGTGACATAATCCCCTTCTTTCACCAGAATACTTTTCACGTAGCCGGCGATAGGAGCGGTAATGTTCTGTCCGATTGCCGAATGGTTCTTTGCGAGCGCCTCATAGCTGATGCGGGCATTCTCGTAATTCTGCTCTGCCTGTGCAAAATCCTTGTCGGATACGATTTTGTTTTTGACAAGCGCTTTCATCCGTTCGTATTCTTTCTTCGACACTTCGTAAGCGATGCGGGCACGTTGCACCGGGTCGCCGTCTGCGATGTTGTGCGAGGAAATGGTCACTAGCGGAGTGCCGCTGCCTACACTCATGCCTTCCGTCACCTTTCCGCGGAATGAGACAACACCTGCCACAGTGGCTACCGCGACGGATTCGTCGCCTTGTGCAGCCAATACCTGTCCGCTGGTCTTGATTACTTGTTGGAAAGGGGCGGGTTCTACAATGCTTACTTTTACTCCGGCAGCATCGGCTTTCGCTTTCGGGAGGATGATTTCGTCGCTGTGGGCGGCTTCGGCAGTTTCATCGTGTCCGGCAGCAGTGCCTTGGTGATTGTCGGCCGCATCATGTTTATGATCGCCGTTGCATTCTCCTTCTGTTCCATGGGTGTGTCCTTCCGCTTCATGGTCGTGACCTTCCGCTTCATGGTTGTGTTCATCGTTGTTGTGTGTGACGGTACTATGGCCATGTCCTTCATGACCTTGTATATTCTTGTTATTGCAGGCTCCTAAAGCGAATAAGCCCAGGATTCCCATAAAAATAAGTTTTTTTCATAAATGATATTTTCCTACTAAAATTTACTGTTTTTACGTTACAAAGATAGGGTGACGCGGATGCAACAAGTTTGCATTCACGTTGGTCTTACGCGAAAACAGAATAGGGAGGGGCGCGGAGAGAGGTGGTACGGGGGATGTTCGTCCCGTGCAGCGAGTCTCGGTAGACGTAATAGTTCTTGACCCGTCTCTCTTGTGGTTTTAGCAGATGTTCGATGATTCCGTCCGTGAACAGGGTGGCGATGAACACGTAGTCCGGTCCGCTATCTGTGTGGAAGGAAGGAATGGGAGAGTGGAAGCGCGTCATACATTCGCTGCTGCAACATGAGTCGCTTGCCGGATGATGATGATGTTTGGGACATTGCTGTTCTACGGGCAAGTCCTGTTTCATGCAAATCGCTCCGTTGGGGTGGTGATGATGAGGAATAACGGCTACCGTCAACATGATAATGTTGATAAAAAGCAGCAATGTTACTATATATCGTTTCTTCCTTTTCATCCTTTCTTTTGGATATGTATCGGCTTCAGCTTGATTATTTGAACGTTACAAAGATACAAAAACTTTTTCTCCGTTAAAAGCCGATAACATCTTTTATTATTTGTTCTTCTTCAAATTTGGTGGCAATTTAACCAGTCGGTGGTATCTCCATTCTCCTCCTTCGGGAAGGAGGAGTCCCCGTAGGGGGAGGTGGTAGGTGAATGCATAAATCGTTTATTATCAGCATTGTGTATCCACCTACCACCCCGGCTTTCAGCCACCCCTCCTTCCCTGAAGGAGGGGAATGGAGATACCACCGACTGGTTAAATTGCCACCAAATTTGAAGAAGAACCCTCCTCCTTCGGGAAGAAAGAGAAAGAGATACTACCGGCAATAAAGGGATACTACCGGCAATTTTATTTCTTTTCCAGTTCTTGCAGCGAATCCATTTTCTTTTTTTCAAGGAACTCGTAGATGCCGCAAAGATGTTCCGTCACTTTCTGATTGCCAAACTCATACACCTTTGAAACCAGTCCGTCGAGGAAGTCACGGTCGTGGGAGACAACGATCAGAGTGCCGTCGAAGTCGAGTAGCGCCTGTTTCAGAATATCTTTGGTTTTCATGTCGAGGTGATTCGTGGGCTCATCGAGAATGAGGAGATTGACCGGTTCCAGCAACAATTTAATCATTGCCAGACGTGTCCGTTCCCCGCCCGAAAGCACTTTCACCTTCTTCATTGATTCCTCCGGTCCGCCAAACATAAACGCACCCAGCAAATCACGGATTTTGTTCCGGATCTCACCTTTCGCCACATCGTCAATCGTCTGGAAAACCGTCAGGTTTTCGTCCATGAGCGAAGCCTGGTTTTGTGCAAAATATCCTATTTGTACGTTATGGCCCAGCGTCAGTGTCCCCTCGTGTTCGATTTCCTTCATGATACACTTCACGAGCGTAGATTTACCCTCGCCGTTCTTCCCGACAAAGGCAACCTTGTCCCCGCGTTCCACCGTCAGGTTTGCGTTGCGGAACACCACGTGATTGCCATACGTTTTGCCGACACCTTCCATAATCACCGGATAACTTCCCGAACGGGGCGAAGGCGGAAATTTCAACCGCAAAGCGGAAGTATCTTCCTCATCTACCTCCAGCAGTTCCAGCTTTTCCAGCATCTTGACACGGCTCTGCACCTGCAAAGTCTTCGAGTACGTCCCCTTGAAGCGTTCGATGAAGGCTTTCGTTTCGGCGATGAACTTCTGTTGCTCGTCATAAGCCTTCTGTTGCTGTTCGCGGCGTTCTTTGCGCAAGGTCAGATATTGGGAGTAATTCACTTTATAATCGTAGATACGTCCCATCGTCACTTCAATAGTGCGGGTGGTGATGTTGTCCACAAACTTGCGGTCGTGGCTGATGACAATCACCGCTTTGCCGTTGTTGATCAGAAAATCTTCGAGCCATTGGATAGATTCGATGTCGAGGTGGTTCGTCGGCTCGTCGAGCAGGAGCACGTCCGGTTTCTGCAACAGCAGCTTTGCCAGCTCGATGCGCATCCGCCAGCCGCCGCTGAAATCGCTCGTCTGCCGTTGGAAATCCTCGCGGGTGAACCCGAGGCCGAGCAGCGACTTTTCCACATCTTCCTCGTAGTTGGTGGCATCGATCGAATAGAACTTCTCGCTTAAGGCGGAAACCTCCTCAATGAGAGCCATATAACTGTCGCTTTCATAGTCCGTCCGCGTTTCCAGCTCTTTGTTCAGACGGTCGATCTGCGCCTCCATTTCGTGCAGGTGAGCAAAGGCCTGCGCCGTTTCGTCAAACACTGTCCGTCCGTCTTCCGTCATCAAATGTTGGGGCAGGTAGGCCACTACGCAGTCTTTGGGTGCGGAAACCTTGCCGCGCGTCGGTTGCCGTACACCTGCCAGAATTTTGAGCAGCGTACTCTTACCCGCACCGTTTTTTCCCATAAGGGCGATACGGTCTTTTTCATTAATAACGAAAGAAATATCACTAAATAAGGTCGTGCCGCCAAATTCCACGGCCAGTCCGTCAACAGAAATCATATTATTCTTTTATTTTGAGGCGCAAAGATAGCGAAATATATGAATATTTTTTATACCTTGCGGGCTGAAAAGAGATATTAACCAAAAATGACAAATAAAAAAAGCAATATAATAACAATATGGAAAGTGAACAAACGAGTGTACTGAGACCCCTCATTTTAGTGGCTGAGGATGACGACAGCAACTTTAAATTGATTAAAGCTATCATAGGTAAAAAATGTGATATCGAATGGGCGAAGAACGGCGAAGAAATGGTGCAGTTGTTTCAAGAACACCAACATAGAGCGAGTGCCATACTAATGGATATCAAAATGCCGTTGATGAACGGGCTGGAGGCTACGAAGATTATTCGTGAGTCGAATACGGAAATCCCCATTATCATGCAGACAGCTTATGCTTTCAGCTCCGACAAGGAAAACGCGATGAAGGCGGGAGCTACCGAAGTGTTGGTGAAACCGATCACTTTGAGTATTCTCCGTACCACCCTAAGTAAATACTTACCCGACTTGCAATGGTAGAATAGATACTTAAAAAGAATAAATAGGGTAGAACTGCGGGACCGGTACCGTTTAGTAGAAATAGGGTATCACAAGGCGCACTTGAAAAATGAAATAGGCGGACTTTACGGTCGGTCTATTTTTTTGTTCTTCCCGTTTATTTTTTTTCGTTCCCGTTTATTGTTAGAGTTTTGTTTCATTATAGGGGTGGATTATTAGAGTTCTTTTTTCATACAGGGGGCAACTATGGGATTTTTTGATTCTTCTTCAAATTTGGTGGTAAAATTAATTGAGAAAATAATAATTTGATAGTCGATAGTATTCAACAATAATTTGATAGTCGATAGTATTCTTCATTCTCCTCCTTCGGGAAGGAGGAGTCCCCGTAGGGGGAGGTGGTAGGTGAATGCGTAAGTCAGTTATTATCAGCATTGTGTATCCACCTACCACCCCGGCTTTCAGCCACCCCTCCTTCCCCGAAGGAGGGGAATGGAGATACCACCGACTGGCTAAATAACCACCAAATTTGAAGAAGAACCGATTTTTTTCATAGCACAGGGGCTTCGGAACGTTGAGGTGATTGCGGTTGTACCCGCGTCACCTTCCTCTCACCAGTTTCTTCAATGTCCCGTTGTAGGTGTTCTCAAATTCCGTCGGATGATTAAGGGCCCAGAGGATGTAATCTCCCGGTTCGTTTTTTTTGAGCAGGGTGGGGCGGTATTCGTTGCTGAGAATCTTCCATAAAGTGCCTCCCGGTCCGCCCAGTTCTTTGCGTCGGGCGAGGGCGGTGATTGCGTTCACGGTCTGTTCTTTCCGGATGCCGATTGTTTGAAGGTTCATGTGCAGGAGAGTTTCGGAACTGCCTCCGGCGGTTACTCCTTGGGGGGGAATGCTGTTTCTTCCGTTATCTCTTTGGGGATTCCCTTTTTCTCCGGAAGGATTCTCTATTACTTCAGGATAAGTTCCCTTTTCTTCAGAATAAGTTCCCTTTTCTTCAGAATAACATTCTTTTATTTCAGAATAATTTCCGAAATTTCCAAAAGACAAACCACTTACAACGACAGGCGGAGCCTGAAAAACGCCGTTTGACGGCACGGGCGGCATTTCATTCTCTGTCTCTTTTCCGGCTTTCCGCCTATTCTCTGTCTCTTTGTCTTTTTCTATCTCTTTCTCTCTATCTCTTTCCGCTTTGGTTTCAGTTCCCCTATCTCTTTCCTTCTCCGTTTCCTGTTTACCTTTGGTGTCTGTTTCCTCTTTTGTTTGTGGGATTGTTGTAGCAATTTCGGGAGATTTTGCTGCATTAATTCCTGTTTTTGTAGCATAGATATCATTTACTGCTGCATCACTGACAGTTCCGTTTCCGGTTCCCGCTCGGTTTCCGTTTCTATTTTCGTTTCTATTTTCGTTTTCACTTTTTGCTATGCTGTTTTCCTTTCCGTATTCGTCCTTTTGTTGCTCCGTTTCTCCGTCCGTGATTAGCCAGAAATGTTCCAACGGTAATTTGTATTTTCTCCGGCTGTCGGTGATAATTTTGTGATATTGTTCCTGAATAACTTGTGAAGTGAGTACGCTATACACCTTATATATATGAGGGTCGAATAATCCCACCGCCAGACAGTCATCGATAATGGCCTGCATTTCCGCCTCCTCGCAACAGGCTTCCTGTGCAACGTCGAACAATGTGTCCTGATTCCACGGGACATAATATCCTTTTTCTTTGTAGATGAGGCAGAACAGTGAAGTGAGCGCGGCAATCCCTGCTGCGTGGTGACGGCTGGAGATACGTCGCACCTTTCTGTCTTGCAGGAAATTGACGTCGAGTGGAAAATAATCTAAACCGGATTTGGAAATACGGGCCATTTGGATTGAATTAAAAATTAATGATTAGTTCGGGTTTCGTGGGTGCGGCACCCTGAATTTCATCGCAGAGGACACCGATGTGTACGACTCAGTTCAGAATCCCTCTTTCTGAACATCGAAGCACGGACAGGCTTTCATGTACTCGTTGGGCGAGATAACGCCGTCGCCGTTGAGGTCGGGGCTGGTGTCACGGTGTCCGAGCACCTGCTTCACACCGGGGAAGACAAGCCGTAGCGCCTTCACCAGTCGGATGAGTGCGGTGCGTTGCGCGTCGGTGCGTGTATCGGCGGGGCGACCGTCCTTGTCCAGTCCGCCGACATAGCAGATGCCGATTGCCCGTTTGTTCCACCCCATGCAATGTGCGCCGTCGAGGGTGACGTCTCTTCCGGGTTCGATTGTTCCGTCGAGGCGGATGACATAGTGGTAACCGATCGTCCAGAATCCGCGGGCACGGTGCCAGCTTTCGATGTCGGCGGCGGTGATGTCCTGTTCCGCACGGGTGGCGGAACAGTGAATGATAATAGCGTCTTTCATCTTGAAAATCTCCTTTCTTTTGTTTATTTTAAATTGCTGATAATTAAGTGAATGCCTTTCTCCCTTCGGACGCTCCGGTAGCTGAACCCCAGTGTGGCGGCCTCTTCGGCGGACAGGAGCCGGTAATATTGCCGGGTGACGGAGTGGCGGACGGGGGTGCAGTCGGGAGGAATGGGCAGATAAGGCAGGTGCCACCGCCGCATCGTATGCAGCCGTACCCGTTCGGGATGCGTGAGTTTCAGTTGCAACCAGCTGTATTGTGCGCTGTTCAGTTTTTCCTCTTTCACCATTGACCTCATGGAAGGGTACGGGTGGAGGATCGTCCCGCTTTCGTCCGTTACGGCGCAGGGAATGGAGCGCGGCACGTTAACGGGACGAAGCCCGGTGCGGATAGCGTGCATCAAGTTGTCGTAGGCGTCGCACCATTCGAGGTTGGCGACGTGGTTGTTGAGCTTGTTTCCGTCGAGGTGGTTCACTTGCGGGAGTTTTTTCGGGTTGGGGATAAACGTTTCCGCTACCAGTCGGTGCACATAGCGTGCGGCATGAATCCCTTTCTGATAGATGTATATAGCCTCATAACCATTGTGGAGGAGGCTGCTGCTCAATATCTTTTTTTGAGGTTTCTTCAGGCTCATGATCCGCCCGTGGTCCGACACCATATAATCATTGTTTTCTTTGATAAATCTCCAGTTTTCCATACTTGATGTTGTTTATAATGTTAATAAAATTATGCTTTGTTAAAAATAGTCCTCCTCCGCCGGATGCGGAAAGAGAAACGGCGTTTCCTGTCTTCATAAAACGGCGTTTCGTGCACACAGAAACGGCGTGGACTGTATGTGTTAAACGGCGTGGTCTGCAATCGTTGCGCGGCGGGGGCGGAGTGCCGGCGTGTCATCGTCCGGCAGCGGTTCGAGGCGTTCGGCGCAGTGGACGAGGAATTCCAGTTCCTCCCGGCAGCCTTCGATCGCCTCGTAGAGCGAATCTACGTTGTATTGTCGGCAGAGCCTTTCCCACTCTTTGCGTTCTTCGGGCGTCCTCATTCGGCACGGAGGAAATTTTCGGCGTGGAATGTCCGCCAGCCTTTGGCTTCGAGGTCGTAGTAGACGACGAACGTGTTTTCCGGCCGTGGCGTATACGGGCGGTGGAAACAATGTTCGTATCCGGTGAGCGTTCCTACGGCGTGACGGATGCTTCCGTCCTGCTTGGTATAATAAAAACTGACGCTAGCTAAGTACATTTTGCGAATTAAAACGTCTATCTGATGCGCAACGACAAGTGCCTCGCGTTTGTCCATGCCATTGTTTTGACGAATAACGGCGGCCCGCTTCATGAGTCGTATCCGCCGGAGGGAATGATTTTTTTTAATTTCGGTCATTATATTCAATTATTTTTCATTGATTTCGTCGGTAAAGGTAGAGGAAGGGTAACACATAAAGGGTTCATGTTTGAGTTATTTTAGGAGATAAAGTAAGAAAGTGTCACGCGTGACGCATAATGTTAAAAATAATATCCGATATTTGTCGGCATTATTTACGAAATATTAATTATGATGACAAAACAATTATCTAGTGAAACAGTTGATACTGTGGACAATGGAGCTAAAACAAGTGTTGAAAATGTAGTTGAAAACGCAGCTAAAAGTAAAGTGGAAACGGGTACAAACAAGCATGAGAGGAATCGGAGAAGATCTAGTGATTTCGACGAAGAAGACTGGCAGGAAAAAGGAAAAGTAATCGACGAGGTGAAAATTTGTTCTTATGAGAACAATTACAAAGAGGTTTATTTTGCCAAACAAACAGACACCTCCATATCAACGGTCAGACGTATATTCTCGTTCAGAACGCAGAAAACGGCGGCTAGCTGGTCGTCGATTTTCAAACTGGTCAAGTGTCTTTCCAATGAGTGTGTCAACGCCAACCATTTGGTCGTTCTCTTGGGAACGATGCTGCTTTATCTGGTCGGAAACGCCGCAAAGGTACATTTCTATCTCGAAGGGAATAGAAAGTTTTTTATCGAAATTAAGTTCAAAAAGGATGTGACGGTATTTAAAAAGGGAGAGAAGGAACCTGTGGGCGACAATGAACGCAGAAATATTGATGATGAGTTCAAATAAGATAAGTACTGTGAGAACTTGGTATAATCTTCTGCCGGGAAAACGCTTGTTTCTACCGGTTTACTCGTTCGCAAATCCGTACATTGTGAAATGAAGATATTCCCGACCCGGAGATGAACAGCCGTTCTATCCGGGTTGGGAATATTGTTTTTGGTTAAAAATGGTACGTGATATGGCTGCGCAGGACGCTTGCCGAGGGCAGCACTTTCTGGTTCACGTTGCCTTATGTGTCCCGAATATGAGTATATCAATCTCGATGTGGGTTCGTCCGGTACCGGAGAGCTTTCTAAGGCTCTCCCAAAAATCGAAAGAACAGCCCGACTTGTGCAGGAGTCAACAGGATTGCTTTTCCGGTATATCCCGAACGGGTGAGTGCCGCTTGCAGTTCCGTGTTTTTGGCAATCCAGCTGCGGAGCGTCCGGCGGGCAGAGGCAGGCTGGATGTGGGGCAGGTAGAGGGCGGCCAGTTGACTTTTACTGTATGCTTGTATGCGGGCGGAGGTTGTTTTCTCTTCCGGAATTGAAGTTTCTGTGGTAGTTGTTTTCATTGTTACTGCTTTTTTATTGGATTATTCGTTTCGGTTATAAAGGTACGTGATTTTTTGTTGTCTGGTACTTCTTTGTACAGAAGTACTTACAGGCAGCATTTGTGCGAAACGGTTTGAACTTGCTCTCTCCCGTCACGACTTGTCACATTGTGTCTCCCGCCTTTCTTTGGCCCGTTTACTTTTGTCGGCGTAATCGGTTACAGAGACAATTGATCCATTAATCATTAAAAAGAAAGGAAAACAGTAGTATGCCATTAATTTACAAACCTTATCAGGCAACGCTTGCCAACAAAGAAGGACAGAAACTCTTTTATCCCCGCCTGGTGAAAATCGGGAGAACGGTCAACACGCAGAAAATGGCGGAATTGATTGCCGAAAAGGCTTCGTTGACGGCGGGCGACGTGCACAACGTGATTCGGAATCTGATGTCCGTGATGCGCGAACAGTTGCTCAATAGCCGCACAGTGCGTCTCGAAGGATTGGGAACATTCACTATGGTTGCCAAAGCCTGCGGAAAAGGCGTGGAACAGGAAAGCAAAGTCAGCAGCTCGCAAATCGTTTCGCTGCGCTGTCAGTTCACGCCGGAGTACACCCGGTCTGCCGGAAACACGACCCGCGCACTGACTGCCGGAGTGGAATTTGTACACGTCAAAGACGTAGCAGCCGGTCTGATTGCCGACGGTGATACGGAAAATCCGGGCGGCGATGACAAACCCGGCGGCGGAAACACACCCGGTGGCGGTGGCGTAACGCCGGACCCGTCTGTCTAAACGAATTATTAACCTTAAAAAAAGAAAAAGATGAAACTATTTCTTGAAAAACTGCTTGATATTCTCGAAGCGCTTCTGCGCTTCCGTCGCCGGAGAAACGGAAAGACGGAGAAGGACTAGCAGCCGGCAGAAAAAAAGAGAGACCGGCAGGAAAAAAGAAAGAAAAGTATGACGTAAAACGAAAACGTGCCACCCGCACGTAGTTCCACCAAGCGAAAGCGGGCAGGTGGAACGGACAAAAAAAGAGGGTGACTAAAAGTCAAGAGTATCTGAAAACTTCCGACTGTTTAGTCACCCTCTGCCTGTTTTTGGGTTTATCTCTCATTGTACATCTATGGTTCCCCAACCTAAAAATGACTTAGTAATTCTGCACTTTGAATAAACCCTCTTTTGTGTGTTTTTATATATTTCATCGTAACATCTCTGTCTGAGACTTCTGTAACATTTCCGTCTGACTTTTACGGCATTTCCGTTTCCACTTGGAATTTCCGGCTTACTTTCATCAGGTTGATTGTATAAGTCACCACGTTCTGTGCCTCCTGAACCATTGTCAGATAAACCATGCTGACCCGGATACTGCCCGCCTGACTTTGGATGCGCTGCAACTCCTTGCGTTTCAGCAACGAAAGCTGTCCGTTGAGGTCGTTGGCACGGCGGACTTCTTCTTCCATATCGTTGTACTCATTATTCTCCATTTTCTTGCGGCATTGCTGAATCAGGTAAGTAATGTCCTCGGACACATCGCTGAATTCTCCTTTTTGGATAGCGTCCAGCGGGTTGAAGTTATTGTCGATATGCTCCAGACACGGTTCGCAAAGGCGGGAAATGCTATACACCAGTTCGCTGGCAAAGTCGTTGCCCTGATAGTAGTACAGCCCTTTTTCGAGCACGGTGTTGTTGTCGAGGCGGCACATGGCTACCGTTCCCGTGCGCTTCATCTGCTTGACAAGTTGTTTCTCGAACTTTGTGGAACCCATGGCACGGCGCAGTCCCCGCAAGTTTTCGTGGATAAACGAGGTGACGGTCAACTCGAAGTTCGTCTCTGCGTATTCGAGAACTTTGCAAAGCTCTTCGCGGGTATGTTTGCGCATCAGTTGCAGCGCTTCTTCGCTGTCCGATGTTTGCATCAGTTGTTTGAGCGTTTCGTTGCCTTTTTCTTTTGCTTTGCGTTTCTTATACATCACCTGGCTGCGTATCAGGATGAATGCTGCCAGAGCGATGAGGGCAATGATTGAAATATTTCCACCGAAATGCAGCACGAGGGCGACGAAGAAACAGATCGTGAAGGCAGCTCCGGCAGTGATAAACCAACCGCCGATGACGCTCAGTACGCCTGTGATACGGTAAACGGCTGAGTCACGTCCCCAGGCACGGTCGGCGAGCGAAGTACCCATGGCTACCATGAAAGTGACGTAAGTGGTGGACAGCGGGAGTTTCAGCGAAGTTCCCAGTGCGATGAGCAGGCCGGCAAGGACAAGGTTCACGGAGGCGCGGACGAGGTCGAAAGCACCTCCGTCGGCGATGATCGCTTCGTCTTTTCGGAAGCGGGTGTCTAGCCATTTCTTGGTGCTGTCCGGGGTGATGCGTGAGATGCCGTTGGCAAGTGTCATGCTGAAACGGACGATTGTACGGGCTATCGGGGTGCTTCCGAAGGTTTCTTCGCCTTCGTCCTGACGGGAGAGGTCGACGGAAGTTTTGATTACCGCGTGTGCCTTTTTGGAGGTGCAAAGTGCGTAGACCATGATAGCGCCGGCGCCGATGAGGAAGTACCACGGAGTTTTGGCGGGGCCGAGCAGTGAGGTCATCAGAAATCCGTCCGGATTGCCGTTGCCGTTGGCCGTGAAATCCATGAAGGACGAGAAGCCTGCGAGGGGAACGCCGATGAAGTTCACAAGGTCATTGCCGGCAAAGGCGAGGGCGAGGGCGAAAGTACCCATGAGTACTACTACTTTGAAAACATTGATTTTCAGCCAGTGAAGGATCTGCATTAGTATGGTGAAGAATACGAAGAACACACTGATAAGCATCCAAGTGTTGTCCTGTATCCATTGCTTGTTTTCGGGGGTCATGAAGGAACTGTCTTTCAGTCCTTTGATGAGCATGAAATAGATTATGGAGGTGGCGGCCACGCCTCCGAACAGTGCAATGCTGTATTTCATCTTTTTCGTGTAGTTGAACGTGAAGATGACACGGGCCAGCCATTGGACGAGCATACCGAAAAAGAAGGCGATTGCCACGGATACGAATATCGCCATGATGACGGAAAGGGCTTTGTCGGTGTTTATCAGGTCGCCCAACCCGAGGGTGTCGCTGTTACGGACTTTGATGAGGGAGAGGGCGAAGGTTCCTCCCAGCAGCTCGAAGACGAGGGATACGGTGGTGGAGGTAGGCATTCCCATTGAATTGAATACGTCCAGCAGGACAACGTCGGTGAGCATGACGGCAAGCAGGATACACATGATTTCTGCAAAGTAGAAGTGCTCGGGTTGGTAGATGCCGTGCCGGGCAATGTCCATCATGCCGTTAGAGAGCGATGCTCCGATGAATATGCCGATGCCTGCAATAAACAGGATGGTCTTGAAGGAGGCCGCCTTGGCACCTACCGCCGAATTGAGGAAGTTAACCGCATCGTTACTCACACCGACGATCAGGTCGAATACGGCTAGTACGAAGAGGAAAATGATAATGCATAAATAAATTGTCTCCATAAATGTGTGTATGTTATTTCCGCCTGCAAAGGACGGAGTTTGAGGTTGCAGGGGGATGTCATACTTGTTACATTTGTGTTACAACTTTCTTTCTTTTGTCTTGAAACAAAAGAAAGAGACAAAGAAACAAACAAAAAAAAATTTGGTTATAAGGTGAATTGGTAAAATAATGACTTGACTTATTATCAGCATTGTGTATCCACCTACCACCCCGGCTTTTTAGCCACCCCTCCTTCCCGAAGGAGGGGAATGGAGATACCACCGACTGGCTAAATTACCACCAAACTTGAAGAAAAATCCGCTCCGTTACGGAAGCTCGCTTGACGGATAAAAAAGTAGTCCGGGGAAACTATGCGGGTGGGTGCGGCATGGGGCGTTATATGTGTTATAGTTATATAGGGTTATATAGGGTTATATAGAGTTATGTGGGGTTATGTGGGAGCAGGCTGTTTTTTAGTTGCTCGTAAAAATTATATTGTGCGCGGACGCTTGGGGTACCGGGCGTTCTTTTCTTGAATACGTTTTGCAGTTGGGCGTCTACCCAGCAGGCTTTTTGGTTGTCGGCCAGTTGGATGTTCAGCATTTCTATCAGGCTGGCACGCAGGTCGGGGTCGAGTATCGGGGTGACTGCTTCGATACGCCGGTAGAGGTTGCGGCGCATCCAGTCGGGGGAACCCATGAATACTTTCGGGTGGTGGTTGTTGCCGAAGTACCAGATGCGGGCGTGTTCCAGAAAACTATCGACAATACGGGTGACACGGATGTTACGACTGTATGACTGCCCGGGGATGAGACAGCAGATGCCACGGACGATGAGGTCGATCTGAACGCCGTGTTCGGAGGCGTTATAGAGGCGGTTAATCATTGCAGGGTCTTGGAGGGCGTTCATCTTGAGGATGATACGTCCACCCTTGCCTTGGTCGGCAAGTTCTATTTCACGGTCGATGAGGCGGTTCAGTTCGGGGATGAGGTTGAAACGGGCGACAAGGAGAGTCGTGAATTTGGGGTCTTCTTTACCTTGCAGGGTGCGGAAGAGGTTGTATAGGTCGTTCACGATTTCCTTGCGGCAGGTGAACAGGCCGCAGTCGGCGTAGAGGGTGGCAGTCTTCTCGTTGAAATTGCCGGTGCTGATATAAGCGTAGCTGGGGAGCTTCTCGCCGTTCTGTCCGCGACGGCGGACGAGGGCTACCTTGGCATGCACTTTCAGTCCCGGGATACTATATATTATCTTTATGCCGGCGGCTTGCATCATTTCGGCGGTGGCAAGGTTGTTCTCTTCATCGAAGCGGGCTTTCAGCTCAACGAATACGGTTACTTTCTTGCCGTTTTGGGCGGCGGCTATCAGGGTGTTGATAACGGCGGAGTTTTCTGCCACGCGGTATTGTGTGACCATGATTTCCCGCGTTTCCGGGTTATGAACGGCTTCATAAAGGAAATGGATGAAGTGTTCAAAAGAATGATACGGATAATATAAGAGCAGGTCCTTCCGGGCGACGTAGTTGAAAATGGATTCTTTCTCGTCGAGGACGGTTAGCTTCATCGGCTTTGGCTTCTCAAGGCTGTGGAGCGACTTGTTCGGGTTGGGGAGGTGATGCAGGTCTTCCAGATTCAGATGCTTGTCGCCGGGGACAAGCTCGTCACGCTGGATGCGGAAGGCGTCCACCAGAAAATCGAGGAAGTCTTGCGGCATGGCGCGGTCGTAGACGAAGCGGCAGACGTCGCCGATCTTGCGTTTCTTTACTTTTTTCTTCAGTTGGGCTACAAGGTCGGCGCTGCTGGCGGTGTCGTCAATCAGGATGTCAGCGTCGCGGGAGATCTTGATGCAGTAGCTGGAGTCGACGTCGTAGCCGGGGAAGATCAGGTTTAAGTTCGCCTTGATGATGTCTTCGGTGAACATCAGATAATGGTCTTTCTCATGTGCGGGAAGTTCGATGAAACGGGGCACTTTGGCATAAGGCTGTTTCATGACGAAGTAATACGGCTGCTGCCGTTGCTCTGCCTCATTCTCTTTTTTCGGATAAACTCGTATGGCCAGATAGAGGCGGTTGTCCCGGAGGAAAGAGACGATTTTGTCCTTCGATACCGGTACGGGTTGCAGGTAAGGGAAGATTTCTTCCCGGAAAAAATCTTTGATAAATTGTTGGTGGAACGGCTCCACGTGTCTGTCCTGATAGAAAATGATATGGTTTCTACGTAGGGCGGGGAGTATTTTCTGTTCGTAGATGTGCACACGGTCGTCCAGCTGCCGGGTGACTTCCCGGTTGATTTCCTCTACCAGTTCACGGGCAGATTGTACGGTTTCTTCATCGCTTTCCGTCGCTCCGGAAGCCACTGCTTTATGGTCGGCCACCCGGATTTTGTAAAACTCCTCCAGATTGGAAGAGTAGATTGAGATGAAGTTAATCCGCTCGTAGAGCGGCAAATGTTCATCCGTTGCCTCCAACAATACGCGGTAATTGAATGAGAGCCAACTGATATCTCGCTTGAAATAATTATATTTGCTTTCCATGTACTTTAAGATTTTTCCAAATATAGTATCTTTGCGGGATTAAACAAAGAAAATTATGACAAGAATAGGATTATTATCAGATACTCACGCTTACTGGGACGAGAAATACCTGGAATATTTTGAACCGTGCGATGAAATCTGGCACGCGGGCGATATCGGTTCGTTGGAAGTAGCGGAAAAATTGGCGGCTTTCCGGCCGTTACGGGCAGTCTACGGGAATATTGATGGGCAGGAAATCCGGAAGTTGTTTCCGCAGGTGAACCGTTTTACGGTGGACGGTGCGGAAGTACTCATAAAACACATCGGAGGCTATCCGGGAAAGTACGATCCTTCCATTGTCGGAAGCCTGATGACGCGGCCGCCGAAACTCTTTATCAGCGGGCATTCTCATATATTAAAGGTGAAATATGACAAAACGTTGGATATGCTGCACATCAACCCGGGAGCGGCGGGAATGTCCGGATTTCATAAAGTACGTACATTGGTGCGGTTTGTCATTGACGAAGGAGCGTTCAAGGATTTGGAAGTTATCGAGCTGGCGGATAAATAACTTCGCATTATTTTTGTCATTTCGGATTTCTTTCCGACCTTTGCAGCCAGTGAATGAATAACAAAGACGAACATGAAAGGAATTATTCTGGCCGGTGGAAGTGCTACCCGCCTCTATCCGCTATCTAAGGCGATTTCTAAACAGATCATGCCTGTGTACGACAAGCCGATGATTTATTATCCGTTGTCTACACTGATGTTGGCGGGAATACGCGAAGTATTGGTTATCTCTACTCCACGTGACTTGCCGATGTTCCGCGATCTGCTGGGAACAGGTGAAGAACTGGGAATGTCCTTCTCTTATCAGGTGCAGGAGCAACCCAACGGTCTGGCACAGGCTTTCGTATTGGGAGCCGATTTCCTGAACGGTGAACCGGGATGTCTGATTTTGGGCGATAATATGTTCTACGGCCAGGGATTTTCCGCCATGCTCCGCCGTGCTGCCAGTGTGGAGAAAGGAGCTTGCATATTCGGTTATTACGTGAAAGATCCCCGCGCTTACGGTGTGGTGGAATTTGACGAGACGGGCAAAGTCGTTTCCCTGGAAGAGAAACCTGCCGTTCCGAAAAGCAATTATGCCGTTCCCGGATTGTATTTCTATGACGCTACCGTGACGGAAAAGGCTGCCGCCCTCCGTCCTTCCGCCCGTGGAGAATATGAAATAACGGACTTAAACCGCCTCTATCTGGAAGAAGACACGCTGAAAGTGGAACTTTTCGGACGTGGATTTGCATGGCTCGATACCGGTAACTGTGACAGTTTGCTGGAAGCCTCCAACTTTGTTGCCACCATTCAGAACCGTCAAGGTTTTTATGTCAGTTGCATCGAAGAAATCGCATGGCGTCAGGGCTGGATTCCGACGGAACAGCTGCTTCTGCTCGGCCGGCAACTCGAAAAGACGGAATACGGCAAATACCTTATTGAACTGGCAAAACAATCCTAAAATCAACATAATAAGAAATATATGAAAACTTATCTGGTGACCGGTGCCGCAGGATTTATCGGCGCAAACTACATTAAGTATATTCTGGCAAAACATAGCGACGTGAAGGTCGTGATTCTGGATGCTTTGACGTATGCAGGAAATTTGGGAACCATTGCCAAGGATATCGACAATGAACGCTGCTTTTTTATCAAGGGAGATATTTGCAGCCGCGAAGTAGTAGACGGTCTGTTTGCTGAGTATCGCTTCGATTACGTGGTGAATTTCGCTGCCGAAAGCCATGTGGACCGTAGCATTGAAAATCCGCAGTTGTTCTTGATTACTAATATTCTCGGCACGCAGAACTTGTTGGACTGTGCACGCCGCGCGTGGGTAATGGGCAAGGACGAACAGGGCTACCCGACTTGGAGGAAAGGTGTGCGCTATCATCAGGTTTCTACCGACGAAGTGTATGGCTCTCTGGGTGCTGAAGGGTTTTTCACGGAGACTACGCCGCTTTGTCCGCATAGCCCGTACAGCGCTTCCAAGACTAGCGCGGATATGGTCGTTATGGCCTATCACGACACTTATAAAATGCCGGTTACGATTACCCGTTGCTCAAATAACTACGGCCCGTATCATTTCCCGGAAAAACTGATTCCATTGATTATCAAGAATATCCTTGAAGGTAAACATCTGCCTGTCTACGGCGACGGAAGTAACGTGCGTGACTGGTTGTATGTGGAAGATCATTGCAAGGCGATTGACCTCGTTGTGCGCGAAGGCAAAGAGGGAGAGGTCTACAACGTAGGTGGACACAACGAAAAGACAAACCTCGAAATTGTGAAACTGACTATCTCGACCATTCACCGCTTGATGACGGAACATCCCGAATATCGCCAAATGCTTAAAAAGAAAGTGAAAGGTGAAAACGGAGAAATCTCAATCGACTGGATTAACGAGGATTTGATTACTTTTGTCAAAGACCGCCTCGGACACGACCAGCGTTACGCAATCGACCCGACCAAAATTACCAATGCCTTAGGTTGGTATCCCGAAACGAAATTCGAAGTCGGCATTGTGAAGACTATCGAATGGTACTTGAATAACCAGCCGTGGGTGGAAGAAGTAACTAGCGGAGATTATCAAGGCTATTACGAAAAAATGTACGGGAAATAGGAAGATGAGATAGTAGGAGATTGATAATAGGGGAAGATAAGATAGTAGGAGATTGATAATAGAGGAAGATAAGACAGTAGGAGAAAATAAGATAATAGAGGATTGATAATAGGAGATAGAAAAAGAACGTTAGAAAAAAGAAGGTTTTTCTTTAGATATAATTATAATGTGCATTTAACAAGTCGGTGGTAACTCCATTCCCCTCCTTCCGGGAAGGAGGGGTGGCTGAAAGCCGGGGTGGTAGGTGCGCCTATTTGTTTTAATAATAGACTTATGTACTCACCTACCACCTCCCCCTACGGGGACTCCTCCTTCCCGAAGGAGGAGAGTATTGGATACTATCGACTATGAACTGTTGAATTATTTTTCCCTAATTTATCTTGTCGTCAAATTTGACAAAGAACCCATAAGAAAACACGTGTGTCGCTAAATAATAAGTCACTAATAACGTGTAATAAGTCACTAATAACGTATAATAAGTCGTTAATAACGTATAACTGTTAATGTCTTGTCTTGTTAATAATGCTAACCCGGTAATTTTTACTTTCAACTTTCAACCTAATAATAGCCCTAACGACAAAAGGACTCCCATGAGCAGCATATTACGCGACGTTTCGCCTAATATGTTGTTTAGTTTTTTACCATTATATATACGTACCATTTTTTTCCATGTGAAGAAGTGGGGGATCAGATAAAGTTGCGGAAGCAGTCCCGCATAAAAATGTCCTTCACTCAAGAACCGGAGACAGAGCAAGGACGCTGTTATTCCCAGTGCCAGATAAAAATAGCGTCCGAACTTCTCACCGAAACGGACGATAATGGTTTGTTTTCCGCTTCGTGCATCCGCTTCGCGGTCGCGGTAATTATTGACAACAAGTAAAGTGTCAATGAGCAGTCCGCAAACGAGTGAGGCTACGGTAACATCCGGCGTCCATGTTAGCGCTTGCACATAGTAGGTTCCACCTACGGGGACAAAACCGAAAAAAATGATTACTAAAACATCTCCCCAACCGTTGTAGGATAGGGGATAAGGTCCGGTTGTATAGAGAAAAGCAAAAAGTACACAGAGAACGCCGACGATAATCAGCTCCCACCCCGCATAGAAAAGCAGCGTGCAACCGATGAGGCAGGCAAGGGTAACCGTGACGATGATTCCCGTTTTCATTGCCTGAAGAGAAATCCAACCTTGCGCACAGGCGCGTTCAGGCCCCAGGCGGTCTTCCCTGTCCGTCCCTTTGAGGAAGTCAAAAAGGTCATTGATAAAGTTGGCGGCAATCTGCATCAGGCTGGCGAACACGCAACAGATTAGTGCAGGTAACCATTCAAAATGCCCGTCCATGGCGGCAAGTGCAGTACCTATTAAAACGGGAGTAACTGCACCTGTCAGAGTCTTGGGGCGTGCCGCTAATATCCATGCTTGCAGTGAGTTACGCTTTATTTCTTTCATGCTTTAATATATTATAGAGAGTTTTGACGGACAAAGATAGATGATTTTTCGTATCTTTGCACCCCCGAAATACTTCAAAATACTTCAAATTAAGAGAAAATGAAGAAAATAATTTATCCGTTATCTTGTTGACACTGCTTTCGCTGGCCTCTTGTAAGTCGAAGAAAAATATGGTGTCCACTTTGCCTTCGCCTGTTTTAAATACAGATTCCGTTCATGCGGATACCGTTGCCACTGTCCCGGCAGATGTTTTTGCGCCGGATCATGCCGGACTCAAAGAGCTGGATGTCTCGAAAGAAAAGAAAAGTGAACCGGCAAAGAAACAAACCATTGCCGGAACCGAATCTGCTGATCGTGTACTTCGTGAAGCCAAAATCACTTCATCAACCGAAAGTGTGTCATCCGCTTATGCAGGTGTCGACCGTGTCGTGAAATATGATTTCACTCACCGGGATGTTCCCGAAGCTTTTGAAGGTTTCCGCATCGCCTTCGTCTCCGATTTGCATTATAAAAGCCTGTTGAAAGAACAAGGACTGAACAACCTTGTCCGTCTGTTGATTGCCCAAAAGGCCGATGTCCTGCTAATGGGAGGTGACTATCAGGAAGGTTGCGAATATGTGGAACCTTTGTTCGCTACCCTTTCCCGTGTGAAAACGCCCATGGGGACATACGGCGTAATGGGAAACAATGATTACGAACGCTGTCACGACGAAATTGTCCGTACAATGAAACATTATGGGATGAGGGTGTTGGAACATGAGGTAGATACTCTTCGGAAAGACGGCCAGCAGATCATTATCGCAGGCGTACGCAATCCTTTCGACTTGACACACAACGGCGTGTCGCCTACATTGGCACTCTCTCCCAAAGATTTTGTCATATTACTGGTACACACACCGGACTATATCGAAGATGTTTCAGTGGCTAACACCGACCTTGCTCTGGCCGGGCATACCCACGGCGGACAAGTCCGTGTCTTTGGAGTCGCCCCGGTGTTAAATTCTCATTACGGAAACCGCTTCTTAACCGGGCTGGCCTACAACACCGCAAAAATTCCCCTTATTATAACAAACGGAATCGGCACTTCACAACTCCCGATTCGCATTGGTGCACCGGCAGAAGTGGTAATGATAACGCTTCATCGGTTGGCGGAGTAGTATTGTAAATTTGTTTTTATATATTCCCAAGCTGCCGGATGCAGAAAATACCGTATATCTTTTCCTGTGTCCAGTGCTTTGCGAATAAATGTAGAACTGATCTCGAATACAGGTGAATGGACGAGGCGTACAGTTTCCGGCAATTCATCTTCTTTTACGGGGTAGTTGGGGCGGGGATAAATCAGAATGTTGTTCTCTTTTAGGATACGCTCCGACTGATACCAACGGTCGAAACGCGCCCAGTTGTCAGAGCCGATAATGAAATAGAAGTCCCGTTCGGGATAAGCAGCGCGTAGCTTTTCCAATGTATGCACGCTGTAAGAGGGACGTGGCAGGTGAAACTCGAAATCCGAAGCTTGAAAATGCGGATAACCGTTGATAGATAACTCCACCAATTTAAGACGCAGCCCGTCACTCCATAATTCGGACTGCGTTTTTAAGGGATTCTGTGGGCTGACCATAAACCAGATTTCGTCCAACCCTTCGTATTCGCAAAGATAATTGGCCAAGGCAAGATGTCCGATATGAATCGGGTTGAATGAGCCGCTAAAGATTCCGGTTTTATGTTTCTTCATTTGTATCTTTCTGTCTGGCAAAAGACAATTAACTAGGCCTCCAAAAACTTTTTAATTACTTTCAAAGCTTCCGCCTTAGCCGTCTCCAGATCGTCATTAACGATCACGCAATCGAACTGCGGAGCAAAGCTCAACTCATATTCCGCCTTGGCGATGCGGCTTTCGATTACTTCCGGCGCATCTGTGCCGCGACCTTCCAGTCGGCAGCGCAGTTCATCTACCGAAGGCGGTTGGATAAATACCGACAATGCACGGTCACCGTAAAACTTCTTGATGTTGCATCCGCCTACTACATCTACATCAAACACCACATTCTGACCTTCTTTTAACTGTTTTTCCACCTGTTCTTTCAGTGTGCCGTAGTAACGGTCTTTATACACCTCTTCGTACTCCAGAAACTCATTGTTCTCGATACGGCAACGAAACTCCTCCGGAGTGAGAAAGAAATACTCAACCCCGTGTTGCTCCGTTCCGCGCGGCGGGCGGCTTGTTGCGGAAATAGAAAACGCAAGATTCAAATGCTGTGTCAGTAGATAGTTGATGATAGTAGATTTGCCCGAGCCTGACGGGGCGGAGAAAATAATTAATTTACCTGTCATGTGATTCTTTTTATTTGAAATTACATTACATTCAGTACCTGTTCCTTGATCTGTTCCAGTTCATCCTTCATCTGGACAACAATCTTCTGCATTTCCGCATGATTGGACTTGCTACCTAATGTGTTGATTTCCCGGCCCATTTCCTGTGCGATAAATCCGAGCTTTTTCCCCTGTCCGTTACCGCTTTCCATAGTACTAATAAAATACTTCAGATGATTGCCAAGGCGTTGTTTTTCTTCGTTTACATCCAATTTTTCGATATAATAAATCAATTCCTGTTCCAGACGGTTCTTGTCATAATCTACGCTCAATGTCTTTTCGAGTGCGTCCGTGATGCGTTCTTTCACCTTTTCTACCCGTTCTTTCTCATAAGGAGCGATCTTTTCGAGCAACAGCGAGATATTCGCAATCTTTTCGCGGAACTTCTTTTCCAGTGCGGCACCTTCCTGTTTGCGGAAATCTACCAGATGATTAATCGCTTCAAGCACCGTGGCGTGCACTACTTTCCATTCCTCTTCCGATAATTCCTGGATTTCCGTTTTCGTCATCACGTCCGGCATACGGAGCAACGTTTGAAACCAATCCGTAGGGACAGGAATGCCGATGTTTTCCGAGATAGCCTGAATCTGTTTGTAATATCCTTCCACCAATGCCTGGTTGATAGGTGTTGCACTCTCGGCGCCCTCTTTTTTCTCGATCCACAGGCTGAAATCTACTTTTCCGCGCTCCAGAACCTTGGAAATCTCGTTACGGATTTCTATTTCTTTTTCACGATAAGCCGGGGCGATGCGAGTGGATAAATCCATTGCCTTGCTGTTGAGCGACTTGATTTCTACGTTTATTTTCTTTTCTGGAAGTTCGGCAGTAGCTTTGCCGTAACCTGTCATTGACTGTATCATATTTTTAAAGTTTTGCGCAAAACTACACGAATATTTTAAGAATTGGAAATAATCATGTAATTTTATATTTATATCTGATTATCAGAGACTTATATATCGCTTTTAATGCTGGCTCATATCTGTCCTAATAAACTAGTCGCAAATATAACTATTTTCAATGATACATCTAAAAATAGCTGCAATAAAAAACTTTGATTGCAGAAAAATCAGGGAAACAGGCGGGAAATTATAAGCATGTTTTAATTGTCTGATATCTGAAAATATATGTCTTTTTTGTTAAAAACAAACATCTTGATTACGATGTTTTCTAAACATAATTATTTTAAGATATAACATGAAACTACTTAATTTGTCTGAGCACCGCTCTTGCTTTAATTATCAGCTTAATTTTGCAAGTGGGTTTACTCGATATAAATTGGCTGCACAAGAATGTGGGCAAGTTGATAATGACAGCTGTTTTTGTATTTTATTCCTGTTGAAAGGAGAATTGTTAGTTGATATAGGGCAGGAACATCATATTTCTCTTCTCAGAAACAGGATGCTCCTTATTCCACAGCGGGAGGAGAACCGGATTAAAAGTGTTGTACCGGCAGAATGTCTTTTATTGTTTTGGAACAAACAGATAACGGCTTGTGACAAAATGTATTTTGATTCTATTTCCCGTGACAAGTTGGGAGAGAGGGATAACTGTATTCTTCTAATTCGCAAACCGCTGCTTCACGTGTTAAGGCAGTTGCTTATTTATCTGGATGCAGGATTATTATGTAGGCATATGCATATTCTCAAACAACAGGAAATAATACTTGTATTGAGGGGATTTTATACCAAGCCCGAGCTTGCTTCCTTCTTTTCAGGAACATCCGGAGTAGGAAGAAAATTTGAAGATTTTGTGCTGGAAAATTATCGGAAAGTGAAATCTGTGAAAGAATTTGCCAGTTTGTGTTGTGTGTCAGAACGTTCTTTCAACCGCAAGTTCCAAGATTGTTTTAACCAGAGCCCCTATCAATGGATGCAGGAACGGAAGGCTGAGATTGTTCGTGAGAAAGTCTGTGATCCGGATGTTGCTTTCCGGGAAATAGCCATGGAATTTGGATTTAGTTCTCCCGCCCATCTCACCTGCTATTGTAAAAGACTGTTTGGGCTAACTCCGACAGAATTGCGGAGCGAAAGCAAAAAAGATAAAATTTGACCGTATGATAAATACCTGTCTTTTTTAATACAATATTAAGCAATATGGAATCTTCTATTCAAAAAGTAAGCAAGAAGGAAAAGACTTTTATTTCTCTTCGTGCACATGGCTTGTCGGTATATTGTTTCCGTCTTTATAAGGATCTTGTCAAAATGATGTCCATGTATGTAAGGGATGAAAAGAGGCAGGATATTTTTTATTCCCTGATGACAGGGACTGATATATCCGATCTGTCCTACAGGTATAATCTTTCCATACGAGAATTAATTTTCATGTATGAGGAAGGCGTAAGGGAAGTAAGTCGTTGTTGGGAAAGTCTGGTTCAAGAACAGCAAAGGCTTCAATCAGTCCATCTCCGGTATAGAAACTATAAGGCTGTTTTACACAGGAACAATGTTGTTTGCGGACAATTTAAAGTCTTTGTTCCACTCAAAGAATATGATATACCTGCGGAATGTGTGGATAAACTTTCCACTCCTTTGGAATATTTGGAGATACAACCGAGAATCTTACGGAACCTTAGGAGGTATAATATCTATCTGTTGGAGGACCTGTTGCGGTTTATCAAGAAAAATGGTTTTGACGCATTGGGCAAATTACATGGTGTAGGCAAGCGGTCCTGTGAAGATTTATATCTAATCTTAAAAGATAAAGATATTTTGACGAGTAAAGATACTTGTTATCTGTTTCGTTATATTCTTATATAGAATAGATATTTTGCATTGCTTTACATTTGATTGACCGGCTTTTTTGACTTCACATTGGGTTCTGTGAGTATGATACATTTACACAATAATGACATTTTTTCTAAAATAGTCATGCATCTGTTAATTTCTGTCTTTTTTGTATAATGCCAATGCGATAGCAGCGCAGTACTTTTGCAACATCAAAAAACGAGAAACAGAGTATTAATAATAATGATAAAAATCTTTAGTATGAAGAGGACTATTTTTCTTTTCTTTTTATTTTTTTGCACCCATTCTTTTGCACAGAAGGTGGCAATAAAAAATAATTTGGCGTATGATGCCCTGAAGACTCCGAATCTTTCTCTTGAGTTTTCAATGGGGCGGAAATGGACGCTTGACACCCAAGTGGGGATGAATTTCTTTTTCTACACGCAGGATGCTACCTCCTCCCGGTATAAAACAAAGAAGGCTAGTCACTGGTTGGTACAGCCTGAACTACGTTACTGGACGTGTGATGTTTTCAATGGTTGGTTCTTCGGGTTACACGCGCATGGAGGGCAGATGAACATCGGTGGCATTGATGTACCTTTTGTTCTTCAAAAGGGAGACGGGAAAATGAAGGAGCACCGTTATGAAGGATATTTTTGGGGTGGTGGTCTGAGTGCCGGCTATCAGTGGGTCGTTTCCAATCGTTTCAATATAGAGGCCTCCTTGGGCATCGGTTATGTACATACCCGTTATGATAAGTACAAGTGTACTACCTGCGGAAAAAAGGAGGGGAAGGGGGATGCTGATTATATCGGTCCCACCAGAGCGGCGATTTCCATTATTTATATGTTGAAATAGTCTTCTTACGTACCCGGATTTTTTATTTTTTATGCAAAAAAGTATATCATGAAACCGTTACAATATTATAAGAAACAAATTTTTATTATGGGCTGCCTGGGAATGTTTCCCATGTTGGTTTTTGCCCAGGAAACTTTATCGTCAGCTAATGGTCTGCACGGGGATTATTCCGGAAGCCGTGTAGAGAGAAGCGCGGACGGGGATAAATTGGATATAGAATTTTCGATAGGGCTTGTCGAAAAGTTGAAAAGCCAGCAAATGATGTATATTTCTCCCCGTTTTGTTTCAGTGGATGGAAAAAAAAGTGTGGAACTGGAACCTGTATGCATTTCCGGCCGAAGGAGGTATAAGGTTGTTAAACGTCGCAAGACCCTGCATAATGTGAAGAGTGACCAGCTTGGCTACGGTGAGGTGCATTCCGTCAAGGAGCTGAAAGAAACACCCTTGACATTCAAAAGCAGTTTCCCTTTTGAAAGTTGGATGGCAGATGGTCATCTTGTTGTGGATGAAAAGTTATATGGTTGTGCCGAATGTGGTATGAGTAAGAACGATGGTATTGCATTGCAAGCCGGTATTCCGCTCTTTGGAGCGAAAGATTATGCCTACGATTTTATCGAACCGGAAAAGGTGCTGGTCAAGTGCTACAAGGATTCTTTTGATTGTAAAGTGACTTTTCCCGTGGCACAACACGATCTTCGCAAGACCTTTGCGGATAACCGTCAGGAGCTTGCCGGACTCGGCCAATTTGTATCTGAAAACTTATTGATTAAAGGGGCGGAGCTAAAGGATGTGTATATAAAAGGTTACGCTTCTCCCGAAGGAGATTTTAATTATAACAAATCCCTTGCGCAAAGACGGACTCAAACCCTTTCAAATTATATTTCCAGTCAATATCCCGCCCTTAAGAAAGCACCGGTTTATCGTACCGAAGGGGTTGGGGAAGACTGGGAAGGTCTTAAGGCAGCAGTCAGTGGTTCCACTCTTTCCAATAAGGACAAAATCCTTTTTATCATTGAACATAACTCAAATGATACGGAACGTGAGTCGGCTATCCGTGAGTTAGATAATGATAAGACTTACCATATTCTTTTGGAAGAGTTTTACCCGGCTCTGCGGCGTACAACATTCAGTCTCAGCTTTGATGTAAGGCCTTATACGTCGGAGGAACTCCCCGGAGTTTTTGAGACCAAGCCTGAATGTCTTAGCCTGTACGAAATGTACCAGCTGGCTGGATTGTATGCTTCCCGGGGGGAGAATCCTCTGCCGGTATATAAGAAGGCATACGAGCAGTTTCCGGGGGACATTGTGGCGGTTTTGAATTATGCCAATGCCTTGTTGAAATATGGCAAGGATGCGGACGGTGCGTTGCAGGTATTGGAAGTGGTAAGAGAAGACAGTCGTGTCCTGTTCCCAATGGCAATTGCCTATGATATGAAAGGTGATTGGAGGAAGGCAGAGAAACTGTTGGAAGAGGCAGCGGCTCGGGGATGTAACCGTGCGAAAGCATTCAAGGCTGTAAGGGTAAATGAATAAATCGTGGGTTGCGGATGTAACTCAGTTATATATTGTATTAGTAATTTCAATTTAAAACAATTCAAATTATGAAAGTGATGAAGTATTTTGCAGTGGCTTCGCTGGCGTTGTTTGCTGCATGTAACAATGAAGAAAATCTGGTTGTACCGGAGGGTGCTAATCAGCCGGTTGATGTGATGATGTCAGTAGCATTGCCCGGTCCCGGTACACGTGCCGCCATGGGCGATTTGCAGAACACTGCCAACAATGGTGATCCGGCAACGGTTGAAAAACTGCATGTGTACTTGTTAAAGGGAGATGATATTGTCTTTGCGAAGGAGTTTACGAAGGGGTCTGATGATTTTACTAAGTTGACTTCATCTACCGCCGTGGGAGCTGGTGAAGGACAGGAGGTTATAAATTCCTTTAACGTGGACAAAGGCGCAACAAAAGCTCTTGTTATTGCAAACCCTCAAGGTGCATTGGTTGAGAACAAGCCCGTGTCTGATGTTAGCAAACAACTGTTGAAGGCTAAAATTAATGAAGTGATCTATGCAGGTTCCAAAGAACTTACCACTGTTGGTGCCGAATCTTATGGCGTTGATCCCCAACAGGATAAGCGTACCGTCAAGAAAGCGGAACTCACCTTGGCTGCCAGTATGAACCGTTTCCAAGTGACTGGAACCAAATTTATCAAAGTTACTTGGAAAGACGGAAAAAAGGCCGAGGCGGAACAGTGGTGCAAGACATGGCTGGGTAAGGCTGAAAACAACGGAAAAACCAGTGCTGATGCATGGACGGCTTTCAAGGCTGCTGCCGATGGCTTCAATAACGAAGTGTGGATGGTAAGTCTGACCTTAGCAAGAAAAGCCGCTTTGAGCAAATGGTTGCAGGTTGTTGACGTGACCTCTGCAAATCAGGGTATCCTGATGAACCGTTTCAGCAGAACACTTTCTATTCCTGCACTTACAGTAGAAGAAGAAGCAAACTGGTTCTGGGCCAAGACTTATGCAGGTGACAGATATGATTTTACCAATGGAACATTCAAACCTGATGGCAAGACAGACCTGTCCGATGTATCTTCCTACTTTACAGCAACTGCTTTTGATTTCGGAGCAGGTAAAAAAGCTGCGGCATTTAACTTCTTCTCAAATGGAATTACCGGTTACGGAAAGACTAACAATGCTCCAAAACTCGCTTTCGTTTTCAAAACAGGTGATGCAGGCGTATCTGTAGACAGACGTTTTGTAGTTATATCCGGTTATGCGAAGACAGAAGGTGCAACAGACGGTACGACTGATGTTCCGGCCGGTAAGGGTGGTTACCTGATCAATCTGAATCTTAGCACATTGAACAACGGACAGGGTATCCTGGTGGATACAGATCCGACTATTCCGGAAGGAGTGACTCCAGAACCGGGTGGTCAGGAAGATTTGGAAGATGAAAATGTGAATGTTATTGTTCGTGTTCAAGTACAAGCTTGGACTGCTGTGAACGTCTTCCCTATCCTTTAACAGATAGGAGAGTAATAGTCACTTGCCGGAGCGGTTCTCCCGTGTTGGCTCTGACAGGTCAATACCGGAATCCGCCTGACTTTTGGGGAGGGGAAAGGTTATCTCCTCCCTTTTTTTTATTATTCCCGGGAGAAGTATACGTTATCTCTTCCGGGGAAGTTATCTGCATTGATTTATAATAATTAGTATAAAGTATGAACATAAGATACATACCCACTTGGCTGGGGCTGCTACTCACTTTATACCTCGTGACCGCCTGTGATCGGGTATATGACGATTTGAGCGGCTGTCTTGGCAACACGATTGTCTTTTCTTATCTGGCTGATGACAATCAGGAACATTTACAGGAATATGTGGATGGTATTGATGTCTTTATTTTTGATGCCAAAGGCGAAGTTCTTATAGAAAAGCATCATCTGGAGAGAGAACGGCTGCTTTCACCACTGGAGGTCACGCTTCCGGAAGGGGATTATAAAGTGGTGGCCGTAGGCAACGCTTTGACAGAAACGATTATCGGTAAAGAGGATAGCTACAAAGGTTCGTCGGTTTCCCGCCCCGAACTAATGGAAAAGGACGGACGAGCATCCGGTACGTTTGACAGGTTATACCTGGGAGAAACAGCTATTACATCTAAAGTTATGAACGAGTCCCGTGACGTAGTTCGCCTTTATTCCCAGCATGTGAAAATCCATGCGGTAGTCCTTTCTGATGATGATAACAATTCGCAGACCTGGTTTGAGCAGAACAAGGAGGCAGGTTTTCGCCTGACAATGGAATCACTTTCCGCACGTTTCTATCTTTCCGGACAGCGGGCTGGTGAAACTTCTTTTGACCTTCCGTTTATCGCAGGCGAGGAGAATGATCGCTTCGTGCTTGACTTCAATACCCTGCGCTTTGATGACAAGGACCCGCTAATGATCCGTCTTATGCAGGGTGACAAGGTTCTTTGTACTGTAAATGTGGCACAATATATCGCACAATATCCCGAGCAGATACGGATAACGGGACGGCAAGAAGCGGTTCTTCCACTGTTTTTCCGCCAGAATCCCCTCTCACTGAGTATAAGTGTAAAACCATGGGAAGCTGTTGATGTGGTTCCTATAACTGATTGATTAATGTTATGTTGAAAAATATTAAATATATTCGTATGATGAAGGCTGTGAGGTACTCTATGATAACGATGTCACTGGTCCTTTGCTTTATTTCGGTATCCTGCCGAAATGAAGATACTGTTTCGGAACAGTTTTTCGATGAGGATGCTGTGACTGTCAGACTAAATCTTACAACCAGAGGTGTTGAAACCGGTGACAGCGATCTGCTGGATGTATTTTCCTCTGATCCTTCTCAGTGGTTTAAGACCGGTACTCTGTTTCCTCAGGCTCCCGCCCAGCCAAGGATAGCACTTATGATCTTTAACAGAGATTTGAATCGGTATGTGTATAATCAACTGCTTCCCTTCAATTCAACCGGGGTGGACGGACAATATCAGATCAAATACGTATTCCTAAGGGGGAAACCGAGTTTTATGCATTGTATGCTCCTAACCAGACAGGAAAGGATCTACCTTATTATACTCCTGAAGGCAATCTTCAGAATAAGATTCCATGGGACTTCCTGGGAGCTGGTACGGAGGAAATCTCCAAAGAGGAATTTGCAGGTGCTGCTTTTCCTGCTATTATTAAGGAACAGCAGGATGGAAGTTTGGGATTACCTGTGAATAATCCTTATGACGGTGTAACTCCTTCTCCAGCAGATGAAAAGATTATTGACTGGAAAGGAACTTCTGTTGTCGCTTGGGCAGATTTGCCCGGCGTGTCTAACAGACTACATTTGAGTTTGCTTTCGGGGAAAACGGTGGCATCTGTTCTGCCTGCATCAGGAAAGCTGGCGCAAGAGATAACAGTTCCCCTATTCCGTGATTTTGCCCGTATCAGAGTATATCTGGCAAGCGCACCCCGTTACGGTCAGGTTACGTATAATTACCAAAGGATTTCCTTTTTGAACTTTCCTGTATTGATGTCTCCCTCTTTCAGGGAAAATGATTCCGAGAAAACTCAGCTGGTTGCCTCCACACCAGGAACAGGAAAGGCTATGGAACATACAGGTACATATTCTTATGGGGTAAAAAATGAAGGAGCACAATTGACTGTATACGAGGCTCCCCTTACTGCCGAGGGAGAGATTGATTATGTGGCAATGGAAGCTCGATTATACGAACAGTTTGTTGTGCCCCAGTATCTGGCCCCTTATATTCCGGAAAGTAATTCCTGGCAGAAAAAGCAAAATCACCCGAAAATACAGTTGACATTGGATTATTTTACAGGAGGAGATGAATCACAAACAAAAACGAGGACTTTCCTGCTTGATGTTGGTGAGGAGACTTCTCCCGGAGTATATTCCGGTCCTATTTATCCGAATCGGGATTATAAAGTATTCATAGTCCTGCCGGAATCTTCAGATAAAGAGATTATTTACCGGGTTGAGCCTTGGAATAGTAAAGAGGTAGACCTTCCTCCATTCCAATGATGTATACGAGAATTTATTACGATAATTTTTATTATTTATGAAACGATACAAGCTGAAAATAACTTATTTTATTCTGCTGTTACTACCCCTCTTTGCATCCTGTACGGATGAAGAAATCTTTCAAGGGAGCGGTGTCACGGAGGGAGTTCCCACGACGGTGGATATAAGTGTCGGTACGGCAGCTAATACGGCCAAGACACGTTCCGCCTTACTGGAAAGTGAAGAGAGAAAAATCTATAACCTTTATCTGTGGGTTTTCAATTCTTCCGGTAACGTGGAATGCTCACGTGAGTATTCAAGAGCCGACCTTATTCAGGCTGCAACTGATCTTACAACATCCACAGGTGAAGTGGATGCAGATGCGCCCACCAGCATGGGATTGTTGAAAAATATCAGTCTTACCACAGGGAAAAAGACACTGTTTCTTCTGGCGAACTATAAATCGGATGCTGACGGGTTGTTTCATGTGGAGCCTGAAGTATTAAACGGGATTTCAAAATATTCAGACCTGGAAAAAGTAAGAGCGGCCATGACTGTTCATACCCTGTTTCGTCCGAATGGTAACTTTTTGATGTCGCTAACCCAAACAGTAACGGTTTCTACCGCTACAAAACAAATCGAAGTCTCCTTGAAACGCTCGGAAGCCAAAATCACATTGAACCTGCAAACAATTGCCGGACTCACTTTTGAGCCTGGAACGTATCGTCTTGGTAATGTGCCGGGATCGACCTTCATTGCGGAACATGCAAAAGGAACCGATCAGACTGCTTCATGGGATGCTGACGGGGTGGACAAAAAATCATACTGGGTTTCGGAATATTTCCAGTTCGAGGGTGATGCCGACAATATTACCACTTCATTCTATATGCCCGAAAACCGAAAGATCGCGAAGAAGGCTATTTCTCCGGCTTCCCCCGGTTATAATGTGGAAAGGAAGGGATATGATCTGAGACAGAAGCAACTGAAGTCTCCCGTTGCAGGTGCAACTGACAAACCTAATCTGCAAAACGGTGAGACGGAATATGCCCCGGATCTGGCTCCCTATATTGAATTTACAGGTGAGTTACGTCAGAATCTTGCAACCGGTGATACTCCTACCGAGCGTTTCGGAAGGGTGACCTACCGCATTTATCTGGGATATACGGCGGAAAACGATCCGGCCAATGATTATGATATAGAACGTAACGTACATTATACCTATAATGTGACCATTAAAGGCATGAATGATCTGGTTGTAGAAGCAAAATCGGACAAGGCGAAAGAGGAGGAACCCGCTCCCGGAGTAGAGGGGCTGGTGTATGACGCACACCGGTCATTCAATTTTGACTGTCATTATGAACAGGGACTGATGCGTTTTAAGAAAGATGAACTTGCTATCTTCAATCCGGACGGTACTCTGAAAGATGATGCCATGATTTCTTTTGCCATACGCACACCGTTCTGTGATAAGATTATCTCTTATACGAAAGCGGAATTGGAACAGTTGAAGAATAACAATTATATTCCTTCTAAAGAAAAAAAAGGCTGATACGAACTGGCTCAAATTCTATATCCATCCAAGCACTCTGGCCGACAATGGAAACGAGGATATGCAATATTTCTCCGATACGGGTGCCAATCTGCTTTCGCTGGAGCAGTTCCTTTACAGGCTGATGAATGAACCTGATTATGTATTCAATGCGGCTTCGGGACTTTGTAAAGTAACTGTTTATGCCAATGAATATTTCTACGAACAAAATCCTATGCAGGAGAACACTCCCAAGGATAAAAATTTGTGGAAAACCTTTGCCAACTCCCCGGATCGTACGTTTGATTTGCTGGTGAACACGTCGCATGAAATTTCTCCTGACGGACAGTCACGTTATCATCAAGCTATTGTAACCATTCGGCAGATGTCCATAAAAACGGTGTTTGTCAACAGTCCTGACGGTATGCGCGTTTGGGGAGTGGAGAATGTGAATGAAACCCCTGATTTGGATTGGTCTGTAAGAGGTCCCAGTGAAGCGGATGCTTTTTATAATAAATACTATTCCAATGGTTGGGCAAACACATGGTCTTTGATGAGCAGACGTGCCGGAGGATTAGATGAAACCGATAATATAATGCCTGATCCGATGTTTAGACAAAAAGAGAAAACTTTATGGCAAGTTATGACAAAAGTCAATAATGCGAAGTTGACACTAAGCAAGGATCACACGAACGCAGCTATGAAGAATTATCATGCTACATACGCCTGCTTCACCCCGTTCCTGAGAAACAGGGACAACAACCGTGACGGACAGATGCAGGCAAATGAAATGCAATGGTATATTCCTTCTATTTGTGAAACAAACATGTTGTATGTAGCAGAGCGGGCATTGCCGTTAAAGAGCAGGCTTGTTGGGCACGCTCCGTCGGATAATGCTACAGCATTATTTACCTCAAGAGCTTTCATGGGAAGTACCAACTTGACATTGAACAGCCCTAATGCCATTATCTTTGTAGAAGAATCGCATAGTATGACCCCTTTATATAATTTTGATTACCAGAAAACGGCAAGTCCCGGAGAAAGAACTCCTTTTTCGGATGTGAGACTGATCAGGGATTTGGGAATCTTGGAAACCTCGGAGGATCATAGTTATCATCTTGATGAAATAGCTAAGGAACTCAGCAAGGCACTGGTCAACAAATGGACAGAGCATGAGTATCTGATTTTCAGGGCTGACAATTTACCTGCTAATACTACCAGGGCCTCAAGAGCTATTTATGAACTTCCGGCACATAATGAGACTTCACAGATTAATACGATTTATCACAAAGGGTTCGAAGTTGCCCAATATATTGCGAATACGATAGACAAGCCGAAGGATTTGAAGAATCCTAACAGGAGCAGTGAATACTACTACGAAACCTGGACTACCTTGATGAGCGATATAGAGAAAGGAAACTCTCCGTGTGCTTATTATTATCAGAAACCGGATAAGAGTGATTTGGGGACATGGCGCTTGCCTAATGAGGCTGAACTGATGATAATGGCCGGCAGTTTGTTTGACTGGGATGACCGGGAGAAACCTAAAGTCTATGACTTTGGTGGAAATTTATCTTCTTTGAATATGAAAGATGGACAGGTAATCCATTCTCGGACAGGATTTTCTAAACGGGATATGAACGGAGGAAGATCATTTAGTGCCGGCTATCAGATGTATTTTGATGGTTATCTTAGATTCGTCACGACTGTGGACACGCAGTGGGGAGGCGATAAAGACAGGCTTGTCAATAACAAAAAGGATACGTGCGTTGCGTAAGGGATCTTGAATAAAGATTCTTTTACCTGTTGGACTTATGCCGAAGAAAAGATAGATATTTCTTTTTCTTCGGCATTTTTTTTATCTCAATGTTCGGGACATACTTTTACTCCTGTCGGCAATTTAACCTGCTTTTGGTTTATGTGCACTATCAAATAACTATTAGTCAGCCTCTCACTTTTAACTGATGAATATTGAAATTAGTTTTACAATTTTATTGATAAAGACTTGTCTTGTCATCACCTCATTCTTTGAATCGGTTCTTTCATTTGGTGCTTCAAATCCGTCCTTTTGGACTGAATATGATACTTTGTATAGATTAGAAGTGCTCTTATACCCCTTCTGAGAATATCTACGCAAATATTAGGTAGTTTCCGACAAATCATGTAAATTTGCGACAATTTAATAAGCTGATTTTTATGTCGTGTATACTGAATATTGAAACCTCTACCTCTGTTTGCTCGGTAGCGGCCAGTCAAGACGGACAGACGATTTTTGTGAAAGAAGACTTGAAAGGCCCTTCACACGCCGTGTCGTTAGGAGTTTTTGTAGATGAAGCGTTGTCGTTCATTGATAGTCATGCCATACCGTTGGACGCTGTTGCGGTAAGCTGCGGACCGGGTTCGTACACCGGACTTCGGATAGGAGTGTCAATGGCAAAAGGTGTTTGTTACGGGCGGAATATCCCGTTGATCGCTATCCCTACACCGGAGGTTTTAAGTGTTCCTGTGTTGTTGCACCATGATTTGCCGGAAGACGCATTGCTCTGCCCGATGATTGACGCACGCCGCATGGAAGTATATGCAGCCGTTTATGACCGCGCCCTGAACGTGAAGCGGGCTATTGCCGCAGATATTGTGGACGAAAATTCCTATCTGGAATATCTGAATGAGCACCCGGTTTACTTTTTCGGAAACGGAGCCGCCAAATGCCGTGAGAAAATCACGCATCCCAACGCACATTTCATCGACGGCATTCACCCGTTGGCGAAGATGATGTTCCCGTTGGCAGAGAAAGCGGTGGCGACAGAAGATTATAAAGACGTGGCTTATTTCGAACCTTTCTACCTGAAAGAATTCGTAGCTTCCATGCCGAAGAAACTATTATAAGCCGTGTCCGTTATGAATAAATATACATTATCCATTAAAGATTTATCCAGTAAAGAGATGCAATACAATACCCAACAGAAAAGAATGCCGCTTCCCGAATATGGGCGGAGTATTCAGAACATGGTAGATTATGCGTTGACCATTCAAGATCGTGCAGAGCGTCAGCGTTGTGCCAACACCATTATCAATATAATGGGGAATATGTTTCCCCACCTGCGTGATGTACCCGATTTCAAGCATAAGTTGTGGGATCACCTCGCTATTATGTCCGGTTTTGAACTCGATATTGACTATCCTTACGAGATCATCCGCAAGGACAACCTCGTCACCCGTCCGGATCATATCCCTTACAACACTACCCGTATGCGTTACCGTCACTACGGACATACACTGGAAGTGCTGATTAAGAAAGCGATCGAGTTTCCCGAAGGAAACGAAAAACGCAACTTGATTGCTTTGATCTGCAACCACATGAAGAAAGACTACATGGCGTGGAACAAGGACACGGTGGACGATAAGAAAATTGCCGAAGACCTGTACGAACTTTCCGACGGAAAGCTCCAGATGACTGATGATATTGTCCGTCTAATGGCAGAACGTCTCAACCAGAATTACCGTCCGAAGACGAACTATACTAACAATCGTCAGAATAACCAGCGGAGAAACTACCGTCAGAATAACCAGGACAGATAATTCTCTTTTTTGGAATCGTAAACAATTAAAATTCAATCAATGGCTTCATTTGTAATCGAAGGAGGACATCGGCTAAGCGGGGAAATTCATCCGCAAGGCGCCAAAAACGAAGTTTTGCAGATAATCTGCGCCACGTTGCTGACTGCCGAAGAAGTGACGGTGGACAACATACCTGACATCTTGGATGTCAACAACCTGATCCAGCTGATGCGGGAAATGGGTGTGACGGTTTCAAAGAAAGGCATTGACTCATATAGCTTTAAAGCAGAAAACGTCGATCTGGCTTACCTGGAAAGCGACGAATTTCTGAAGAAATGTTCCAGCCTCCGTGGCTCAGTGATGTTGATCGGCCCCATGGTTGCCCGTTTCGGAAAAGCGTTAATATCGAAACCGGGCGGAGATAAAATCGGCCGACGCCGTCTGGATACTCACTTTTTGGGCATTCAGAACTTGGGTGCGGACTTCCGTTATGACGAAGGACGCGGCATTTACGAAATCACCGCCGACAGGTTGCAAGGCAATTATATGCTGCTGGACGAAGCCTCCGTCACCGGAACGGCGAACATTGTAATGGCAGCCGTACTAGCCAAAGGAACTACCACTATTTACAACGCTGCCTGCGAGCCTTACCTGCAACAACTGTGCCGGATGCTGAACCGCATGGGTGCCCGGATCAGCGGTATAGCTTCCAACCTTCTGACGATTGAAGGCGTGGAAGAACTGCACGGCACACAGCACACCGTATTGCCCGATATGATTGAAGTCGGTAGCTTTATTGGTATGGCAGCGATGACCAAAAGCGAAATAACCATTAAAAACGTCTCCTACGAAAATCTGGGCATTATTCCCGAGAGTTTCCGTCGTCTGGGCATTAAGCTCGAGCAGAGGGGAGACGATATTTACGTTCCCGCACAGGAGGTCTACGAGATAGAATCTTTCATTGACGGCTCTATCATGACGATAGCCGACGCACCGTGGCCGGGACTGACTCCCGACTTGCTCAGCGTAATGCTTGTCGTTGCCACGCAAGCCAAAGGGAGCGTGCTTATTCATCAGAAGATGTTCGAAAGCCGTCTGTTCTTTGTGGACAAACTGATCGACATGGGTGCGCAGATCATTCTTTGCGACCCGCATCGTGCCGTAGTTATCGGACATAACCATGGGTTCAAGTTGCGCGGCGCACGCCTCACCTCTCCGGATATCCGTGCCGGTATCGCCCTGCTGATAGCCGCCATGAGTGCGGAAGGAACCAGTACGATCAGTAATATCGAGCAGATAGACCGTGGTTATCAAAACATAGAAGGACGCCTGAACGCTATCGGAGCCAGAATCACTCGAATATGATAAAGAAAGAAGAAGTATATAAAATAGGACTATTCAACAAGCCGCACGGCATACACGGCGAGTTGCAGTTTACCTTCACGGACGATATTTTCGACCGGGTGGACTGTGATTATCTGGTATGCCTGCTCGACGGGATTTTCGTTCCTTTCTTTATGGAGATACCGTTTCCGTTCGGATTCCACCGCTTTGGTGAAGCTCGAAGGGGTGGACACGGCCGAACGTGCCCGTATGTTTACCAACGTCGAGGTTTACTTTCCGGTGAAGCATGCGGAAGAAGCCGGTGAAGGAGAATTGTCGTGGGAATTTTTTGTCGGTTTCCGTATGGAAGACGTGCACCACGGGATGTTGGGAGAAGTGGTAGATGTGGATACCGCCACGGTTAACACGCTTTTTATCGTTGAAAGAGAAGGGGAAGAATTGCTTGTTCCCGCGCAGGAAGAATTTATCCGGGGGATAGACCAGCAACAGAAACTCATCACAGTGGAACTTCCCGAAGGTTTGTTGAATTTGGACGAACTGGAGGAGGAAGAATAAGTAATCAGAATAAAGTTAAAGTACTAAAGCGTAATCGCTTATAATTTAGAATAAACGAAATGCCGAAGAAAAGACGAAGCAGAGCTTTCTGGAAAAATTTCAAGTTCAAGTATAAACTAACGGTTGTTAATGAGAATACACTTGAAGAAATTGTAGGGCTTCGTGTGTCAAAACTGAATGGCCTTTCGGTGCTGCTTAGTGTGCTGGCGGTGCTTTTCCTGATTGCGGCCTGCATCATTGCTTTCACCCCTTTGCGGAATTATCTTCCGGGATATATGAACAGTGAGGTCCGCACGCAGATTGTGGACAATGCCTTACGGGTAGACTCCCTGCAACAGATACTCAACAAGCAGAACCTCTACATTATGAATATTCAGGATATTTTCAGTGGAAAAGTGGCGATAGACAGCGTGCAGACGCTCGACTCGCTGACCGCCGCCCGTGAAGACACACTAATGGAACGCACGAAACGCGAAGAAGAATTCCGCCGTCAGTACGAAGAGAATGAAAAATATAACCTTACCACGGTCACTTCCCAACCGGATGTGAACGGACTGATTTTATATCGTCCCACACGCGGAATGGTTTCCGACCATTTCAATGCGGAAAAGAAACATTTTGGAAAGCACCGGTCCGCACCTGCATTTCGAACTTTGGTATAAGGGACATCCCATTAATCCGGAGAAATACATTGTATTTTAATGATGAGTATAGAGAATAATAAAAAAAGAAGAAACAAATAGCTATTCTGGGCTCTACCGGTTCTATCGGCACACAGGCATTGCAGGTGATTGAAGAACACCCGGACCTGTACGAGCCTTATGCCCTGACAGCCAACAACCGGGTGGAACTGTTGATTGCGCAGGCAAGAAAATTCCAGCCGGAAGTCGTTGTGATTGCCAACGAAGCAAAGTATGCCGAACTGAAGGAAGCATTGAGCGACCTGCCTATTAAAGTGTATGCAGGTACTGATGCTATTTGCCAGATTGTGGAAGCCGGACCGATTGACATGGTGCTTACTGCCATGGTCGGATATGCCGGGTTGAAACCGACCATGAACGCTATCCGTGCCCGCAAGGCTATTGCTCTCGCCAATAAAGAGACGCTGGTCGTGGCGGGTGAGTTGATAAACCAGTTGGCACAGCAATACCGCACCCCGATTTTGCCGGTAGATTCTGAACACTCGGCCGTCTTTCAGTGTTTAGCGGGAGAAGTAGGCAATCCGATTGAAAAAGTGATTCTGACAGCTTCGGGCGGTCCTTTTCGCACGTATACGTTGGAACAACTGAAAACCGTGACCAAGACACAAGCCCTGAAACATCCTAATTGGGAAATGGGCGCAAAGATAACGATTGATTCTGCTTCCATGATGAACAAAGGCTTTGAAGTAATTGAAGCCAAGTGGTTGTTTGGCGTTCAGCCCGGCCAGATAGAAGTGGTCGTACATCCGCAGTCGGTCATTCATTCAATGGTCCAGTTTGAGGACGGTGCCGTGAAGGCGCAGCTCGGTATGCCGGATATGCGTTTGCCCATTCAGTACGCGTTCTCTTATCCCGACCGTATCAGCGCTTCTTTTGAACGGCTCGACTTTGCAAAATGTACCAACCTGACTTTCGAACAACCCGACACGAAGCGTTTCCGCAACCTCTCTCTGGCTTACGAAGCGATGTATCGGGGCGGAAATATGCCTTGTATTGTCAATGCTGCCAACGAGGTGGTGGTCGCCTCTTTCCTGAAAGACGGCATCAGCTTTCTCGGCATGAGTGATGTGATAGAGAAAACAATGGAGCAAGCCGCTTTCGTGGCGAATCCGAGTTATGAGGACTATGTAGCGACCGACGAAGAAGCAAGAAGAATCGCTTCTGAGCTTGTGCGCCGGCAAAATCCTCAGAAATAATTTGTAATTAGTAATTTGTAAATAATAAACATGGAAACATTTTTGATTCGTGCCCTGCAATTGATAATGAGCCTTTCGTTGCTCGTCATCATTCATGAAGGCGGGCATTTCTTATTTGCCCGTTTGTTCAAAGTGCGGGTGGAAAAATTCTGCTTATTCTTCGACCCTTGGTTCACTTTGTTCAAGTTCAAACCAAAGAAAAGCGAAACAGAATATGCTGTCGGGTGGTTGCCGTTGGGTGGCTATGTCAAGATAGCCGGTATGATTGACGAATCAATGGATACCGAACAGATGAAACAACCCGAACAGCCGTGGGAGTTCCGTTCCAAGCCGGCCTGGCAACGTCTGCTGATCATGGTGGGCGGTGTGTTGTTCAATTTCCTGTTGGCGTTGTTCATCTACTCAATGATTCTTTTCGCGTGGGGCGACCAATATATAAAAGTACAGGAAGCTCCCCTCGGTATGGATTTTAACGAAACAGCCAAGTCCGTAGGTTTCAAAGACGGAGACGTGTTGCTCTCTGCCGACGGTGTTCCTTTCGAACGTTATGACGGTGATATGTTGAGCCAGATTGCCGATGCACGCGAAGTCAGTGTGTTGCGTGACGGTGCAAAGGCTTCCGTTTATATTCCCGATGATATGATGCAACGTCTGTTGGCGGACAGTATCCGCTTCGCTTCTTTCCGTTTCCCGTATGTCGTAGACAGTGTAATGGTGAACTCGCCTGCCGCGCAAGCCGGTATCCAGCCGGGGGATAGTATTATCGCCTTGAATGGAACTCCGATTTCTTTCTCCGATTTCAAACAAGCCATGGCGGAGCGTAAAAAGAATGCTGCGACTCTCCTTAAAGACAGCATAGACCCCCGCTTCATCACCTTGGCTTATGTGCGTGGCGGCGTGACGGATACATTGAGTATGCGTGTCGATTCTGCCTATCTAATGGGAGTAACCGCCTGCCTTGTCACCGACCGCCTTCTTCCAATGGTGAAAAAAGCAATATGCCTTCCTGGAGTCTTTCCCTGCAGGCGTCTCTCTTGGTGTGAAAACGCTGAAAGGCTATGTGGGCAATATGAAATACCTGTTCTCTAAAGAAGGAGCGAAGCAGTTGGGCGGTTTCGGAACCATCGGCAGTATCTTCCCGGCCACGTGGGACTGGCACCAGTTCTGGTACATGACGGCATTCCTGTCTATCATCCTTGCTTTTATGAATATTCTGCCTATCCCTGCGTTGGACGGTGGCCATGTTCTTTTCCTTATTTACGAGATGATAGCCCGCCGCAAACCGAGTGACAAGTTTATGGAGTATGCCCAGATGACCGGTATGATTTTACTTTTCGGTCTGCTTATTTGGGCAAACTTTAATGATATTTTGAGGTTTTTCTTCTAAACTCTACTCTGACACGGTAGTTGTCAGATTGGCAATCTCATTAAAACGGGATGATCGGTATTTGGTGTGGATGTTAGCGCATGAGTATGCTGCATTGTGTTGATATTCAATGAAATGGAATACGTGATTCCTGTGATGCAAGAACGGCGTTTTAACATTGTGTTAAAACGCCGTTCTTGCATGCAGAAATGCCCTGGTCTGCATACAAGAAACGGCGTTTCCTCTTTTTCTTCCGTTTGTAATCAGTCATGACTGTTAAATCGTTAACATTTTCTTTTCCCGCTCCAAGTCAGTTTCGTCCAGTTTTGGGGAGGGAACAGTACACGTTTTGATGTAATCTCCTTCCCGGCAGGTATAATTATAATATGCCTCCAGTTCCGGTGTCAGTTCCGCTTTCGGGACCAGTTTGCTCTCCATTTCCAAGAAAGTCCGGATGTCCGTGCTGTCCGACTGTTTCACTAATACGATGCGTCGGGCAATGGGGTTGTGGTTATAGTCCAGACAAAGGTACAGCCCTTTCAGCATAGTGGGAAATTCGTAATGCGGCAGTTGCAGGTAAATGGTGACCAAAGCAAACTGGGGCAGATCCCGTTCGTTGAACATCAGGTATGAGTTTTGGTGATTACTGATAATTCCACTTCCCCAATGAACAGATTTATAAGCGTTTATCATGCCCATTTTCACATATTCACTGTTTTCGGAAGCGCAAATCATGTAAGGTTCGATTTTCAGGCTGTCCGTAGAGGAGGAGAGACTGTAACTGAGATAAGTGCCGCTGTAATTGAAAACATCTTGTACGGATTCTTTCATTTCCTTTTCCAGCAGCTTGATGAATGAGTTACCGCTGTCCGCTTCATTCTGTTGTTCCGGTTCCATTTCCTGCAGTAGTATTCTCATCGAGCTTACATTATTTAATAAGCGTTTTTTCGACACATTGTTCACTAGTGCCAGCGCGTCGTCCAATGCCTCGTCCGGTGTGCGGGTTTTCAGCAGGTCGATGTAGGCAGGCAGTACGCTGGAGTATAAGGCGGACAATACGCTTGGTGCCATATCTACACGGTCGGCAATTTCTTTCATCTTTACGCCATTGTTGCGCAGGTATTCTATTCTTTTGTAAATATCGGTCAGTTCATCCATGATTCTTGAGGTTGCAAATTGAATTTCGTTGCAAAGGAATGACTAATGTATTATGATTTTGTTGCATGAATATTACATTAATATTTCACTCTGTCCGAAAAGAAAAATATACGATATGATTCATTGAAATTCATTTTTTCACTCGTCCCGGTGTCCTACATTTGCACCGGAAACAAAAAAATGACGCTATATGAATTTCAAAGAAAAACTGTCGCCTTCGGCTCAAAAAAAACTTTCTGATTTACTTTTTATCTTCTATGCGGGAGGTGCGGCGCTGTTGTCTTACTCACTGGTGTATGCGCTTCGCAAGCCATTCACCGCTGCTACATTCGACGGCATGGAACTGTTCGGCATGGATTATAAAGTGGCAACAAGCATCATTCAGATATTCGGGTACATGGTATCCAAGTTTATCGGAATCAAACTTATTTCTGAACTGAAGAGAGAGGGCCGCCTGAAATTCATTCTTGTCTCCATTGGGGTTGCCGAGCTCTCTTTAGTTCTTTTCGGATGTCTGCCTCGTCCGTTCAATGTGCTGGCGTTGTTCTTCAACGGGCTATCGTTGGGTTGTATGTGGGGCGTTATCTTCAGCTTCCTCGAAGGCCGGCGGGTGACGGACTTACTCGCTTCCCTTTTCGGGCTGAGTATTGCGGTGAGTAGTGGTACGGCAAAGTCGATCGGGCTTTTCGTAGTCGATATCTTGAATGTCAGCGAGTTTTGGATGCCTGCGTTGATTGGTGCGGTAGCGCTGCCTCTGTTGGCGGGGCTGGGATACATTCTCGACCACCTACCCAAGCCGACTGCCGAAGATAAAGCGTTGCGTGTGGAGCGTGTCACGTTGGACAGACAACAACGTTGGGAACTTTTCCGCAACTTTGCCCCTGTGCTGACGTTACTTTTCTTTGCCAATCTCTTTCTCACTGTCCTGCAAGATGTCAAGGAAGACTTTCTTGTGAAGATCATAGATGTGAATGCCGCCGGTCTTTCTTCTTGGGTATTTGCCAAAGTAGACGGTGTTGTGACGTTGATTATTCTGGCTGTTTTTGCCACTCTTGCATTAGTGAAAAGTCATATCAAAGTTCTTTCGACCTTGCTGACGCTGGTCATTGCAGGTGCGGTAACTCTCAGTTTCGTCGCTTTCAATTACGATAGCTTGCAACTTTCTCCGTTGGTGTGGTTGTTTATTCAGAGCCTTTGCCTCTACTTTTCCTATCTTAGTTTTCAGACAATTTTCTTCGACCGTTTTATAGCCTGTTTCCGGATTAGGGGAAATGTGGGTTTCTTCATCGCAATGGTTGATTCTATCGGCTATACGGGAACGGTATTGGTGTTGGTATTTAAAGAATGTTTCAATCCGAATCTGGACTGGCTCGAATTTTACAATACAATGGCGGGCACGGTGGGAATCGTTTGCTGTACGGCGTTTACAGTTTCCTTGTTCTACCTGATGCAGCGCTACCGGAAAGGCAAGCGGAAGGAAATACGTGAAAAGGCAACTTCTTGTCCGGTTCCTTCCCTTGCATCTTCTTATTGAAAAGATAAATCATAAATAAATTAATTATATATAGGAAACAAGAATGAAAAAGATTAAATGTGTAATTATGGATTGGGCCGGTACAGCCGTCGATTACGGATGTTTTGCCCCGGTGGCAGCTTTTATCGAAGCATTTGCCGAAAAAGGACTGATTATAGATGTGGTGCAGACCCGCAAACCAATGGGGTTACCAAAGATTCAGCATATTCGCGAGTTGCTGTCGATGCCCGAGGTGAATGAACAGTTTGCTAAGCGTTATCAGCGTGCCTGGACGGAGGAAGATGTGGTGGAATTGAACCGTCTTTTTGAAAAACATCTGTTTGCCTCGCTCGAAAATTACACAGACCCTATTCCGGGCGTGATTCCGACACTGGAGAAACTGCGTGCCGAAGGTCTGAAAATTGGCTCTACTACCGGATATACCCGCGAAATGATGAATGTTGTTCTTCCTGCTGCGCAGGCAAAAGGGTATCGGGTGGATTACTGTGCTACTCCGAACTTACTTCCCGCCGGACGTCCGGCTCCTTACATGATTTTTGAAAACCTGATAAAGCTGGGTGTCGACAGTCTTGATGCCGTAGTAAAAGTTGGGGACACGATTGCCGACATCAAAGAGGGAGTCAACGCAAAGGTTTGCAGTGTGGGAGTTGTTCTCGGAAGTAACGAAATGGCTCTCACCGAGGCCGAAACAAAGGCCATGCCGGCTGCCGAACTTGAAGTTCGCATCGCTGATGTGAAGGAACGTATGTTTGCTGCAGGTGCCTCTTATGTGATTCTTTCCATGGAGGAACTGCCTGCATTGATCGAAAGAATGAACGCTGACAGATGATAAGCGGAACGGTAACCGCTTCTGTACTTTTTATAACAATATATCGCAAAGAAACTTTATTCCAGCACTGTGCTGGTAAAAAAATGTATCATTATGAAACCATATTTATTATTAACTCCCGGTCCTCTGACCACGTCTGAAACAGTAAAAGAAACCATGATGACTGACTGGTGTACATGGGACGAAGATTATAACCTCGGCATTGTTCAGGAATTACGCAAAGATCTGGTGAGCATTGCCACAAAGAATATTGAAGATTATACTTCTGTACTTTTGCAGGGAAGCGGGACCTATTGCGTGGAAGCTGTACTTGGCGCCACTATCACTCCGAAAGACAAACTTCTGATTTGCAGTAACGGTGCTTATGGTGACCGGATGGGGAATATTGCCGAATATTATCATATCGACTACGAGATGCTTGCTTTTGATGAAACAGAGCAGGTATCGGTAGAATATGTAGACGACTATTTGAGCAATAATTCCGATGTCACTCATGTGGCTTTTGTACATTGTGAAACGACTACGGGAATTTTGAACCCTATCAAAGAGTTGTCCCACATTGTCAAAATGCATGGCAAGAAACTGATTGTTGACTGCATGAGCAGCTTCGGAGGAATTCCGTTGGATGTAAATGAATTAGGAATTGACTTTCTTATCAGCAGTTCCAACAAATGTATTCAAGGCGTACCCGGATTCGGGTTTATCATTGCCCGCCGTTCGGAATTGATGCGTTGCAAGGGGGTGGCCCGCTCTCTTTCTCTGGACATCTACGACCAATGGGAAACTATGGAAAAAGGGCATGGAAAATGGCGCTTCACTTCTCCTACTCATGTAGTCCGCGCTTTCAAACAGGCGTTGGCCGAACTTCTCGAAGAAGGAGGGGTAGAAGCACGTTACCAGCGTTATTGCGAAAATCATCGTATATTAGTAGAAGGGATGCGTTCTCTCGGTTTCCAAACTTTGCTCGACGACGCTATTCAGTCACCGATTATCACTTCTTTCTTTTACCCGCATAAGGATTTTGACTTTAAGGCTTTCTATCTGGCACTGAAAAGCAAAGGGTTCGTCATCTATCCGGGCAAAATCTCAAAAGCCGACACTTTCCGTATCGGAAACATCGGTGACGTATATCCGGAGGATTTCTGCCGGCTGGTAGAGGTGATTCGTGAAACGGAATATTGATTTTTTTGCTGCGAGGCCGGTAGAAGGTCAGTAGTAGCCCACCTATCGTGCCGGCCTCAATTTATGAATTGTTTTTTAATGTAGAAGGTTGCGAAAGTCTCAAACTACTAACGATTGCCGCTACCACTGCAAATATGCTTCCTACTATCAGGCAGACCGCCGTGCTTTTACCTGGAATAACGAAACTGAAAAGTAATGCGACGAGCGTAGTTCCCGATGTCTGTCCCAACAGGCGTGCCATACCCAGCATTCCGCTTGCTCCTCCCGAACGTTTCGTCGGAGCAGAAGAAATAATTGTACTGTTGTTCGGTGTCTGAAAAAGCCCGAAACCTGCACCACATAGCATCAGCCGTAGGATTAAGCTGATATCGGAGGACTCGGCAGTCAGGCCGGACAGGGAGAAAAGCCCCACGGCAAACAGCACCATACCGACGCTTCCTAATATTCCCGGATGAATCCGTTCCACCAGGTATCCCGCCAAAGGAGCAGTGACGAGGGTCGCCAACGGCCACGGGGTTAGCAGGAGTCCTGTCATAACTTCACTGTGTCCCAAGGTGTTTTGCAGGAAAAAGGGTAAAGAAACCATTGCCGACATTTGCGCGATAAACGAACAAATGGAGGTCAGGATAGACAGTCGGAAAATAGGGATACGTAATAGGTCCAAGGGTAGTAACGGAGTGGATTGGCTGAGTTGACGGCGCACGTAATAAGTACCCACCACCACGAGAACAATTAATTGGATGAAAAGAAAATCCATTTTTTCGTGATGTGCGAATCCGTCCAGCGTGTAAATCAGTAATCCGAAAGTAATAGCATTGGCTATGGCACTGATCGTATCGAACTTTCGTTTCGTGCGTTCTTCTTGTCTCGGTAAATGCTTCATACCCAGCACTAATGCCGTAATTCCCAAGGGTACGTTGATCGCGAACAGCCAGTGCCAACTGGCAATGGAAAGAATCCCGCTGGCTACGGAAGGTCCTGCGGCGGCAGAGATCGCTACTACCATGGCATTAATTCCCATTCCGCGTCCGAGCTGGCTTTTCGGATAAATATATCGTAACTGCGCCGTGTTCACACTTGTAATAGCCGAAGCGCTGAATCCTTGAAAAATGCGGGCGATCGTCAATGTCCAGAATGAATCGGACAGGGCGCAAATCAGTGAAGTGATACAGAATAACCCAATCCCCGAAAGATATACTTTTCGATAACCGATAATCTCCCCCAAAGCGGAAAAAGACAATAGAGAAACAACGATTGCCAACTGGTAACCGTTGATAATCCAGGTAGTCACGGCGGGGGAAGTCCCGAAATCGTGCGAAAGGGTGGGGAGTACGATGTTAATAATGTTAACGTCCAATACTGACATACAAAGAGCGAATCCGACGGAGATTACCGCCCAGATACGTCTGGGCATTGGTAGTCCGTCGGTTTCGTCCGTTGGAGCAGGATTTACTGATTGTATCATAAAAACTTATTCTTGTAGAATTTTCTTTTTTCTGTAAAAGTAAACAAAACAGCGCTTTACGTGTTTTCGTTTTCTTAAAAAAATAAGTTTTTTTAGTGCAGCCGGTGGTGCTGTCCGGGATGCCGGGGAGACTTTGTCTTTAGTGCCGGCAACCGTCTGTTTTTATGGTTGAAAACGGTCTGATAATTTTAGGATTCGTTGATTACTACTTCCACGAAATTCCAGATAAGGAGAGAAAAGATCCTGTTCGAAACGTCCGTCTACCAATACGTTTATATAAGGAAGAACCGCATTCAGTCGGGGTTGTTCCCGGATTTCTTCATACGTATATCCTGTGTAACACCATATATTCATTCCTGTTTCCTCTTTCACTCTTTTGACAAGCGCCAGAAATTCTTCCGGGTAGAACAAGGGATCCCCCCCGGAGAAAGTGACTCCATCCAGTAAAGGATTCGCTTTGATTTCCCGGATAATCGATTGTATCTTTTCTTCCGTAAGTTCTTCACCTGCGTTCGGATTCCAACTTTCCGGGTTATGACAACCGGGACAGTGATGGGAACATCCGGCAAGATAAATGGAATACCGTATCCCCTCACCGTCAACGATTGTTTCCGGATAAGTTCCTAACAAGCGGAGAGTTGAAAGTTGAGAGTCAAGAGTTGTCATTGTAAATTAGGATATGAAAATATAAGTAAAGTTCTCAACTCTCAATTTTTACAAGTGTTTTACGCGGTCTTTTTCTTCCGCCCGTTTAGCGGAGTTCCACGAACTTAAGTCACCTGTCAGGTAGCCGGTGATGCGGCGCATCCGGAGAATGCTTTCACTCTGGCATACGGGGCATTTGTCGAAAATCACCCCTTTGTAGCCGCAGTTATGGCAGGTGTCTACCGGATGATTGATAGAGCCGTAGCCAATCCCCTCGTCGTGCATCACTTTCACAATCTTGGCGATGGCACGTACATTCTTCTGTGCTTCACCGTCCAGTTCCACATACGTGATGTGTCCGCCGCGTGTAATAGCGTGGAAAGGAGCTTCGCATTTGATTTTTTCAACAATACTGATAGGCTCTTTCACGTCTACGTGGAAAGAGTTGACATAATAGTCCCGGTCCGTCACTCCGGAATTTTACCGAATTTCCGGCGGTCCATTTTCGTGAAACGTCCCGAAAGTCCTTCGGCGGGAGTAGCCAGAACAGAGTAGTTCAGGTTATATTTCGCTTTATATTCATCCGCTATCTTGTTCATTTCCGTTACGGCCTCGTACAATGTGTCCCATGCCTTTTGGCTATGCCCGTGGCCTTCTCCGTAGAGAGCAACCATTGCGTTGTGCCCGCCGATGAATCCGATTCCCAGCGTACCGCTACGCAGCACGTCACCTACCTGTTCGTTTGGGTTCAGTGTGCCGCCGCCTTTCCATACATCATTTCCCATCATAAAGGGGAACTGGCGTGCAGGGCTGTACGCTGATATTGATAACGTTCGTAAAGCTGGTCGGCCACTAAAGTAGCCGTGTTACGTACCGATTCCATGAAAATCTCCTTTGCTTTCTGTTCGATAGCGTCTTTGTTGCGTTCGTCCTCTATCAGATTTTCAGCTTTGATACGAGCTTCGATAGCCAGTCGGGGCATATTTAGTGTTGTGAATGAAAGGTTGCCGCGTCCTAAAGACGATTTCTCTCCGGCTACGTTTTCAAACACACGAGTGCGGCAACCCATTGTTGCCAGCTCGTAAATATAACGTTTCGGGTCGTCTGCTTTCCATTTTTCGTTCTTGTTGAAAGGAGTATCGAGGAACATGAAATTTGGAAAAAGAGCTTTCGATGTCGTCTGGCAGGCTTTCAGCAGCAGGTCGAAATTAGGAGCTTCGTAAGTTGCTTTCATGGCCTCTTCGATGCTTTCCATTTTCATAGCCTTCTCATAGTCCTTTTCCGAATAAGAAACTCCGTCTTTCACTTTGAAGATCTGAATCGGGAATACGGGTACTTCACCACGGGTTCCCAACCCTTCAATCGTGGCCTTCAGTAGCTCCTCAATCACCATGCGGCCTTCAGCGGAAGTATCCGTGCCGTAGTTGATAGAGCTGAATACCACCTGATTACCGCCACGTGAATGCATCGTGTTCAGGTTGTGGATAAATCCTTCCATGGCCTGATGCGTATCTTTCCGTGTCTGTTGGTATGCCTTCTCTATGATGCGTGCCAAGTGCTCTTTGTCAATATTGATTTGCAGGGCTATCAGGGCGATGCGTAACGTTTCCCGTTCCCGTTCACCGGATTGGATAGACGGCAGATATTCTTTAATCAGTGTGCGGATCGCTTTTTCATCGGCCTGTATACCGTTTTCCATGGCCACATAGAAATTGATGAAAGAAGATAAATGCTTGCGGAATGACTTGGCCACACCCTTTGCCATGAAAAAGTCGAAGGCGGGAATTGCCTGTCCGCCGTGCTGCTCGTTCTGGTTTGTCTGGAAGATGATCGTAGCCAGAGTTGCATAACTTTGAATGCTTTGTGGGGTGCGGATACTGCCGTTTTTGGTACGGAAACCGCGTTCGAACAAATCATCCATGTCATATTGGATACAAGTCGTCGTTTTTGTCGGATAATAATCCAAGTCGTGAATGTGAATGTCTCCCAACTGGTGCGCTTCGGCAAAACGTTTCGGCAACAGGTATTTATAGGTATAATCTTTGGTTACTTCCGATGCAAATGTCATCATCTGTCCGGCAGGCGTGTGACTGCTCATGTTGGCGTTGCTCAAGTTGACATCGTTCTTGTCGATAGCCACGATGCCATCCATCACCTGCTTCATCTGGGTTTTCTTATCACGCTCCGTATTCCGCCATTCACGGTAGATGATGTACTTTTTGGCGACCTCCGGCCGTACCTTCATCAATGCTTTTTCTACTAAGTCCTGGATTTCCTCTACGGTAATCGTAGGGGTGGCAAACTGGCTGATTACATTCATCGTGATATCAGCAATTAATTGCTGTTCATCCTGAATGCCTGTCGCACTGAATGCTTTACTGATTGCATTCTTAATCTTGCTGATAGAGAAATCTTCTCTTTTACCATCACGTTTGATGATACAAATTTCCGCGTAGTTCATAACTTTAACTCCCGAAAGTGTTAGACATTAATAATATGGTTGATTTGTTCCGGCAGGTCTTCTGACTTATCTCTCCCTCGCAACGCCTTCCCACATCAGCCGATGCAGTGACATAGTGTGCGGATTCACAGAGAATTACAGCAGCGGGTACTGTCGCCGATTTGCACAGCGTTCCCTCATTGACTAAACCTCTTTTTAGTTCCGAAACCGGATACAAAGATAAGTGATAATCTAATATCCCGGTTACCTTTTAACATTAAATTTCGGGAAACTTTTCTTTCTTGCTGATACAGAAACTTTTCCGTTTTGGAAAACTTTTTTCTGAATTTAACTCGTGAAGTGTTCTCTTTTTGCCTGTTTCTTTTCTCGAAACCGGACATGATTCGGTGTGTTTTCCTTTATTTGGGCTGCAAAGGTGCGAAATTATTTTCTTATGTTCCGTACAAAAATAAAAAATATCTTCTTTGTCTTATTCTGCCGTTATTATTTCTACATCATATCCGATGAACAGCTCGCTCTCAATCGCTCCGGTGATTGCCTTCACTTGTTCCTCCAAAGAAGAGTCAATGTAATGAAAACGAGTATCAGGGATAAAGTTGCCGTTTTCGGTAAGAACCGGTCCATCTTTCGCCATGGTCGCAATTTCGCATGCTATACGTTCTTTCGCTTCCCGGTTGATAATTGAATCCGACCATTGCAGATTCTTTATCAGATGATTTTTCCCGGTTCATGATCTTACATTCTCGATGATTTTAAATATGTATAACAACCGGATGAGGATGTTTGGTTCAATCTTGCTTTTTGATAATCGAATAACTGTCTTCTGCCTTTTTAGTTAATTTTTAAATTTAATTCCGTTAATTGTTAACGGTTACCTGTATTCTATTAAACCATGTTATAAGATGCCCTACTTTGCCTTGAAAATTTGGAGATATGCAGAAAGTCCGTATCTTTGCAATGTGTTTTTCATAGTATTAGATTTAAGGTTAACAAAAAAGATTGGCTGTCTGGGATAGATAGCCTTTTTTTTGTCTGTATGTCTACAATCGTTATGTCTCCCTCTATAATATCAGCCAGATAGCTATGATGTGCCCGATACTTCCTCCCAAGCAGAACAGATGAAAGGTGGCGTGCATATAAGGCTTGCGCAATGAATAGAATACGGCACCTGTAATATAAGATACGCCTCCTCCTATCAGCCACCAGAAAGCCGGGGTGGCATTCAGCAATGCCAGATGATCCATTAAAGGCTTCATAGCGACCAAAATACTGGCTCCCATGGCCACATAACAGCACGTTTCCAGATTACTGTGTTCTTTCAGCTTTTTGAAACTCAAAATGAAACCGGCGATAGCCGACAGCCAGACGAAGGCGAAAATACCCCAGCCCCAACCGCCTGCCTGACGCAAAACGAGTAATGTGAAGGGTGTGTATGTGCCCGCTATGTGAAGATAAATGGCTCCGTGGTCGAATTTGCGGAGTAGCTCTTTCGTTTTGCCCGGACGCGTACCGTGATACCACGTAGAACTGATATAGGATGAAAGCATTCCTGTTAAATAAACAGAAATACAAGCCACTGCCCATTGCGGTTCGGCATTTTCGGTTGCTTTCACTAGCAGGAAGTAACCTGCGATAACTCCAAGCAGTATGCCTGCTCCGTGACTGAGCGTGTTTGCCCATTCTTCTCCGTTGCTGTATCTTTTGTTTTTCAATGTTTCTTACGTACTTTGTTGAAGTTACAAAGATACTTTATTTTCTGTAAGTAGTCATCTTATTCTTTTTTTAATATGATTTTTCCATTGTACTGTTCCGCCACTTGTTTACGGAAATCGAGGAAAGCGGTATATTCGCCGGGCTTGTATACCCCTTTACGCATAAACAGTTGATGAACAATATATATCTTATTGTCTTTTTGTATAGATACTGGAATGAAAGTTCCCGAATTTACTTTTTAGATCGATTGGTTTGGGAAGTCCTTCCACGATATATCCGTCAGGTAGTTTGATGCAGATACTATCAGTGTCCGAATACCCGTAGTTAATATGGATAGGATATTTCCGGCTGATGGCACGAGGTACACTGAATCCTTTTTTAAATATGTTAGTCGGGATGAACAGCCGGTTTCCTGTTTTGTAACCGTATTGCTGGCTGCTTGCCGTATAACTGAAAGTGATAGATGGATTCGCTTCCTTACATTCTTTGATTTGCAGGCGAAGGATGTCGGCTTGCGAGAGGTTGAGGGTCGAACGGATGTGGTCTTTCTGTTTGTTAGGTTCCAAATAAACGATTCCTGCCTCATTTTCGTACTGGAATAATCGGGATATTTCGTTCACTTCTATTTGTGTTTCTGCCGTAGGTGATAGGGTGATAGTAGCTATGATGTGCTGTGTGTTCAATGAATCGGGATACGTGGGCAGACGATGTATGCTGCCACCGGCGGGTTCGATAAGCAATGCGTCATGTCCGGCAATGCCTTGGTGGATATAGCCGAAGGGAAGCGATGGATCGGTACATTCCAGCCACAGAGTGTCCTTGGGGAGAGGTACTTGCAGAATGACGTGATTCATCTGGTTGGCGCTGGAGAAATCAGGCAACAGGCGTTCGTTGGTAGTGCTTATCACCGTATAAGTAGAAGGTATGCCTATTTCTTTCAGCATGGCACGGGTGTAATTGGAAAGTCCTTTACAATCGCCAAATCCGGTGCGGCAGACATCGGATGCTGCGATAGGCTGCAATCCTCCGATACCTAGCTGTATACTGACGTAGCGGGTAGTTTTTGCCAGATAGTCATAAATTGCCTTTACTTTTTCGCGGTCGGTAGAGCAGTGAGCAGTCAGTCCGTGCAACTTGTTGCGGAAAGGTTCGGTGAGTTCGTCGCGTCCGTCGAGTAGTTTGTATTGCCATTCTCCGTATTTTTGCCAAGTACTCATGTCCCCTTCCGATTTGTCATATTTGAAAGCGGAAGGAGCGAAATAAATCCGTGGAAACAATTTTGCGAAATCGGGACCGAACGGCTCTTTCTGTACCGGCAGCAGTTTCGAAGCGGTGACTTCAATCACTTGCTGCCCGTCCGTACCGGTCGACTTTGTCACTTGGATATTTTTTCCTCCAGTGTTTAGCTCGCGGTACCTGCATTCTTGTCCGGCAGGCAATTCGATCCGGTATGTCGCTTGTTCCACTCCTTGCTGAAAGTCTGTTTGCGGAAGGAAGGACTGGTAGCCGATAAGCCCGTTATTACATTTTATTTCCCATTCATATTTTACGGTGAAGGGGAAAGAGGGGAAGTTACATTCGTAATAATAGGCATAGTCATCTGTGCTTAACGAGGAACTATATTCGCTCTTTTGCAGTTCCGATTTTTTTATCTTTCGGACGCTTTGACCGGATGCGTTAAGTATTTCTCCCGAGAACTTCTGTAAGGAACGGAACATATCGCATTCACAGACGAAGTGTGCAGCATTCAGTCCTTTACGGTTAAGAATGAGAATCGTGCGGCTTTCTTTTTCGATAGATTGCGTCATTGATTTGCAGAGGACTTCCGTCCGCGAATCCGTTATAATAGAAGTGGCGTCTTTTGAAAGGTCTTGTGCCTGTACAGACATGATAGAACCGAGGTAGAGACCGAATAATAATCCGATGATTTTCATTGCTGATTTTTTCATTATCAGAATATTGAATGATTTTTCTTATATTTTTTTGAGTACTATCAACGTGTGATTCTTCTCAATGATTTTTGTCCACATATCTTGCAGTTGTTTATAATGTTCAGGAAGGAATATATATTCTTTGAGGTGGAATCTGTAGCTGACCAGGATCGTATTCCCTTGTTTTTGAATCATATATCTGCATTGCAGATGATCCCCCTCTGCTCGGATAAATTGCGATTGGGGTAGTTCTTCCACTTCATAGCCTTCGGGAAGGGCCAATTTGCATAATAATGTGAATTTATACGGATATGGAAATTCGACAGGAAGCACTCGGTCGGTCTGAATAAATGGATTGGTCTCCAGTTGTGGGAAAAGCATCGGATTGATGTAGAGGTGATCACCTACCTGTTCGGTTTGTATGGTGAAGTCGAGTTCCTCTTTTATCGTACCCGGATCGTTTTCCGTATGTTCCACTTTTAGGTTGGTGACGGTTAGCCTGTCTTTCGGGGTAATTTCGGTTGTCGGGTCTGGAACGATACTGTCTTGTTCTTGTTGTCTCTTTTTCTGGTATTCCACCGCTTCCTGTCCGTGCAAGACTGTACTGCGGTGTCCTTTAATTAGGTTACCTTCTAATTTAGCTTTAATGTTCATAAAGCTTGTGTTTTCTGTGAGCATCATTAAGTCTACCCATTTGTTCTCCTCCTTTTCTGTTGGCGAAAGTATGCGTGCTTGGTTAACAGACAAGTCCGGCGGCAGAATGTTAAGAGAAGGAATATCCATTGAACTGTCCAAAAAGACGTATTTTTCTTTGTCCGTATCGTAAACGGCGATAACGAAGGTATTAAGCTTTTGCAGAGACGGGAAATTATGAGGCAACATTCCTGCTGAACGGCGGCTTAAAACAACTGGGTAGGCTTTCAGCCCGAAGTCTTTAAGGATGCTGATTAGGATAAAATTCAGATCAGCATTGCTGCCGCTTCCTTTTTGAATTACTTTTTCGAGGTCTTTGCTATAAAGATTATATCTTCCGTTCCAAGCCAGTTTCTTTTTTAGCAGACGGAATGAGTGGATGATTCTTTCCTCAAAATTCATTTTGCTGGTAAAAATCTCTTTGGTCTCCGGGCGGAACGGGTTGATGAAAGAGAGGAACACGCCGAATTGTGTATTCTCCGGCTTAATCAGTTGTTTATCTACATCTTCCCATTTCTGGCTATATGGTTCGTATTCTTTGCCGGGGAAGTTGGTACCTTGTAGGTCAAAACTTATTTGTACTTTATAATCTTCCGGACACCAGCAATAGGGTTCGTCCTGACGGATAGCTGGGAGGTTCTGAGAAATGAATGTCGTTTCTTGTGCCAGGATAGTGAAATCTTTGTTGATTCCTGCCGTTCCACCTTCACGTGCCGTTGCGTGAAGGGCAGATTCTTTTTGTTTCATTTGTATGTAGTCTTTTCCCCGAAGTTCGATGTTGTAGATGAATACATTGGGAATTGTGATTTTGTATTGGTTGTATAGCATGGGCAGTTCTTCTTGCATCATCCAGTTATCTATGTGGATGAAGTAGTCGGAGTAGAGCTTGTAGTGATATTCGATAATAGTCCCCTCCTTGACAGCGGGTAGGGAGAATTTAAGAATTTTGTATCGGTTGTCAATCCGTTCGAAAGATATGGATTCGCGTTTCATAGGTGTTTTTACACATTTCCCGTTTTCCATGTTATAAGAGCAACCTTCTACTTCGCTGGCCCTTTCTTCTCCTTCCTCTTTATCCGTAGGGGCATAAAACGGGACAGAAACATCGGCGTATGCCGTTCCCTGTGGCTTCAGGATTTTTATGCGTATCCAGTGTTCTGTTATCAGTTGAAAACCATCGTGGTAGGTAAAGTTGCTCTGCCCCTGGTGGAACAGATAGAGGGCTGTGGCAGTAGTATCCGGAGTATAAGTGGTGAACAAGAGTTCTTCTTTGGAGGGTTTACCGTATTTCAGACTGGGAGTGATTACTGTTGCGGCTTGTTGCGGGTAAATGGGTGACAAAAGCTGTAACAGGAGTGTAAATAGAATGAATAGCTTTTTCATAATCTTGTGCGTGTTTTTAGTATTCGGACAAAGATAAAAAAAATAGAGAAAGATTAACAGTCTTTCTCTATTTTTTTTATCTGTTATGCGGATCATGTTTTATACCAGATGTCCGATCCATTCTTCGCGGTCACCCGGAAGGAGGTCGATCACCGGAATTTCCACCATTGTGTAGCAACCCGGTTGCTGCTTCATGGAAGCACGTGCTACGCATACCAGTACTTGTGCAGTCAGTGCAGGGTTGTTGATGCGCATATTAAATTCAAATAGCTGATTCTGGGTTTTGCCCGATACGCCTTTGCGGGTGAGGTTTACTCCGTGTCCCATGTCGAGAAGGGCGTCCACGCTCGGAACCTGTTTCACGTGTGTTTCGTCATTCACGAAATAAGGATCTGCTTTGATAGCTGCGGATACTTCTTCAAATTTGTATCCGTCTTTCAGCTCGATATATACCATGCGACGGTGGATTCCCGTACCCGTAGGGATAGTCATAGACAGGGCGGCTTTCACTCCGTCAATGGCTTTCACGGCTACTGTATGTCCCATACTCATTCCCGGACCGAAGTTGGTATAAGTGATCCCTTTCGGAGCAATGGCTTCGAGCATAGTACGTACGATAGAGTCGCTTCCCGGGTCCCAGCCTGCGGAGATGATAGATACGGCTTTGTGTTCTTTGGCCGTAGCATCCAGTGTGCGTCGTAAGTCAACGATACCGGTGTGGATGTCGAAGCTGTCTACGGTGTTGATTCCCATAGCCAGATATTCTTTTGCATATTTCTCAACGCTGCGGGTCGGAGTACAAAGGATGGCAACTTCTACGTCTTCCAACTCTTTTATATCCTTTACAACTGCATAATTTGCCAACTCTTCCGGTTTATTCTCGGCTCCTGCACGACGAACTACTCCGGCTATTTCGAAATCTGGTGCGGCTTGAAGCGCCTCAAGTACATAATGACCAATGTTGCCATAACCAACGATGGCAGCTCTTACTTTTTTTCATCCTTTTATTGGTTTTAGTGAACAAATTTCTTTCTTTTGCTTGCAAAAATAAACATTTTACTAGTAGCTTTGGTTCGTTAGCTTAATTATTTTTAATTTTTTCACTAGTAATGAATATATTTGTTGCGAACGTCAAACTAGATGAACAAAAATAACGTAATTCTTTAATTAGTGTGCTATCATCTCATTGAAAAAACTCTGTGTCCTCTATGTCCTCTGTGGTGAAATTGTTTTATCTTTGTTCCCATTATGATAGAATATGTTAGAGGCGAGCTTGCCGAACTCAGTCCGGCAACCGCAGTGATAGACTGTAATGGGGTGGGGTATGCCGCCAATATATCTCTGAATACCTATTCGGCTATTCAGGGGAAGAAAACTTGTAAATTATTTATTTATGAAGCTATCCGTGAAGACGCTTACGTGCTTTACGGATTTGCCGACAAACAGGAACGGGAGATTTTTCTATTATTGATTTCTGTGTCGGGGATTGGAGGAAATACGGCACGAATGATTCTTTCTGCTCTTTCTCCATCAGAGTTGGTCAGTGTAATCAGTGCTGAAAACGCGAATCTCCTGAAGACGGTGAAAGGTATCGGGCTGAAAACTGCACAGCGTCTCATTGTCGAACTGAAAGATAAGATAAAGACGGTAGGAATGGCTGCCGTAGGCGGAACAACATCCGCCGGAATGTTGTTGCAGTCTGCCAATGCCGAAGTGCAGGAAGAAGCGGTGGCTGCGTTGACAATGTTGGGTTTTGCTGCCGCACCTTCGCAGAAGGTTGTTCTGGCTGTTTTAAAGGAAGAACCGGAAGCCCCGGTAGAAAAGGTGATTAAACTGGCTTTGAAGAGATTATGAAGCAACGGAAAATTTATATGAAAACATGGCTGGAGGCTCATCGTCGTGTAAAGGTGGTAGCTACGGACCAGTGGTATCTTGATTTTGTCAATGAATTACTGCCTTTGGTGGCAGAATCTAGTTTATACTGGGAGACTGCGGAGGAAGATCAACAGCAGGTTGCTTTAATACTAGCTTTGTATTTGGAAGACTGTGTGGCTGACGGGGGAAACTGGAGACAATTTATCCGTTGGCATCAGAAAAGTTACGGACGTTACCTTCCTTTTTATTCGTTGACGGACGAATATCTGCCTGACGAGATAAATCGTGAGGATGTCGCTTTTCTTTTGTGGGCTGTCAATTCTCCGGTAGGTGACTCTTTCGATGGAGTGGAAAATCCGTTGGATGAAGATTTGTTGAAGTTTGCGGATGTAATCTATAACCGTTTGGATGCTGTTTTTGAAGAGGCTCTTATCAGTGAGAATCTGGCTGTGGACTGGATAATGGAAACGGAATTGATGCAGAGAAAACGGAAGCCGTTGCCTGCTGCCGTACCCGGTGAAAAGTTACCTACGAATGTCGAACGCTTTTTGGAGGCAAGCAAGGGAGAGGCATTAATGTTCTTTGATTCTTATGAGGCATTGAAAGTCTTTTTTGTGCAAGCACTGAAATGGGAGGACGAAGAGGATTCTCTTTTACCTGATTTGAAGGAGTTTGATAACTTTGTGTTATATGCCAATCCGAAAGGTCTGTTGATAGGGCCGGATGTTGCTTCTTATTTTGCAGATAAGCATAATCCGCTTTATAGTGCTGAAGAAGCGGAGGAGGAAGCGTACGAACTGTTTTGTGAAGAAGGCTTGTGTCCATTCGATTTGTTGAAATATGCTATGGAACATGACTTATTGCCGGAGGCCCAGTTCCCGTTTGAGAATGGAAAGGCTCTGCTTCACGAGAATTGGGATTTTGTGGCCCGTTGGTACTTGGGAGAGTATTACGAAGGGGAGTAAATTAGTATAAATACCGAGAAGAGTATGGTAATCAAAAAAAGTAATAATCCCTTTGCCGGAAAGGCAAAACCCGGAGTCGGAAAGAAAAAAACTTCGGGAAAAAGAGTCGGGAAGTCGAAACAGGAAAAGGCTAATAATCAGTTGAACAGAAGGGTGAAATAAAATAATTCTAATATGAAAAACAAGTATCTTTTATCTTTATTATGGGTGATAGTAAGCGGATTTGGAATCTTGATGGCACAAGAAATAGCTATCATTCCGCAACCGGCTCATTTGATCGTGAAAAATGAAAGTTTTAAATTCGGTAAGCAGCTCAAAGTCTGTATCGCTTCTTATCGGGGTGATAGCGTTACTCTTGTTTTCGATTCATTTAAAGATGATTTCCAAAAGGCTACGGGCATAAAAGTTACGTCTGTGCGTAGTGAGGCTAAGGCTGGAATCGTTTTAAGTGTGAATCAAACGCTTGCACCGGAGGCTTATAAGTTGGATGTTTCGCCAAAACAGATTCGTATTGAAGCTGCGCGCCCTGCCGGGTTTTATTATGCACTTCAAACATTGAAGCAGTTAATCTCCCGTCATGTAATGGCAGGGGTGGCAGTAGGCGGCCGGCAGGAGTGGAGTATTCCGACCGTAGAAATAGAAGATGTTCCCCGTTTCGAATGGAGGGGCTTTATGCTGGACGAGGGCAGGCACTTTTTCGGAAAAGATGAGGTAAAACGGGTGATTGATATCATGTCTACTTATAAAATGAATCGTTTTCATTGGCATTTGACTGAAGATCAGGGCTGGAGAATAGAAATAAAGAAGTATCCCAAGTTGACGGAAGTAGGTGCTTGGCGGAATAGCAAAGTTTTGGCGTATGGCGATGTGAAAACGGACGGGCAGCGTTATGGAGGATTTTATACCCAGAATGACATCAAAGAAATTGTAGCTTACGCCAAAACTAAATTTGTGGAGATTATTCCTGAAATAGATATCCCCGGACATTCCCAGGCTGCTGTTGCCGCTTATCCGGAGTTTCTGGCTTGTGATCCTGAAAATATGCATGAGGTGTGGCTACGGCAAGGCATTTCGACGGATGTTATCAATGTAGCTAATCCTCAAGCCATGCAATTTGCCAGGGATGTAATTGATGAACTTATCGACCTGTTTCCATTCCGTTATATTCACTTGGGCGGTGATGAATGTCCTACTAATAAATGGCAGAAAAACGAAGAGTGTCAGTCCTTACTAAAAGAAATGGGCTCTACTAATTTTAGAGATTTACAGATTTATTTCTATAAACAACTAAAAGATTATATGGCCACGAAACCTGCCAACCAACAACGACGACTGGTGTTTTGGAATGAAGTACTCCACGGAAATACTGCGCTCCTAGGTAATGACATCACCATTATGGCATGGATAGGGGCTGATGCTGCGGCTCAAAATGCAGCAAAACAAGGTATGAGTACAATTTTAAGCCCACAAATTCCTTATTATATAAACAGGAGGCAATCTGATCTCCCTACGGAACCTATGTCGCAGGGACATGGTACCGAGACGGTGGAAGCCGTTTATAATTATCAGCCGATGAAGGGAGTGGAGGCAGACTTGCAACCTTATTATAGCGGTGTGCAGGCTAACTTTTGGACTGAATGGGTGGTTGATTCTTCTGTACTTGAATATCTGATGTTACCTCGTCTTGCGGCTGTTGCGGAAGCCGGATGGACTCCACAGGAGAAAAGGGATTATGTAAGTTTTAAGGAACGGATTCGTAAGGATGCCGTATTGTATGATCTCAAAGGGTGGAATTACGGCAAACATATAATGAAGTGATTTGCCTGGTATTTTTTAAGTATGTGTTCTTAAAAATGAAATAAGGAGGAGCTGGAGATTTTTATTATCCTCCGGCTCCTCCTTATTTTAGAATTATAGTTTATGATAGGCTGTTGACTATTGCTCTGTTGCAGTTTCCTGTGCTTTCCGTTCTTTCTTTTTATTGATGAACTCGATTTTCAGATTCGCAGCTTCCTGTTCTTTCTTGATTTGCTGCATTGCCGAAAGGATCTGTGATAATTGGTAGATATTTGCTGCTGCCTGACGGTCAGTGGGGCTCATGGTCGTTTTGTAAATACGGTCGCCGAGATATTCAACTCGGATATTCTTGTCTTTATTGAGATTCAGAAATTCGATTACGCTTCCGTCTTCTCCGAGTTTATAGTCCGCTTTTTCTATCTTTTCGTTCATATCAACTGTCTCATAACTGTCCTTGGATGTAGGAGTTTCTGCAAAACTACCGTCAGGAGCAATTACTTTGACACCGACATGATGAATGTTATTGCTGCCACAATAAATAGAAGTCATACTCATGATACCTTGTTCATTTACCTGAAAGCGTAGATATGAACGGTGCAGATTCTTTTCAACGGTTTGGGTAGGCCACAGATAATTTCCTATTTGCTGGTACTCCGCATCTTTCTCCAGCGTGAATTTATCTTTGATTGCATCAAATTCCTGTTGTTTTACTTGCAGGGCACTGTCCAGATACGCAAGTGTTTTTTGTTGTGCTTTCGTCTCAACATCCAGCATTAGTTCCTGACCGGCTTTACGCGCTTCGAATGCTTTCGGATACAAAATTTTGATACTGTCGATTTGAGACTTTGCTTCTTCGTAGTCGCCACGTTCATAAGCGGCTTTAGCAATCACCAGTTTCTCGTTCGCTTTTTTTTCAATGCTATTTCCGCAAGCTGTCAGCACTAATGTGCCGCAAAAGAGGTAAATCAGTTTTTTTATCATACTGTATATATTTTATTGTTCATCATCCTTCGTTTACTTTATTAGCGACAAAAATACAAATATATCCCTTATTTTTGTAATTTTGTCCCCTCAAAACTTATAACTAAAAGAATGATAGAGTTGACTCAAGAGGAATTGAAGCAGCATTTTAGCGAACCCATCTTCGGACAGATAGCCGAAACGGCCGATGCGCTCGGCATGGAGTGTTATGTGGTAGGTGGCTACGTTCGTGATATTTTTCTGCAACGTCCCTCTAAAGATATAGATGTAGTAGTTGTAGGAAGTGGAATTGCAATGGCGGAAGCCCTTGGAAAACGGTTGGGACGTGGTGCTCATGTCTCTGTTTTCAAGAATTTCGGAACAGCACAAGTAAAATATAGAGGCACGGAAGTAGAATTTGTAGGTGCACGCAAAGAGTCTTATCAACGGGATTCGCGCAAACCTATTGTTGAAGACGGAACACTGGAAGACGATCAGAACCGTCGTGATTTCACGATTAATGCTCTTGCCGTTTGCCTGAATAAAGCACGTTTTGGGGAACTGGTAGATCCGTTCGGCGGTATGGAAGATATGAAGGAGAAGACGATTCGTACTCCTCTTGATCCGGATATTACGTTTAGTGATGATCCGTTACGTATGATGCGCTGTATCCGTTTCGCTACGCAACTGAATTTTTACATTGATGATGACACTTTTGAATCGCTTTGCCGTAATAGGGAACGGATCAACATCATATCCCGTGAGCGTATTGCAGATGAATTGAATAAGATAATTCTTTCGCCTGTTCCTTCAAAGGGCTTTATTGACTTGGAGCGTAGTGGGTTGTTGTCGTTAATCTTTCCCGAACTGGCTGCTTTGCAGGGGGTAGAAACACGGAATGGCCGTTCGCATAAGGATAACTTTTATCATACGTTGGAAGTACTTGATAATATCAGCAAGAAAACGGATAATCTTTGGCTGCGTTGGGCTGCTTTGTTGCATGATATTGCCAAACCTGCCACTAAACGTTGGGAACCAAAAGCTGGCTGGACGTTCCATAACCATAATTTCATCGGTGAAAAAATGGTTCCGAATATTTTCCGTAAGATGAAGTTGCCGATGAATGAGAAGATGAAGTATGTACAGAAAATGGTTAGTCTGCACATGAGACCAATCGTGATTGCGGATGACGTGGTGACAGATTCGGCTGTTCGTCGTCTGCTTTTTGAGGCGGGAGATGATATTGACGACTTGATGACTTTGTGTGAAGCGGATATTACTTCAAAGAATATGGAACGTAAGCAACGTTTCTTGAATAACTTCCAGTTGGTTCGTCAGAAATTGAAAGACTTGGAGGAGAAAGACCGGATTCGTAATTTTCAGCCTCCGGTAAGTGGGGAGGAAATCATGGAAACCTTCGGTTTGCAGCCTTGCCGTGAAGTCGGGGCTTTGAAAAGTGCGATTAAAGATGCTATATTGGATGGATTTATCCCGAATGAATATGAGGCCGCTCATGCCTTTATGTTGGAAAGAGCTGCGAAAATGGGATTGAAACCACTTGACTAATTGGCGGTTGTTTTTACTATTTGTATAAGTCTAAATCTGTATAAACAAGAAAACAGTGAACACTTAATGAATCTACTCCATACAGTGTTCACTGTTTTCTTGTTTTGTTGATTCGGTTACTGCTTAGGCAGTGTCACAGAAAAATATGGGTTAGGTATGCGTTGTTCAAATATAACTTTTTTCAACTTTTCTACGATATCCGGATGTTGGAGTGCCACATCGTTGTCTTCGTGAATATCTGTCTTTAGGTTATATAGGAACGGCTTTCCTTTTTTAACGATTAATTTCCAATCATCCATGCGCACTGCTATCTGGTTGGTTTCATTAAATTCCCAATACAGGAAGTCATGTTGTTTCTGTTTTTTCTTGCCAAGCAAGGTCGGTGCGAAAGAAATTCCGTCGAAATAGTCAACTTCTTTTTCTTTATTACGGTATTTCTTTTCATAATTTTTGATGCCGGCCACATCACAGAAAGTAGGCATTAAATCATAGAAAGCGCAGATGTGGTCATTGACTTTGCCTGCCGGTACATGTCCCGGCCAACGGGCAATGAATGGAATGCGGATTCCTCCCTCGTGGCATTGGCGTTTCAGTCCGCGCAATTTTCCGTCTCTACCGAAGAAAGTAGGGTCGGCTCCACCTTCTTCGTGAGGACCGTTGTCGCTGGAGAAGATAACTAATGTGTTTTCATCCAATCCTTTTTCTTTCAATTTCTTCAAAACTTCCCCTACATAATAGTCCAGGCGGGTAATCATGGCGGCAAATTGAGCGTGTGTATGGGTGATAGCATTGTATCTTGAACCTTCGCTTCCTTTGTAAACCTTATCCGGATCGAATTTTGCTTTATACTCGTTTAAGATCGAATCTTCCGGTTGTACCAGTTCTGCGTGAGGCAAAGTGTAGGTAAATATGCCGAAGAAAGGCTGTTTGGTATCCTGTTGGTCCAGCCATTCCATTGCTTTCTTGTGAATCATGTCGGCAGAATATTGCGAGCGTTTCTGATATTCAGGACCGTACATCGGGTATTTGATGTTTTCGTCCATTACTATACGTACTACTCCTGTATCGCCCAGAGCTTTACTATATCGGTTTAAGAAATTAGGGTAGTAGAGGTGAGCTTGGAATTGGCAAATGTAACCATAATATTCATCTATGCCGCGTTTGTCCGGAGTAGAGCAAGATCCTTCGTAACCTCCGGCCCATTTACCGAACATACCGGTGGTATATCCGTTGTCTTTCATAATTTCCGGTAGGATAACGTGATCCGGATCATAAGGATGTTGTCCCACTACCGAATATTCTTTGTTGTTTCCGTACATGATAATGGGTGAATTTCCCCAATACTCTTTGTTTCCGCGTACTTCACAGTGACCTGTATGTTGTCCTGTCATAAATGAAGCTCTGGAAGGTGCGCTGACCGGGCTGCCTGCATACGCTTGTGTGAAGCGCATTCCTTCGCTTGCCATAGCGTCTATATGGGGAGTGCGTATGAATGGCTGGCCGTAGCATCCTAAGTCGCCATATCCCATGTCGTCACAGAGGATAAATATAATGTTGGGTTTGGAATCCTTTTTCTGTCCGTTGGCGGAGAGAGTGGAAAGGAGTAATGTGCCGCTTATTAATGATATAGATTTGTAATTCATAATGTTACGTAATTAAATGTTGTATGGGTTGTTTAAATTATTTGCCGATAAGGTCTTTTCCTTCGCGTACACCCTGAAGGATAGTTTGTAGCTCTGCCACTTTTTCTGGCATTTGAGAAGCATAATTAGTTACTTCTTTCACTTCTTCCATTTTATACAGTTGCGGTTCTTTTGAGTTACCGGTTTCGATTTTCGGTCCCCACTGGATCATTTTCGGTCCCCCATTCGGTTCGATATATTTCCAATCTTTTGTGCGGACAGATAGTGTATGATTGGAAGCTTGTTCGATTACCCACGGACGGTCTTTCTTTTCTTTGCCTAGCCAGCTTCCCAGGAAGTTGTAACTATCAGGTGCAGTTCCTTTGGGCATAACAGCCCCGGTCAGAGAAGCCAGTGAAGCTAACCAATCGACCTGAGAAACCAACAAATCCGATGTTTTACCTTTTTTCACTTCTTTCGGCCAGCTTAAGATAGCCGGGATACGGGTCCCTCCTTCAAATGCACTATATTTATTGCCTCTTAATGGTCCTGCAGGGCTGTGTCCGTTAAGGAGTTCTTCCGCCTTATCATCATATCCGTCGTCAACTACCGGGCCGTTGTCACTTGAAAGAATAATTAATGTGTTTTCTCTCAAGCCTAGTTTTTCAAGTGTATTCAGAATTTCACCGACACAATAGTCGAATTGTACAATGGCGTCACCTCTCAGTCCCATTGGGTTCTTTCCTCTAAAACGGTCATGGGGGAAACGAGGAACGTGTACATCATTTGTTGCAAAATAAAGGAAGAAAGGTTTATCCTTATTTTCTTCAATAAACTGAATGGCATGTGTTGTCAAAGAGTCAGCAATGTTTTCGTCTTTCCAAAGAGCTTTACCTCCACCTTTCATAAAGCCGATGCGGGAAATGCCATTGACGATAGACATGTCGTGTCCGTGACTAGGTTTCAGGTTATAAAGCATTTCCGGATTGCTCTTTCCGGTAGGTTCACCTTCAAAATTTCTTTGATAGCTTACTTCGATAGGTGCACTAGGATCGTAGTTGGCTACTTTTCCGTTTTCAATGTATACGCAAGGTACACGGTCAGCGGTAGCTGCCATAATGTAATGGTAGTCAAATCCTAAGTCTCCCAATGCACATGGCAGTGGAGCGTTCCAATCTTGTGTACCGGCTTTGTCTCCTAATCCCAAGTGCCATTTTCCGATAGCTCCGGTAGCATAACCGGTACTTTTGAACATATCCGCCATGGTATATTGTTCGGGACGGATAATCATGCCGGCATTTCCGGCAGCTACGTCTGTTCCTTTTTTGCGCCAAGCATATTCTCCTGTCAGCATGGAATAACGGGAAGGGGTACTGGTTGCAGCGGTGGCGTGGGCATTAGTAAAGCGAATACCTGATTTTGCTAATCTGTTGACATTGGGAGTTTGTACGTTTTTAGCTCCGTAACATTCCAAATCTCCATAACCGAGATCGTCGGCATAGATAAACACAACGTTGGGTGTTTTTGCTTTTTCGGAGGTGGTTTGTTTGGGGGCTTTGTCTGCGGCTGTGGCCACACAGGCAGCAGAAGATAAAAGGGTAAAAAGCAAAGGTTGTTTCATTGTTTTATTAAATTTATATTGATTAAGGTGTTTAATTTTTTATTGTCCATGTGTTTTTAAGACGCTAATATAGTATATTTAATCATTGAAAGCAACTTTATTCTCATTCTTTAAAAAAAATAGAGAGTAAAGTTGCTTTATATTAATACCCCGGAAGTTGTTTTTTGGCATTAATTGATATATCCCGGATTTGTCAGCATATTTTTTGAATATAAACTATTTCAATTCAATAATTTCTTCGTTACAGTTCGTCAGTTTTTCTATTCTTTCGTTCGTTACTACCCAAGAGTTTTCTATTCCTACCGGACCTATACCCGGAAGAACGATTTTAGGCTCAAGAGCAAAGACCATTCCCGGTTCCAGTTCTTGTTTCATGCGGGGAGCTAACACGGGTGCCTCGTTGATTTCGAGTCCGATACCGTGACCGATAAATTTGGCCTGCTGTTGCGTGCCCATAAATTTATCTGCAAATCCGGCAGCAGTCACCATTTCTATGGCAGTGTTGTAAAGGGTTTCGCAAGGAATACCCGGCTTGGCGATAGAAGCGATTTTTTCCTGAATATCCAGGCAGACCTGATGAGCAGCATACGCTTCCTCCGGTAATTTCCCAATAGAGAATACACGGCTCATGTCACCCATGTATCCATTGAAGTTGCCGCCTAAGTCAATCATTACACTCTGGCCTTCTTTCAGTGGGGTTTTATTCGCCCCTCCCGGCAGGGCAGGGTCGAGGCCTTGGCCACCTAAAGCAAAGTCGTATGGAGAAGGGTATCCGGCATTGTCTCCGGTCAGTACGCTACCCATGAAGATTTCCATGCTGCGTCCGAAAACGCGGAAGATTCCCAAATTGCCTTGCAGACGCATCAGACGTTCGATTTCGATAGAAAATTCGATGTCCGTCATGCCGGGGCGGTATACGCTGGGGATTTGTTCGTAGGCTTTGGCGTGAGCAATGCCCGAACGACGGAACATTTCAATTTCAATGGCAGTTTTTACACTACGTGCCTGGCGGATTAACGGAGTGCCGTTGACTACTTCCGTTTCAGGAAACAAGCTTGCCAACCGGCAATATTCCGAGTAAGGGAGTTCGTCACCTTCCAACATTAACTTGGCAGGCATGGGCAATCCTTTTTCTTTTAGCAAATCTACAATTTGTTCTGGTTTGCGGATTGAGAATGAATGTTCTCCTGTGATATTGTTGGGACGTTTAAAAAACAGTAAAGCAGGTGAGTGTAGTGGGAGATAGAGATAGCCACTGACTACGCAGCCATACGTGTAAATTAAATTAGCATTACAAGTAATAAGTGCGGCGTCAATGCCCTGTAGCGCCATCAGACTGCGAATCTTATCGCGGCGAAGTTTTAATTCGGGTTGTAGCATTTTATATTTGTTACATGATTAATAATTACACAATTGCTAATAGTAAATCATTAATTGTGAGTTGTTTACTGTGAACAACAAATTCATAATCTATTATTTACCTTATTATGCCACAAAGATAATTAATTCCATTGAAAATAATGTTAATCTCAAAAAAATAGCGCTACCCGCGTCCTGTCACAGGAGGCGAGTAGCGCAAAACACAAATACAAATACAACTAAACAAAGTCTTTTTAAATAACGCCTTGTCCCATCATTGCGTGAGCTACTTTCATAAATCCGGCAATATTAGCACCCTTCACATAATTGATATATCCGTCGGGTTCTGTACCGTATTTCACGCATTGTGCATGGATGCCGTGCATGATCGCATGAAGCTTTTCATCTACTTCAGCAGCGCTCCAGCTCAGGTGCATGGCGTTCTGAGACATTTCCAGCCCGGAAGTGGCAACACCACCAGCGTTGACTGCCTTACCCGGAGCATACATTATTTTATGTTCGATAAATAAATCGATTGCTTCGGGAGTACATCCCATGTTAGAAATTTCTCCGACACAAAGTACGTCATTTTTTATGAGATTTTGTGCATCTTCTCCATTTAATTCGTTTTGAGTTGCGCATGGAAGTGCAATGTCTGCTTTTACTTCCCACGGGCGTTTGCCTTCTACGAATGTAGCATTCGGATATTGTTCAGCGTAAGGAGCTACAATATCATTACCCGAAGAACGCAACTCGAGCATATAGTCTATCTTTTCGCCGCTGATTCCGTTCGGGTCGTAGATGTATCCATCCGGGCCCGAGATTGTGATAACTTTTGCACCCAACTCGGTAGCTTTCGTAGCTGCTCCCCAGGCTACATTACCAAAACCGGAGATGGCAACAGTCTTACCTTTAATATCAATTCCTTTTGTCTGCAACATTTGATTGACAAAATATAAACCACCGAAACCGGTAGCTTCGGGACGAATCAGCGAACCGCCAAATTCCAGTCCTTTACCGGTAAATGTTCCCGTAAATTCGCGGGTCAGCTTCTTGTACATACCGAACATATAACCTACTTCACGTCCGCCTACGCCGATGTCACCGGCAGGCACATCCATATCCGGACCTAAATGGCGCCACAATTCCAACATAAATGCCTGGCAGAAACGCATGATTTCAGCATCGCTCTTTCCACGTGGAGAGAAGTCCGAACCACCTTTACCTCCGCCCATAGGCAGGGTAGTCAGCGCGTTTTTGAACGTCTGTTCGAATCCGAGGAATTTAAGGATGGAAAGATTGACCGAAGCATGGAAACGAATACCACCTTTGTACGGACCAATCGCATTGTTGAATTGTACGCGATAGCCGAGATTTGTTTGAACTTCTCCTTTATCGTCTACCCAAGTGACACGGAAAGTAAAAATACGGTCTGGTTCTACCAATCTTTCGATGATTTTAGCTTTTTCAAATTCAGGATGTTGATTGTAGATATCTTCGATAGAGAGTAATACTTCTTTTACGGCTTGAAGATATTCAGATTCACCGGGATGTTTTGCCTCAAGAGAGGACATGATTTTCTGGATGTTCATAATAGTATGTTTTTAAAAAGGTTGTTCTGATAAAATGTCAACTAACTATACTGCAAATATAGGAAAAGTTTTCAAATGTGATTGATTTTATGGCTATATTTTGATTAAATAATGATAAAATGATAGAGTTGGGGATACTAGCTAAGGAGCTTATAGTATTCGCACATTACTAATGCTACTTTTTTCATGTGAATAAAAAAATCGAGGATAAACTTAATGTTACAAATCTACAAAATAATAAGAGATAAGCAAGTAAACTTTATAAAGAAGATGATAGAAAATGAGATTTAAAAAATTAACTTTGCAAACCGGATTTTGGAAACATGATGATTTGGAATAAGAAAGGAGAATAATTTTATGCTCAGTAAATATAAATTAAACCAGCTTTACTTCAAAGATACGCAGTTCGCCAACCTGATGACCAGGCGGATTTTCAACGTGTTGTTAATAGCCAACCCTTATGACGCTTTCATGCTGGAAGATGACGGACGTATTGATGAAAAGATATTCAATGAATACACCTCTTTGTCCTTGCGTTATCCGCCGCGTTTCTCACAAGTATCTACGGAGGAAGAGGCTTTGACGCAATTGGAGAATATGTCGTTCGACCTGGTGATTTGTATGCCGAGTACGGGTGATAATGACAGTTTCGACATCGGCCGTCACATTAAAGAGAAATATGAGCATATTCCTATTGTCATTCTGACTCCTTTCAGCCATGGTATTACAAAACGGATTATCAATGAAGATTTAAGTGCGTTCGAATACGTATTCTGCTGGCTGGGTAATACGGATTTGTTGGTTTCTATCATTAAGTTAATGGAGGACAAGATGAATCTGGAACATGATGTGCAGGAAGTCGGTGTACAGTTGATTCTTTTGGTGGAAGACGGTATCCGTTTCTATTCCTCCATTCTTCCCAACTTGTATAAATTCGTGCTAAAGCAAAGCCAGGAATTTTCTACCGAGGCGTTGAATGCGCATCAGCGTACACTCCGTATGCGTGGACGTCCTAAAATCGTTCTGGCACGCACGTATCAAGAGGCAATGGAGGTCTATCGTAAATATCAGAACAATATATTAGGTGTTATCACAGACGTACGTTTCCCGAAGGTGGAGCGTGGCGAAAAAGACGGTCTGGCGGGTATTAAGTTATGCGCTGAGATACGTAAGAATGATCCGTTTGTACCGTTGATTATCCAGTCTTCCGAATCAGAGAACGCTTCGTATGCAGCAAAGTATGGCGCTAGTTTTATCGACAAGAACTCCAAGAAAATGGACGTCGACCTGCGGCGTATCGTTTCTGATAACTTTGGTTTCGGCGACTTTGTGTTCCGTAATCCGGAGACGGGAGTCGAGATTGCCCGTGTACGTAATCTGAAAGAATTGCAGAATATCCTGTTCGCTGTGCCTGCCGAGTCTTTCTTGTATCATATTAGCCGGAATCATGTGTCACGCTGGCTTTATTCACGCGCCATGTTCCCGGTGGCAGAGTTTTTGAAACCTATTACATGGAGCAGCCTTCAGGACGTGGATGCGCATCGCCGGATTATCTTTGAAGCGATTGTGAAATACCGTAAGATGAAGAATCAGGGAGTGGTTGCCGTCTTCAAACGTGACCGTTTCGACCGTTATTCCAACTTTGCCCGTATCGGTGACGGTTCGTTGGGAGGAAAGGGACGCGGTCTGGCTTTTATAGATAATATGGTGAAGCGCCATCCGGAATTTGAAGAATTTGAGAATGCCCGTGTAGCTATTCCTAAGACAGTGGTGCTTTGTACGGACGTATTCGATGAATTTATGGACATTAACAATCTGTATCAGGTTGCCCTTTCCGATGCTGATGACGATACGATTCTGAGATATTTCCTGAAAGCAAAGTTACCCGACCGCTTGGTTGAGGACTTTTTTACTTTCTTCGATGTAGTGAAGTCCCCTATTGCCATCCGTTCTTCTTCTCTGCTTGAAGATTCCCATTATCAGCCTTTTGCAGGCATCTATAACACTTATATGATTCCTTATCTGGACGATCGGTATGAGATGTTGCGTATGCTTTCCGATGCAATCAAAGGCGTTTATGCTTCCGTTTATTTTCGGGATAGTAAAGCCTATATGCAGGCTACATCGAATGTGATCGATCAGGAAAAAATGGCCGTTATTTTGCAGGAAGTAGTCGGCAATCAGTATGGTGACCGTTATTATCCATCCATGTCCGGTGTGGCGCGTTCGCTGAATTATTATCCGTTGGGTGATGAAAAAGCGGAGGAAGGAACCGTCAATCTGGCACTGGGATTGGGAAAATATATTGTAGACGGCGGTATGACGCTTCGTTTCTCTCCTTATCACCCCAATCAGGTGTTACAGACCAGCGAAATGGAAATAGCTCTGAAAGAAACCCAGACCCGCTTCTATGCCTTGGATTTGAAGAATGCAGGGCATGATTTCTCTATCGATGATGGCTTCAATTTGTTGAAACTTCATGTGAAAGAGGCGGAAAACGATGGAGCTTTGCGGTATATTGCTTCTACATACGATCCTTACGATCAGGTTATCCGTGACGGTTTGTATCCGGGCGGACGCAAGGTGATTACGTTTGCAAACATTCTGCAACATGATGTATTCCCGTTGCCTCGGATTCTTCAATTAGTGCTGAAGTATGGCGAACAGGAAATGCGCCGTCCGGTTGAAATTGAGTTTGCGGCTACCATGAGTCGCGAGCAGGATAAGACAGGCACATTTTATTTGTTACAGATCCGGCCAATTGTGGATAGTAAGGAAATGTTGGATGAAGATTTGAATGAGATACGGGATGAGGACGTTATCCTTCGTTCTTATAATTCGTTGGGACATGGCATTATGAACGAAATTCACGATATTGTCTATGTAAAGACTGAGGGTTACAGTGCTTCGAACAATCAGGCTATTGCTTGGGAAATAGAAAAAATCAACCAGCAATTTCTGAATGAAGGCAAGAACTATGTGCTTGTCGGCCCCGGACGATGGGGAAGCAGTGATACTTGGTTGGGTATTCCGGTGAAATGGCCACATATTTCTGCTGCCCGTGTGATTGTGGAAGCCGGTTTGACTAATTACCGCGTAGATCCGAGTCAAGGCACACACTTCTTCCAGAACCTGACTTCTTTCGGAGTAGGCTATTTCACTATCAACGCTTTTATGAATGACGGTGTTTACGATCAGGATTTCCTTAATGCCCAACCGGCGGTAGACGAAACGAAATTCTTGCGTCATGTCCGTTTTGAGAAGCCGATGATAGTCAAGATGGACGGAAAGAAAAAACTGGGTGTCGTTTTAAGGCCGGAAGATTAAGTGATTCTGTTAATTAAGACCGATGTTGTTTATCCGCTATTCCTATATGCTAATGGACTCATGCCAACATATCGTTTGAAGTATTTGCCGAAGAATGATGTGTTGGCGAAATTGAGTGAGTTGGAAATCTCTTGGATGGGGATATTGGTCGATTTCAGTTGTGATTTGGCATCCATAATTACCATGTGTGAGATGATTTCGACACAGGTGTTTCCTGTCACTTTCTTTACAGTAGTACAGAGGTGAATATTTGATATTTTGAGTTTCTCGGCATACCATGCTACATTGCGCGTCTTATTGTAATTTTGTATCACCAGTTGAGTGAAGTTTTTGTAGATTAACTCGCTTTTAGACGAATACTCTTTCGTGTTTTGTAGCTGGTTGTTATACATGGCAGCTATTCCGGTATGTATATTATTATACAAGTGCGGAGTAATTCCTTTGCGGGTTGATTCGTCGAAAAAATCATATAGCTTTATCAAGAATTGAAAGTATTCTGCCAGTAGTTTGGCTCCTTCCGGCTTTAATGAAATAACCGGTCGGCCTATCGTTATAAATAGGGTGTTGATAGCCGAAGGAAGTAAATTGGCTTGCTCTATGTATTTTGATGAGAAGCCTCCGAAATAAAGTATCGGTTCTTCATTGACACTGTGTATCTGAAGAATACTTCCGGGCATAATTGTAACGAAGTCATTAGCCCGTACTGTTATGCGATTTAGATTGACCGAGGCTTCGATTTCTCCATCCATACATAACACGAATATTTCCGATTTCAGTCGGCAAGGAAAGTTGGTATATAAACTAAGCAATGCCTTGTTTACTCCTGTACCTATGAGCCATTCTTCGGGTAAATCTATTTTGGGTAGTTCTTTCATTTCTCACACTTTTTACTTTATACAAAGATATATGGATTATGATTAATGAGCTGTTTTTCTTTTCAAAAATTATAATTTTGACTCGTAAAACGGTATCTTATAAGATATTTTAGGCGCTTTTCTTTAAAAATAGAACAGAAACAAGAAAAATAGACCTTGCAGGTGTGTGAAAATAATAGTTACTTTGCGCCTGTGAAATTTTGGCATTTGTGTGCGATGGGAATATCACGCATTTGCTTTTATTAATTAAAAAGAGAATTTAGAAATGAACAAGAGATTATTTTATTATCTGTTTGCTGTATTGTGTACAGTGACATTGTTTACATCTTGTAGTGATGACGATGGTGATGATACTCCGACAGTTATTCCTATTGAGCAAGAGATAGCAGGTGATTATAAAGGGACAATGGATGTATATTATGTTGGCGTGCCAGATCCAATAGCTTCCGGTTTATCCCAAAAAGTCTATGTAACTAAGGCTTCTGATACTGCTGTTAAATTAGAATTGAGAGATTTTGTTTTCTTTTTAGGTAGTGAGGAACTTAATCTTGGTACTAAGGTACTTCTTATAAGTTTTCTGGTAATCAAAAGATGACTCTTTTAGTAGGAGACTGTGATGTAGCGGTTTCCGGTACTATTGGTAGTGGAAATCTTGCAATGATTGTCGACGTTAAAGTTGGTGGTGGAACATTGCAGGTTAAGGTTGATTATAAGGGAACTAAGTTGGCTGGAACAGAAAGTACTGAGGCTAAAATTTTGAGTTTTACTTTTGATAAATCTGTTGAAGCTAATACTGTCGTTTTTTCAGAACCAATAGTCAATGAAGAAGACGGGACTATTGTTTTTGAGGTTTTAAAAGATGTAACAACAGATGATTTGAAGAAATTGGTGCCTACTATTGAAGTTTCTGCTAAAGCAACTGTAACACCTGCAAGTGGTGCAACTGTGGATTTTTCTTCAAATAAGGCTATTTTTACTGTCGTAGCTGAAGATGGAAGTTCTAAAATTTATACGGCTTCTATTTCAGGACGTGCTTTTGTAGTTAGTTATGATTTTGAAGAGTGGGATCCTGTTACACATAAACCGATGTTGGGGAATGAGGAAACCTTTACTACTCCAACAGGATGGTGTACAAGTAATTATGGCATAGTAGAAATGGGAATGTTTAAACCTATGTTAGGAGTAAGTGGTTGGTTAGTTACTGAAGAAAGTGAAGGTCATAATGGTAAGAGTGCATTACTTAGAACTATAAATTCCAAAGGTGGTGTTGGAGGTTTGATACCTACAATAACAACAGGCTCTCTATTTCTAGGGACATGGAGTACTAATGCGGGTAATACTCTGAATAGTACAAAATTTGGTAATCAATTTAATAATTCTTTAGGAAGACCAGTTGCAGTAAAGGGATGGTATAAATATGAATCAGGTAAGGATTTCTATACATGTGAATCAGATGCAACTGATAAAGCTACCATAGATGTATCTAAAGGTGAATATGCTGATCAATATTCTATAAAGGTATCTTTATATACTACAGAAGAATATGATGAGACTGGTTTTTCAGATTATCTGACAGGAGAATCTGGTGATAATAATTTTTATACTTCTAGTCGTGTTGTAGCAAAAGGAGGAGTTGAAGGAGGAAGTACTGACGGACAATGGAAAGAATTTACTATAACTTTAGATTATGGTGACGCAGAGTTTGATATAAATCAGAAATATCGTTTTGCTATTGTTTGTTCATCTAGTAAAGAAGGAGATAAATTTTGGGGAGCTCCAGAGAGTAAATTATGGGTAGATGATATAGAAGTAATATATAAAAAATAAATCAATTCATATCTTATAAAAAAAGCCGGAATGTAGAATGCATTCCGGCTTTTTTTATAAGATAATGTGTACCCTATCGGCACGGCTTTTTCATTTAAGCTTTGAATTAGTCGTTCGATTCCCCCATCCATGCCAATGCGGCATGAGAGGAATTCCCGTTATTGATAATCACTGATTTACGAATATCTCAAATCTGAATTTTTCTCCTTTTTGAGCCAGAAAATGCAACACGTTAGTGAAGCTTACTGATAGCCCCTTATTATCTCAGCCGTGCATGAATAGTCTGCTTTTTCTTCTGTATTTAGAATCTCAAAACAACCAAAAACAACCAGAAATATCCAAACGTAAGTCTTTATCTATCAGAATATTCTAAAAATTAACACTTTTCGGCTGCTTTTTGATGCTTCCCAAATTTCCACATATTTTTGAGACGTATTTCTGACGTGGAGAATTTGCGGAGCTTGTTTTTTGTCACACCGTGCGGACTGTTGACAAGGGTTTACAACCGTTTACGATGAGCGACAACAACCGCCCTGATATGCAGCAATAGTAACATTGTGCAGAAAGGCGACAACGGTTGACCTCCGTTTACATCCGTTCACCATTTCATAGATATACGATTGAAGAAATGAACCAGTAAACGATAAAGCAGCATGAAAGCAACAAAAAAATGCAATTTTTGCGGCAAGTCATTTGTAACCCGGAGCGGGGTGCAGAGATATTGCAGCGAGGCTTGTCAGGCAGAAGCCAAACGAGCCAGAACGGAACAGAAGAACAACCTCTTCAAAGCCGCCCGCCCCTTGATGGAGATACAGCATCAGGAGTATCTCACCTTTTCCAAAGCAGCCGTACTCATGGGCTGTTCCCGACAGTACATCTATAAACTCGTAGCCCTCGGCAAACTGAAAGCCTCACGTATCAGCAACCGCATGGCATTCATCCGCAAGGCAGACATCGAGCGGATGCTGGAAGGCAACCCCTACCACCGCATCCTGCCCGGCAGCACTTCCGCACAGAAAAAGTCCACTCCATTGTCCCCACTTGCAAAAAAAGAAAAAAGGGAAAAGGAAACAGACGAAGTGATGGACTTCTATTCGGGCGATGAGGTGATGTCGCTCTTCAAGGTCAGGCAGTCGTGGCTCTATACCACCGCCAAGCGCAACCGCATCCCCATCTGCCGCATCGCAGGGAAAAACTATTACAGCAAGAAACACGTTGACGAGTTTTTCGGTGTGGCTGTTGATACAAGCAATATCACTGATTGGCTCCTGATTGAAGAAGCGGAAGAACTGTTCGGCATGAAGCCGACCGCACTCCGGGCATACGCTCACCGCCACAAGATACCGACCAAAAGAGAATACGGGCGCACCTATTACTCCAAATCCCATCTGGACGAGCTCCGCAGGACAGACCTCGTGAACGATGAACGCTACTACACCGTGGAGCAAGTCCGGCAGATTTACGGACTTTCCTCCGCCAACATCAGCCATATCGTCAAGGTGAAGCACATCGAAAAGATAAAAGTAGGCGTGAAAAACCTGCTTTTGCGCTCCGATGTGGAGCGTGTCATGGCTGAAAGGGAGAAACAACCGTGAGCAACCGACATTGCCGGAAAATTATTTCAAAATGATTGTCGTGGAGGTATTCACGGTTGTTTCACGTTGTTCCTTTGCCACCGTAAACACGGGAACACCCCCGAAAATGTACAACTTAAAACATCATCAATATGAGCAAATGCAAGACAGTTACCTTGCGCAAGCGCAAGATTAAGAACGGGACACAGTATTCGCTGTGTCTGGACTATTATCCCGGCTACCGTGACAACACCACCATGAAAGTGATAACACGTGAAGCTCTGGGAATTTACATCTTCGCCAAACCTGCCAACCAGCAGGAGCGTGACTTCAACGCACGCATGATGAAAAAGGCGGAGATACTTCGCAACAGACGTTATGAAGCCATCTTCAACGAGAACAACGGCTTCTTTGACAAAGCCAAGATGAAAGGGGATTTTCTCGCCTACTTCAAGGAACTGGCAGACAGGAAGAATATCAAGTGGCAACACGTCTATAAGCACTTTGAGCGTTTTGTAAACGGCAAATGCACCTTTGAAGAGGTGGACGTGGACTTGTGCCGCAAGTTCATGGAATACCTGCTGAACGCCCCCCAATCCATACACACCAACCAAAAGCTGCATATCAATTCTGCGGCAGGCTATTGGTCGGCTTTCCGTGCGGTACTGCACACTGCCTACCGGGACAGGAAGATAAAGGAGAACCCCAACGGATTCTTAGACCGTATCGAGTGCATCCCCACCATGAGGGAGCATCTGAGCCAAGAGGAACTGATACGGCTTGCCGAAACCCCTTGCGAAGAAGAGGTCTTGAAAAGGGCTTTTCTGTTCGCCTGCCTGACCGGACTGCGGAAGAGCGACATCAGGCAGCTCACTTGGCAGCAGATACAGCCGTACACCAACGGCAAGATGTTCGTGACCACCCGTATGCAGAAGACGAAGCAGATTGTACACAACCCCATCAGTGATGAAGCCTACGGACTGCTCGGAGAACGGTGCGAGGGGCTTATCTTTGACGGGTTCAAGGACAAGATGCTGCAAGGACCGCTCAAACGCTGGCTCTTGGCGGCAGGCATTACCAAGAAGATAACCTTTCACTGCACCCGGCATTCATTCGGAAGCCTGCACGTGGAAATGGGTACGGACATGGCTGTCACCACCACGCAGATTTATTCTAAGATGGCGGCACAGCAGATGTGCGAGGTCGTGGACAAGATAACCCTGAAACGCAAGGAAGCGTAAGGCGGTTCAAAATCCTGGATATTCAGGGGGAGCGGTTATTGCGTGGAGCTTTAACCGCTCCCTATATTTTGGGCGGTAGCCAATAAGTCCTTAAAGTATGATAATTGAGTATGATTTCGGACATTTGGTGAAAAACATTGAAAAAGAAACCACTGACAAAGGATAATGAGTAATAATTGAAAGAAGACTATTAAATTTGCGAAAACAGTAACGAGTAATAACCGAATAAGACAAGGAATATGGAACCGTCCGTAAAAGACAAACATATCATTTTAGGATTTGTCGGCTTTGCCATCCTCCTAATATCTTCCATAGCGACACTGATTGTCGCTGAGAAATTCAATCAGGACAACTTTGTCAGGCTGATAGTCTTTGTATGCAGCAACCTCCTTGGCTGGCTGTTCTATTTTTCTTTCCAGACAGTCATCTTCGACACATATGAAATCTACAAAATAAAGTTCGGCAAGAAAAAGACATTTGCCGAAACCATGACGGTTCGGGAAGAGCCACTCAAAGATACACACGAGCCTGTAATACCAACATCAAAGCAGACAGGTGGAGAAGTGACCCCGGATATAAAACCTGTAGAGATTGCCATTGCCCCGGAGCTTCACGAGAAGAACCGTGCCGATTACGAGGACAGGGAGCAGCGGGAAAATGAGGAGCGCATCGCTATGGTCATGGAATACATCCATTTCATCATGCCCCGTATTGCCAACAAGGAGACCGTGAACCACATCTGTGGCGAGGTCAACAACTGGATGCGGCTTCACAGTTACAAGCTCAAGCCAATAAAGGGACGGCTGACCAAAGACATTTCAAATATTCCGCTCCGGCATTTCGTGTGGAATATCTCCGAGCGTTTCATGTACAAGAAATACTATACGGGGGACAACCGTGCCCGCTTCATCAGCACCCTTTTTCCACGGGAGTTTGCCGATACGGACATAGCTACCATCAAGAACTTCAAGGTAGAGCCGTTAAAGACACTGATTCCCATTGACGAGCCTGAAAACGGCAGACTGGATTTCCATTATCCTGCGGATTATGTGCAGGAGAAGCGGATTTAAGCCTGTTTTAGAGTAATCACGATAATAACGACAAACAGCCAAAAAAACTCATAATCCACTGTTATACAATAATTCCCGAATAACTTTACCCGTCATTTGCGGTTGGGCATCGTTATTCGGGAATTATTTTGCAATGACCTTTCGTGGAGATATTCACGGCTGTATCATTTCAGTCCTTTGCGCCAAGCCTTACAAAAGAGGCGAGTACGCAAATGGAAAAAACAGTGATTACATTCAACGACCTCCCGGAGGTTGTGGCTCAGCTTCGGGACGAGGTGATGAGCCTTAGAAGCCTGCTTACGGAGCAGCGCAGTGTGAACAACGCAAAGGCGGTGGATACCCATGTCCCCATGTCAGTGGAAGAGGCGGCGGAATATCTGGGCATTCCCAAAGGCACGCTCTACATGAAGCTGTCGGAGGGAAGCATTCCCGCCACCAAGCCCGGCAAACGATATTGCCTTTACAGGGACGAACTGGACAAATGGCTGGAATCCTCCCGGAAGAATCCCGTACCCCTGTCCGATGAGGAACTGAGCGAATCCTTATCTTCTTCCCACCGCCGCAAGCCCACTCCACGTAATTGGTAAACGTCATGGAAGAGGACAAGAATTATATCAGTCTGATACATGGCGACCTGACGAGGGCGACCCAAGTACAGCACGGGATGCCGGACAGCATCGGCGTGATGAGTATCAAGACCGCCAACCGGACGATACTCGAAGCATCGCTACTGCCCACGCCCCGTGCGCTGTGGGACAGTTTCTGGTATGAGGGTGAACTGTCCTGCCTCTTTGCGGATTCCAATGTGGGCAAGTCCATCCTTGCCGTGCAGATAGCCGACCGTATCGCCCGGACGGACGATGTGCTGTATCTGGACTTTGAACTGTCCGAAAAGCAGTTCCAGCTCCGCTATACCAACGAGCACGGGAAGCCCTACTCTTTTCCCGAAAGACTGTACCGAGTATCACTTGACTGCAATTCATTGTTGGAAGCCGATTTCGAGGAAGCCATCATGGGAGGCATCGAGCAGATGGCTTTGCAAACCGGGTGCAAAATCTTCATCGTTGACAACCTTACTTACTTATGCTGCGCCATGGAGAAAGGCGATGCAGCGGGACGGCTGATGATACAGCTCAACAACCTCAAAAAGAGATACGGATTGTCCGTCCTTGTTCTGGCACATACACCCAAACGCTCTTTGGACTGTCCCATCACTTCCAACGACCTTGCCGGAAGCAAACGGCTCTACAATTTCTTTGACAGCGTGTTCGCCATCGGGAAGAGTGCGCAGGACGGAGGGCTTCGCTATGTGAAGCAGCTCAAAGTTCGGTATGGGACATTCTCCCACGATGCGGACAATGTAATCATCTACGAGATTGAGAAGGTGGACGCTTTCCTGCAATTCGTGTTCAGGGGTTATTCAACGGAAAAGGAACACCTGAAGAAACTGGGTGACAACGAATCCAGCCAGAGGGATTGCCAAATCCTGCAACTGTCCCAGTCCGGCAAGTCCGTCAGGGAGATAGCCTCACAGGTGAACTGCGGCAAGTCCACCGTCAGCCGGATAATCCAGCGCAGCAAGGAGGACAGGAATGCAGTCGTCCCAAGTGTCCCGCTGTCCCAACAGACTGGAAGTGGGACAATGGGACAGCATGGGACAAGTGGGACAGTAAGAGAAGCAAAGCAGGCAAAGCTGTTTGTGGGACATGGGAAAGAGGAGGATAAGGCATGAAAAAGCAGCCGGCACATAGCTGTATAAAGGATAACCACCTCATTTACGGTACAAGGGATGATACAGGCAGAAGCCTGATGTCCCAAGGTGTCCCAAGTGTCCCACTGTCCCAAGCTTTATAGGGACGGGACAATGGGACAGCGGGACAACAGTCGAAAAACTCAAAAACAAAGACAAGCCATGAGTAACTATTCGTTACAGAAATATAAAGGGACGGCAACACGCCATACCTGCCCCAACTGCGGGGACAAGCGGTCTTTCACATGCTATGTGGATGAAAGCGGTATGCCCCTGCATCCGTCTGTCGGCAGGTGCAACCATGAGAGCAGTTGCGGGTATCATTATACTCCCAAGGAGTATTTCCACGACCACCCCGAATGCCGTACTGCCAATGGTTTCTCTTTTGGCAGGCAGAGGTCGGAGCGGAAGCCTGTGCAGATACCACCACAAGCAACCATAGGCTACATACCGCCAAAGTATGTGGAGAGGTCGCAAAGCGTGCATAGCAATTTCTTCCGCTTCATTTCATCGCTCCTTGATTCCTATTACGGCAGCAAGGCAAAGGAAGTGTTGAAGAGGTTGCTGGAAGAGTACCGTCTGGGGGCGACCCGTGACGGGGCTGTCATCTTCTGGCAGATAGACCGCGCAAACAGAGTACGCACGGGCAAGGTGATGCAGTACAATCCCGATGACGGACACCGTGTCAAAAACGGACAGACATCGACAGTGGACTGGATACACAGCCTGCTTAAAAGGCGGCACGAGCTGGCAGAGGAATGGCAACTGTCCCAATGCCTGTTCGGGGAACACCTGCTGAACACTTATCCCGATAAGGTCGTGGTCTTGGTGGAATCCGAAAAAAGTGCCGTTATCGGCTCTGCTATCTTCCCCGGCTATGTATGGCTGGCGACAGGCGGTAAGAGCCAGTTGGGAGAGGAAAAGCTCCGTGTGCTGACCGGGCGCACCGTGCTCCTCTTTCCCGATGCGGACGGATATGCGGAATGGAAACAGCGTGCCGGGAGTATGACCTATTGCAAGGCGGTCGTATCCGACATCATTGAGAAGAATGCCACCCCGGAGCAGAAAGCGGCACACATAGACATTGCCGACTGGATTGTCTTCCAGATACGGGAAAGCAAAATAAATTGTACAGCCGACCACTTGGTGGAAGCAGAAAGAATCCTCCGGCGGATGATAGAGAAGAATCCCGTCCTGCAAAAGCTGATAGACGACTTCGACCTTGTACTGGTCGGTGCATCCCCAATCGGCAACGGTGATGAAAACCCTCCATAACGGAGAAGAGCGGAAGCCGTAGGCTGTGGGTAACGGACAATGGCTTGCCATTGATATAGCCCACTATAACTACACGCTTCGCTTTCGTAGTTGTGGGCTCTCCCGAGGGGATTAGGGCTTTGCCCTAATAACCCACTCAGGGCGTTTCACCCCTGAGAACCCCGAGCAAAGAGTGACCTTCTCTTTGCAATCTCCGCTTATGGGTACAGCCCCTAAGAACCCCATAGCGGTTATGAGCGAACAGCGGCAAACAACTTTAGTCAATAACCAAATCAACATAAAAATGGCAACCAAATCAAGCATACATATCAAGCCCTGCAACGTCAAATCAAGCGGGGCTCATAACCGGAGAACAGCCGAGTATATGCGTAATATCGGCAAGTCCAAAATCTACATCGTTCCTGAACTGACTGCCAGTAACGAGCAGTGGATAAATCCCGGCTTCGGCGACCCTGACCTACAAGTACACTATGACAATATCAAACGGATGGTCAAGGAAAAGACAGGTCGTGCCATGCAGGAAAAGGAACGTGATCGCAAAGGCAAGAACGGTAAAACCATCAAGGTGGCAGGGTGCTCGCCAATCCGTGAGGGCGTGTTGCTCATCCGACCGGACACGACACTGGCAGACGTGCAAAAATTCGGCGAGGAATGTCAAAGACGCTGGGGCATCACACCGCTCCAAATCTTCCTGCACAAGGACGAGGGACATTGGCTAAGCGGACAACCCGAAGCCGGGGACAAGGAGAGTTTCAAGGTTGGCGAAAGATGGTTCAAACCGAACTATCATGCGCACATCGTTTTCGACTGGATGAACCACGATACAGGCAAGAGCCGCAAGCTCAATGAGGAGGATATGACCGAAATGCAGAGCTTGGCATCCGACATTCTCCTGATGGAGCGTGGGCAGTCAAAGGCTGTTACAGGAAAGGAGCATCTGGAGCGTAACGATTTCATCATTGAAAAACAGAAAAAGGAAATGAAGCGTCTTGATACCACAAGGCAGTACCGGGAACATCAGTTGGAAATGGCCAACCAAAAGATGCAGGAGGCGGAAAGTGTCACCAACTCCCTTATTGAAAAGATGCAACAAAAAGAGCGACAGAGTAAAGACCTCGACAAGGCTATCAGCGAGAAACGCTCCAAACTGAACAGGGAAAAAGGAAGCGAACTTCTGAACGCCGCTGTCGGCTGGGCGACCGGAAAGTCAAAAGCCCTGAAAAATGAAATTGAGGATTTGCGCAGCGAGATTTCCACGCACGAGGAAACCATTGAACGGTTGCAAGATAAAATTCAGACCATGCAGGACGACCATCACCGTGAGCTGGTGAACTTGAAGAGCAAACACCAGTCCGAACTGAGCCGCAAGGAAACGGAACATGCACAGGAAACCACAAGGCTTAAAAACCGGATTGCATGGCAAAGCCATATCATCGGCTGTTTGAGTTTTCTGCTGCTCAAAACAAGCGATATTTTCCGCAAGGCAGTAAACTGTATTATTCGTTTTGCGAAAGATTATTATAAGCCACGTTTTGATACAGAACAAGTGTCAGACATCAAGCGTGCCCTTGACCTGTTCGGAAATGACAGGCAATCACACTGGGCGGCAGGGGATTTCCTGTATTTCACAGCCAAGCAAAAAGGGGAACTTGATAGCCGGGAGCAAATCAAAGCCAGACGGGAAATTGACAATGTGGTGGAGGGAAATTACGACCAACAGCAAAAGAAAGGATTTTCGATGAGAAGATAACGTAAACAATATCAAAATAAGGAATAGGATTCTTGAAAAACAATATTCTATTCCTTATTTCCGGTAAACTACATAGTTGATTATTAGAATTTATAAAGTTCTCTTATCGCACGTACCTATGTCCTTTTTATCGTCTTATTTGTCATTAGTTAATACAGATATTTGTAACGATACATTTTTAAAGTCATCAAAAACAATCGTTTGGAAACCTAATTGTTTTGCTGTTTCAATATTGGCGGAATTATCATCAATGAACAACGTGTTTTCGGCAGTCAGATTATACCGTTCAAGCAGGATTCTGTATATTTTCGGGTCGGGTTTAATGACCTTTTCTTCACCGGACACGACAATGCCATCGAACAGTTGAAAAAAATTATATTTAGAGTAAACCAATGGGATTGTTTCAGCCGACCAATTTGTCAAGCCATAGATACCATACCCTTCTCCTTTTAGTCGTTTCAATAAATCCACGCTCCGAGTGAACTCGCCTTTCAACATACACTCCCATTTATCTTTGAACATCCGTATGGGTTCCGTATATTGTGGGTATTGTTTCTGCAACAACCTGACACCCTCTTCAAATGAACGTCCCTTATCTTGCTCGGCATTCCATTCTTCAGTACATATATGGGAAAGGAAATATTCCATCTCTTTTTCGTCCTTAAAATAAGTACGGTAGAAATATTTCGGGTTCCAATCCAGTAAGACGCCTCCGAAATCGAATACAATGTTTTTAACCATTTCTTTAATTTATGCCGTTATTTCTACATAATTGCCTTCAGGATCAGCAATGGCGCTTTCATAATAGCCATCGCCTGTTATTCTTGGCTCACTCAATATTGTGTAACCGTCTGCCCTTAGCCGTTCAGTAAGCTCATTCACCGTTTCCCGACTTTCTACACTAATGGCAAAATGAGCCAAACCTTTCAGATTACCCCTGCTTGCCGGATTTTCCATATCGGGAATATTCATGAGTTCAATACGGGTTTTATCCTCTCCAAAAGACAAAAAATAGGATGTGAATTTTTTTGCCGGATTTGTGTATTTATCCCCACATGTCAAGTTGAAATATTTAAGGTAAAAGTCACGGAGCAGTTCAATATCGTCCGCCCAGATTGCGATGTGTTCTATTCTCATATTATTTTTTTATTTGTTATTTTCCGTACTGTTTTTCTTTAGCCATTCCATCCTGCGTAAATCCGGTAGATGCTTGATGGAGAAATTCTCAAACTTAGCTTTGAACCCGTTACCGTCCGGACAAGCTCCCATAATCCCTACCATAACCGGATGATTGTCTTGCAACCAAGCGTTGCGCATCATCGTGTATTCCTTATCATCGAAAGAGTAGAAAACTTCCACGGCATCCAATCGGCGCACCGCTTTTATCCAGACAAAAGGCACGGGCTTTTCCAACGGGATAATGCTCCAGTCGCTCGTGCGGTGGGTCACGACAGTGCTAAGATTATATTTTCCATCCACGAACTCGATACCCGCTTTTATATAATTTTCATGGTCAATGCGCAACATCAATCCCGACTGGTCAAAACGTGTCTTGTAATCACCGGATATTTTTACTTTCACCTCAAATTCTCCGCCATGCAGAGTGTACAGAAACGGGGCATCATCCACGGTAAACCCATAGTGGGAGATACGCCAGTAATCGGTTTGAGGGGTGACATTCATCGAAAGCGAATTGTCTTCGATTTTCCATTGTTCCGGTTCATTGAACCACTGCATCTTTTCCAATGATTGCGCCAAGCAACTAAATGAGGCGGCAACCATCATTCCACTTAGTATAATTTTTTTTATTTCCATATACTTTTTCATGGATAACCATTACTTTTTTTACCTTTGCAAAGGTAAGGCGTTGTTATATACTATACAATGATTATAAATAACCATTTTTATCGCCGATAAATGAATGCTATAGATATCTTGAAGAAAGAATTCTCTAAACAGGATTTTGAAAAAGGGCAACCCTATGCAGAAATGCTGGACAGATATAAGGACATAGCTTGCAACTATGCACGGATGGAAAACGCCATTGCCGTTTTAAGTGATTTGCGCACCAATACAAGTTACATCTACTACGGCGGTTTTTCACAAACACTGGGAATAGACAAAAGCGGAAAAGAGAATAAAGTATCTTCCATTTGGGAAGAAGAAGTTTTCAAACTAATTCACCCTGATGATTTGGCAGGCAAACACTTGCAAGAGCTATCTTTTTCCCATTTTATCAAGCGTCAACATAAAAGGAAACGTGCTGATTATTATTTAGCAAGCAAACTACGTATGAAAAATGGAATGAACAGTTATATACCTGTGTTACACCGAATATTTTATATCACCGTTCCACCTAATTGCACTTTATGGCTGGCTTTATGTCTTTATAGTCCCTTATTATTCGATATACCCGCCAAATGTTTGATAATAAATTCCATCAATGGGCAAATGATAGAATTAGACAAACAGAATGACACAAAAATACTGTCCGTCAGGGAAAAACAGGTGTTAAGTCTTATAGACAGAGGTTTGACAAGTAAAGAAATAGCTGGAACACTTTCTATCAGTACAAACACAGTCAGTCGGCACAGGCAAGAGATTTTAGGTAAGCTCCAAGTGAAAAACTCCATTGAAGCCTGTCGGGTAGCAAAAAGATTTAAAATTAATTTGAGCATCAGACAAAATACAAAACTTTTACTGTGGCTTAGGCAATGAATCAAAATTGAAGTGGGATATAGGAAACAAATTGTACCGAAAAAGAAGAAGCTACGCATATTGGCACTCTAAGTGAGTTAAGAATCAATAAAATCGTTAAATCTTTAGTCTTTGGAATGTGCTATTAAAGGTTACGACCATATTTCTGACTTATTACTTGCAAAATATTGAATAATAACTGGTTGTAAATACAGCGGTTGAAATACTTGACAAACGACTTTTTTATTTTGTATCTTTGAAAAAATAAAAGTGATAAACAGTATGAGAAATATAAGAACAATAGATACATAAATAACATTCCGACTGATATATTTTAGTATCAGGATAGATATGATATAGGGTAATAGTCTAACGATTATTGCCCTATTTTGTTTATATTTTTACTTTAAACATTTAATCCATTTCCGAAAAACGGGAAAAATAGTTTTTAATAAATTCGGATACCGTTTATAATAAACTATCCAAAAGTTTATTATAAACAGAAATCAAGTTTATTAATAGTGGAATAGCTGGTTGTAAAAATAGAGAAAACTGTATTATAGAATAGAGGAGCATCGAAAAGTGCATTCGTTTACGAAGTAATATAAGATAACATTTTTCATTTCTTCCAAATATGCAGATAATTCAAACCATCAACACAAGGAGATAGTATCCCGTCAAAAATGAACGATAAGAAGAAACACCTAAGGCGGTGTTTCCGCATCGCTGCGCAGTAGGATTTTTACTACAATAACAAGCGATGAACAATATTTCTTAAATGAAAAAGCCGTGCCCTATCGGGGCAAAAATATCTCCTTTCTTCTCTTTTATTAGAAAAATAAACTTTATTTTTGTATGTCTAAAAAAGAAATAATGAGATTATGAAATACTTAGATCCAAAGGCGGACTTGACTTTTAAACGTGTATTTGGTGAGCATCCCGATTTAGTGATGAGCTTGCTTAACGCCTTGCTTCCCATTTCTGTCGGTCAGGAGATTACTGATATTGAATATCTTCCTGCCGAAATTGTGCCGGATAATCCATTGCGTAAAAACAGCATTGTGGACGTGCGTTGCAAGGATAAGTTCGGAAGGCAGTAGTTTATTGCTGAGATGCAGATGATCTGGTCTCTGGAATTCAAGCAGCGTGTATTGCTCAATGCTTCCAAAGCATACGTACGCCAAATCAATTCGGGCGAGTAATATGAACTGCTTCAACCTGTGTATTCGCTCAATCTAGTGAACGAAATGTTTGAATCTGAATTACCGGTTTTCTATCACTATTATCGTCTGGTTCATGAAGAGAATACCGATAGAGTGATTGATGGCCTGCATTTGATATTCGTAGAACTACCCAAGTTCAGCCCGCATACATATAGTGAAAAGAAGATGCAAGTGTTGTGGTTACGCTATCTGACCGAAATCAACGAAAACACTCGCGAAGTGCCCGAAGATTTGATAGATAATCCGGAAGTGAAAAAAGCTATTAATGCATTGGAGGAATCAGCTTTTACCGATGCGCAACTGCTGGGATATGAAAATTTTTGGGACATTATCAGCGTGGAAAAGACGTTGTATAACAGTGCGGAACGCAGAGGATTGAAAAAAGTATCGAGCAAGAGAAGTTTGAAGTTGCCCGAAAAATGAAGTCGGACGGATTAGCGGTTGATTTCATATCCAAATACACAGGACTGTCTCTTGATGAAATCAAAGAGTTATAGGCTGCAAAAGCAATGTTGCAAACTATTATAGCATTTCATTCGTCTCCGTACGGTAATGAGTGAAATTATAAATATATTCCTTTCCTACTGAATAATTTTTTCTGTTGGAGGTTTTCTTTTGTTAAATTAAATATAGCTTCCTTTCGCTTGAAAACTAAACTAAAAAGAGGCTGTCTCAAAATAGAATTGCTAAAGCAAAAATCTTATAGATTGAAACTTAAAAGTAAAAAATCTCCTGGTTTTAGCCATATCATTAAGATAGATGAAAGCTAAAACAGGAGATTTTTATATCGTAACTTATAGATTATAAGTAAGTCTATCCAATTTTTCTATTTTGAGACAGCCTCTTTTTGTATACTCTCTTAAAATAATATTTCGGTTTTACATAGGAGATTCCCTGTGTACTTATCTTTAGAATGCATATCCAAATCCTATATTCAAATAAATAGGATACATAGCAAACGAAATTGTAGTAAAGTCTTTCTTGAAAATATCGTTTAGTCCCCATGTTAGGTCAGCGTACACATTTAGGTGTTTATAGGCTTTCCACTCTCCGCCTAGCTGTAATCCCCATTGAAATTTGCGTAGACTGCTAGAGAAATCATAAGTTGCTATATTATCACCCTCGAAATTAACGCGGCTACCAGTAGCATCCGGGGAGCGGAGATGGCCCTCGTAAACATGTCCAGAGAAATCACCATCCATCATATATGATAGATAAGGCCCCGCAACCAATTTCCAGCGATCACTGATTTTGTAGTTGGCTAATATGGGTATTGTCAAAAGAGACATTTTGACTTTAGTCTTGACTCCTCCTGTCCAAAGTCCTTCTACTTTTCCGCCTATGTCGTTGAATATTTCCATACCATAGTTTTTCACTAGAGCCTCGGTAGTCATGTTTTTGTTAGCAAGACGTACTCCTAAACTAACTCCCCATTTCTTTTGGACATCTATCCATTTTGTTACATTACCTTCCAGAGTAATAGCAAGTCCGGGAGAATAGCTTTCGATGCTTCTGATTTCTTCGGGAAGGGGAAGAGGAGATGTCCCACCGATATTTACACCTGCTTTGAATTGATAGTCTAGTCCATGAAGAGAAGACCATAGTAGTCCTTTGTGTTCGGACGATTGTGCATTGATTTGGCTGATACTGCAAAAAAGGATAACAATACTAGCCAATATATATTTATTCATATATAAATTACTTTTTAAGTTATTATTCGTTGTCTTCTTTACACTGAATAGTTACCTCGTCTATCCACAAAGTACTTCCTACTGAACCTTTAAATTCTGCTCCATTTATGCTGGAAGAGAATACAACAGCGAGTTTGTATTTACCTTCCTTGAGAGCTGATTCATCTATTGCTTTTTTATATTCAAAAGGTAATTCAAACTGTTTCCACTCACTCGTCTTTTCTATTGACGGGATTCTTGCAAGAGCTATAATCTTATTGGAATTTAGGGAATTATATCCATCAAGGAAATCTTCCACATCGTCAGCTTCGTATAAGACGGCATATATATCACCTTTATCCTTTCCTTCCATTGAAGGATCTATTATAGGCTTTCGGTTTTCATCAGTGCCCGAAATATAAACAGTGCCAGGTTGAAATTTATAATATCCTTTTAGTGTTTTTGGATGTTTGAAAAATGGGAATCCGAATTTTGTAGCAGCTTTGGCATCTCTTAATGCATCTTTTACTATGAATGTACCGATGAAAAGGTTACCTGCTGCAATTGGCATCTTAACTTTTTCGCCAAAATCTCCTGTACTCTTTGTCTCTAGTCGAATACCTTTACCTATATAACCTTCAGTTTGTAAAGTTGGGTAATCAAAGGGGGACTTTGCCATACCGGTAAGTTTGAAGCCCGGATTTCCACTCGCCCATTGGAGCGTTTCTCCTTGTTGCTGATTAAATTCATAAAGTTCATGGTAATCGGAACTTCCATCTACTAAGTTTTCGAAATGGAAATTTGTAGGAAGTTCAGATTTGATTACAGTAATGGTATAGACAGCTTCAGTTGTTTCACTTTCAGATGTAACTCTGAACTTACGTTGATACTGTTCCAATGTTTGTTCTGGAGTAATGGGGATCTGTGAAGTAGAAAAGTCATATTTGGGAGGAGCATCATTTGCTATTGCATTAACAGGTTCTATACTAGCTCCGTCTGGTAATGTGAATTTAATTTCTAATGCAGATAAGTCTGTAGACTTAGATACATAAATAGAAGCTGTTTTACTACTAGGATTAATAGTGGATAATTGGATGTTAGTACCGCTGCATCCGTCTATAGCTGCTTCGACATTCAAAGCTTCATCTTGGATGCAGGAAACCATTGTCAGACATAAGACTATTCCGGCTGATACATTTCTTAGTTTCATCTGTTTATTCAGAATTAATGGATTATTCGTATGCAAAGGTAGATAAAAGAGTTGAATATCAATTGACATTGAATGTTAAAAGAAAAAATGGGGTTGTGAGAATGATATGGCAACTTCCGTTCTGTATGCTGGATTTGTTTTATAACATGTATGTCGCTGTTTGATGAACAATTCGAAATTTTTCATGGAGTCTCTGTTTTATATCGGGAAAATCCTGTCATTTCCCATATAACCGTTCAGTTCGTAACCTTTTGCGGAACCATACTTTGAGACTGTATAAAAAAACTCCCACTTTTCCCTTAGGAAAGCGGGAGTTTTTAATAAACTATAGCTTACTTATATCTTATGGGCTGATTATACGATACCTTGTGCCATCATTGCTTTTGCAACCTTCATAAATCCGGCTACGTTAGCACCTTTCACATAGTTTACATATCCGTCGGCTTCAGTACCATACTGAACGCAAGCTTCGTGGATATTCTTCATAATGCTTTTCAGTTTCTCGTCAACTTCTTCTGCACTCCAACTCAGTTTGATAGAGTTCTGAGTCATTTCAAGACCTGATACAGATACACCACCAGCATTAGCCGCTTTACCCGGAGCATAAAGAATCTTAGCATCCTGAAATACTTTGATTGCTTCCGGAGTAGAAGGCATGTTAGCACCTTCGGAAACTGCAATTACACCGTTGGCAACCAATGTCTTGGCATCGTCGCCGTTAAGTTCGTTCTGAGTGGCAGAAGGCAGGGCGATATCTGCTTTTTCGCCCCAAGGACGAGCTCCTTCTACATATTTGCAACCATATTTCTCTGCATATTCGCGGATACGACCACGGTAGAGGTTTTTCAGTTCCATGATATAATCCAGCTTTTCGCGGTCGATACCATCCGGATCATAGATGTAACCGTCAGAGTCGGACATGGTCAGCACTTTGCCACCCAGTTCAAGAACTTTTTCTGCTGTGTATTGAGCAACGTTACCGGAACCGGAAATCAGGCAAGTCTTGCCTTTCAAGTCAGTACCCTTAGTTTTCAGCATTTCCATTAAGAAATAGATGTTACCGTAACCGGTAGCTTCCGGGCGAATCAATGAACCACCAAATTCGCGTCCTTTACCGGTAAATGTTCCGGTGAATTCATGAGTCAGTTTCTTGTACATACCAAACATGAAACCTACTTCACGACCACCAACACCGATGTCACCGGCAGGAACGTCAGTCTCAGGACCCACGTGACGCCATAATTCAAGCATGAAAGCCTGTACGAAACGCATTACTTCCATATTTGACTTACCGCGCGGAGAGAAGTCGGAACCACCTTTACCGCCACCCATCGGAAGAGTAGTCAGTGAGTTTTTGAATGTTTGTTCAAAGGCAAGGAACTTCAAGATAGAAAGGTTTACAGATGCATGGAAACGGATACCGCCTTTGTACGGGCCAATCGCGTTGTTATGCTGAACACGGTAACCCATGTTCGTCTGAATGTTACCTTTGTCGTCCATCCAAGTCACGCGGAACTGATATACTCTATCAGGAATACACAGACGTTCGATCAAGTTTACTTTATCAAACTCCGGGTGTTTGTTGTATTCTTCTTCAATCGTAGAAAGTACTTCTTCTACTGCTTGATGATACTCCGGTTCATTGGGAAATCTTCTTTTCAGATCGTCTAATACCTTTGCTGCATTCATAATCTTTTTTTCTTTTATTGGTTGTTTAAAATTCGATTATCTATTTCTCTTATGCGGTTGCAAAAGTAAAGATAAAAATTGAACTAGCAAACATTTTATAAAGAAAAATGCGATAAAACATCAAAATTGATATTTTATCGCATTAAAAATAGGAAAAAAGATATTTATTTATTCTTTTTCATCGACTTATAGACAGGAATAAAGACTAACGCTGCCGAAATGATAAGCATTACTATCGTCATACCGTCAATACGTTCGGCTTTTGTAAGAACCAAATAGCAAAGAGCCAGCCAAAGTAGACTGATACAAACTATTTGTGATTTTGATAACGGCCTTCTCATTTGCTTTCCTTTTTCTTCTTGTCTACGATGGCATCAATCACGGCTACGGCGGTGATATTGACGATGTCGCGAACAGAGCTTTCGAAGTCGGTGAAATGGATAGGCTTGTTCAATCCCATTTGGATAGGCCCGATAAATTCTGTGTCAGGGTCCATTGCTTGCAGCAGTTTGTATCCGGCATTTGCTGAACTCAAGTTCGGGAAAATCAATGTATTTACATCTTTTCCTTTCAGACGGGTGAACGGATACTTGGCGTCACGCAATTCGCGGTTCATGGCAAAGTTTACCTGCATTTCACCGTCGATAGCCAGTTCGGGATATTCTTCCTGCATATATGACACCGCTTCGTGCACTTTCACAGGGCTACCTGCGGTGTCAGCGCCGAAGTTGGAGTATGACAACATTGAGATAACCGGCGTGTGATTGAAGAAGCGAACTGTTTTGTCAGACAGTTTGGCGATATCAATCAATGTGCTTGTATCCGGGTGGCGGTTAATCAATGTATCTGCCAGGAAGTAAGTGCCTTTCTTGGAGTTCAGGATATGCATGGTTCCGAAATGTTTGAAGCCCGGTTGGATGCCGATTACTTCTTTGGCCACTTTGATCGTATTGCTATATCTTGTATAAAGTCCGGTGATGAATGCGTCTGCATCTCCGGTTTCAACCATCATCATACCGAAATAGTTACGTTCGAACATCTTGTCGTTGGCTTCTTCGTAAGTAAAGCCTTCGCGTGAACGTTTCTCTGCCAGAATGCGTGCATAACGTTCGCGGCGTTCCGATTCGTCCGGGTGGCGGAGGTTGACGATTTCGATACCTTCGAGGCTGAGGTCGAGTTCTTCCGCCAGTTTGCCGATTGCTTCGTCGTTTCCTAATAAGATAGGATGGCAGATACCTTCGGCTTTCGCTTCGACGGCGGCTTTCAGCATATTCGGGTGAATGCCTTCGGCAAACACTACACGTTGCGGGTGGCGGCGGGCGGTGTCATACAGTTGGCGGGTCAGTTTGGATTCATATCCCATAAGTTCGCGCAAGTGTACGCAATAAGCGTCCCAATCCTTGATATCGGTACGTGCCACTCCGCTTTCCATAGCAGCTCTTGCCACGGCACAGGAAACTTCGGTGATGAGGCGTGGGTCTACCGGTTTCGGGATGAAATATTCCGGCCCGAAAGAAAGATTGTTCACGTGGTATGCTGCATTCACGACGTCGGGTACAGGCTGTTTTGCCAGATTGGCAATAGCGTGTACGGCGGCGATTTTCATTTCTTCGTTGATCGCCTTGGCATGCGTATCCAGAGCACCACGGAAGATGTACGGGAAACCGATAACATTGTTAATCTGGTTCGGATAGTCGGAACGTCCGGTTGCCATTAATACGTCAGGGCGTGCTGCCATAGCGTCTTCGTAAGAGATTTCCGGTGTCGGGTTTGCCAGTGCAAATACGATAGGCATGGGAGCCATGCTGCGCACCATGTCCTGACTCAGCACATTTCCTTTTGACAGTCCGAGGAATACATCTGCACCTTTGATTGCTTCTTCCAATGTATGGATATCTGTGCGGTCGGTTGCAAAATATCTTTTCTGTTCATTCAGATCGGTACGCGCCTTGCTGATTACGCCTTTACTGTCCAGCATGACGATGTTTTCGAGACGTGCGCCCAGTGATACATATAATTTAGTACAAGATACGGCAGAGGCACCTGCACCGTTCACGACGATTTTTACATCTTCGATTTTCTTTCCGGCCACTTGCAGGGCATTCACCAGTCCGGCACTGGAGATGATAGCCGTTCCGTGCTGGTCGTCGTGCATCACAGGGGATGTCCAGTTCTTCTTTCAGGCGGCGTTCGATTTCGAAACATTCGGGAGCTTTGATGTCTTCCAGGTTGATGCCGCCGAAAGTAGGAGCGATAGCTTTCACTGCTGCAATGAATTTCTCCGGATCTTTTTCGTCCACTTCAATATCGAACACGTCGATACCTGCATAAATTTTGAAAAGCAGTCCTTTACCTTCCATTACGGGTTTGCCGCTCAATGCGCCTATGTCACCCAGTCCGAGCACAGCTGTACCATTGGAGATAACGGCAACAAGATTGCCTTTAGCTGTATATTTATACGCATCTTGCGGATTCTTCTCTATTTCAAGACAAGGCTCTGCCACACCGGGAGAGTATGCAAGTGATAAGTCGGTTTGTGTACTGTAAGGTTTGGTAGGAACTACCTCGATCTTACCGGGTTTGCCCTGTGAATGGTAGAGCAAAGCGGCTTCTTTGGTTATTTTAGCCATGGTATCTGTATTTTTATTAATAAGTTATCATTTGGCTGCAAATGTAGGAATAAAAGTTTGAATCTGTCGTCTTTCGGAGATAATTTCTATTAATTTTATAGCAAAATGACTAAAATAATGAGTCGATATGTAATTTGACTGTAATTGTGTCCTGTTTCTGAAAGAAGCACGGTTGATACTTAAACAGCCGTGCTTCTAATTCTATTACTTATTCTTTTCGGATGGTGTATGTGTGGTGCGCCAAAATGTATTTTTTACATCACGTGCCACTTCTTTCCAGCTTGGCATGCTTTTCAACGAACGGCGCACCGGGAAATCATAAAGCAGCAACAGCAGGAATAGGAAGATACAGGCATAAGCCACCCAGCCATAAATCTGCTTGATGCTCACTTCCATCATCTGACTGATAAACTCTTCCATGTAATGGCCGAGATTGAACGGACTGCTGCTGAATGATACATGGTCGATTGCCGCCCCGTAGCGTGCCAGGTTATCAGGAACGTAATAAGCCAGTCCTTGTGCATAGATCGCGCAACCCAATACACCGCCGACTACCATGTGAAGCATATTGAATACACTTAACGATTGGAAAAAATGTTGGAAAGTCATGATTTCTTCCAGGCAGACCATAAAGGTGGCGCTTAATACCGCATAGGCGAATCCCCGGCATATTGTCGGAAGATAAAGCTGTGAGATGTGAATATCAGTAGAGATTGTCAGATAGAACCCTATCAGATAACCGATAAGCCCTAAGAAACCGACAATGATAAGACGTACATAATTATAGTGTTTGATATGCATCCACCAATAAGAGAATACGCAGCCGATTACTATACCGATAATAGCAAACCACGCCAATTGCACGCTTATCAGCTCCTCATACTTCATCACTTCCTCATAAAAAACTTCTTCCAATACATGCTCGGTTGCCAGAAATGCTTCCACTAGTGTGATTAGTCCCAATAAAGGTAAGAGGTAGCGGTAACTCCACATTTTAGGCTCTAAGAACGGGTGACGGATAGTCAGCATGCGCCAGATGCAAAAAAACAGGGTTATCAGGATAGCTACCGACAACTGACGGATAACCGGACTGTTCCACCAGTCATACCAGTCACCGTAGTTGAAGAGGAAAGCTATCTCGGCCAGCAATGCCGCCCATAACGCTGCCCCCAGCCAGTCAATGCCGAACAACGGAAACTTGCGCATAAACCGGAAATGCTTTACGCAAATGGTCTGTATCAACAGGACTATTATCATCAATCCTGCAATGAAAAGATTCATATATGTCCAGTGATAATGATACATCAGATAAGTCGTTATCAGGTCGGACAACTGGATGCTTCCCAAGACGACGATGTGAAGCCAGGGAAAGAAAACGGTAAAATCCCGTTTGGGCGTCATCCACAACTGAATGTTGGACATACATTCAAAGGTTCCCTGGATTTTGCACATGCCTTCGATGAAACATATCAACCACAATAGCGGAAGGAAAGTAATATGCGGAGCAATCAGGTTACAGACCAATACCCCCAATGCAGCCGATGTGAGCAACGTCTTATTTGTAAAACGGAACTTCATGCGGAACAGCAAGGGGAAGTAGATAGCCATACCTGCGAGATTGGCGTACATACACATCAATATATCCTCACGCATCAATGCCATTCCCCCGATCATCTGGTTCAATGCTCCCAAATAGACCCCGCCCGAAAGTTGGAAAGTAATGGCAATGAACAGATAAATCCACGGTTGTATCTTCCGCGGTACGAAGCTACGGAACATGGGCATCACGAAAGGGCCATTTAAAACAGGTGCTCCCATACGTTAATATTTCACCTCACATTCTACATTGAAACCGGCACGCAAGCGTTTTAAATCTTCCGGCTTGTTTCCTTTCAGGCTGATGCGGACGGGGATTCGTTGTTCTACCTTTACAAAGTTCCCGGTTGCATTGTCCTGCGGAATCATTGAGAAAGCCGCTCCCGTAGCATCGGAAATGGATTCGACGATACCTTTGAAAGTGACGTTCGGCACGGCGTCTGCGGTTATTTCCACTTCTGCACCTTCTTTGATATTCGGAAGCTGGGTTTCGCGGTAATTGGCGATTACCCACAAATCACTGCTGTCTACGATATCAACCATGGTCTGTCCCGGTTGAACCAATTGACCCTCCAGAATCTCTTTCTTTCCTGTGGTACCGTCACACGGGGCGATGATAATCGTATAGGAAAGATTCAGACGGGCAAGTTCCAACGCAGCTTCTGCCAGGCGGACACCTGCTTCATTCTGTCCCAGGCGATGAGTCTGTTCGCTTTTCACTAAAGACGTAGATTGTTTGGCACGCGATACCTGTTCGTAACGGGCTTTGGCTGTTTCATAAGCTGTGTGCACATTATCATATTGTTGCTTCGTCACAGCATCTTCCTGCAATAACTTTTCAAAACGGTTCAGTTCACGTTGGGCATTTTCCATTTGTACACGTACTTCTTCAATACTTGCGTCACTTACGCTCAGGTTGTTTTGGGTAGTGGCAATGCCTATGGTCGTTGCCTGCCGTCCCGCAGTGGCATTGGCCAAATCCGCTTCCGCCTGTGCTACACGAAGACGGAATTCCGCATCTTCAATAATAACGAGCGTATCACCTTTTCGTACCTGCTGATATTCTTCAAAGCATATCTTCTTGATAAATCCCGGTACACGGGTATTAATAGGTGTGATATGTTGTTTCACCTGTGCATTGTCGGTATATTCGATGTTTCCCAAATGAATGAACCGGGAACAAACATAAGTGGCACCACCAATGAGAAAACAAAGAATCAGAATGTTGTATATAATCTTTTGAGTCTTTCTAGCTATCATAATCTGTTCTATTTAAAAGGGTATGAATAATTGATTTTCAATTAAAGGGTATGTGTGATATATTTCATTTTATAGAAACTGTAAACCACGTTGATACGTGCGTTGACCAGACCGAGGTCTGCACTTAATTTCATGTTGCTGGCATCGAGCATGTCGGTAAGTAATGCAAGGTCATTCTTATAGCGATTACTGGTTACGTCGTAATTCTGATTGGCAAGCTCCACGCTTTTCTCTTGTGTGCGAAGGTCGGTAAATGAGGTCAGGAAATTGACATAATTGGCTTGGACGCCGTTCTCTATCTGTTCTTGCGCTAGTGAATATTCTTCCTGTGCCTTACGCATATTCAGTTTTGCCTGGCGTACTTTCTTGTTGTTCTTGAACAGTGATGAAAGATTGTATTTGATTCCTACCCCCACATACCAATAATTGAAGTTATTATCCAGCACGGGGACTTCAATAGTGATAGGCCCGTCCAGATGCTCACCGGCTACGAGAGCTATTTTCGGAAGAAGTTCCGAGCGTTCCAGTTTGACTTTCTGTTTGCTCATCTTCATTGCCAGTTGTGCTTGCTGCAAACCGACATTGCTCTGCGAAGCCAGTAGTTGCCAGTCGTTTTCCGCCAGAGCCTTCACTTCTTCGTCCAGTAGGGTGGAGTCGGGGATGATTTCCGTTCCGGCAGGAAGATGCAGCGTAGTCACCAGTTGGTGATTCATTATTTTGCATGCATCTTGTACTTTGGCTAATTGCAGTTTCAATGTCTCTTTTTGTAACTCATAACGGGTGATGTCATTTTTCAGAGCTGTTCCTTGTGTGCGTCGGGCTTCCATATTGCGAATCACCTGTTCTGTCAAATCGAGGTTCTTCTGCAACACTTGTACCTGGTTATTCAACTTATATAAATCCAGGTAGTAGCCGGTCAGAAGAAAACGTATCTCCTGCCGGTTCTTCTGCCAGTCCAGCGCAGCCATTTGCTGACTGAGTTCTGCTAAAGTAATACTGCTGCTGATAGCACCGCCTGCATAAATGACCTGTTGTGCTTCCAGCGCAAAGTTATTACCAAAATGAGGCATTGGAATGTTCTGCCCGTTCTTGAAGTCACGGTCCCACAGATACCCGTCACCCAAATAACTGAAAGAGAGCGATGCGCTGATGTCCGGCAAACGTTGTGACTTGGCAGCTTTCAAAGCCTCATCGGTAACTTCCTTCTCGGTTTTATACGTTTGAATACTCTGACTGTTCTCGTCTGCCAGACGGAACATCTCGTTAATGCCCAAAACTTTCCTGGTAAGTGTTTGGGCAAATGAACCCTGACTGCATAGTACTACGCATAGCGGTACTATGAGCCATCTTTTTTTGCTCATAAAATAAAAAAGAAATTTAGTTGATAATGATAAATATATGTTCCTATATCATGCCGCCTCCAAAGAAGGGAAGCCGGCATTTCGCATCGTGGCGAGTAGTTCTTATAGAAATAATCAAATCTGCACTGCTACACCCCAACCGTGGAAGTCATGCATTTTGTTCTCGTAGCGAATGGAAATTTGATAATACTTTAGTTTCATCTTGATACTTGCTTTTCTAATTTGGTTTGCAAAATTATGGAAAAAAACAGGTAAGTTGTGACCTTGTATATACGGAAATATAATGTTTTTTAACGATTTCTGTTCGGAGATTCATGTAGGAGACACGGATAAAAGATCTAAGAGATACAGGTGGAATATATTCCCTGTATCATCATTTCGGTAGATCGGAGCAGTACTTATTTCCTGCTTGTCGAAATAACGGTAACACTTATCATAAACAAGTGGCGAACTGCTTCACCGAGATTCAGATTCGAAACAGGAGATAAGGTTTTTCTCAAAGTATTCTCACTATAATGAGAAAAAATTCTCATTATAGTGAGAACTTTTTCTCATAATAATAAGTATTTTTTTTGAGCCAGTCTCTTCTTTATGATGTAATACTGTAATAATCAGTTTTTATGCATTCAGCGCCTGTTCGATATCTGCGATAATATCATCCGCATTTTCGATACCTACCGACAGACGGATCAAGTCCGGGCGTACACCTGCTTCCATCAGCTGCTCATCCGACAACTGGCGGTGAGTATGGCTGGCCGGGTGAAGCACACAACTACGTGCATCTGCTACGTGAGTGACGATAGCTATGAATTCCAGTGAATCCATAAACTTGATAGATACGTCACGTCCGCCTTTTAGACCGAAGGAGATAACTCCGCAAGAACCGTTCGGCATATATTTCTGTGCTAAAGCGTAATATTTATTATCCGGCAATCCGCAGTAGTTTACCCAAGCTACTTTCTCATTTTTAGACAGATATTCGGCGACTTTCTGTGCGTTGCGGCAGTGTTGAGGCATACGTAAGTGCAGTGTCTCAAGTCCCAGATTCAATAAGAATGAGTTTTGCGGGCTTTGGATGCTGCCGAGGTCACGCATCAGTTGCGCGGTTGCTTTGGTGATATAAGCACCTTTGCCGAATGCTTTTGTGTAAGTCAGCCCGTGATAAGATTCGTCCGGCGTGCAAAGTCCGGGGAATTTATCAGCATGAGCGTCCCAGTCAAAATTACCGCTATCTACGATACAACCGCCTACGCTGGTAGCGTGTCCGTCCATGTATTTGGTAGTGGAGTGAACAACGATATCTGCTCCCCATTCGAACGGGCGGCAGTTAATCGGAGTCGGGAAAGTATTGTCAACAATCAAAGGGACACCGTGGCTGTGCGCGATACGGGCAAACTTCTCAATATCCAGTACTTCAAGAGAAGGATTGGAAATTGTTTCACCGAATAATGCTTTCGTATTCGGACGGAAAGCTGCAGAAATTTCTTCTTCGCCGGCATCCGGATTGACGAAAGTAACCTCAATACCGAGTTTTCTCATTGTCACTCCGAACAGGTTGAAAGTACCACCATAGATAGCGGAAGAACAAACGAAATGGTCTCCTGCCTGGCAAATATTGAAAATGGCATAGAAGTTGGCTGCTTGTCCGCTGGATGTCAGCATAGCGGCCACACCACCTTCGAGGGCGGCAATCTTGGCGGCTACTGCATCGTTCGTAGGGTTTTGCAGGCGGGTATAGAAATAACCGCTGTCTTCCAGATCGAACAGGCGGGCCATCTGCTCGCTGGTTTCGTATTTGAAAGTTGTACTTTGATAGATGGGCAGCACGCGCGGCTCGCCTTTTTTCGGAGTCCATCCTGCTTGTACACACAGGGTTTCCGGTTTGAATTGTTTTGCCATAATGTTATCGGGTTTTAAGTGTTTTATTCCAAAAAAATGTTTTAATGGTGCAAAAGTAGGGAAAATAATTGTATTTTTGCCCTGTTTATGAGTGAAATGATACTCACGTGAAGGAGATAATTGTGTAGTTATGAAAAATAAACTCTATATTCTTTTATTCTTAACTTTTTCTTTTCTCGGGTACGGCACTTTGGGCGCAGCAGAGGGCTACTCCGAAGTCGGGAGAAGGCATCTCGTCTTTTCTGTTGAGGCACAACCGTTCTCCGAAGAAGTACTACGATGACTTTATCGAACTGAACAAGAAGAAACTGGGAAAGAATAATGTGCTGAAAGTGGGCGTGACTTATGTCATTCCGCCGGTAAAGAAATCATCGGGAACTTCTGCCGGGAATACAGAGGCTAAAAATACAACAGCTAAAGGTACAGGAACCCAGCAGAGATCTTCCAAAGCTAAAACGACTAAAATAGGAACCACTATTAAAGAACCTTTGTTTGGAAAGGAACTGGCAAATGTCAAAGTCACTTCCAACCGCCTTGCAGGTGCTTGCTTCTATGTTGTCAGCGGACATGGCGGACCCGATCCCGGAGCTATCGGACGGGTAGGGAAGCACGAACTCCACGAAGACGAATATGCCTACGACATCGCCCTTCGCCTGGCACGTAACCTGATGCAGGAAGGTGCCGAAGTCCGTATCATCATTCAAGATGCCAAAGACGGTATTCGTGACGATTCGTACCTGTCGAACAGTAAACGGGAGACTTGCATGGGCGATGCGATCCCGTTGAATCAGGTACAACGTCTTCAGCAACGTTGTAACAAGATAAATGCCCTTTACCAGAAAGACCGTAAGAATTATTCCTACTGCCGGGCAATCTTCATCCATGTAGACAGCCGTAGCAAGGGAAAGCAGACTGATGTTTTTTTCTATCATTCAAACAAAAAAGCGGTTAGCAAGCGCTTGGCGAATAATATGAAAGACACATTCGAATCAAAGTACGGAAAGCACCAGCCGAACCGGGGATTCTCCGGAACTGTGAGTGGACGCAATTTGTATGTGCTTTCGCATACTACTCCCGCTTCTGTTTTCGTGGAGCTGGGCAATATCCAAAACTCTTTTGACCAGCGCCGTCTGGTGATAAATTCCAATCGTCAAGCATTGGCAAAATGGCTAATGGAGGGCTTTCTGAAAGATTATAAAGAGAAAAAATAAATATAAAACATCTTTTTCGTGAACAAAACCGAAATAGGAATGTTTTATATATGCAAATCGCCTGATGACTACTTGTAGGTATGCGAGTATATATGAGTCGGTGAATATGCCTCCCCGGCATAACAGGTAGATTGCATAGTAGTTTTGTCGTGTTTTATTTTGTGTTTGTGTTGTGACGGTGCTGCGATGTGAATCGGGGTACCGTTTTTATGTATGTGACAGAAAGAAATTGTAAATGGCTGCATTAAAAAAAGAATAAGCACGAAACCATAATTTATTCCGGCTTCGTGCTCACTCTTTACTTATATACTGCAATCAGGCAGTACTATTTCCATTCGCTGTGCTGTTCCAACATCGGGTTTGTATCAATCTCACTTTGCGGAATAGGCCATACCAAATCTTGTGCTCCACGTAGATTATTGCGTTCGACTGCTCCGAAGCCATAGAATGACTTGTCTTCCTGCATACGTTTCTGAGCATTCTCAAAATCTTTCCAGCGATAAAGGTCGGCAAAGCGTAAATCTTCGAAGGCCAGTTCCACACGGCGCTCATGGCGTACAATGGCGCGTAGTTCATCTTGTTCCAGATTAGTTCCTTCTACCTCTTCTACAGCAGGCATACCTACGCGGTCGCGGACTTCATTGATATACTTGGTAATTTCCGCTTGGGAGTAACCGCCTTTTTCAATCATAGCTTCAGAGAGTGACAATAGTACCTCTGCATAGCGGATGACATAGAAATCTAAGCTACCGTCATATTCGTTTGCCGTATTTTCGGGAGTAAACCATTTACGGATACAGCATGTGGAGCTGGCAGGTAAGTTGTTAGTGTACAACTTTCCGTTCCATTCCATTCCCGGAAGCATCAATGTTGCCTTCATACGAGGGTCGCGGTTCTCATAACGTCCCATATCCGGATTCTCTTTTGTATGAGCTCCTTTGTCAAGGCTACCCTTAAATAAAGGAGACTTGTCAATAGGTAATCCATCCGTGCAATAAAAATCATCGCATAAATTCATTGATCCTTCGATGGCATTCATCGGAGCAGACCAGCAAACTCCAAAGCAATTACCTTCACCCAGTCCCGGGCCTTTGTAGTGAACACTCAGTAATACTTCACCAGCTGTTTCATTGGCTTCCTTGAATAAGTCTGCAAAGTTAGCTGCCGGGTCGCTGCCGTCTCCCGATTTGAAAAGTTGTATTTTACCAACAACGTTTTTGTAGGCATTTATAGCCTCGTCCCAATGCTGGTTGAAAAGGGCTATCCGTCCCATAATAGCGTAGGCCGCTTCTTGAGTCAGACGTCCTGTCTGTGCTTTTCCTATCACGGGGATCTTAGGAATCCATATTTTCAGATCTTCCAACAAAGAAGAGATAATCTGGCTGCGCTCCGTTTTGGGTGCTTGGGCTTCTGACAGAGTGAGAGGTTTTGTCAGATAGGGTACATCGCGGAAAACAGAAGTCAGATTGCAATACATCAGGGCGCGCAATGCTATTGCTTCAGCTTTGTATGCTTCTATTTTTTCTTGTTCCATTGGTATGCGTTCTACGTTTTCCACTAACATATTGCATCGCTTGATAACTTCATAATTGGCGTTCCAGTACATTGAAAAACATTCATCGGTGGTAGCCGAGGTACATTGTGAAATGGAACTACCTAGCATCCAGTTACCCCATGTGTGGTCACCATTGTCTGTGCTGGTTTCGCGTCCCAGAAATCCGAATTTCCAGCCGTCAATGTTGTCGTCATATAAGTTTTGGCTTTGCATGGCGTCGTAGCAAGCGGTCAGTGCCATCAATGCATCCGATTCGGTTTGCCAATAGGTCGTTTGGGAAGGCTGGTTCGGAGAATCTGTCTGTAGAAAACTGTCCGAACATGCGCTGGCAGATAATAACATTCCGGATAATAGTAAAACTCTGCATATATTTTTTGTATTCTTAATCATAATATTTGTCCTCCTTGTAATTAGAATTGAATGTTTAATCCAAATGAATAAGTACGCATATTGGGATGTACGTCATTTCTTGTATCACCCGATGACTTTTCCGGATCCCAGTTCTTCAACGGTGTGAACGTCAATAGATTACTTCCGGCAAAGTAAACACGGATGCTGGAAATACCAACTTTGGCAAGTTCGGCCTGGCGGAAAGTATAGCCGAATTCCAGATTCTTCAGACGTAGGTAATCTGATTTTTCAAGCCAGAATGAAGAATAAGAATCGTTCATGGTGTTACCTAGTGCAGGCATGGGAGCATTTATGTTGTCAGCCGAATAACGGTTCACCCAACGGCTCGTGAGGTTGCCTCGAATGTCGGTAGAAGTCTCCCAACTGTGACGATAGATACCTCCCACCCCTTGCCAGAAAGTAGACAAATCGAAGTTTTTCCAAGATGCGCCCAGGTTGAAACTATAAGAGTATTTCGGGAATGGATTACCTATAATATCGCGATCTTCAGGAGTAATATTACCGTTGTCATCAAGGTCGGCGTACATGATATCGCCCAATTTGGGAGCCACACCGTTTTGTTTGATAACTTCACCCTTCGAGTTGGTACGTTGCAAGTCGGCTTCCGTACGATAGATGCCTATTGCTTTATATCCGAAATAAGCGCCAATAGGGTTGCCGATACGGTTGATTATATTGCCGTCAATTTTTTCCTCCAATTCACCCATTTCAAGGATTTCATTCTTTACACGTGATAGGTTGAAACCGGCGTTCCAAGCCCAGTCACCTCTACTGTCTGAGTAATTTACAGTCCATTCCCAACCGCGGTTACGGACTGCACCCACATTCTGATAAGGAGCGGAGAGAGAACCCAGGAAAATGCCGGGCATAGCCAGTTGCATCAAGATATCGGAAGTTTTCTTGTCGAACCATTCAAAGGTGGTTTGTATTCTGTTGTTGAAGAATCCAAGGTCGAGAGCTATGTTTACAGAGCGGGTTGTTTCCCATTTAATGTTTTCATTGGGGACGGATGTCTGTACCATACCTGCCTGCTTGTCTGCACCTTGGTCGAAGAAGTAATTTCCGCTTGCACCCAAAGTAGCTGCATAAGCGTAGTTACCAATTTCCTGATTACCTAATTTACCCCATGACAGACGTAACTTTCCGAGAGAGAAGTTTCTGTAGTCTTTCATAAACCCTTCGTTCGAGAATACCCATCCTGCAGACAATGAAGGGAATGTGGCATAACGATTGGCTTTGGGCATACGTGAGGACCCGTCATGACGAATATTGAATTCGAATAAATACCGGTCATCATAACTGTAGTTTACACGGCCGAAAAATGATTGGAGCTTATATTCTTCTGATTCCCCCGTTGCTCCCGGATTGATTGTACCTCCTTTGAGCTCATAAATATTCTCGGTTGGGAAACCCTGTATGGATGCTGTTGTTTTGTAGAAACGTGAACCGATGACCGAATGCCCCAACAGTACATTGATATTGTGTTTGTCGAATTGCTTGTTATAAGTCAGCAAGTTCTCATTTGTCCATGTTGCGTTGCGGTACCAATAATCCTCTTCCTTATTAGTCTCTCCTGCTGCCTTTACAATGTTTCCGTCTGCATCATAGCGGGCAGGAGATTTGGGAGTGTAAGACTTAGTCGCATTCAGGTCGAAAGCATAAGCAAGACTTGTTTGGAACTTCAATCCTTCCCATAGTTCAATACCGGCAAACGCCTTACCGTTGAAACGCCAATATTCGTTGCTGCGATGTCCTAAGGACATCAACTCTACAGGGTTTTTCACCATTTCGGCGCTCATTGACGAACCGTCTACATAGCCATAATGTCCGTTGGAGTACATCACCGGTACGGTGGGGCGAGTGAACCAAGATACGAAACGCATGATACCGCCTTCGCCCGAAGGAGCAACAGCGGGAGCCGTCACGTTGTTTTTGTTACCGGACAAGTTCAGCCCGAATGTGAAACGTTTGTAGCGGGTGTCAAGGTTTGAACGAAAAGAGAAACGCTCTACACCTGTTTTTACCATGATACCATCTTGGTTTGAATAAGCTACCGAGGCCATGAAGTGCGTATTTTCGCTACCACCTGATACGGACAAATGATGCTGGTGCATACTGGCATTGCGCAATACGGCGTCCAACCAATTGGTGTTTGCATAATGATCGGGATCCGAACCATCTTTCAGTTTTTGTAGAGCTTCCGGTGAGAAAGTGTCAGGGTTCACTTCGTTTTTCATAAGAGCCCAGTTATAACTGTCTACATAGTCGGGAACGATACCCGGAGTCTGTAATGTATAGCTTCCCGAGTAGGATACTTTCACTCTACTTGAGGCCTGTCCTCGTTTGGTAGTAATTAAGATAACGCCATTGGCGGCACGTACACCATAGATAGCTGCAGATGCTGCGTCTTTCAATACAGAGATATTGTCGATATCCGCAGAGGGGATTTCGGAAATTTGTGAAAGACTGCCTTCCACGCCGTCAATCATACCATCGGGTTGTTGTTACCAAAAGTACCGATACCACGGATTCTTATTTCCGGATTGTCATTACCGGCCTGTGCACCGTTTTGAGTCAGTACCAGACCCGGAAGACGACCTTGCAACAAAGTAGCTGTATTGGCTACCGGGATGTCCTGGATATCCTTGGATGACACAGAAGCCACGGAACCTGTTAGATTCACTTTCTTTTGGGTGGCATATCCCACCACGACCACTTCGTCGAGTTTCTTGGAGTCTTCTTCCAAAGTAACCTTAAAATTATTTTTGTTTCCTATTGGGAGGATGACATCCTTATATCCTAAGAAGCTAACGACCAACGTCTGTGAAGGTTGTGCCTTCAACTGAAAAGCACCGTCCATGTCGGTGATAGTTCCTTGTGTCGTACCTTGAATCACTACACTGGCTCCGATAATAGGTTCGCCTGATACATCGTACACTTTACCTGTCACTGTGTTTTCCTGTGCATATACTGCGAAAGAGAGCAGTATAAGAACGCCCGCTAAGAAAATGCGGAAAAAGTTTTGTTTTTGTCCGTTCATAAATTTAAAGTTTAAGCAAGTTAATAAGTTCTTTATTATCTATTTTCTTGTAACTAAGAATACTTTTATCGTTTTATTTCCATTGGTAATGGCGTACCCAGTCTACTTCCATCTCTACGGGTAAGTCGGCCGGATCTACCGTACCGACCCAACTTCCTCCTAACTGCATATCGATTAGCAAATATTGCGGGATATTAAAAGGAAACTGTCCTTCTTGTTCGGTTTCAATTCGAGGATAAACAAAGTTTCGTTTTCCGTTGACATGGAATACAAGACTGTCCGGCCAAAAATCCACTCCATATACATTGAAGTCTTCGGGATTAATGGGAATAGTGTTTCCGTGTTTCGGGTTGTTTTTCTATTCCTAGTGTATAGGTATAGTGCGAGTGTACGGTTTGGTAGACAATAGAGTCATGGTTCAGACGTTCCATAATGTCCACTTCTCCTCCCATAGGCCATGAGTATTTGTCTGTTTCATAAGGCAATGTCCATATAGCAGGCCATGCTCCCTTTGCTCCGTGTAGTCTGGCACGTACTTCGATACGTCCTCCGTGGAAAGCACGTTTGTCTTTGGTCCATAATCCTCCGGTCAGGTATTGGGCTGCGTCTGCCTCTGTATTGTCATTGACGATTCCTTTCAAGATTAAAAGGCCGTTACGCATTTCATAACAACGGTCGTCAAAAGACTGGGTGTTTTGCCAATCAGGTTTGCCGCGAGGTATGCGGCTCCATACACTAGTGTCGGGCTCTGCACCGTCAAAGTTGTCTTCCCACACCAATTCCCATTTGGGAGTATGAGTGCAAGCAAATATGCTACATGCTGATAACAATAAAAGTATAACCTTTTTCATACGCTTAAATTTTGGTTCATAGAATTTACTTTAAAAATTAACATTGCAAACGTATTCTATTTCTTTTATAAATGACTCAGGAATCGTATAATTCGAGTCAAATCTTGTCTAAATAGGATGCTTTTGATGATTTTTTTTAGAAAAGGCCTCTCTTTTTTAATGGATAGTTGCTGAAAAAATGAGGTGCAGATTTTTAGTGATGAGAAAAAAATGTATTTTTGCAGAAAATGAATTTATAATGTACCGTACCTTAATCATAATATTATTTCTGCTGGCAGGGGTAAAACTGCTTTCTTCTGAACACTGCGTTAATTACTCATTCACCCAACTCTCCATAGAGCAAGGACTTTCTCAATCCACTGCCCAATCTATCTTACTGGACCATAAAGGTACTTTATGGATAGGTACCAAAAGCGGATTGAATAGCTATACTCAGGAAGGGATAAAGACTTACCTTCATCACTCGGGAGATCCTCATTCTCTTCCGAGTAACTATATTAATCATTTGACAGAGGATTCTTTAGGGAATTTCTGGATAGCGACTTCAAAGGGACTAGCTCTGTATGATGATGAACAAGACCAGTTTAACACTGTTAATTCCTCCATTATTTATTCATCTGTGGGGGTTGAAGGTGGTATGTGGTTTGGTAGCGAGAATGCCATTCATTGTTATGATTACAAAAGCAAAGAACTAAAAACGATTCATATCGAAAAAGAAGAAGGCAAAGGTATTAATCCGGTGGATTATAGGATTCAGAAAATGCTTTATTTGGAAGATGGCAAGATTCTGATAGGTACCCGAAAGAAAGGAATCTATTTATATGACTGTCGCATCCGGCAATTCACCCTTTTGATTCCAAGCAGTCAGAATCTGTTGACATCGTTATACGTAACAGCAGACCATTACATTTATACCGCTTTTTTTATGGAGATGGATTTTACTGTTATGACCGGACAGGAAAAATGCTGAAGCATTACACAAAAGAAAATTCCGGGTTGAAAAACAATTATGTGTTGGATATGGTGGAATATAATGGTAATATATGGCTGGCAACAGACGGGAGCGGAATCAATTTATTTACTCCCCGAACCTTTCAGTTTTCGCAATTACAACACATAGTGGGGGACTATTCTTCCTTACCGGTCAATTCCATAACCTTGTTGTACAAGGACATGAAAGATAATTTATGGGCTGGAAGTGTGCGTGGAGGGATATTCAGTATTAAAGAAACGTATATAAAGACTTATAAAGAAGCTATCTTGAACAATACCAACGGCCTTAGCGAGCAATCTGTGATTAGCCTTTATGAAGAAAAGGACGGCAAAGTATGGATTGGAACGGATGGAGGAGGAATTAATCTGTATGATCCGTCTACTGACAAGTTTATCCATTTCCCCTCTACTTATGGTGATAAAGTTGTTTCTATTGCCGAAGTGTCTGAGACTGAGTTAATGGTGTCTTTATATACCAAAGGAATTTTCCTGTTCAATAAGAAAACACATAAATACCGTCCTTTTACTATCGTTGACGAAGAAACTAATAAGAAAGAATGTTTTTACGGTTATCTCCCTCTGGCTAATCAGGTGGCGGACGGTAAGATATACATAATCAGTTGCGGCACTTATGTATACCACACGCATGACCATACATTTTCGAGGATGCAAACTGACCGTGATTATGATTTTTCCAATGATGCACTTTGCCTGTCATACTCCAATGATAGGTTTTCTCTGTTAAAGTGTGCTCATCAGGCCTTTTGGGTCGATCAGAAAAGTGATAGTATCCGGCTGTTGTTTGAGTTGGAGAAAGATGAACTTATTACTTCCATGTCTTACGATAACAATCGTATGATATGGACCAGCACTAACAAAGGACTTGGATTTTTTGATCTGGAAAGTCAAAAGTATCACCGTATCCGTACCAGACTTTTCAATGGTATTTCTTACCTTATTGCTGACGGAAAAGGACGTTTATGGATTTGTGCCCAAAATCATTTATATTCTTATATCATTAAAGAGAATAGATTTATTCTTTGGAACAGTTCGGATGGTTTCCCGCCTAACGAAATTTTGTTTGCGTACCAAAAGCAATCCAATAGGGATTATATTTATTTAGGAGGTTCAGAAGGATTAGTTAAAAATTATAGCCGACTGGAGGAAACTGGGCAACAAACTCAAGCGAAAAACAGCAAGGAAGATGAAGAATTTCTCAATAAACTCAATATGCTTATCCATGAGAACATGGCGGGTGGAGAACTTTCTATTAAATTCCTGACGGACAAGCTGGCTATGAGCAGAGCTTCTTTATATAATAAGGTGAAGTTCCTGACCGGTTTGGGAGTTAATGATTATATTAATCGGTTGCGTATTGAGAAGTCGGTTTTTCTGCTTACAAATACTAATATGAACATTAATGAAATATCCTATGAGGTCGGTTTTTCTTATCCTCGGTATTTTAGTACTTCCTTTAAGCAGATCAAGGGAATGACAAATCGCCTGATAAAGCTTCTTATGGGTATGTGAATATAGATAAGTCAAGCAAGATATGCCTCCCCGGCATAACAGGAAGATTGCATAGTAGTTTTGTCGTGTTTTATTTTGTGTTTGTGTTGTGACGGTGCTGCGATGTGAATCGAGGTACCGTTTTTTATTATGGATAGGTATAACCGGAGATTATCCGGTATAAAAAAATACTGTGAACCGGTTTGATGAAAAATGGCTTCCTTTGCAGAGTAATAAACAGAGTAATAAATTCAGTATCACTAAAATCTAGTAATTTATGTTCAACGAAAAAGAAGCAGCATGTTGCACGGTGTCTTGTTGATAGCACTGTTCTCTTGTGCGGCGTTTTACATTGGTGAGATGTCTTTCGTGAGAAGTCTCTCTTTCAGTCCGATGATTGTAGGTATCATTTTGGGTATGCTTTATGCTAACAGCTTGCGGAATAATCTTCCCGAAACTTGGGTGCCGGGCATACAGTTCTGTTCGAAAAAGATTCTGCGTATCGGTATTATCCTCTATGGTTTCAGATTGACTTTCCAGGATGTGCTGGCTATCGGATTGCCTGCTATGTTGATTGATGTTATTATTGTGGTGGTGACTATTTGTGGTGGTATTTATCTTGGTAAGTTATTGAAAATGGACAGGGGTATTGCGTTGCTCACTTCTATCGGAAGTGGTATTTGCGGGGCTGCCGCCATTCTCGGTGCGGAGTCTACTATTAAAGCAAAACCTTATAAGACGGCAGTGTCCGTTTCTACCGTGGTAATCTTCGGTACTATCTCTATGTTTTTATATCCTTTCCTCTACCGTAATGGAATTTGTGCGCTCACTCCCCGACCAAATGGGAATCTATACAGGCTCTACTCTTCATGAAGTGGCTCATGTGGTGGGAGCAAGAGCGAGAAAGAAACAAGTACTGGTTCCGGTGCTTTTGATTACTACTTATATGCAGAAATTTCAGAAGATTGCCATTCCCTGGTTTGCAATCGGCTTTATGGGAGTTATCGCTCCGCCGTAAGCCTTACGGGTAATAACAGTCAGTTTGGGAACGGTAGCTTCTGCGAATGCATAAACGATTTTCGCGCCGTGGCGGATGATACCGTTATTTTCCTGCGTGTATCCCGGAAGGAAGCCCGGAACATCTTCGAAAGTAATCAACGGAATATTGAAACAG